>MKWU01006774.1_pt1 | contig 11400 bp, 22 predicted proteins | sample 809101 | NCBI WGS metagenome assembly MKWU01 (sample SAMN05860141, study PRJNA318959) | sponge metagenome | host: Aplysina aerophoba | place: Slovenia: Piran, Adriatic Sea, Gulf of Piran | collected 2013-05-07
GACCATGAGCAGGTAGACGGCGCCGGAGTCTTTGCCGCCCGATACTGAAACAAATCGTTCAATCATGTGCTTTCCTTGTCGGTTGGCTGTCTCATTCAGCGCCGGGAACCAATCTCCGGACAGACGCCCGGGTTGCCCCGGGCGTTTCGACTTGTCTAGCAGGTTGGCAGAATGTCCAGCTGCCAATAACCTTCATCTTCATCAAACCAGAATGTCCATGCCTCGATCACCGCCGGAAGTTCGTCGCCTTCTGCTGCATCGGCCACTCCCTCAATCCGAAACAGCTTGTCGCCGAACTCGGTTGTCTCGCCGGTCGACTCGTATGGGTTGATGTCGCCATTCCAATTCCGTGTGTCGAGCATGAACCGCTTGAAGTCTGCTGCGTCAACACACCAAAATCCCGCCTGAAGCCATCCATCATCGATAAAGACAAACTCGGTGTCGATCGAGTCGATATCGAACTCGGCTCCATCGAGTGCTGCGAATTTGTCGGTTGGTGGTTGCGTATGCGTGCTGTCGAGTCCAAACACACATTCCGGCCACACATATTGTGGGTGGCACGACCAATCATCGCTTGCCTCTACCGCCTCGATTACCTCCTCCGAGTCAATCCAACTGCTATGCAGTCCGAAGTCCCATCCGGTGTTGGCAACGACTATTGCCGAACCATCCGGCCATTCAATGCGCTCGAGTTGGTCTGCCTCGGTTCTGTCAACTGTGTCCGGAAGGGAGTCTGCCCAATCGAAATCCTGCCCATCGGCTTCGCCTATTGTGCGGGCGATAAACTGTTCTGCTTGTGTCATTTTCGGTTCCTTTCTTGGAAGTTGCGCCGCCCGAAGGCGGCGCTTGTGTGGTTAGATGTCCAAGGACATGCCGTTGAAATTGGCGGCAACTTTCTGCGCTGCTTCCATTGCTGCCTTCCGGCGTGCAAGTGCAATCTCTCTCTGCATGCGCTTGACTACCTGCGTCAGTCTCCACTGTCGCAACCGCATGTTGGCGATGCTTGCCTCGGTTGACGGCCAGCCATTGTGCGCCAACTCGGCGGCTTCGATGCGTGCGGTAAGATTGTCAAGGCTTGCCTTGACGGCGGTGTAAACTTCGAACTTTGTCATCATGGAAACTCCGTGTCTGTCTTGAACTGCAAGCAATATAGGATTCCCATATCGCAATGTCAAGTGCTAAATCGAAAATAATTGCTTGCAATCGAAATTATTCTTGTCTGCCCAGTGAGAAGCCGCTGTCGTGCGGACGTGGCATCATCGTCAGAATGTTGTCGGCGACAAACCATGCGATCTCGCCCTCCTCATGGTCGAAAAAGGCAAGTGCATCCTTGTGCGATATTCTGACATTGAAGTCGGTCGCTTCGATGCAAGCAGCGACAATCCGCCCTCGCAGGTCGCTTCGGAATGCGGAGCGAAGTTTGGTTTTGTCTGCTTGTGTCATGGTCTGTCCCTGTAGGTTGTTGCGCCGCCCGAAGGCGGCGCTTGTGGTTCATGCCTTTGGAAGTGCCATCCAGCTGTAGGTTGTTGTGTCCGCCTCGAAGTCGATGTCCCAGTCCAACCGGAGGCGGCTGCGATCCTTCATGACCCAATAAGCACAGCTCTGAAGAAGCTTGCCGCTCGCCTTGCAGCGGTGCTTGGTTGGCAGCCACGAGTATTCACGCGCTGAAGTTTGGTAGATTTTGGTTTTGTTCATGGCCATGCCAAGCGCCCTGTATGGGTCGTCCGGCAAGTTCGCTGCGGTTATGTTGTCGAGCAGTGTTTGCGCCTGCGTCATGTGGAAACCCCCGTCTAGTGTTGAACTGCCTGCAATGTAGTATTTCCATATCGCAATGTCAAGCGCAAAATTGAAAATAATTGCTTGCAATCCAAAATAAACTGCTCTATATAGAATGCGTCCTAACTACAGAGGAGGTTTTGTGATGTCAGTGAAGGAACAAGCAGCTGCGGAGTTGTCTGAACTCCGCCGTCAATTGAGAGTGTTCAAGGGCAGCCGGATCGCCGAGATTGCCGAAGTCCCCCCGAGTGCTGTCTCGAAGCTGCAATCCGGTGTGCAGGGTTGCACATTCATGACTGTCCGGTCAGTCCAGCTCGCAATCAACCAACTGTACAAGTCCAACCATGAGTAAGCTTGTACTCCGAGACTACCAAGCAGACGCCATCGAAGGGTTGCGCACGGCATGGCGCAACAAGTGTGAAGCACCGTTGATTGTCGCTCCAACCGGAGCAGGCAAGTCGATTCTGATAGCGGAATGCATTCGGCTGGCCATGCAGAAACCGGCCAATAGGGTCGCAATGGTTACGCATGTCAAAGAGCTGATTGTTCAGAATTTGAATGAACTCCGCCGGCTTGCGCCGGACTTGGCACTGCAAACAGGAGTGTTGTGCGCTGGACTGAATGCGAAGGAAACTGACAGACCCATCACATTCGCCAGCGTGCAAACGGCGGTCAATGCCGACATGGGAAGGATAACGCTCGCCATCATCGATGAGGCGCATCTCATTCCTAGACGCTCGGACAGCATGTATGGACAGCTACTCGACAACTTGCGTGAAGTGAACCCACGCTTGTTTCTAGTCGGTTTTACGGCAACTCCATTCCGCATGGACAGTGGATCGTTGACCATCGGCAAGGATGCATTGTTCGGAGGCATTGCGCACGAGACAAGCCTGCTAGACCTGATTGAGCGTGGCCATCTTGTGAAGCCAGTGACCACTTCGGATTATGAGATGAGCGGCATGGTCAAGAGAGCCGGCGAGTTCACGGCGGAAAGTCAATCGTTTGCGTTGCAGCAGGATATCGATGATGTGATTGCCGACATTGTTGACCATACCGCCGACAAGCGGACATTGATATTCTGCCCGCGCATTAGCATCGCATCCGAGTTCGCTGAACGACTGCAAGCGCATGGATTGGCAGCTGCAACTGTCTCTTCCGCCGATGATGCTGACAAGCGCAATGAACTCATTGCTGCGTTCGCAGCTGGCGAGATTACGCATTTGACCAATGTGAACTTGCTGACTACGGGATCGAACATTCCGGCGATAGAGGCAATTTGTCTTTGCCGTGCAACTGCGTCTACCGGACTGTATATCCAAATGGTCGGTCGTGGACTTCGAACACATCCCGACAAGTCTCAATGTCTTGTTCGGGATTACGGCGGCAATGCCATTCGCCATGGCCCCCTCGGTTTCCCCGAAGTCAATGAGAGTGGCGACAAGAAGCGCAAGCGGTCGCCGCACAAGTGCAAATCGTGCGAACTCATAATCCCGTCATATCCATGCCCTGAATGTGGTTTCCAACCTGAACCGGAGGAGCCTGCAAATCTGAAACAAGCGTGGACAGGCAACATTGTTGGCGATGCGCCGACCATCGTTGAGGTTGTTCAATCCAGCGCACGGCATTGGCATTCGCACAGAACAAACAGCAACACTGTCGCCGTTGAGTGTAGACTCATGGAACCGTTCGAACTGCGTCACTCGGTGACCAAATGGCTATGCCCTGAACATTCCGGTTACGCTCGAAACGACTTCGATAAATGGCGCCGGAAGGCAGGTCTCAATGGTCGGTCGCCAACGGCGGTTGGCGATGCTCTGGATGAGATGTATGCTAAATGGCCAGCGATTACATCTGTGTCGCTGCGCATGCCGGAGGGCAAGCGATTCCCGAAGGTTGTTGATGTGCAATTCGCAAAAGACGGCCGCCGTTTTGGTGACCATGGTTTCTAACAGAGGAGAGACAAGATGTTAGAAAGAGAGTATCAATCGGCGTTGCGCCGGATTGCGCCGATTGTCGCCATGGCGATATGTGGTTTGGTTGGCACCCTTGCCCTGTCGTTCATTATAGTGATGTGATGCTAGCGAACCTGCATTCCGCATGCTTCCCAGCTGTCAAGCCAAATCTTGTTGACTGACTCGCATGCGGAATGCGCCTCCCTGCCTCGCAACCACGCTTCTTGCAGTTCAACCACGGTTGTAGGCATGCCTTCTGCCCAGGCAGGGCATTGCAGCGTTGGCGCAATCGCAGGGCATTGCTGAACGATCGTGTGTGTGGGTTGGTTGCCGATGTTCGGAGTCGAGCATGCAGCGACCAACAATGTCGCAGCAATCAGTGATAGACCAGCATGAACAGCTGCTTGTTTTGAGCGCATGCGAACACTCGAATGTCCAACCAAAATGCTGTCCATATCGCTTGTCGGATTGGAATGTGAATAACCCACGCCTTGCTCTCCCCCGCGGTTGCGATTGCCAGCGCACGCGTCTCCGGATCGTCCACTAGTTGCCTCGCAACACTGGCTTCTGTGGTTCTGTCCACACAAGCGTGCATGCAGAAGGGCAAGCCTTGCCTGCGCCCGAATTGTCGCTCGGCAATGCGCTTACAGCTGCCTCCAAATCGGCAATGCGGGCGTCTCGTGCTTGTCGTTCGGTTGCAGCAAGTTCAAGCACTTGCGCCGTGCTGTCTCTTTGGACTCTGTTTGCGGTGAGCAGGTTTTCTGCCTCAATGCGTGCAACTGCGCCTCTATGCAGATAGGTCACGCCCGAACCAAGTCCCAGCACAACCACAATGACCGCCGCTGCGATTAGTTTTGCCACCATTCCGGCCCCAATATCCTGCGAACATAATGGCGAGTCTCCTCCGGAAGGTGAGGTTCCAGCTCTGCGTATGTAGTCCAACCGTGTTTTGCCTGCGATTTCCGCATGTTGCCTAACCCCCAGTTGTAGGTTGCCAATGCCAGCTTGACCAAATCCGCATAGACTCGTCCGCCAAGCCCCGGCGTCCATCTGTCAAGCGACCAAGCCATGTACTTGGCTTGCGCAAAGATGCATTGCTTTGGATCGAACTGGTCAATCCCGTATTCCCGTGCCACTGCGTCTAGAAACTGACAGATGCCTTTTGCGCCCGCCGGACTCACTGCAAATATGTCGAAGGCAGACTCACGATAGCCTTGCTCGGCAAGCGTGCACTCGTCAAGTCCTTGATACTTCTTGGCTGCGAAGTGATAGAAGTTCTTGACGCTGTCCGGCGGTTGCCGCTTGCACTGTGGACTGTAGAAGGACATTGTGTCGAGTGTTGCGTGTTGCGCTTCCGGCGATGCCAACGCCTCGATTGGTCGCATTTGCGGTGTGGACATGGTTGGCGCGTCCGTGTCTGCCATTGGCAGTTCAGTGCAAAGCACTCCGAACCAAGCGCAAAGGACAGTGGCGAGCATGGCGGTTTAGCCGTGTATCATGAAGAATCCGAACAGGATTGCCGCCAACATGATCGTGGTTGATGCATATTGGATTGCGACAGATATGCCGTCCATGGGCTTCTCGAGCGTAGTGTTCATGCGTGTGCGGATTTTGGCAATCTCGGTTCCCGCTCCATGCCTATCGTACCACTCGCAGGCTCTGATTGCCTGCGCACAGTAGACTATTGCCAGCGCAACAATCGTGATTATGAGAGCCTGAATTGCGAATGTGCAGGACTCCTCCAAGAAGGTTAGCACTCGCAGCTGTTCGTGGTCATCGTTCATTCCCGCCCACACAATGGCGGCAATGATTACGACTTCCGCCGTGCGCCTGCCAATGGTTCTGATGTGCTTCAACTCAATGTTCATTTGTCCTGTCTCCATCCGGTCACGGCGCGTTTAATTTCCTTGATGTCATCGCACTGCGATTCCAACCGCTTGTCGAATGTCTTTTGACGCTCCTCATAGACTGCGAAGTGTTGATTGACCCTCGCAAAGTGGTCGGCAATTTTGGTCTGCCAGTCACGGGATTCCTTGGCATTGTCGCGTATCTCGGATTGCAGGTCGGATGCCGTGTCCTTCAACCCTTGTTCGTTGGCGGTTGTTCGCTCGTCAAGACTGTCAATCTCCGCCGCCCGCTTGCCAATCGTCATCGAGATTTCAGAGATTTTGGAGTAGAACGCCCAGCCGCCGCCAATGACCACTAGCAGGAGTGCAATCAGTTCCACATTGATTGAGACAATCGAAGCGTCCATTACGCGGTCTCCTCTCCTCGTTACAGTAGTGCTATGCTGCCATCCGCCGGATATTTCTTGCCGGTTTGGTCAATGAGCGTCTTGTCTTGCGGTTCAAGAAACACAATCCGAAGCGGATCGGTGACCAGCAGCGAACAGAAAGTCCTGCTCTCCGGAATGATGCCAACGATGCCAACCGAGTTGATGCCGAACTTCCTGCTTGTCTCGGCGGTAAAGCACACTGCGAAGTCATCGCAGTCGAAGCGGTCGCCTTTGAACATTCCCGGTGTCAGTTCGGAAGCGTCAATGATCTTGCGCCATGCCTCCATCGGCAATGCCCAGTAGTGGTTGTCCATGGCCATCAACGGGATGTCTGCGCCCGCGGAGTCCTTCCATGCGCTTACAACATCAATGACAGGAGCCTTGACTTCAACGCTTTGAATGTACTCCGCCAATGTTGGTTCTTGCGATGCAAGCTTTCTTTCAACATACTCCGACATCTCGGATTGAGTTTCAGTTTCTTGCGGCGATGCAAGCCTCAACTCTGGCATTGCGGACTTTAGAACAGCTGCATGTGGTTTTGCCTCCTTCGCAATAAGTTGCCGGTTGGTCTCGGTGTCTTCTGCGAACACGAGTTTGGTCTCGGATTGAGTTTCAGTTTCAGACTCGATCTTTTCAATGAGAGACTCAACGAGCGTCTCGTCCGAACCGCGAATCGGTTGCGCTTGCAGTGTCCAATCTGAAACTCCCATCTCGGTCGCCTTGTCGTTCATTGCCGTAGTTAGGATGCCGATTAACTCGGAAACAGTCATTTCCGTCTTGACAGTTGCCATCTCGATGCTCCTGATTATGTCGCTATGGTGAGTGCTGCGATAACGCCTAGGATTGCGGTGAACACTGCCAACGCAAGCAGGAATAGTCGATCGCCCGCAATCCCGCCGATTGCTGCTGCAACATAAATGAGTGCAACCAGCAATGCCAGCGGGAACGCGGTGCTAAGCAGTTCAGCTGCGGGTGTCATTCGCAGCGAGTTCCATGGCTTGCGCAAGCAACTCGGCGGGAACCACCGGAGTAGGCTCCGGTTGCGCAAGGTCTTTTGCGATGCCAATGCCGCCTGCAAGCCACACAAGCATCACATTGAACACTTCCTGCGAATGCCCCGGGAACAGGTGAGCAAGCATGTAGATTGCCAATCCGCCCGCCGTGTAGATGTAAAGAATGTTGATCTTGCTTCGCTTCAGTATTCCACTGAATGCGGTCGCCCGATTGACGCCCTTGATCTCGATGCCGTTGTCATTGTCCATTGTTCTATCTCCTATTTGCGCTTGCGCTGGTTGACCAGTCTCGCAGCGTGCAATGCTGCGTTGAGGTTGCTGTTTGCATCCACAATGTTTTGCAATGCCGCTGCGCATCGCTCGGATTGCGTCTTGCCTGCCAGCTGGATGTCTTTGGTCGTCCGTCCATTGCCGCGCCGCAAGTCGCTTGCTATGCCAGCTGCCATCTCGTCTCTGTGGTTGATTACTCGTTGAGCAGCATGTGCAAGCGCACGCTTGAACTCCGCCGTGTCATCGTTCGCATAGTCGAGTGCAACAAGCACCGCGGCTTCGGTTCCAATTTCATTGTCGTTCATGTGTCTTTCCTCTACAAAACTCGGAAGTCGTGATTTGTCACTCGGTCGTATGGAACTACCAACTCAACCACTGCCTCGACCGGTTTGGTGAGTTGTTCGAACGGTTCACCGCGTAACGGATTGCTAATGAACTCGCTATAGAATGCGGTCGGTTCGATGCCCCAGTCAGTCGTGCGGTTCGCAGCCGCAAAACCCTGCAAAACAGCTTTGAACTCTGTCCATGTCGGCGAAACTTCCTGAATGGCTGGCCGGCCGTCCGGCGCAATGCCCATGCGCTCGTCTATCAACTCGACTGAATGCGAGTAGTCGCAGCTGGTTCGGATTGTGCGTGCAAGACTGGCAACTGATCGACTAAACTCATAGTCTATTTTGATCGGCCCCTGCACCGTGATTTGCCGCTCGTCTTCCAGCGTCACGGTCGAGTCCTCGCCCCACTTCCGGAGATATCCCGCCGTGATCTTGGCAGTGATCTCCGCATAGGCTTTTGCCGTGATGCCATGGATGCCTCCCTGACTTCCGACTTCTGCGCCGACTTTGATGCCTGCCTCCAAGCCAGCGTTTACCTGCTCCAACAAGGAGCGTGTCTTGCTCCATGTGTGTTTGATCTTGTGTACCACTTCGATCGGTTGGTTGATGTAATCGCTGCCTCTATGCACTTCGGTGTCGTTTCTCTTAACCTCCGCTTCCCCCCAGTCCACTTCGGTTGCATCCGTGATCTGTGGAGTTCGGAATACCAACACTGCCAGCGGTTCGGATCGCCGCCGGAATCGCAGCAAGTCGTTGAACGCCAACTCGCCGTCCAATCCCTCGGATGCCGTGAAGCCAGTCCAAACTCCTGCATTGTCTAGTCTCGATGCAAGCAACTCCGCTACACTGCATGCCCGCGGATGCAATGCCTCCGCTATGCTTTTGACTTTGATGTCCATGTCTATCCCTCGTCTGGTTGCCAAATCACGGCGTTCGAATGTGTGCGTCCGGTATGGTCGGATTTGTTGTTTATCATCAACTGCCATGGCGCCGGATCGTCTGGCATGTCTTGTGTGCTTAGGATTATTTCCGCCGATGCCTGCGTTCGGGATTGCCCTGACCCATAATCGTAGCCTCCTACCTGCGTCCAAGTTCGCCGTCTAGGATTGCCGGTTGGATCGTCAACCAGCGGTTGATGCCCGTGCTGCCTCAACGATCGAGCATACAAAACATAGTCGTTGCACCATACATCTCCATCGAACTCGATTGCGCATGTGCGCTTGCGCTGGCTTACAATCCGTAGGTTGGTTGGCTTCATTATAAACTCCAAGAATCCGTCAATGTGCTCTGAACGCCATTGCCGTCCGTGTAGGTAACTGACATTGACGCGTTGCGCCACCGGTTTCCGCTGCGATTGTCTGCGTGCGTGAACGAGTTCGCATCCCGCCTAACCCAGTCGCCGGAGATGTCGTTGTTGCGTCCATCTGTCGCCATGAGGGAAGCCGAGTCCACTGTCGCAATGCCATCCGGATCCTCAATGATCGCCGCAATGTCAATGCCGCCACCGCGCCGTGATGTCACTCCGTGCGTTAGCGTTCCAGCTCGGTCTGCCCTTGCAGGCGGCCAAACTTTGGATGCGCCAATGGCTATTCCGGCGGGTGTGGATGCGCCAAGACGGATGCCCGCGGGTGTGTTCGCTCCAAATCGTAACGGCATTTACGGCCACCAATAGATTGTGTCGCTGCGCTTGCTTGTGATCGCGGTGTATGCTGCCTCATTGGCAAGCTGTCGAATTCGTGGCTGCGCTATGCCCATCCAGCACGATATTGTGTTGCCACCGTGCGTAAGCTGGATCTCAATGTGTCCGGCGATTGTGTTCGCTGCCCTGTCAACGCTGCCTGCGTTGCCAGCACTGATTGCCAGCGGAATTACCGTCCCCTGCGTGTCAGTCGCCGAGATTGCCTCCGGCGATGTAATGCCCGCAATGTTCGTGCCACCGAAGTTGATGCCAAGCGCAGCTCCGTTGGCGACCGCGGTTGCCGGTTTCCACTCGACAAACACTGTTTGCGCTCCTCCGAGATGCACCCATTGAGAGACTGGTCGAAGCGTTGATGTTCGTGCAAGCGCACGGTTGGCGGTTGCCCGTGCGGTTGCGTCCGCACCCCCGCCTCCGCTTGGAAGCGTGAACAGCAATTCCGGAGTTACAGATGTTGGCGGTATCCATAGGATTGCGCCGGTTGCCCATTCGTACGCTGCGCCTTGTCGATTGCCTCGGATTGCTGCGCCAATGTGCATTAGGAGTGGCTTCGCCGACCCTTGCTGCGTAGTGAGCGCATTTTCATAGGTTCCAGCGGTCGATACAGAGACTGATTGCAAGTCGCCGAGATTGTCAATCGCTCTGTCAATGCGCTGGATTGCCTGAATGTTGGCAGTGACTTTAACGACCTCCGCCGCCAGTCCGTTTGTGTTCGCCTCAACTTCTGTTTGCAGGGTTGCGATTTGCGCCCGTGCGGTTGCGTCTGCTCCGCCTCCGCCATCGATTGAGAGTGCAATGCGCAACCAGCTGGACAAACCGAGATATTGCAGGTGTACGGACTCGCCCTCGGCAAGTTCGAATGATGCTGCGCTGCCAATGAATCGATTGGTTGCGCCGGAGTTGATTGTGAGCGTTCCACTGCCTGCGTTCGCTGCAACACACCACCATCCGGCGGGAACCGGACTAGGAACTGTGAATGTCGCATCGCCGCTGCCAGTGAGCGCAATCGTGTCGCCTCTGTCAGTTGCCGCAATTTGGTAGTTTGCAGTCTTGGTATCAAGCTGCGCAATCGTTCGATAGCCAGTGAGCGAGCGTGCAATGAGCGCAGTGACTTCTGCCTCGGTGATGCCTGAACCGCCCTCGCCGCCTCCGCTTCCGCCCGTGCGCCAATCGTTTCCGATAGCAGCATCGATAGCTGCCATGATGTCGGCAATGGCAGGTATCTTGTCGATTGGCCATCTGTCTGTGTTCGCAGCAAGTGCTTGCGCCGCTACCAGCGTTGCAATCCGAGCGTCAATGTTGGCGGTCGATGCTGGTTCGCCTCTGTCGCCCTTGATGCTGACCACGCCGGTTCGTTCAAGCCACTGTGTCGCGTCGTATCTTTGCCCTTCCTGTCCGGTCGAGTAGGTCTCGAATACACTGTTGTCATCGCCCGTAGGGTCAAGAACAATGGCAAGGAATTGACTGGCTTGGAACTCGGCAAGCGACTCCGAGTTCGCACTGGCTGAAAAGAAATTGTTGCGTGCCAGTCGGCATGCTGCAAGATTTGAACCTGTAAACCTGTCCACGGGATTGCGAAGCACAAGACCGCCGCCTCCGCCACCGCCGGTTGCAGCTGCTTCTGCCCACACAAGTCTACCTCTTCCCTCGGTTGCCCATACCCACAATGCCTCGCCGGATTCATGCCTGAATGTCTGAATTGCGTTCGGAAACAGTCGGAAACCACGCGTTGGCGCGCCGCTGTCCGCTGCCACAAGGACAAGTCCCACGCCCTGCGATTGCAGCGCATAGTTCGTGCCAGCTTCTGTGCCAACGAGTTCTTGCGGTTGCCCTGTCAGATTAAGCGTTGGCATAAACTAGAATCCCCCGCTCTTTGCTGGATACAGTCAATCCCTCACTCTTTGGTAGAAAGTGTTGGATGTTATCCGGCCACAAATAGAATGTGGTCTCATTGTCCAATGCAATTCGGAGTCGACCGGTTCCAAGCCATTGCACGGCAACTGGCTTGCCGTCCTCAATCCCTGCCAGCGTGGTCGGCGATGATGTCACTTCGTGAAACATGACTATTGACTATCTCATTCCG
>MKWU01006775.1_pt1 | contig 11399 bp, 8 predicted proteins | sample 809101 | NCBI WGS metagenome assembly MKWU01 (sample SAMN05860141, study PRJNA318959) | sponge metagenome | host: Aplysina aerophoba | place: Slovenia: Piran, Adriatic Sea, Gulf of Piran | collected 2013-05-07
CACCGCCAGAATTGGATCTGGTAATCGCCACTATCTTCGTTTTCTTTGAGGACGGTGAGGTCGGTGTTGCGGATGTGGCGGGGGCGGGCGGCGATTTTTCCCTTTGCCGGGCGCCGGCGGGGGGGGGCGGCGGGCGTTGGGGAGGGGGGGGGACTGGGAGTCGATTTCGCCGTGGACGAGCCGCAGTGCGTGGACGTCGGCGTCGTTGAAGAGGCGGTAGGAGAGGTCATCGATGTAGGGAAGCTGGTTGCCAGCGGTGTCGACGGCCCAGAAGTAGGGGTTACGTGTGCAGGTGACGATTTCCTCTGTGAATTCGCTTACCTGGAGCCAGGGCCAGAGCAACGGGCTTTCCGGGTTGGAAAGGCGTGCGCTGCGTTTGTCGGTATAGAGTTCCGTCCAGTTGTCGAGGCCGGCGTCGGCGATCATCTGGTCGAGGGCGGCCTGGTCGTCGGTGTGGTCGGGATGGAACTGTTTCATATACTCGGCCGAACGCAGCGGGCAGTCCAGAACAACGCCGCCTTCCAGATGGAAAAGGGCGTTGGGGCCTGCGAAAGTAAAGGTGATAGTGGTGTCGTCGGGCGCGGTTAGTTCGACCGGGACGTCTTCGCCCTCGACTGGGCTGGTGAGCCAGCCGGGGAATACAGGGGTCAGCGTCTCGTTCTTCATTTCATCTTCGAACCAGTAGACGAAATCGGCGCTGGTGAAGGGGGAGCCGTCGGACCACTTCATGCCTTCGCGCAGGTTGAAGGTATATTCGGTTGCATCGTCGCTTACGGACCAGGACTCGGCGATCATGGGGTTGACGGTGAGTTCCTGGTTAATCGACAGGATACCGCGGATAATCACCTGACGAACGGCGAAGTGGTCGGCCTGGCCGCGGAAGCCAGCGCGCCAGAGGCCGCCGTAGTTGCCTACGCCGTCGAGGCCTTCGAGCACGAGCGGGTTGACGGGCACACGCTCGTCAACGGGCGGCAGTTCGCCGTTGGCGACCATTTCGGCCAGGCGCGGCGCTTCGTTGTACTGCGATGCCGGCATATCGGACGCGCCGGAATCGGTTGACTCAGCCGGTGCCTCTTCCATCGGCGCGTCGGCTGCTGGTTCTCCACCTGCGCCGCAGGCGACGAGGACTGTGCCCGCCGTCGCCATCGCCGAGACGCGCATAAAGTCACGTCGCGACACATCGTTCTTGCGAATCTTAAGACTCCTCATACTTGTCTCCTTGTCTGTGAAAGAAGGCTAAATCGGGGAGTGGGAAAAGAGATTCTTCCCACTCCCTTTTGCACTGTGTGACTTACATATGGTTTTCGGGATCTTCCCAGTACCAGGTGGCGTTGTCGATGATGTGCTCGTAGACGCCGCGGCAGCAGTCCCAGGGGTAGCCGGCGTGGATGCCCTTGAAGCCGTTGCGGACGACGACCGGTCGGGGCAGTTCGCCGAAGTAGCCGACTGTGGGCAACTCTCTGCCCCAGATGCGGAGGATCTCTTTGAACAGCTCGTTCTGCTTGTCGCCGTCGGCGGTGACGCGGATCTCGTCCCAGATGCGCCAGAGGTCCCACTGCCAGTGGCCGTCGGGCGGCGGTTCGCCGATGGGATTGTCGGGGTTGACGGACCACATCTGCCAGGCGTTGCCCCATGGGCGCTCGGTGTTGGCGCGATTGATCCAGATGACGGGGTCGGCGAGGGGGATGAGGTTGCGGTCCATGAAGGTGGTCCTGGCCTCGATGTCGTTGTTGCGGTCGAGTTCCTGGGCGAGGGCGCGTTCGGCGCCGCGGTAGTTGATTTCGAAGCCCATTTCAGTGAGGAAATCTATGAGCAGCTGGTCGTTGTCGGTGACTGTAGGACCGCCCAACATGGTCCAGCGGATGCGTTCTCCGCTGCCGTCCTTCCAGAGGCGATAACCGTCTTCGTCGCGATCGATGTAGCCGAGACCGTCAATGAGGGCGTTGGCCTGGTCCGGGTCGTATTCGAGATAGGCGTTGTTAAGTTCTTCGACGTAGAGGGGTGATTCGACGGGCGGGCCGTACTGCATGTTGGTGGCGGTGCCGTCGAAGACGAGCTCGTTAATGGCGTCGCGGTCAACGCCGATCGAGCAGGCGATGCGGAAGTCGCGCGCCTGGAAGAGTTCGCGCAGGCGCGGTTCCCTGGCGGTCATGTTGAGGTGAAGACCGTAAACGGCGGTGCGGCGCCAGATCTGGAGCTTGTAGTCACCGGCTTCTTCGTTTTCCTTGAGGACGGTGATGTCGGTATTGCGCACGTGACGGGACTGGCAGTCGATCTCGCCGTTAATGCACCAGAGCGCGTAGACGTCGGGGTCGGTGAACTGGCGGAAGGTGAGGTCGTCGATGTAGGGGAGCTGGTTGCCGTCCGTGTCCACTGCCCAGAAATAGGGGTTGCGGGTGGCGGTTACAAGCGGCTCGGTGAAATCAGTATTGACCGTCCAAGGCCAGAGCATCGGCGATTCGGGATTCTCGTGGCGGCCGCTGCGTTTGTCGACATACAGGTCGGTCCACAGTTCAAGGTCGGCGTCGGCGATCATCTGGTCGAGCGCGGCCGGGTCGTCGGTATGGTCGGGGTGGAACTGCTTCATGTACTCGGCGGAGCGGACAGGGAAGGAGAGAAGGATGCCGGCGCTGTAGTGGAAGAGCGCATTGGGGCTGGCAAACTTGAAGGTTGCGGTCGTGTCATCTGGCGTAGACAGTTCTGCGGGCACATTTTCGCCGTCGACGACGCTGGTGAGCCAGGCCGGGAAAACCGGTGTCAGCTCCTCGTTGTGCATCTCTTCGTCAAACCAGAACCTGATATCGGCCGATGTGAATGGCGCCCCGTCCGACCATTTCATGCCTTCGCGCAGATTGAAGGTGAACTCGGTGGCATCGTCGCTGACCGACCAGGATTCGGCAACCATGGGGTTGATCGTGAGCTCCTGGTTGATCGACAATGCGCCGCGGATGATGACCTGGTTGACGGCGAAGTGATCGGCCTGGCCGCGGCGGCCGGCGCGCCAGAGGCCGCCGTAGTTGCCGACACCGTCGAGCCCCTCAAGCACCAGCGGGCTCACGGGCAGACGCTCGTCAACGGGAGGCAGGTCGCCATTGGCGACCATCTCGGCGAGCCGCGGGGCTTCGTTGTACATGGAACCTGAATCGGGAGCGGCTTCGGCAGCTGATTCGGCCGGCGCCTCTTCCATCGGGGCTGCGGGCGCTCCGCCGGCACCGCAGGCGACAAGGACCGTGCCGGCGCCTGCCAATGCTGACAGTTGCACAAACTCGCGACGCGAAACGTCAGTTTTTGATAACTTCAAGCCTTTCATACAGTCGTCTCCTTGCGTGGGCATGGCTGAAGGAAGATACATCCTCGATGCCTAAGTTGAAAGATTTCAGTCACTGGTTGAGTTATGCCACAACGCGGGCCACCGGGAAGGGGGAACACTCCAGCGTTGGCAGAAGTATACCCGCTGGCAATGCAAAAACCAAATGACTTTTCGCCGCCTCATTGGGGCGGAACTTCCAGTAATACAACGGGTAAGGACGAATTGCAGGCCGCAAATTCTTTATGGCATTAACAGATATATCTGGAACCTGTGAAGGGCTAACGATCCCGCCAGGAGAATTAGCGCGGAGCCGAGAGAAATAGCGGTGCGCCGCAAAAGGAGGTTCCGAGGTACAGCAGTGCGGAGATAGTTCTCGACGATGATAACCAAACTCAACCCAATAAGCCCTAAGATGACAAAGCTGAAGTTATGCACTGCAGACCTTGCCCAGCGATTGACTTGAAAGACTTCCAGCATAAGAATCAGGTTTAATCGCAATCTTGTCAGCAGAAAAAAGGTTGCGCCAACGAAGGCGACCCAGACGAGGAAATAGAGCGCATATTTGCCCCTGATCAGCCAAGAGGAACTGGCGTCGAACTGTTCTTGCACTGAGTTCATCCCAGTTCTCCGCTTGCGGTGACGCCGGCCAGGGTCAATTCCTCGGCAAAGTGGCAGGCGGCGAAATGTCCCGGCGCGATCTGGCGCAGCTCGGGTGTTTCCTGGCTGCACTGATCCTGAACGTAGCGGCAGCGAGGATGGAAGTAACAGCCGCTGGGTGGATTGGCCGGGTCGGCGACATCACCTTCCAAGACAATGCGGGCTTTCTGTTGTCTGTTACGTGGGTCGGGGTTGGGCACTGCGGAGAGCAACGCCTCGGTATAGGGGTGGAACGGCTGCGCGAATAGTTCTTCGGTTTCAGCAACCTCCACTATTTTGCCGACATACATGACGACCACGCGGTCGCAGATATATTCGATCACGCTGAGGTCGTGCGAAACGAAGAGATAGGTGAGGTCGAACTCTTCCTGCAGATCCTTAATCAGGTTCAGAATCTGGGCGCGGACGGAGACATCCAGGGCAGAAACGGCCTCGTCGGCCACGACCAGACGGGGGTCGAGCGCGAGAGCGCGGGCGATGCCGATGCGCTGGCGTTCGCCGCCGCTGAAGGCATGGGGGTAGCGGCGCATGTACTCTGGCCGCAGACCGACCTTGGCCAGCAACGATGCCACGCGGTCCTCCAACTCCTTGCCTGCTACGACCTTGTTGATTCTGAGGGGGTCGCCAACGATATCGATGACGGGCATGCGGGGGTTGAGGGAGTTAAAAGGATCCTGAAAGATCATGCGCACTTGCTGGCGAAAGGGCTTCATCTCGTTGTTGGTGAGAGGCGCCAGATCGACCATCTCGCCATCATGATCCTGAAAAAGGATTTGACCGCCGGTCAGGTCGTAAGCCCGCAGAATGCAGCGGCCGGCAGTTGTCTTGCCACAGCCGCTCTCGCCCACCAGGCCGACTGTCTCACCTTGCAAAACCTGGAAGGAGATATCGTCAACCGCCTTAACATGACCGACGGTACGCCGGAAAAACCCAGCTGAAATTGGAAACCACTTCTGCAGATTCCTGACATCCAACAGGACATTATCCGCGGTCGCGCTGTTGTTTTTCGAGGTGGTGTGTTGCGAGCCGTTCGTAAGTTGTGCGCTCATTGTATTTAGTGCGTTTTCATTGCAATCCGGGCTGTGAGATTAAGCCAGGGGCAGCTGTCGGAGCCCCCGCCGCCCTGGGGGAAACTGGTCCTTGATTTACTCTTCTTCATACAGAAGGCAGTTGACCTCACGCTCCGGCCCCAACTGAATTGCAGGCGGGTTGACGGCGTCGCAGCGGCCGGGCATGAAGTGATCACAGCGGGGCCCGAACATACAGCCGGTCGGCCGGTTGTAGGGATCGGGGACCATGCCGCGAATTGAATCCAGCCGTTGCCGGTTTCGACTTACGCCTAGACGGGGGATTGATTTAAGCAGGGCCTGGGTGTAGGGATGCTTGGGATCGTGGAAGATCGAGTCCACATCGCCTCGCTCGACCACCTGGCCCAGGTACATGACGACCACGTCATCGGCCATTTCTGCGACCACGCCCAGATCATGGGTGATGAGCATGATTGCCATGCCAAACTCATCCTGCAGCTCTTCCAGCAGTTCGAGAATCTGGGCCTGGGTGGTGACATCGACGGCGGTGGTCGGTTCGTCTGCGATGAGGAGGGCGGGGTTGCAGGAGAGAGCCATGGCGATCATGACGCGCTGGCGCATGCCGCCGCTGAGCTCGAAAGGATAGGTATCGAAACGCTCATCGGGGCGAGGAATACCGACACGACGCAACAGTTCGATGGCGTGCTCCTTGGCCTCATCCTCAAGCAGGTCGGTGTGCAGTGTGATCGCTTCGGTGATCTGGTTGCCAACTGTATGGATCGGGCTGAGAGAGGTCATCGGCTCCTGGAAGATCATAGAGATGTCCTGGCCGCGGATTTCCCGAATTTCTCTGCCACGGGGATTCAGCGCGGCCAGATCGATTATCTCTGTAGTCTCGCTGCCGTTGCTGTCGTTGCTGTCGTTGCTGCCGTTTTCGTTGGACATCGCATCACGGCGACTGAAGGCGGCCAGGCGATCGGGCCGATGGTAGAGGATCTCCCCTTCGACGATGCGGCCCGGCTGATCGACAATCTGCAAAATGGAGCGCGCGGTGACACTCTTGCCGCAGCCGCTCTCGCCTACCACGCACAGAGTCTTGTGCTGGTGGATGGTAAAGTCGACACCGTTGACGGCCTGGACAGTGCCTTCGTCAAGGTAAAAGTGGGTTTTAAGATTTCTTATTTCGATCAGAATAGGTGATTCCATGGAACGTCAGTTGATAGTGGTCAGAGGTCAGTGGACCCAGAGGACAGGGAGCACTGGCTACCGGCCACGGCGGTTAGCGGTTGTAGGGGTCGGCGGCATCGCGCAGACCGTCGCCGAAGAAATTGAGCGCAAGAACTGCGACCAGTACGGCCAGCCCTGGAATCAGCAGCCAGGGAGCGGTCGCGACGGAGCGGATGTTCTGCGCCTCTTGCAAAAGTACGCCCCAGCTCACTACCGGTCTGCGCAGGCCCAGGCCCAAGAAGCTGAGCGATGTTTCGGCCAGAATCATGCCTGGAATTGAGAGTGTGAGCGAAGCGATGATGTGGCTGAAGAAGGAAGGAACCATGTGGCGCCAGATGGTTGTCACCTCGTTGGCGCCATCGAGGCGGGCGGCCATCACGAAGTCCTCGGTGCGCAGAGAAAGAAAACGGCCGCGCACGACGCGGGCCAGACCGGTCCAACCGATGAAGGAAAGGATTATGGTAATGCCGAAATAGATGCGCAGCGGAGGCCAGTCGGTCGGCAGGGCGGCGGCCAGGCCCATCCAGAGCGGGATGGTCGGAATCGAGCGGATGAACTCGATGATGCGCTGGATGAGGTTATCGACGGTGCCGCCGTAGAAGCCGGAGACGCCGCCCAACATGATTCCGAGGAAGAAGCTCATAAAGACGCCGAGCAGCCCGATCGACATTGAGACGCGGGTGCCGTAAATCATGCTGCTCAGCAGGTCTCGGCCCATGCGATCTGCGCCGAGAAAATAGATTGGCACTTCGGGATCGGTGGAGCCGACGAAGTGCAGGTCCATTTCCCAGAGGCCCCACATTTCATAGGGTTCGCCTTTGACGAAGAAGCCGGCATCGACGACCTGTTCTTCGTCGATGACAAAAGTTCGTTTGAGCGCTTCGGGATCGATTTCAACCTTATAGCCGTTGACGTAGGGGTCCCAACGCATGCCCTCGTCGGTCTGCCGGAAAAAATGGAGGCGTTGCGGGGGGGCCCAGGTGTAGTCGGCGCGAATCACGCCTGGGCTTGAAGGAGCCAGAAACTCAACAAACAGTGCGATGGCGTAGATGATCAGAGTGACGATTCCACCGGCCATTGCCATGCGATGTTTGCGGAATTTCCACCACATCAGCTGCCATTGCGAGGCAACGGAGACACTGCTCTCTATTTCGGCTTCTGCTGCTCCCGGGGCGACGGCCTCCGGAGACAGTGTTTTTACGTCTGTAACCGCCATAGCGTTTTCCTTCAGCGATGAATCTCAGTGCAGGCAGGACCGCTCAAAGTCCTGCCGCTGCCGGGCTTACTCCATGCGGATGCGGGGATCGAGCCAGGCAAGCAACAGATCGGAGACCAGGGTACCGATCACGGTGAGGATGCTCAACAACATGATAAAGCTGGCAGCCAGGTACATATCCTGCTGCAGAAGGGCGCGGATCAGGAGCGGGCCAGTTGTGGGCAAGCTCAGGACGATTGATACGATTGCCGCGCCGGAAACCAGGGTGGGCAACACCCAGCCGACCGTGCTTACAAATGGATTGAGCGCGATCCGTACGGGGTATTTGAACAGCAGACGCCATTCCGGCAGACCTTTGGCGCGGGCGGTGACGACGTAGGGTTTGCGCAGTTCGTCGAGCAGGTTGGCGCGCATGATGCGGATGAGGCTGGCGGTGCCGGCGGTGCCGATGATTACAACCGGCACCCACAAGTGGGCAAAGAGATCGGCAACCTTTCCCCAACTCCAGGGGGCTTCGGTGTACTCTGGCGAGAAAAGCCCGCCGACGCTCTGATTGAAGAATTTGAAGGCGATATACATCAGGATCAGAGCCAACAGAAAATTGGGGGTGGCCAGGCCGAGGAACCCTATAAAGGTCGCGAAGTAGTCACCAATAGAATACTGCTTGACCGCGGAATAGATGCCAATAGGGAATGCCACAGCCCAGACGAATAGCAGGCTTGCGAGGGACAGGACGAACGTCAAGGCCAGGCGGCTCCACACCAGGTCGGAGACGGGCTTGTTCCAGCCGAAGGAGTCGCCAAAATCGCCTCTGAAGAGAATTCCCTGCATCCATTTCAGATATTGGATGTGGACTGGCTGTCCGAGCCCGTACTGTTCTTCCAGGGCGCGCATGGCGGATTGATCCATGTCTTCACCCTGCGCCGCCATCGAGGCCACCATTGTTGTCAGGAAGTCACCGGGGGGCAACTGAATAATGACAAAGGCGACGATTGAGATCGCGATCATAGTCGGGATCATGTACAGGAGACGGCGCAAAAGAAACTGAAGCATCCTCTGACCTCGCGGCTGTCAAGGGCCAGAAACCGGCGGCCTGTGTCGTTACCGACCACTGACTACCGGTCCCAGGCAACTCTTGCCGCCGCCGGCTTGCTTGTATTGCACAACCGGCGGCGGCTACGAAGAGAGGAGTGAGAGATTACTCACTCCTCTCTTTTTTCTACTTACTCTCCACTAATCCAGTACTGCTCCGGCTGCGTCGGTGCGGGTGTCGGGTACTGCCACGAACCCGGCATGGACGTAGGCACGTTATGGAATGTGTCCTTTACGATGCCGTAGCCAGCAGGGCTGGATGAGATGCCGATCACGTAGAACTGATCTTTCGCAATCGCCAGAATTTCTTTCATCAGCTCATTCTGCCTGGCCTGGTCGCCCGACGATATAATCTGCGCGTACAGGTCCATCTGGTGCTTGACGATGTCCGGCGGTTCTTCCGGCTGCGTCATGGCGCCGGCGCCGCTGGGGTTGGTGCGCCAGGTTACCCACGACTGGGCGAAGGTGGACTCGCCGCTGAAGGGGAAGAAGTGACGCGGATCGAGGAAGATCTGCGGGCCGGTGGCAGCGCCCCAGACGTGGACGTCATGCTCGTTGGCGTCTTTGCGCTGGTAGAGGAGCGTGCGGTCGACGATGCTCAACTGGGCATTGACACCGCAGTCCTGCCACTGGTTCACGACCATTTCGGCGCGGTCATGGAAGCCAAAGGCTTCGGTGGCCTGCACAACGAATGACAGAGGCTCACCATCCGGACCGAGGAAGTAGCCGTCGGCGTCGCGCTCGGTCATACCAGCGTCGGCCAGGAACTGATGCGCCAGGTCCTGATCGAATTCAGTGTAAAGCGAATACCACTCTTCATCGTAGAACTCGGTCATGTCCTTGGGAATGGCGCTCTGCATCGGTTCGCCCTGGCCGATGTACAACACATCGATGATCTCCTGGCGGTTGAGGCAGTGGGACATGGCAATACGGAAGTTCTTGTCGTTGAAGATTTCCCGCAAGCGAGGATCTTTGTGGGTCAGGTTGAAGTGGAGCCCGGTGGTATTGCCGATGCTGCGTGTTTCGAAGAACTGATACTCGCCGGGTTCGCGATTGTCGGCGATGACCGCTTTGTTGTCGTTGGTGTTGAAATGGCGGCTCATCATGTCGATTTCGCCGTTCAGCACCTTGAGGAGGAGGACTTCCCGATCTTCGAGGATGTCATATACGACGCGATCGATGTAAGGCAACTGGTTGCCTTCGGTATCGACTTTCCAGTAGTAGGGATTGCGCTCCAGAATCATCTGCGAGCCCTCACCGTAGGCCACCGCGACTCTCCACGGCATGAGCGTGGGCAGGTCGGCATTGAACCAACGGGAGTCGGAAGGTGTGCCGGGCACGCTGGCGCACTTCATCTGGTAGAGATGCACCCAGTCGTTGGCGTTGTTGTCTGCGATCAGGGCATCCAGATTGTCGGTGTTGTAATCGGCGTGGAACTGGGAGCAGTAGTGCATCGGCACACGGGTGAAGATGCTGCCGCCCGGTGTCGCCAGATTCTGCAGGAACAGACCGTTCGGTGCGTCGAAGGTGATCTTCAGCGTGTGGTCGTCGACTGCCTCGAAGGTGGCGTCGGCTTCACCGGCCCGCATCCAGCCGGGCGTCCCGCCTGGGCTTAATTCTTCATTCAGAATCTGGTCATTCCACCAGAAAGCCAGGTCGTGGGCTGTAAACGGGGCGCCGTCGGACCATTTCTGTCCTTCTCTGAAGAGGAAGGTGTATTCGCTGGCGTCCTCGCTGGCGATGACATCTTCAATTGCATTGGGAACGAGGCCGTCCCACTGCGGCGTCCAGCCCATTGGGTGGATGTAACTGACGGTACGGACGAGCCAGGCGGTATCGGAGCCGCCGACCAGGGCGGTATTCCAGGTGCCGCCGTACTGGCCGATGCTTTCGACCGGCTCGACAACAGCGGGATTGACCGGCAGGCGCTCTGCGAGCGGCGGCAGGTCGCCGTTGCGCACCATTTCCTGTAACGCGGGAGCCTGGTGGGGGCTGACACCGTCATCGGCTTCTGCCATGCCTTCGTCGCTGCCGGAATCAGCCGATTCTGCGCTGTCGGCAGGGGCGGCCTCTTCGGCCGGCGCGGCGCCACCGCATGCGGCCAGGATGCCAATCGTAAGAGTGACGACGAGCAGGACAGCCAAGAGACGGATCGGATTCCAATCTGATCTTGTTCGCTGCATAGAGATTCTCCTTGCGATGTAATGATGACTTACTCTGAAATACAGAGAAGGCTTTCCAAAGAGGTTTGGGGGTGGCGGGAGTGTAGATCAGGATCATGTGATTGTCAAATGGAGGGTTGTCTTAATATATGAATGTTAGGGCAGTGCATTTGCAAGGTCGGCGGGCTGATTTTCAAAGGTCAGTTCTTATGGTTTGAGTAACTACTCAGCCATATACAGTGCCTATCTTGACAAGCCCCTTATCCTTGCCGCCATTCAGGCAATCTGATTGCGTATTCGGTTGGTGGCAGCCACGTTGCTGGAGCGGCACTGCTGGAATACGCAGACACGGTCGGAACTGCAGTTTCTAGTTTTCAGTGGAACACCAGTCGTCAGGGTAACACCGGAGATTAGCGGTCGATGGTCGGTGGGTTGAAGCGGCAAGTGGGGGAGTAGACTCCGTTCGCCAGACACGATGCTGGGGAAGTGTAAACACGGTCGGTGAGGCATGTTTTTGTAGGGGGGCGTTGCGGGGGCGCGGAACTGCAGGGGTCAGGGGTCAGTAACTTCTGCGGTTGGAGGTCGGTGGTCGGTGGGTTGAGGCGTCAAGTGGGGGAGGAGACACTGTTGGCTAGACACGCTGCTGGGGAAGAGTAAACACGGTCGGTGTGGCATGTTTTTGTAGGGGGGCGTTGCGGGGGCGCAGC
>MKWU01006778.1_pt1 | contig 11396 bp, 11 predicted proteins | sample 809101 | NCBI WGS metagenome assembly MKWU01 (sample SAMN05860141, study PRJNA318959) | sponge metagenome | host: Aplysina aerophoba | place: Slovenia: Piran, Adriatic Sea, Gulf of Piran | collected 2013-05-07
ACGCTGTCCGCGATGTCGGTCTTGCGCCCCTTGATCTGCTTGACGTGCTGGGCATTGACCACCATGACATCGAGACCGGCGTCGGACAGAATGTCGTAGACCTTCTCCCAGTAGACGCCCGTCGCCCCCATGACGGCGCCGCTCACCCGCAGGCCGGACAGCCACTGCACCAGATGGACGAGGCCGCTCGCCAGCGCACTGAACTCGCGGGTCTCGACAACGGGGGCTTCCCTGCCCGCGTGGGTGCGCACGGTCGCCGTGACCTGCATCCTGCGGACATCGAGACCCGCGGCGGCGGCATGCCGGACTTCCATGTCATCATGTTTCGGTATATCGCTCATGATCCAACTCCTGTTGATGACCTGTACGGAGAATGACGCGAGCCGAGATTGTTCCTACATTGTCGGGACAAACGTGAGAGGTGCCACTGTGTTGAACTTCAGAGACGTCGAAGCGCCTTCGGACGAGAAGGCAACCGACAACATCGAAATGCGGGTCAGGCCGAGCGACAAGGAGAGTATTTCTCGGGCCGCCGAACTGTCGGGCGTCAAGCTCACGACATTCGTCAGGGCATCGGCTGCCCGCGAGGCCGAGCGCATCCTGCGCGAGCATGAGACCACGACGCTCTCGGATCGCGACAGGCGTACGCTGCTGAAGGTGCTCGACAATCCGCCGCCGCCGACACCGGCGGCTCGGGACGCGGTTCGCGACTACCGGTCCCGGATCTCTAGTGCAGGGTGACGACGGACGCAGGGCCGTCTCCGGAATCGTCATCAAGCCATTCGACCCCGGCCGGCATGACCGGTCGGGCTTTTGCTGCGGAACGGATCGCCTCGACAACTTTTTTTTGCGCTTCAGTGCGCGGAAGCAGCAGAAGGACGACTTCACGCGGGTCTTCGTCGCGGTCGCGCGGGGGTCGCCGAAGAGTCCTCGGCTACTATGCGCTGAACGCCCATGCGGTGGCGACAGACGATCTCGGGGCGGACCGTCCCCGGCGGGCGCCCCGGACCGGCAGTGTTCCTGCGCTCTACCTCTCCATGATAGCGGTGGACCGAAGCTGGCAAGGCAAGGGGCTCGGGTCGGACCTCGCAATCGACGCGCTTGGCCGCGCCCGCGACGTTGCTGGCGAGGTGGGCCTCAAGCTGGTGGTTCTGGATGTAATTGAGGATGGGGGAGACGAGGTCTTCGCCCGCCGAATGGAGTTCTACCGGCGGCTGGGTTTCCAGAGTTTCCAGGATCGTCCCGAACGGATGTTCATTGCCATCGACACGATACGCGCCATGTTCGACTGCAGATAGTCGGGATGGGTTTCGTATGATTCGCGCCGTTCGCCGCGATGGTCGTCATTCACGGGATAGCCGTCGTCATCGGGAGCGTGGTGTAAATCCACACAGTAGATTTGTCTTGTCCGGTGCTATGGACCAAGTGTTCGTAATTTACACTACAAGACATCGTCGGCGATGCTGATAGCGATGCGCTCGGCGGATTGCCGCACCGAGTCGCGCGCGAAGTGCGCATATCGCGCGGTCGTCTCTACCCTGCGGTGACCGAGCAGACGGTCCGCCTCCGCTGGACCGCGAAGCAGAGCTACCCCAACCTGTCTACTTGGAAAGGAAAAAGGCGCGGTATCTGAAACGTATCCAAATGATCAAATCACCTCGCTTTTTGATGAGCAACAACAGACCCGTTGAGCCGCGGTGCCGGCTCGAAGGATTGCTACGCCCGCAGCCGGCAATTCGCCGGAAACATCCGCAACTCTCATCCGAGACACTTCGGTCAGCCCCGATAACCGCAGCGATGCTCGCGCTCGTGCCGGACTCCGCAGAATCTAGACTTTTGCGCAGGCCTACTTTCCAACGAGGGTGTATCTCAAACTTGTTGCAATGCGATGCGAGAAAGTATTCCTAAAGTAGCGCGCCTCTTTATGGGTTGGAAGGTCGGAAACTCACATTCGGCCCGATCAACCAAGTTGGGCTACACCCCGTAGCGGAATGGGATAGGGGTATAGCTAACTTCGGGCGGTTGGGTGTTGTAGAGTGCCGGGGCCTGACTCTTCGGGGTTCGACGCTATCAGTTACTTGTGGCGCTGATCGGCGGCCAAGCGGCGCATCGAGCAACTTGCAGGGCTGGAGCGAAGTTTCGCTGTCGGACGGGATGTGGCAGGTGAAGCAGACGTATTCGCATGTATATCAAATGCAGGATAGGAGCACGTCGAGCAACAATCGAAGAGAGAACGCAAAGAAAGCGTGGCCGGCTGACGGCGAGATGCTGACCGTGTCGTCGCCGAAAGAATTTGTACGGCTTCCAACACTTCGAGGGATTCCATGAATTTCTTCACAATGATCAGGATCTACCGGAATCCAGAGGATGAGATTTCGCTCCGCTACGTTTGGACAATTGCCGACGGAGAACTGAACGACATCGCCGGGCTCGCCTGGAAGCGACTGCGTGAGGAGGAAGAAGTCACCGCTCTTCATCGGGAGGTCGCCTGGGTGTCGTAGGCCCTGACGGAATTCACCGATCTGGTGGGCTACACGCGTCCGTCGGTGAGCGGAGTTCAACACGGATGCTATCTGAACTTCGAGGCGGTGAGCGCGCTTCGGGAAGCCGTGGTGGGCATGCTCAACGGATCGCCGCGCGCAGCGACGGGGCTGCTGCGTTCGGTCATGTGGAGATGTTGCTGCTCCACTGCTGGTGGCAGGAGCGGTTATCGAGGAACGGCAACTCCTCTCAGTTCTACGAATGGTTGGAGGTACGTAGGCCGAAACCGATGATGCGTGATGTGGTTGCCAACAACTTCGATCGGCTCGGAATTCCAACCGACAAAGGCGCCGTCGAGCATGTCCATCGCACCTACAAGCGGCTCTGCTCCTACGCGCACACACCGATTCGTGCTGAATCCTTCACGATAAAGAACCGGGGGAATGTGGGGTTCGCGAGTGTTGGCGTGCTGCAGCACTGGCTGGTGCTGGCGCTGGACGTGTTGCGGGTCGCCCTGGAGCAACTTGTCCATGCGTATCCGCAGTGCCTGTTCCCGGTCGACATATGCCGCAAGTTTGGCTTCAACCCTCCGGTCGGCTTGTATTTCGACGAGTACAACTTCGTTCCGCTTGCGGCGACGCTGGGCGACGACGCGATCGAGATCTACCGGGCGCGACTGAAGGATCACGAGAATGTGGATATGGCGACTCAATTCTACGGATCGCGGCCGGATCTGACGCGGGATCAGATCCTGGAAGCCTGGCAGGACATCGATGGCGCCGTGATTCCCGTCGATCCGACGGAAGACCCGGTAGCGCTCTGGTTGCAATCCAAGGTTCGAATGCGAGCCGTAAAGATGGGGCGGACCTACTCGGATCGGTTAGGTCCGCATTGGCAGGAAGATCGGCGCGGTCGAACGGGATGACGATGAGCGGAGATTCCAGGAAGTCGTTCCTGCTGCGGCTGTAGCCAGCTATCCGAGCTGGTCGACAAAGAGGTTCCAGAAGTTCTCGGCGCTGCCTCGCCATCTGGAAGTCGAGGTCCGGCTCGAATCGCAACTTCATCATGGTCGGATCGAACTTACCTTAGATTCTTGCGACTGACGGTCACGCAAGCATCAGGCGCTCGCCCTTCGGCTTCGGGACGGCCCGTCCAAGCTCCTGCGCTCGTTCGATCCAGAACTGGATGGCGTCCTTGACATTCCGCAACGCGGTTTCCTGATCGTCGCCGTGGGCCATGCAGCCAGGCAATTCCGGCGCCTCGGCGATAAACGCTTGGTCCTCGTTGCTCCAATAGAGAATGATCTCGTACTTGTGCATCAGTCGTCTCCTCCCGGTCTGTATTTTAGGATGAGCTGCCGGACCTGCCTCACCTGGTAGGGTTTGGCGTGACCACCGCGGCTCTGCAGGTTGACGATTTCCACGATACCATCCTTGTCGAAAAGGTGATGGCTTCCTCTTACGTGCTCCTCGAATCCGAGATACTGCATCAGGGCTCGCAGAGCGGAGAACCGGATGTTCGCGTCCGACCTTCCGCGGAGGATTGTCTGCAACAGTAGCTCTTGCCGGTTCGTGCGCGGTTTTCTTCAACCCGTCGGGGGCCGAGGCATTCTTCAGCGATGGAATCGAGAAAAGAGGCGACGCGCGGCTCGGGCCGCGGCCGCATCATTTCGGAGGCGGCATACGTGTCTATTAACCACGCGAGCGGGGCGGTCATCCCTCCTCCCCACTGGAGAATGACAGCGGCTTGTAGCCGTAACGGAGCGGCGGCGGAAGCCCGACACCGTGATCCTCCCCGAAATGCCGCGCGAAGGCCTCGGACGGCTTCGGGCGGCGCTCGGTCTCCGTGCGCTTCTCGTGGATCAGGCGGCGCACCAACTCCTCCATCTGCACACCGGTCTGATGAGCCTCGCGCCGGAGCCAGGACTTATCTCGGGGATCTATGTCCCTGACGGTGATGCTGGTGCCCATTCCGACGCCTCCTGTTCGGTCGCGGTCCCTCATAAGGCCAGCCGACAATCAAATTATGCTATCGGGAATCGCGGGTCAAATGTTTGCGGATCCGGCTTGTCGGACACGCCGATGCCGCGGATTTCGTGCGCGGCGAGGCTGGGGGCTCGGAACGGGCCACGGTTGCAGTCGCAGCCCAGCGCACGTTACCGCACCCTGCCCATTGGCCATAAATTTAGTCAGACCGCAATAGCTTGTACACTTCGCTTTCCGGCCCCAGCCTTACGGTGCGCTCGGCCGAGGCGGACGAATCGGCCAGCCGAGCGTAGCCGAGTAAGAGCAACCACATTAATTGAAGCAATTGGCAGTTCCCGCGTTCACGGTATTTGGGGAACCCCGGCACGATTGCGCAGTCCGCGCGGCGTGCGCTCCGGACAACCGTTCACGGCAGCGTCCAGGGCGTCGGCGGCAGTCGGACAACATGGATCGTCACCGTAGAGTCGGCGGGAGGCGCGTTCTTCGGTAGGCCGAGGGAGTAGCAGTTTGCCGGCGGCTTTCGCCATTTGCCGGTGCCCCGGTCTCCGCCGTGGATCACGTTTCCTCACCGCTGCTCGTCAAACCGGACGTGCGGATTTCCCGCATCCGGCTTTCATTTGAGTCCAGCAGACACCGCGGTACTGCAATTCCACCAGCGGCTTGAGATTGTCCGGGCACTCCTGGACCGCCCGGAGTTCCTGGCGACTCGCCCCGTGGAGGTAGACGAACGGTGTTGCTCAGTCCGGCAATTCAACTTCAGGCAGCCCTCGTCTACTACACTTCGGAACCAGATTGCCGGACCGGTTCGCTGGTCGGGGTGGTACTCACCAAAAGTGAGGAGTTGCGGTAAAAACCGCCGCAGTTAAAGAATGATCGGTTGCCATTGTGCGTCGTGGTCTGTCCACAAGACGGCACATGGGTGCACGACATCGTTGGGGTTGTACTTGGCCGCAGCCGCTAAAGAACCCACAAGCGCCTCAATAACGGTGTTGCCGCTTCTTTCGATAGGAAAGCTCGATTGCATATCAGCCCCGGGTCTCTGATTGCACTGGACGATTGCGTATGACGAGCCTTAGATGATCTTCGGTCGCAATGAATTCCGGCTCTGTTCCGTTGTGCTCCCTCAGGAGGGGAATGATCTTGTTGCGCACTCCCATGCCCCTCGCGTCCACGTAATCGTAGTCCCGCAAAATCTCGACAATCGACGGACTGCGCGGAGATCGTCGGCCGGCAATCATCTTCTCCACCGTCATCGAGTTCTTTAGTGCGCCCGGGCTTAGCACCTCCAGACGATCCGCGTAACGCGCAACCTCGACTTCCTCGTTGCGTGTCCAGTCGCGGTGGGCGAGCGCGTTCACAATTGCCTCGCGTAGTGCCTCCACCGGATACAACCATCGTCGCTTGCGGCGCATTGAGATATCCATATCGTCCGATTCCTCGGTGACGAATGGCTGCATGGCATCGACGAGTTTCTCAATGAGCCCGCCTTCCATAAGCTCGCGATTCCCTTTTTCGTCTGTCATCCAAAGCGCAACTAGAGCACCGTCGAAAGTGCGGTCATCAAGCGCTTTGTACGACTTGTCCTCGCCCTCGAACGCCAACCACCGAATGCCCGCCTGACGTAGGAGTCGTCGCGGCGCGTGTCCAAATGGGACAAGTCCCGCGATCGTACAAGCGGCTGGGCCGTCTTGGCGCTCAACCATGAGCCCCAAGCCACAAAGACGTTTCCGCCAATCTTCGTCATTCTCCGGAAGCGTCCTGTCTCCTACGAACGTTGATAGATAGTCCTTAAGTCGGTCTAAACTGAGGTCTTGCAAACCGCTACCTGATACCGGCAACGATTCCGTATGCGGCAAGCCGCCAAGGGCATACAGTCGCGCCTGTTGCTCCCGCGTTGCCAACCGGGACGTGCTGCCAACTCGGATATAGATGTCTTCGCGACCCCTGCTCCGGACGACATACGGCTTGGTGACTCCTTGGCTGACGGTGATTGCCGCGACCCGATGCTGCTCGTCAGCTTGAACCTCTTCGTAGAAGGGGATGATCATGGGATGTACGTAACGGTCGAATACTGTGTCCATCACCCAATGCTCGAGGTCTGCCCGTTGAATTCCGGTGATTGTGCCGTCGTCATCAACCCCAAGCAGGATGCAACCGCCTCGAAAATTAACCAAGGCCACGACTTCTTTGGCCATCTGCTCGGGCCGCAGGTCATCACGTTTGAACTCCACACCGGAGTTCTCGCCATTCGCAATCAGTTCGAGCAGCTCGGATTTCGTCATCAGTAGTCGAACCCATATTTCTCTTTACGTTGCATGAAAGCTTCCTTGCCACCTTCCAGAATGTTAGCAACCCGATCCCGAATCGCTGGAATGTCGATAGAGCCTTGCTCATTGATCGGCATTTCTGCGCGATCATCCGACGCAGAACACACTCCGATCCACTCCGCATCGCCGAAGACCGGGATGTTCGCGTTGTGGGTTGCGAACAAGAACTGGCGTTCGGTCTTGGCCGTGCGCAGTTCCTGCACGATGCGTTCGGCGATGAAGGCGTTATCCAGGTTGTCTTCGGGCTGATCCATGACCAGAGGATCCGGGTTGTCGAGGAGCAACAAGTGCAGGATGGCTGTGCATTGCTGACCGGTGGACAGGCGATTCAGTGCCCGGTACCGATCACTGGTGTGGGAAACATTGAGTTCCAGACCCACCAGGTCCTCAAGGTCGATCGCTTCCAGGCCATAGACCTGCGCCGCCGTCATTCGGACCAAGGTTTCAGCAACGCCAGACGTCAGACCCCATGGCTTGCCTAATAGCGCATCTCTTCCTTCGCGAATGGCCGCGACCAGCCCCAAGACGGTCAATTCCTCCGCTTTATCCACCCATTCCGTCTTTCTCTCGCCAACCCCAGGCAAGCGTTGCAGGAACTGGCGTAGCGGCTGACGCAGGCCGTCCGGCACGATGGATATCCGCAACTTGCCGGCGAGGCGTTTGTTTAGGCGCCTCACTGCCTTCTGCTTGGCAGTCGTGCGCGCACTGCGAACATCCGAAATTTCTCCCAACAAATTGCGGCGTACCTGCTCCAACTCCTCGACGAGTGCGTCAACGGCCCTGAGGCGGGTTTGCGACGGGCGAACCTGTTCAATTTCGCGCAACAGTCGCTGATAGGCACGCCCTATCTCTTTACCGTCCTTGCCGGCCACTGCGGGCAACTTGGCGAATTCCTTCTCAAGCCCTGTCTCGGCGTTGGCCAGCGCTTGGTTGAGTTCATCAATTAGAATCTTGACCGACCTCTCGGTCTCGCCTATGGCCTTGTCCACCTCTTCGAGTTTCTGTCGCAGAGAGGCGCTGAGAGTCTCCAGCAACTCTCGCCCGCGCTGCAACAATCCGGCGTGCGGCAAGCCTTGCAGAGCTTTGTCGCTGAGGAAAACGAGGTCGGGAAGTGATTCGTCGAACTGCAGCTGCCCGTCGCGAGTCCGATTCACTTCCTCTAAGATCCTAGGCCCGAGCTGTCGCTCTTTTTCCAGCAGGGGCACTTGCTCCAGCTTCTCCTCCAGCCCTTGCTCTTTGAACTGTCGTACTTGCTCCTCAAGCTTTGGCAACTGTGCGATGTGCCTCTCGATCTCATCCTTTTGCTCCTGTGCCCTGGCCAGTCGGTCACTGTTCTCCCTGAGCTTTCGCAAAGCCGAGTCCAGTCGCGCCTGTTGCTCCGCACTTTCGGGCAGGAACCGATCCAGCACGCGGGTGAGTGCGCCAGGACTCCTCGCCAACTCGTGAATCTCATTCTGGCCGTAGATCTCGATGCCGGGGAGCAAGTCCCTGCCGGGATGGAGCCGAGACTCATTGCCGTGCTCGTCAATTACTCGGGGCGGCTCACCGTAGCGACGAATGACCGTGAAGGGTTTCATGTGGTTCGCCGCCGAACGCAATTTCACAACGACACGGCCGCCCGCCTTACCGAGGTTCTCCCTTACGATTTGATCGCCCTGCCTGATCGCATCTTCACTTTTGTGTGGCACATCCATCGCGTACCGCAAGCACTCCAGCAGTGTGGATTTTCCCGTGCCTCGTCCGCCAATGACGGCATTCAGATGGCCGGATACGTTTGCTGACAATCCATCAAAATAGCCGCCTTCGATCGAAATGCAGGAAAATTGGCTGTAGAAGTGCTCCTGCAGATCATCGCTCAATCGGACCCGCGATTCCGGGTCCTTGAAGGCCATCAAAAAGGATGCGAAACACGGTCTCGTCATCTTGATGAAGGTCGATGCGCGCGGATCGCGTAGATCTTCAGGTCTCGCCACATCCTTGGCATTGATCAAGGCCACAAGATGATCGCGCTTGTAATCGGGATTCTTGTTCAACGCGATGAGCTTGTATTCCCGAGGAAGGTCGTGGATGTTTCCAGGAATTTGTGCAGCTCGCAGACTGGAATTTACCCAAAGGTTGTTGAATTTTCCCTTCAGCAGGCCACTATTCGACGTTGCGTGCGCTGCAAAACAGAACCCCCCGAGCTCGACAACACACTGCAAGAGCTGTTGTCCGCCGAGCCTGGATGGCCTTACCCCGTCCTCCGGATTGGTTAATTCCAGTCTGCCCGGGTAGCGTTCGAGCTGCTGCTCGCTTGCGTCCTCCGGGAAAAGACATACCCAGTGGACTTTCTCCGTCGTCGCCACTTCAAACCCCGGAAAGACCACGATGCCGGCTTCAATCAGCACCCTTCGCGTGGTCTCCGCATTAGCCACGCTACCGTGGTCTGCAAGACCCACGACCTGGATATTCTCGGCGAGGCATGTGTCCCGCAGCGCCTCGGCATAGGTGCTTGCGTCCATGCCGTGGTCCGTGCCGCGATAGATCGCGCCATACGCATGGGGATTGACCTGCAACGCGCATTTCCAGAACTGCGCAAAGGTGTAGTGTCCCTTCATTTCCTTTCCCCCGCGCGGTCACATGCCGTCCGCTTTTCGGCGACGGTGAAGTGTAGGTCGTTGATCCGTTCCCCTGAGAACTTGTCGCCTCTCCAAAACCAGGGGTACTTGCTTTGCTCGCGCACGGGTTCCTTGCCGCGGTCCTTTTTCCAATGGACATTCGGCTTGACTCGCAAGATGCCAGCGGCCTTCTTGCCACCGGGGATGTCCTGGGCCATGAATGGGCGAATTTTGAGCCAGATGCCGTCGCTGATGTCAGGCTCCCAGCCGATGGGCCGATCCTCGAGCGGCTTCCAGCGGATGAAGAGGTCGAAAGGCGGATCGCCTTTCAGGATAGCGACGAGTCGGATCTGCAGCTCCAGCGCCGCGGCCAGGCGATCCTCGGCGCCGCCCTCGCCGCGTTTAACACCATCCTGCTGCCGGTTGATCCAGTCGCCCAGGTAGCTGCAGGTGAGCGACTCTAGGAGGCAGCGACCCTTGCCATCGGTCTCCGCGAGTTTGTGGCAGTTGGCCAGGGCATGAAAGCCGTCGCTCTTCCGGCCGTCCCAGATGTGCCAGATGAACGGGCGGTGGTGGAATAGCTTGCAGTGCTGTTCGAAGATTCCGTTGCGCAGCCAGTCGTCGAGGGTCGAATTGCCGGCTTCGGCCAGCAGTTTCGCCAGAACGCCGTCATTCCAGTCATCACCCCAAGCGGCCTGTAGCAACTGCAACACGCGTTCATGCGCGGCGCGCTCGCCACGGGCGGCGGGAATACAGACGATACAGCCGCCATCCGCAAACTTTTCCAAACCATCCGGGCCGAGCGCAGGGCAATCGGAAAAACTTGAACCGGTCTGGCGTGGCCATTGGTAGCCGAGCATGTGCGGCAAGGCCACGTGCAAGGGAATGTTGCCACCGGCCGGGCGGCCGTTGAACAGCCATCGCGTCGGGTCGTTGGAATTCGGCTTAGGCAAGCCGAGAGGATATTTCTCTGCCGCAACGGCGCGCCATGAATCGAGATCCAATGTGATTTTATCACAGTTCTCAATCGTTACATTCAGGTCTTGGTCGACATCTCGTATCGCCTCTCTAAATCCGTCTGAGAGGCTGAAGCAAAGAAGCGCTGGAAGATCGATCTCGGATTCTGGGGAAAACACACCAGTGTTATCGTCAAACAATTTGCCCAATATCTTGGTTAGTGTTGGCTGAAACGCCAACACTAAGCCGGTTTGAACGAAGCCGCGCCTGACGCGACCTTGGCCTTTAGTAGAAAGTTGATTCCGGGTTTTCAGCCTGGCCGGTCGATCCCGTTTGATGCGGGGGATCTTCGGGGGCCGCATGTCCCGAACGGTGTGTCCGGTCCGTCTCCGGCTGAAGTATCGGGTCCGGAAACGGCGACATTTGGCGCCGTTTGTGTCGGTTCGGCGCGACGGGCACGAGCGGGCCTGCGGCGGTTTCGGGGCCGCTGGATATGCTGCATGCTTTCTGGCGTTGCCTTCATGTCGTCTCGTGAGGACGGGGATGGCCGCGTTTTTGAATGATCTCCATTGCCCGGGCCACCTCCCGGTCGGTGGGTTTTCTTCGGATGGTCAGGACTGGCCAGGAGGGTTTGCCGCAATTCGGACAGGCCCGGGCCTCCGGTCTGTCCATCTCCCCGGTTCCGGTTTCGTCGCCGGCTGCATGCGGGGGTTGGTGGCGGCCGGCTTCCGGCACGGCCTCGAGGGTCCTGGCCCGGCAGGCGTTTGCGAGGATGCCGAAGTGCTGGATGCGGTGGAAGCCTGCCGAGAGGCGATGCATCAGGAAGCGGAGAATGAACTGATCGACGCTTAGGGCCATGGTTCCGTATGACGGCTTGTCGCCGGCTTTCGCTGTCGGCCTGCGGCAGCGGAAGGTGACGGCTTCGTCGTCGAGGGACAGGATTCTGGCATCGGAGATTGCGATGCGGTGCGTATAGCGCGAGAGGTAGCGGATCACCGCCGCGGGTCCGTTGAACGGAGGCCTTGCATGGACGTTCCAGTTGAGCTTGC
>MKWU01006780.1_pt1 | contig 11391 bp, 9 predicted proteins | sample 809101 | NCBI WGS metagenome assembly MKWU01 (sample SAMN05860141, study PRJNA318959) | sponge metagenome | host: Aplysina aerophoba | place: Slovenia: Piran, Adriatic Sea, Gulf of Piran | collected 2013-05-07
CCCGATCCGGAGTGCGAGAAAGCCGCCGCGGACGACGGACCGATGGGGACCCTGGGGTTGCACCCGGATTTCAGCCACATCTGTGTCTATGATTACTCCAGCTTCTTCGCCCTGGTGCGCCCGGAGGAGCAGGTCAAGTTCCACGCTGACGGCGCGCTCGACCTGGCCGGCGCCGCGGAGATATACGGCTCATTCAGCTACTCCGAACAGGAATCCTCGCGCGGCAATTCCCTGTACCCGGACGTACGCTACGTGCTCGTGCCGGAGCACCACTTCGGACTGCAACTGGATGCGGCGCGGCGCGGTTTCGAGCCGGTCCCTTACCAGGCAATGCAGCGCATACTGGGCGGCACCATCGACTCAGCGGAGGAAGACCGTCCCATCAGCACCGTCTCCAGCACAAGCCGGGACAACCTGCGCGCGTTGATCGGCCTGCGTTCCGATTTTACCCTGGGCGGCCGGGACTGGTTCCTGGACACCGACCTGGTCTGGTCCCGTAACCGCCTTGACCTGAACTGGCCGGTAGACACGCTTACCTCGCGCATGGACCTGGCCTTCGCAGGCCTGGGCGGGCCGGACTGCGACCCCGGGACAGGGATACCCGGTTCCGGCAACCTGGGCACGGGTGCGTGTTACTATTACAACAGCTTTCAGACCAGCGTGTATGACCCGGTCACGGGTGAACGCTGGGATGGCGCGGATACGTCCCCCTGGGCAGCCGATCCCCGGCTCAGCGTGGCCGAGGCTGCGCGCAGGTACCGGAACCCCCCCGAACTGCTGCGCTGGACGCAGGGAGCCTACATCACGGATGCCGAAATCGAGCAGGTCGTATTCGACCTGGTGCTGTCAGGTGATGCCTTTTACATGCCGAATGGTCCGCTGGGTCTTGCCCTGGGGTTCCAGTACCGCAGCGATGATGCCCGCTTTGACTACGATGATGAGGCCAATGCCTTCAACTATACCTTCCTCACGGGCGACCGGGACTGGGATAACCGCCTCAGTTCCTGGTCGGTATTTGCCGAGGCCCTGGTGCCATTGACGGGGTGGGCCGAACTGACCCTTGCCGGACGCTACGAATCCTTCGAGCAACTGGACAAGGATACTTTCGATCCGAAACTGACGCTGTTGCTGCAACCCCTTGAATCGCTGTCGTTGCGCGCCTCCTGGGGGACCTCCTTCCGGGCGGGGTCCCTGTTGCAGACCGGCGGCAGCCGCACCATCTTCCAGAACTCCAGCGATCCGTTTTCCAACGCGCCCGCACTGGCTTACCGCGCCTCCGCAGCCACCGGCAATCCGGACCTGAAACCGGAGGAGGCGGAAGTCTTCAATGCCGGGTTCTCCTGGAACCCGGCAGGTCTGCTGGACGGCCTTTCACTGGACGTCGATTACTACCGTTATGATTATACCGGCCTGATAGTCCGGGAAGGACACCAGGAGTTGATCGACCGGGACAACGCCTCCCGCTGCCCAGGCGGCCTGAATAACAACCCCGCAGCCGGACCCCTGTGCGGGTCATGGGACCTGGACGGTGACGGTCAGGTTACCGTCTACAGTCTCGGTCCGGGTCTCCCGGACAAGGTTATCCGCAGGGAAGACGGCTACCTGGTGCGTACGGAAGCCTCTTACTTCAACGCGCCCAGCCTGGAATCGTCGGGCATCGACCTTGCGCTGGCCTATGCCCGTGACGCAGGCGCGGCAGGATTGTTCAGTGCGTCGCTGGACCTGAGTTATACCCTGGACTACGACATCATCCTGGCGGATGGGGAGAAAATAAAAGGGGTGGGCAGCCGCAACGCGGGCAACTCCATCGGCCGGCCCATGCCGAGATGGCGCGCGAACGCGGGCCTGGGCTGGCAGCGCGGGCGCCACGACCTGTTCCTGGACGTACATTACATCCACAGTTACCAGGACGATACCTCCCAGAGCACATTTCTCGGCGCCTACATAGGCTATGCGGAGACCATCGACAGCATGACCACCGTCGACCTGCAATACCGGTTTGAACTGCCACCCCTGGTAGCGCAGCAAAAGGGTTCGAAACTGACCCTGGGCATCAAGAACCTGCTGAACGAGGACCCGCCGCTGGTAAACGTGGACGGCGCCTATGATTACTACACACACGACCCCCGCGGGCGCATATTCTACGGCCGTTACCAGTTACAATTCTGATATTCCCTGATCTGGGGTCAGTGTAAAAACTCCGCAAGTTGTTACACTGGCCCCGAATATCACCTTAAATCTGCGATTTATCCCGCGCCGGTGTGCCGAACAGCAGCATCAACAGCAACAGGACCAGCGACAGCGTCACGATCGGTTTGTCGCCGGCAATGACATACGGCGTACTGCCCTTGAACAGGGGAACGGTCGCGGCGACGGCATCCGGTTCGAACTGGCCCGTCTTGCCGACGATGTTCCCTTTCCGGTCGATGATTGCGCTGATGCCGGTGTTCGTGGCGCGCAGCAGGTAGCGGCCGGTCTCAATAGCCCGCATGCGCGCCATCTGCAGGTGTTGATGGGGTGAGGCGGAATCGCCGAACCAGGCGTCATTACTTACGTTCACCAGCACGCCGGCCTGCGGCAGCGCCCTGATGATCTCCGCGCCGAAGATGGCTTCATAACAGATGGACAGGCCCATGGAATAACCACCGGTATGAAACAGCAGGGGCTCGTGCGCGGGTGCGGGGGTGAAATCTGCAATGGGGATGTTCAGGACGTCAAGCGGCCATTGAAGCAGCCACTTGAGCGGCAGGTACTCGCCGAACGGGACCAGGTGACGTTTACTGTAGACCTGTTGCTTGCCGCCCAGCAATACCAGGCTGTTGAAATAAGCGCCGCTGTCCGGGTGCCTGGTGGGCAACCCGGCCAGCACGACGGATCCGTGCTGACTTGCCGTTCTGTCGAGTTGCCCGATGTAGTCACGGACCTCGTTCAAAAGACCGGGGATGGCCGTTTCCGGCCAGATGATCAAATCATGGCCCCAGAAGGGTTCGGTGAGTTCCGGGTAGCGCTCCAGGGAGGTGTTTTTATACTCCGGCAACCATTTGAGTTCCTGGGGAATGGCGCCCTGGACCAGGGCGACGCTGATCTCAGCTTCACTGTTGCCGGTCCACTGGTATTGGCGCAACTGCCAGCCGGCGAGAAGGATCAGCAGCAGGGTCGCAGCCAGGGTCATGCTCCTGTTCTTCCCGAAAACGAGTACAAGACTCCCCGCCAGGAAGGCGAGGATAAAACTGATGCCGAACACGCCAAGGAGACTGCCGTAGCCGGACAACATGCCCGAGGTCTGGGTATACCCCAGCGATAACCAGGGGAACCCGGTGAACAGCCAGGAACGAATCCATTCCCCCAGGGTCCACAGCGACGGTATCATGACCAGGAAAAAGGTGTAATCGGAGCGTAGCGAACGGCAGTTTGCGAGCAACCCGGTCAGGGCAGGGAACAGGGACAGGTAGGCGATGAGTAATAATGTCACCAGCCAGGCGCCTGCCAGGTTGATCCCGGAAAACAGGTTGATACTGATATGCAACCAGCTGACGCCGACCCCGAACAGGCCCAGGCCGAATAAATAACCGTTGATAAAGGCCTGCTTCCCGGTATTCGTGCGCCAGGTCCTGAACAGCACTGCCAGGGTGATAAACGGGACGACGGATATCTCGTACGGCGCAAACGCAAAGGCGCTGGCGGCGCCCGCCGACAGGCACACTAATCCACTTGAGAGGGAACGGGCGCGGACCTTACGCGGGCTGGGTTCCAGCTTGTGAAACAGGCGTTTTTTCAAAACGTAACAGGTGTATTCTTCTTTTGTCAGCCCGGAGTACTTTCACGTTGTAACCGGAAAAATCCACAATCTCCCCGCGTTTCGGCAGGTAACCGAATTCATCGATTACCATCCCCCCTATCGTATCATAACTGTCGTGGCCCAGTTTTGTGCCGAAGTAGTCGTTGAATTCATCAATAGGCGTGAATGCCTGAACCGTATAACGGTTTATTCCATGTTGTTTAATATAGGCTTCTTCGTTCAGGTCGGTTTCATCTTCAATCTCGCCCACGATTTCTTCTATTATGTCTTCGATAGTTACCAGGCCGGCAATACCGTACTCATCGACGACAATGGCCATGTGGTTACGGTTGGTGCGAAAGTCCCTCAACAGAACATTGAGGCGCTTGCTCTCAGGCACGAACACCGCGGGACGCATCAGTTTCTTTACCGCAAACACCTCCGGTTCGTCGCTGACGAAACACGAAAGCAAATCCTTTGCCAACAGGATTCCAAGTACGTCATCCTGGTCGTCGCTGACTACCGGAAAACGGGAATGTCCCGATTCAATCACCGTTTTCATTATGCTTTCCGGCTCGGCGGAGTGCCGAATTGTCACCATCTGCACCCGGGGCACCATGATGTCGCGCACCTGCAATTCCGCCACGTGCAGGGCGCCCTCGAGCATCATCAGCACATCGGGGTCCATGATGTTTCTTGCTTCGGAATCGCGCAGGACGTCAATTAATGCCGTCCGGTCCTGCGGGGTTTTTGAAAAGGTGGTCTTGAGCTGCTTCCACCAGGGTTGTTTATCGTTACTCGACGGAGGTTTGTCTTTACTCATGGCTCTTGATAGCAAAAAAACAAAATATTACAAACCGGCCCTGCCGTCCTGTAAATAAGGATCAGGGAAACCGAGGTTTTGCAATAGCGCGGTTTCTTTAGCTTCCATGAAGTCCGCATCCTTATCGTTACTATGATCATAGCCCATTAAATGCAAAATTCCATGAATAATCATATGCGCCCAGTGTGCCTTCACCGATTTGCCCTGCTGCGCCACCTCCCGCCTGAGGACGGGAGCGCAGATCACTATGTCTCCGAGCAAGGGGCTGCCGGTATCGTGCAGCGGGAATGACAGGACATTGGTGGGGCTGTCGATATTGCGCCACCTGGAATTCAGCGAGCGCATTTCATCCTCACCGGTAATGCGTATGGTGACTTCGCCCTCTTGCCCGTCCAGCATTGACCCGGCCCAGGACAGGATCTCGTCTTCAGCGGGAATACCGGGTTCTTCCGTGTTGAACTGTACGGTGACGTTAGCCTGCATACGTCAGGCCTCGCCATTGCCATCGCGCCTTTCATATGCGTTCAGAATTCGCGCCACCAGCGCATGGCGCACCACGTCCCTGGATTTGAAAAAAGTAAAACTGATACCGGATTCGGAGCTGAGGATGTCGATCACGTGCCGCAGGCCCGATATTTTGCCCCGGGGCAGATCGATCTGGGTGATGTCGCCCGTAATGACGGCCGTTGAATTGAAGCCTATGCGGGTCAGGAACATCTTCATCTGTTCGACGGTCGTATTCTGCGCTTCATCCAGGATGATGAAGGCCTCGTTGAGCGTCCTGCCGCGCATGAAAGCCAGGGGCGCAATTTCAATGACGTTTTTCTCTATGAGTTTCATCACATGGTCGAAACCGAGCATTTCGTACAAGGCGTCGTACAGGGGGCGCAGGTACGGATCGACTTTCTGCACCAGGTCGCCGGGCAGGTAGCCCAGCTTTTCTCCGGCTTCCACTGCCGGCCGTACCAGGACCAGGCGCCTGACCCGGTTCTGTTCCAGGGCAACCACCGCGCTGGCGACGGCCAGGTAGGTTTTTCCCGTCCCCGCCGGGCCGATACCGAAGCTGACGTCATGTTCCCGGATATTGTTCAGGTATAAACGCTGGTTCGGGCTGCGGCCCTTGATGATGCCGCGTTTTGTCTTGACGATGACTTCCTTGTCCGCCTGCTCTTCGATGGAATCATCGATTGCCTTATCCTGTAGCCAGAGGTGGATTTTTTCCGGAGACAAGTTGTCCGCCGCGGTTGATTCATACAGTTCGCCCAGCAACCGGCTGGTAATATCGACGATCCTGGCCGCGCCGATGATGCGGAACGAGTTGCCGCGGTTGTTTATCTCGACACCCAGGCGTCTCTCTATCTGGCGCAGGTGAGAATCCAGGGATCCGCACAGGTTGGCCAGCCTCTCGTTATCGTCCGGTACAAGATCGAGTTTGGCGGAAACCGTGTTGGGTTTGTCTGTTGAAATGCTCAAGTATCAGATTGTTGCGGCCATTTGCCGCGGCAGCTCGCGGGCGGCGGCCAATTCACCCCGTAGTGAATTGGGGAGCGCCCTGGTTATCCTGACGTCCACCATTTCGCCGATGAGTTCGGAGGCCCCGGGGAAATTCACAACACGGTTGTTTTCGGTTCTGCCGGCCAGTTCCTGCGGGTCTTTCCGGGAATTCCCCTCTACCAGCACCGTTTGCGACGTACCCGTCATGCCCTGGCTTATGTCCTGCGCCTGCTGGTTTATCCTGGCCTGGAGCAGTTGCAGGCGCTGCTTTTTCAGCTCCTGCGGGGTCTCGTCCCGGTAGCCTGCGGCCGGTGTGCCGGACCGTTTGCTGTAGATGAAACTGAAGGACTGGTCAAAACCGATTTCCGCAATCAGGTCCAGGGTGGCCTGGAAGTCGGAGTCGGTCTCACCGGGGAAACCGACGATAAAATCGGAGGAGATGCTGATGTCCGGCCTGACCTTGCGCAGCTTTCTTATTTTGGACTTGTATTCAAGTACGGTGTGGCCCCGTTTCATCAGCGCCAGTATGCGGTCCGACCCGCTCTGCACGGGCAGGTGCAAGTGGCTGACAAGTTCAGGCACACGGCCGTAAACGTCGATCAGGCGGTCGGAAAATTCGACCGGGTGCGACGTGGTGTAACGGATGCGCCGGATGCCCTGGATCGTCGCGATATACTCGATCAGGTCGGCCAGGTCGGCGCTGCCGCCCTCGTAAGTGTCGCCGCGGTAAGCATTCACGTTCTGGCCGAGCAGGGTGACTTCCTTGACGCCCTGTGCGGCAAGTTCGGCCGTCTCGGCCAGGACGCCGTCCAACGGACGGGAAACTTCCTCCCCGCGCGTGTAAGGCACGACGCAGAAAGTACAGTATTTGCTGCACCCTTCCATGATGGAAACAAAGGCAACCGGACCCTCTGCCCGGGGTTCGGGCAGGTTGTCGAACTTTTCGATTTCGGGGAAGGATATATCGATTACCGGTTTGCCGGTACGGCGCGCCTCGTCGTAGAGTCCGGGCAGCCGGTGCAGGGTCTGGGGTCCGAATACCACGTCCACGAACGGCGCCCGCGTATTGATCGCCGAGCCTTCCTGGCTGGCGACACAGCCCCCGACACCAATCATGAACCCGGGTTTTTCCCGTTTACGGTTGCGCCAGCGGCCCAGTTCCGAGAACAGTTTTTCCTGGGCTTTCTCGCGTATGGAACAGGTATTGAAGATGATGAAATCGGCTTGTTCCGGCCTTGAGGTTTCCTCCATTCCATGGGAGGTGCGCAACACGTCCCGCATCTTTGCGGAATCGTATTCGTTCATCTGGCAGCCGAATGTCTTGATAAAAAGTTTCTTTCCCATGTTCCGTTCGATTTGCAGGGATCGGCTACGTTACACCTTCTTCATGGTTTTTTCCAGTGCCATGCAGGCCCGGGCCGGTAATCATAAATTTTGGGGTCAGGATATTTGGGGTCAGAGCAATAGCTCTGACCCCAAATATCCTGTCGGGCTAGTGCGGCTTGCCGGCCGGGGATTCGTCGAGAAGGTCCGGCGCCGGGCCGGCCTGGTGATGGATGAGCTTCCATGAATTGTCTTCCAGTGTGAATATGTTGGTTGCGATCAGTGTGCTGTTGGCCAGGGTTTCATGGCAGACGACATAAGCGAAACGGTCATTGATGTACGCACTGGCATTACAGCAATGAATCTCGGGGGAATGGACTGATGACAGGATCTGCCGCCAGCTCTCCAGTACCGTTGCGCGGCCGTGTAACAGCGAATAGCCGGGATGGATCACGGTTACGCCCTCGCGCCTCGACCAGATGCCATCCATCCTGTCAAAATCGCGCTCGAGAAAAGCCAGGTAGAATTCCGAATTGGCAGTAAGTACTTGTTTTTTGTCCGACATCCGATATAGCAGTGAAATCTGGTGGCTATGGGTGGACTTGAACCACCGACATCAGCATTATGAATGCTGCGCTCTAACCGACTGAGCTACATAGCCAGGGTTTAGTGTGTCCCATTTTACTTCATTTTGAATATCTTGACACGCGGATGTGTTACCCTTGCCTGTCGAGATTAAGCAAGGGGTACCGGAAATGAATACAAGCCTGACCTGGGCAGGCGGAGCTGCTTTTATCGGCGAGTCGGAAAACGGCCGTACTATCGTCATGGACGGACCACCCGAAGGTGGCGGCAGGAACCTGGGGCCGCGTCCCATGGAGACCCTGTTACTGGGGATGGGCGCCTGCACGGCTTACGACGTGCTGTCCATTCTGAAGAAATCGCGCCAGGCCATAAGCGATTGTAAAATCGAAATCTCGTCGACGCGGGCGGGCGAGCACCCCAAAGTATTCACGGAGATCCACGTTCATTTTGATATTACCGGGACAGGCATCAAGGAGGCGCAGGTGGAGAGGGCGATCAAGCTGTCCGCGGAAAAGTACTGCTCCGCGTCAATCATGCTGGGGAAGACCGCGAAAATTACGCACACCTTTGAAATTACGAATTAGGAATGGGGGGATTACATCTATGCGCGCCTTGGTTTGGCTTGCGAAAAACCTGAAAATCATCGAAAAACAGCCGCCACAGGCGGCACATTCATTCGTAATTCGTAATTCCTAATTCCTAATTCTCATTTCTTAATTGAATTCAAATCTTCCTGGGATTCTCGGCGCGGCTGATTGTGAAACCGATAATTCCCTCAGTTTCATCAATGCCCAGGATTTCGTGGCCGGTCCTGGCGCAGTAGGCCTCGAAGTCGATCACTGAATGGGGGTCGGTTGCCTCCACGAACAGTACTTCTCCCGGTTGCATCCTGTTCAGTTCAAGCTTTGTCTTGAGCACAGGCAACGGGCAGTTCAGTCCCCTGGCGTCCAGGTACCGGTCAAACCTGTCTTGCTCGCCCGGCATACACCTTACCCCCGGCGCCGCTGCCGTACCGCTTGCGCGAGTGATTCCAGTACCGGTTCGGTCATCTCCCAGGATATGCAGGCGTCGGTCACACTCATGCCGTACTCCAGTGACGCCGCATCTGTCAGGGTCTGCTTCCCGGCTTTCAGGTTGCTCTCGATCATCACGCCGCAGATATCGGGCGAGCCGTCTGCCAGTTGCCGGCAGATGTCCTCCGCCACAACCACCTGGCGCGTGTGGTCCTTGTTGCTGTTACCGTGGCTGAAATCCACCATAACCCGCCCGGTCACGCCGGCCGAGCGTAATGATACCGTTGCGGCCTTGATTGACGCTGCGGAGAAATTAGGGCCGTTGGAAGCGCCGCGCAGGATCAGGTGGCAGCTATCGTTGCCGGTGGTCGCCACTATCGCGGAGATGCCCTCCTTGGTGACCGACAGGAAATGGTGCGGGCTTTGCGCAGCGCCGATGGCGTCTATGGCGATCTGTATGTTGCCGTCGGTCCCGTTCTTGAAACCCACGGGCATGGACAGGCCGGAAGCCAGTTCACGGTGCACCTGGCTCTCCGTCGTGCGGGCGCCGATCGCGCCCCAGGACACCAGGTCGGCAATGAATTGCGGCATGATCGTATCCAGGAACTCCGAACCGGCCGGCAGGCCGATTTCACCGAGGTCCACCAGCAGTTTGCGGGCGATACGCAGGCCGGCGTTGATCTTGAAACTGTTGTCCAGGCAGGGATCGTTGATCAGGCCTTTCCAGCCCACTTTCGTGCGCGGCTTCTCGAAATAGACCCGCATGATGATAAGCAGGTCATCCTGCATGCGCCCGGCGGCATTGACCAGCCGCTCGGCGTACTCGAGTGCGGCCTCGGGATCGTGAATCGAGCATGGCCCGACTATCACCAGCAGCCGGTCATCGCCGCCCTTGATGATATTACCCGCTGCCCCCCGTGTTCTTGCGATCAGGTTCGATGCCTCTTCGCTGATAGGCAGTTCCTCCATCAGGATGGCAGGAGACGTCAACGGGCGAAGCCCGGCAATTCTTAAATCGTCTGTAAGTTGGAACATGTTGTTTGTTTAACGCGGCTGTAACGCCGTACAGCCAGTCTCCTTCAGCAGGTTGAAGCCGGCAATTATACCCCAAAACTGTCCCGGTTAATGCTGGCATACCAACTGCGGGCATAATCGGCCTCGCTGGCGCGATATTCCCTGGGGGCCCTGAGCGGACTCAACCCGCCCGCCCGTTCAACCGGCTTTATCCTGTTCTCCTCGTAGCGGTACATGCCGTTGACGGAGATCCCGTAATCCGGCGCCAGAAGGCTGTAACAGGTGTTGTGATAGAACATGGCGCCGGGTTCCTGCCCGCGCAACAGCGCTACGATCGCCTGGCTGCATACCTTGGCCTGGCTGTTGGCGGAGGATGCCGATTTGGGCATGTTGCCGGCGAGGCAACTGTCGCCCAGGACGTGGATATCCGGGGCAAGGGTAGATTCAAACGTCTGGTGGTCAACCGGACACCAGCCGGTTTCATCGGTCAGTCCGTGGTCGACCGCCAGGCGGCCGGCCTGCTGGAACGGGATGACATTGGCCACGTCCACCCTGAATTCACCCGCTTCCGCCTGCAGGGACATGCGCGCCGGGTCGACGCGCCTGAGCAGGCCCCCGGCGGATATCGGGATGTGTTCAATCATTCCCGGGTACAACGAATCCCAGCCCTCTTTGAACAGATGCTGCTTGGAGAAGTGTTCATTGGCATCCAGGATCAGTATCTTCGCACGCGGGTTGGACTGCTTCAGGTAATACGCCGCCAGGCTGGCCCGTTCATAGGGACCGGGCGGACAGCGGAACGGCGTGCCGGGCACTGCGATGGCAAAGACGCCGCCGCCGCGCATCGCGACCAACTGTTGCTTGAGCAAGGCAAGCTGCTCACCGCCGTGCCAGGCATGGGGCATGGTGGAACTGGCCGCTTCATCGTAGCCGGAGAAGATGTACCCCCAGAGAAAACTGATACCCGGGGAGATTACCAGGCGCTGGTAGGGCAGGGCGCTGCCGTCCGCCAGCGTGACGATGCGCAGGCCGCCCGCCTTGTCGCTCCAGAAGCGGTACACGACCTCCGTGCCGTCGGGCGAGAAGCTCGGGAAGCCGGCGTTGCCCTCGCCGGTGGTGAGCACCCGGCCGTCGGACCCGTCCGCGCGCACCATCATCAGGTGCGCCGGGCGCGTCCGCGCCAGGAAGTAGTTGCCGACGCCGAACACGATCCACTCCCCGTCGGCCGACCACGGCGGCGCCAGCACGGAGCCTTCGGCGCGGAAGATGCGGCGCGGATCGGTGCCGTCCGTATTCCATACCGCCAGCGCGGTGCGGTCGTCCGGGCGCCCGCGGCCGGTGCGCTCGCTCACGACCAGCCG
>MKWU01006781.1_pt1 | contig 11391 bp, 13 predicted proteins | sample 809101 | NCBI WGS metagenome assembly MKWU01 (sample SAMN05860141, study PRJNA318959) | sponge metagenome | host: Aplysina aerophoba | place: Slovenia: Piran, Adriatic Sea, Gulf of Piran | collected 2013-05-07
AATACTATACTAGGAGTTGGGATAACACACTGCATCCTGGCGTATTTGGCCATAATACCACTCAAAGGTGCTAATCATCTCCTTGGATACTGGCTGGTGAGGCGGGGGGCGACGCTCGTGGTACAGTCTTCATGGGCTACGAAGAAGAATGCGCAGCAAGAATCAAGCTTTGTGTCCCTCCCCTTCACTTCAGAAGATAAATTTGGTGAGTTAACTGTTCCACATGTGCGGTCTATCACAGATCTAGTGCTTAGAGATAAAATCGACTTGTCTTCTCTGCTTTACTATGTAGATTTTCGACAAAGATCGTTTGGCGAAGCGCAAGCTGTGCGTCCCTCTCTTTCGCTTCAGATGCTAACTGTGGTGAGTAAATTGATGCAGCTGTGTAGTTCTAACATAGGTCTTAGGCTTAGGCGTAGGAGGTGAAATATGCATGCTCTCTCTTCTTTACCACGTAGATCTTTGATCAACAGTATGTCTCGCCGTCCGCGATTATCCCAGAAAAAGGGAGCTGAGCGGAAGATTACTCTGCTAAATAAAGCTCAGGTATTGGTGCAAGGGGAACCAACATCTGAGGAGCCAAAAGTATTTTTGCAATTTCAGAGGAAGTTTAATGTGGTGTGTGTGTTGGGCAATGGCCAGCCATAGTTCCTCTCATGTTTCATTTGTTTACTCAGGTTTTACATATTTTGTAGAGGATTCTGGTCCTGCCACACCTCTCAAGCCTGTTGTCCCTTTTATTGATGATGCGACTCTTGACCGTCTTGTTGTGGCAACAAACGCCCATGCTCAGAGCAAGAGGACAGTGAAACGCATAGTGTACCGGCGCTTCAAGCTGTCTCCCCTTACAAAGGAAGAGATGATGCGGTACAATGGTGTTCTATTGCTACTCAGCATCAATTCCACCAGAAGCTATCGGCAGGCATGGGAGTTCAAGAGTTGACAGGTCAGTTTGAACTGTGAATGCATGTCTGCATGAAATTGAATGCCTTATTCCAGAAGTGAAACTACATTATATTTATTGATTTTTGCACAGGTTCTTGTTCGCTTGATGGATCTGATGAGCAAGAACCGTTTCGACGCCAATAGCAGCTTCCTCCATGTTGTCACCTTGGAAGAAGAAGCTCAACTCTCACATGATCCTTGAAGAAGATCTGGGCACTTCATGAGAGCATCAAGGGGAAGTGTCTGGAGTTCTACCACCCGTTGCAAGAACTTTCAATTGATGAACGAATGGTCAAGTCAAAGGCAAGGACGCACTTTCGCCAGTACATTAGGAACAAACCTACACAATGGGGTTTTAAATACTGGGATGTGGCTGACCCCACTGGATACACCTTAGACGTTGATCTATACTGTGGTAAACAAAGAACAGTACCACTATCTTCACATGGTGTATCGTACGACGTTACCATGGAGCGGACAAAGCCGTTCCGTTTTCAAGCCTACCTGGTGTTCTTGGACAATTTTTACACCACCAGCCCAGACCTTGCTGCACCTCTGAAGGAGCATGCGATTGGAACCTTGAAAACAACAAGGCAAGGAATACCTGACAAGGTCAAAACACTTGCTCAAGCGTTGAATCGCTCAGACGTCCCCAGAGGAATAGGCTACTACGTATATGCGTGAAAAAGATTCCAGTGATGTGTACGTATGCTGGCAGGACAATAAGTGCATCACAGTCCTGTCCAACAGCTATCCATCAGGAATGATGCTGGCACAGCAACAAGACGCATGAAGGACCGAGCAGGAAGATATTCACAAATTTATGCACCACTTCAAGCTGCTGACTACAAACAGTACATGGGAGGGGTTGATACATCAGACCAACTCATTGGTTATCATCATATTGTCCAACAAAGGAAGAGATATTGGAAGACATTATTTTACCATCTTCTTGAGGTCAGCATGGCCAATGCCTTTGTATTACACAAGTGGTTATTGATGGAGGAAGGAACCAATCCTCCCACAGAAAGCAAGTTCAGAGATGAAGTCATTCTTGCAATTATCAAGGCATATAGCACGCCAACTGCACCACTGAGCACAAAGGAGTACAGAGTTTGCCATGGAAGCAGGGCCTATGGTGGTAGCAAGTATAGGTGTAGAGTTTGCCACAAGAGGAGCAACCATCAATACCCTGACTGCCCATTTCTACCATCACTTTGCCAGTTGCTACTGAGAGATTACCATAGAACCTGGCATTCTCCAGAATTTCATGCCTATCGCCATGAGTGGTTCAGAGACAGAGGCTTACTGGAAGACCTCAAGTGCCAGCAAAGAGGAAAGTAAGACCTGTAGAGAGAAAGGATAAGAAGAAGAGAGTTGTACATTAGCTAGCTTTGTGCTTTTGATACTTTGGAACTTTACTTCAGACAGTTTATTGTCCATTACTTTTATTGTAATGCAACTAGCCTTTGTCTGTCCAGACAGCGTCTCATTGGGTATCATTAGAAAGATGAACTCCTGATCTTTCCAGTGCAGTAACTTAATTGACCTTATGTGGTTGTGCAAGACCTACGAATATTGCAAAATGTATGCATCCATTTTTTCGCATTACGCTTCTGCGTTTACGCTGTAAATGCATCCCCGTTGCCATTGGAAACCAAAAAATAACAGTATCAAAATATTCTCCATTCTTTTCTGAATAAATAAGACCAATCACTTGATAGTCTTCCTTACTCTACATCCTTGGAATTTGGCCTGAAAAAAGGGTACATGTCAGAATTTTATAATGTATGGGAGGGTAGTAGGGCCAGGGAAACCCGAGAAGGCCTTTGGATGACAGGTATTCATTTCAGTATTACCTATGTGATACTTGAACAATGCACTGAGATTGTGAATTTTTATCTTTCCCTGCAATACTGTCTTTCACTGCAATTGTGGAGGAGTTGCTTAGTGACCATGCTCTCCAAAAGAATTACATTCTGAGTGGGAAGTTTAATCAAGACCCCTTGGAAAACCTTCTTCGAGAAAGTCCGACTAAGTGGCGGCTGGAGTGGGAACCCAGGTGCTAAGACAGTCGAGCAAGCCACCAATGCCATCAGGTTACAGACTTCATCAGCATTGGATGAAGTGCGGGGAACCGCAAAAGTAAAGTGGAAAGTGCTAACTACAGCAGAGCCGAAGATTGACGATACCCCCTTCCCAAAGCAAACAAAGAAAGTGGCACAGAAGTAAAGTGCTAATGACACAGCACCAAATACAACAAACATTTACGTTATATTATATAGTTATTCTATTACTGCATTTGTTTCCTTAATGCTACACTTCTCTTTGTTACTGTATTCATGTCCTGTTTGTGCTCTTCCATTAGTACTTTGCAAACACATGAGAACGGATTGTCAGCCACAAATCTATGATTTCTGTTAACAGCAGCCTTGCATTTTCATGTGATAGCTGGCCTGACAAAACGTTCCAGTTGCAGATCAGGTCTTCATTGTGCAATATACGGTAATGTGCATCCTCTTTGAATACACTTCTTCCAAGCAAGTATTTGGGCAGTACACCTCTAATGAGAATCTCTAGTTGCCGAAAAAAGTGAAAGTTGTAGTAATGACTTCAAATAGGCTGTCCCCTGTTAACAGATTTCGCCCACTCATGCGTGTACGCATAAAAGTCATCCACAGGGCCAGAAACTGCCATTGCACCGAGGCAGTCTAAAATATTGGCATCATCTTGTGTGCCCTTTTTCTCGTACTCATTAATTTGAAGGGTACATAACCAGCCAAGTACCAAATTGTGCTCTCTTCATCAGACCCCTGTTCATCACGTGGCACACTGGCAGAAAATACCTTGGGCTGTTGGCTTGCATCCTCAATGCTTGCAACAAGTTCCTCATTAAATAGCAGTCTGTTGACAGTCTGTGTCCATATCGGGTCAGGCTGAGGTAACTGAGGAACAAGGAAATCGTTCATAACTTATTTATCATTAGTGAAATGTAGTACTTCACATACGTATATAAGGGTACCTAGTTCGTACAGCTCAGCTTTCACTGTTGCCGAAAGGAGAGCATATTGCAAACTATGGATTGTGCAACTGTACTTCAAGCGACAGTTATCGTACAGGAACGTGGCCAAAGTCCTGGCAGAAGAAGGATATATAGTTCCAAAGCACACGGCTACGATGAGGAAATACAAGATGCATGGAACCCTCTCTCGTCTTCGAGGAAGTGGACGCCGCTTCAAGCTTACGCCTGGCTTTCACCCAGAAATGTGATTAATGTAGATAGATGTCTGGACTTTCCTCTTTTTAGTTGAGCTGCCCTCCGGTCACAAATTTACAACAAAGGCCTTCCATAGCTGTGACTTTGTCTTAATAGTGACTGAGTCGCCGATCTCCAGGCTCCCCGCCATGTTCTCCTCCCTATGAAGCTTGGAGACGAACTCAAGGAACTCCTTACCACGGTAGCACGTTGAGTAGTTGTTGCAACACCGCACAATGAATGACCTTGTCCATCTCTCCAAATGTTTTCATGGACTGCTGCTTATTGTTCAAGATAGTAGGCGTGCGTTGCTGCACTCGCTACATTACACAATTGTTAACATAGGTGTGAACCACCAACTATTAACCGTGTCCGTATAATGGATAACCGCTACATATTAACGGAAAATATTCATGAATAAACTGAGAGGAATCGCCGAGAAGCGTTAAGTACCAAACAAAATTATCGTAATGTTTCTATGCATCGTACTGTATAAAGTGTAACAGTACTTAACCATGTACAGTAGTGATTAAAAATAGAGGAACCCATGTTCCACGTGTGTCTATCAAGCATTAAATGGCACTTGTGTGACTAAAAGCTGTATTCGTGCGAGTAGAAATTGTACTTGTGCAAGTAAAAGCTGTACTCGTTCGAGTAAAAATGGTGAACGTGCTAACTGGCGAATAGTTCGAAAGTGAAAATCATACTCGAAGTGTGATGTTAGAGAGCGAATTGACCGTGGTTGTAAGAGAGAAGTTATGTCTAAACCCCTGGATCTCTATTTTCTAACACCTATTGTTACGTGGTGGAATAGTGGAGAGAATATCTCCACCATCGTTTGTACAGCTCAGAAAAGCTATCAGGAGGCACAAAGACAGAAAAAGCAGGTGAACCACACTGTGTTGATGGATTCTTCTGTTTAGTAGCTCAATATCTACAAAATTGTTTTGTTAATTTTTGTTCCATCTCTTTCCTTGGTTTCTAAGGTTTTGACGTATTCTTCTTCCTTGGAAGAGCACAGTTCAGCAGATGACCCACCGTGCCACAGTAGCGCTTGGTATCAAACCTCACAGCTAATTCTGCTCCCACACCGATCTCCTCGAGTCGCCCAAAAACGTGTTTCACCTGAAGAGCACGTTTATTCCCAGCCTTCTTTGAGTCTATCCATTCTACAGAGATTTCGCTCGAGGCATGTCCTCTTTAGGGATGCTTTCGCATGTGAAGACTGTGAAGACTATTTCTCATTTCGCCATTTTCCGGCTGTGTAATAGACTTCATACACTACCATGTGCTAACATTTGAGTACATTCCTTAGCATATAATACTGCTCGCATGAGTTCACGCGTGCTCTACGTGATTTTCTGGGTTCTTGTTTTTAATCAGCACAGTACTTTCTTAATTGAAGCCTTACCGACTTGGAGCTCTACTGCAGTACAATAACTTCACATCAGGTGCTACCATGTCAGAATGAGAGCAATAACACTCAAATGACCTCTGTATTTGCTTTTCTCATAATACTAGAATACATGTCATCTTCTCAATATAGCAAGCAAGAAATTTTTTACACTGCACTACATTGTGCCAGACAGTGTGAGAGTGTTGAAGTGGATCGCATGTTCACAATAATGCCTGTAGAAATATAACACTTCTCAAAAACAATTTCACATCCTAATGGAGCTCCTCATTCCATGCTAGATTATTGATCTCTCCATTCCAGTTGTAGACCTTACAATTTAACACAGAAGCATCCAATAAGTACTAATATTAGTTAGTCCTCTATTAAATTACCCGGAGCATTAACTGCAGGCAGGCAGCACGTAAAAATGCATTACATAAACAAAGCATTGCACTAGCACTCACTTCTGAGCATGCTAAATGTTCCAAATTATCCCAGTTCACCCGAGCACGGCAATCATCATATGCATGAACCAGCTCGTGTGTCAGGACATCATTCATGCACCCTTGAGAGTATATTGTGTTTTCACACAATACCACCTGAATAAAAAGAGGGGGTCAGTTCAATTAAATGAAAGTTACCAATGTGGGTATTACATTAGACATGGCAAGAACATCTGGCTAAAGTGCTGGCAAACTTGGTGGAGGTATTGGACCAAATCGATGGTGAAGAAAGAGGTGTGAGGATTTGGTGTGTTAAAAGACCATAAATACAATATGGCAATTACATTGCATATAAAGCAAAGAAAAATTGTTATGACAAGGAAAGGCAGGATAGACTTCAGGAAAGATCTCTGATTTCAGAGTTAGTTTGTGCACTTGGTCATACCTACCTAGTTATGGGGTAAGAGCAAACGTTTGGGCTACAGGGAGTAGCCCATTCAACAACATTCTGACAGACTAATTCACCAAGTTTCTATCTACAGCCAAATCAGACTGACAATCATGTTACAGTATAAAAGAAAGAGGCAAGTTGCTATACCCAGCATTATACAGTCACGCCTACACATAGGATGATGAACTGTGTGACTGCATCCCAACAGCAGAGAAGTAGTTCAAAGAGCACAGGTTAGGGGAAAAAGAAATAAATGAGAAAATGGCTGCAAATGAGGTGCAATCCTCAAATGAGTATATCTGCTAGAGTTGCATCAAGAACGTCAAGGATCCATAGATCCATGTCGCCGTGAAGTTATTTCAGAATTGCTGTGCCCACTCCAAACGTTTCACCTTGTTTTCTTGACGTATCCATTGGCAGTAGACAATGACTCAAAAACGAGCAGCCCGGAGTGACACCTAAGCACCGCCTTCAGCGTCATAGTGTACGTAGCTACTACACACCAGAAGAGTGTGTAGCTGAACAACAGTCGCCTCATTGTCGTCCTATATGTTCAGTTCCACAACCACCTTTACCGTGGTAGTCATTGTAGGGTAGCCCGGACCTTAGCCGTCTCTCTGTACTTTAACAAGATTCTGTGTATGCCCACACAAGTAGCAGACAGACCTTTCTCTCGTAGCATTGTTCAGATAGTGGGTGCACTATGCCCCAAACGTTTGTAATGCAGAATCTGCTGCCTCTTGTAACTGCTGTTCATCCTTCGTTTTGAGACTCAAATGTTCAGAAAGAATACCTAGCCATTTTGGCAGCATCTTTAAGTAGTTTCTGGAATCATTTTCGTGAAAACGAATACATCCATCTTATGAGCGTTTGGTTCCAAAGAACGCATCCGTCTTACAAGCATTTCGTTCCAACAAACACATCTGTCTTGTGAGCGGTTCGTTCGTTTTTTCATGCAACGAATCATAGAATGGTCAAATTGTTCTGTAAAAACCAAACAAAAACGAAACAGAACGTTAACATCATATTGGCACATACAGTGAGTGCTTTCTTTACACAGCTGTCAAACAGGTAGGAAGTAAATATGTAAACTGTTAAAATACCATGGGTATGTATGTACATCTCACCTGCTTTTTCTTTGGGTCATAGCCACCCAATACATTCCCACCACACGGTTCACATACTAGATGCCGTTCCATGTTAATGTCACTGTAGTTAACAGAAAAATTGAGTTTCTACATACGTAATGTATTCGTGTAGGCAGTTATATGGCACTACATGTATGTATAGACCATTAGAACAATGGCAATGAAATGTAGCAATATTGCAGAACCGTTGGCAAAACGTTCTGTTGGCAGTAGCCGAAGTAGTATTATTGGGAGTCGTTTCCTTTGCTTTGAAGATGTTCAGTAGAATATTGAACACGTGTTGCAGCCTGCAAGCAGTGCCAGTGCTGTGAGGTTGATTCATTGTTCATTGCTACATTGAATCACACGACCGGGCTGATCATACTGTATATGTTACATTGGTAGCAGAGGGCAGTTCGGATGGCCAACTGACACATCAGCTTACCCAAGGTCTTCGCGGAGGGAGAAGTGAAAAAATGGTTTCAGCGGTTCAAAATATGTTGCACGGTCAATGAATGGAGAGCAGAGATAAGGGCACTGAAGCTACTGGCGTTGCTGGAAGGGGAAGTGTTGGCAGTGCGGCTAGACTTTAGCAAAGCCAACCAGAAGGACTACGCTATCTCAAAGGAAAAGATGATGGTGAAAATGGCATTGGTATGGTTTGCTTCAATTGGAGACTTTCAGGCAAGAAAGCTGAGGCCAGGCGAGTCACTGACTTTATTCGTCCACAAACTCAAGATGCTGTTGAGCTAGCGAATGCCTGATTTGGAGGCATCAGCTGCTTCTGCACCAGTTGCTCACCAGGATTACCACCGGCAGTCAGTCACCAACTTCGAATTTCAGGAGAAGTGACAAGGTATTGGATTGACCTCACACCCTTGTCTAGTTCAAGCATTATACCTTTACTGCAGTTGATTTATATTATTACTACATCTTGACTTATATTTAGTTACTTACTTTCTATGCATTCCTTGAACAATGGTCATTGTCTTGTCTGACTATTAGTAGTGCTTGCTTTGAATAATAATTCAATTGTGTGCCCTGTGGTTGTTGATTGCTACCGTCTGGAACATACGAGCACACATGGTTGGCAGCAGTGTGATATTGCAGCCTCTAGAATAGTTCAACTTCAAGTCCCTGGACAAGTGGCCTCAATGGAGGAGATGTTTCCCACAGTTCCGTGACGCATCCAGCCTTGGCAGTGGGGGCCAGCAGAAACATGTTTCCACACTTCTCCTCTGGATGGGAGAATCAGCAGCAGACACCCTGACATCGTCCGACATCTGGGAAGATAACGGCAAACGTTTTGAGTCAGTTATTGCCAAATTTGGAGGCACATGTATTCATCACTAGCCTGTATTTGCTGGTCAAAAACTGCATGCAGGACCAGATGATGCATGACTGCATTGTTGTTGCCATTTGGGATCAAGCCATAATGGTGTGCAGGGTTGGTTGTACAGTAGTTCCAAAACCATCACATGCAGTCTGAATTTGCATTGATTATGGTCAATGAAAAGAAAGCATACTCAGTGAAGTCTACCCATTGCCAAAAGTCGATGCTACACTTAGCTTAGCTAGCTGGGGCCACCATCTTTAGCAAGGTGAATGCAGAGGGTGGTAATTGGCAAATCCCGATACCAGAAGAATCGCGTAGCCTTACGACTTTATTGACACCAAGGTGAAAGAAGCCTGTTGCCTATGTGTCCAAGTCGACGACTGAGACAGAACACAGATACTAATAAATTGAGCAGTTGCAATTATCTTTTCACAGAGCAAAAAGCTTTGCAGTCTTGCACAAGATTCAGTGCTTGATTTCTCACCAGGAGAGTGGCCAAGAGACATGGTAAAGCAGCCAAAATGTAGACAAAGGACTACTGGGGGTGCCTTAGAAAGCTCACCGACATTGATAACTTGTAGCAGCTGAAAGGGCAACTAAAGTGCATGCCTCTCTCTGTCTTTGACACATATATGTGTCATTGGGCCTTTCACACAAGTAATAATTGGACGAATATTTGCGTCAAAGAGACTTAAAGGGTTAATCAAGCATTTTGTCAATAACGTTGTGTCTACCTTACCAGTGAGCGTGAAGCGTTTGAAAGAATATAGCACCACACAGCTCACAGACACAGACTGTGCCTAATTTGTCGATCTCTGCTGGAACAGCTGACCTAAGCACAAGCATCAAGTGCCCAAGAATGTGCAAGAGTAGCTGACTTAACAGAAAGACCTTCTTCTCTGTGGTCGCCGAATTGTCGTTCCTCAAAACCTGCAAAAATAGACCATGCAGAAGGACCCAGCACCTACGCGATTAATGATGACACACCATCACCGACTGCACACATCAACAGATTACAGTGTCGAGTCCAACCCCACGCAAAACACCACCCAACAGTAGCAACATCCAGAATTGTGGAGCTATGTCCTGGTCCCCCCTTCTGTTGAGCACGAAAAGGAGATGCCTGAGGAAATTCTGCCACAGCCACAGTATCCAACCCGGCATCACAATAGTTCAGGACGAGTTACATCTGGATGGGCGTCAATGTAAAGAAGTGCTAGAGTGTATTCATTATGTAGCATGTGCATTTGAACGCTGAACATGTGTTGCAGCCTGCCAGCGTGCCAGTGTGGTCAATTTATTGTTCATTGCTACATTGAATGGTTCGATTGGGCTGATTGTACTATTCTACATTGTTATGTCAATAGGCAGGAACGGTATGTTCCTTGAGGAGTTTTCCAACCAGGTTGAGATGCCAAAATCTGTGTTTCAACCAGATAGAGATGTCAAATCTGTTGCTTTCAACCAGACGCATATGCCAAAATCTGTTGCTTTTGCAACAATCGGATTGGTAAATTAATCAAAGGTGGGCAAAGAAAGATTTCAGCATACTGCACCAGGAAACAATACTTCAGTACCTTGCTCACCCTCCAGCTCCTATTGTACATTATTATCCTCACTGTCATCAAGGGGGACTACTACCATCCCATTCACTCACACTTCATGCCAAAAATTAATTTCCATAGACTACGAGATTTAGTTGACTTTACTAATTTTTCAACACGCACTCTATTATTATATTAATGGGTTGGAAGTATTGGAAGTGAGAATACATAGGGTACCAGGCCCAAGACTAGTGCATTCCAAAAGTGTATCACTTACCAGCCCAAATTCTTCATCGCTTGCAGCATGAATTGAACATAAGGAGCTACATGAAGGTGGGAAGTACACACAACTGATTGGTACGTATATCAATATCAATCTGTCTGTGATAGGATAATATGTAGACTTCTTCGTACGTATTAACCATTAGAAGCAATTAACACTGGTTGACAAAGATTATGCTAGACCACATAGCCAGATTGCCATTTTTGCTATCCTCCTCTCCCTACACAATAACAGCAGTTTGCAATAAGGAGGCATGTCCTGTATGCTGTCTCAGAGGTTGTGGAAGCAGCGTGGGATACAAAGGAAGACAAAAGTGGTAACCTCTACACTTCTGTACGGGGCAGGCACATGGATGAGGAAGGAGTCACAAATAAGGAGGCTGGAGAGTGTGCAGTACCCTCTAGCCAGACGTACGCTTGGGGTGAGGCCAACAGACCATGTCCGCATACGAAGGCCTATGAAAGTGATAAAATGGGAATAACTGTGATGAAGAGATGGTTCTAATTAATATGGATAAAGACATGCAGTGGTGGAGAGTAAGGGGTAAAGTACAATGTCATGCAGAGGGATAGTGGCTGTAGTAATCCAGACGGTAGTAATCCAATCAGGT
>MKWU01006782.1_pt1 | contig 11389 bp, 10 predicted proteins | sample 809101 | NCBI WGS metagenome assembly MKWU01 (sample SAMN05860141, study PRJNA318959) | sponge metagenome | host: Aplysina aerophoba | place: Slovenia: Piran, Adriatic Sea, Gulf of Piran | collected 2013-05-07
CTCTTGTATCTGTTCCATTCGCCGTTCGAGCTCGCTTTCTAAAACGACCGGCTGTAATTGCTCGACTTCAAAGGGCCGGACGCGCAGGTGCAGGCCTGTTTGACGCAAGAATTTCGGTTGAATGGGCGCACAGCGATATACTCTCAACACCGTCAGCCAAATATCTCGCTCAATCCCCGCCCGCCATGTTTCGACGGCTTGGGCCGTCCACGGCGTCAGCTCGGCCGCCAGTGCGCTGACCCAGTCGGCATTGGGCAGCTTGAAGTAACCTACAGGCACAGCCAGCGAATTCACCAGTCCCCTCTCTGCCCAGCGCTCGGCTTGCTCTGCGTCCCTAAAATCTTCCTGCGACCACCCAGTATCTGCCTTGCTTTTGGCGTAATAACACGCGGTCTCGCTTTCCCATAAGGGCATGGCTTTTAGCAGCCGCGTGCCGCGAATGATCGCCATTGTCTCGCCCGCTGCCAGTGCGGCGACCTCGGGGCCGGGACGACGCAAAAGCCGGTCGTACGGCCCGGTCAAAGGCTTGTCTAAGCGCAGGCGGATAGATTTCAATTGAGCCATTGCATGTACCTTCTATGCAAGATAATAGGCTCGGGCCGCTCTTTCCAAAATTCAGGCCTTTTTTATTTTGTCCTCCACCTCAAGCCCCACAAGGTCCCTTGCCTCTCCGACTCTCTCTGATCATATCCGAGCTAGCGCCCAAACAATGGGTGGGCTTACTATTGGGTACCTCGGCCCTCCTTTTGGGCTTTGCCGCCCCGCTGACTGAGCTGCCTATCCCAGTGCAAAACGCCCTTGGCATCACCCTTTTTGCCCTGTTCTTTTGGACTACCGAACCCATACCCATCGCGCTGAGTTCGGTGGGGGTGCTCGCCCTGATCCCGGCCGTTGGATTGCTGAGTTTCGAGCAGAGCTTAGCCCCTTTCGTCTCCAAGACCGTCTGGCTCGTCCTCGCCGGCATGGCTCTGAGCTTGGGGGTGGCCAAAACGGGTCTCGGAGACGCACTGGCGGCTTGGCTTCAGTCCCGTCTGTCGCAGCGCCCCTTCCTTCTGCTCTGCCAATTGCACCTGCTCGGGTTAGTGACGGCTTTTCTGATCCCGTCCGGGGTAATCCGCGTCCTGTTCTTAATGCCGATTGGCATCGCCCTTGTCGAGCGCTTACACATTCGCCCATCGCCACATCTCAAGGCCGCGGTCCTGCTCTCCTTACTTTGCAGCACGTATTTTGGCGGTTGTGGGCTTTTGACCGGCTCTGTCCCCAACTTGGTATTGGCCGGCCAATACGAAAAAACCCAAGGTACACCCATATTTTGGGCCACTTGGTTGTATTGGATGTTTCCAGTCATCGGCTTTTTGCGAATTTTCGTATCGCTCGGCACAATCTGGCTGCTTTTCGGCCGCCATCTCGACGGCCATGTCATCCAGCGACTCCCTTCCCCAAGCAGCACACCGCTGACCCGCGTCCAGCGACGCGCCCTGTACATTCTCCTTGTGGGCGTGGGCTTGTGGGCCACGGATCTCTTGCATCACATCCAACCCGTCTATGTTGGCTTGGTTCTAGTGGCGTTGTTCCTCTGGCCGCGCTGGGGACTGCTCCGTTTTGGCGACTTAGTCAAGGTGCGTTTCGCGCTGCTAGTCTATATTGTCGCCCTGCTCACGTTGGGCCATGCCTTGGACGCGGCCGGATTTAACCATCTGTTCATCGCGGCTTGCAGCGAATCTTTGACTTTGGAGGAATACGGCTGGCTGGGCAAGCACCTATCGCTTTGTTTGGTCGCTCTGCCGCTCGATTTCCTAATGGACATCGCCGCTGTAGCCGGTGTGGCGACCATCCCTCTGATGGAGCTAGGTGCTCAGCACGGAGTCGCGCCGTTACCGGCAGCATTCAGCGTGGCGATGGCAACTACTTTGGCCTTTTTGCCCTACCAGTCGGCACCTTTCATGGTGGCCTATGGTTTTCGGCAACTCTCCATGCAGCAGCTCATCCTCGCTCAAGGCCTTATTTCCACAGCATCCTTGGTTCTGCTCTGTCCGCTCAACCTGCTCTATTGGCGGTGGCTAGGGCTGATTTGACGTGCTATTGGCTTTTATGATGCCCAATGCTTATGATAAATCACGTCATGCCTACAGCCATCGCCAATGTCCTCGCCCAGCGCTACGCCAGCCAAGCGATCCAAGATCTGTGGTCTGAACGCGGTCGCATCGTCCTCGAGCGCGAACTGTGGATTGCGATCCTCAAAGCACAGTGCGATCTAAAGCTCGATGTGCCCGCCGCAGCCATAAACGCCTACGAGCGCGTCAAGGATCAAGTTGACCTCAAATCCATCGCGCGCCGCGAAGCCGTTTTGCGGCATGATGTCAAAGCGCGCATCGAAGAATTCTGTAGCCTAGCCGGCTGCGAGCACATTCACAAGGGGATGACTAGCCGCGATCTGACCGACAATGTCGAGCAGTACCAGATTCTCCGCTCCCTGCAGCAAATGCAAGTCAAATACGTAGCTCTCCTCCTGCGCCTAGGCCAGCGAGCACTGCAATGGAAAGAGCTCGCTGTCGCTGGCAGGACCCACTACGCGGCCGCGCAACCCACGACGCTCGGCAAGCGCCTCGCCATGTTCGGCGAGGAAATGCTGGTCGCCTTTGATCGCCTCGACGAGCTTGTCCAGCGCTATCCCCTGCGGGGGCTAAAAGGCGCGGTCGGCACAGCCGTTGACCAACTGATCTTGCTCGCCGACGACGCCGACAAGCTCGGCCAACTTCAAGCCCGAGTGCGGCACCACCTCGGCTTTCAACGAGAATTAGGGGCCGTCGGCCAGATTTATCCCCGCAGCCTTGACTTTGAGGTGTTAAGCTGCCTCTACCAACTCGGGGCAGGCATTGCCAATCTGGCCCGTGCAATCCGCCTAATGGCCGGCCACGACATGCTAACCGAGGGCTTTGCCGCCGGACAGGTCGGCTCTTCGGCCATGCCGCACAAAATGAACTCCCGCAGCAGCGAGCGGGTCAATGGGTTGCAGGTCGTCCTCGGTGGCTATGTCCACATGCTGGGCGCACTAGCCGGCGATCAGTGGTTTGAAGGGGACGTCTCCTGTTCGGTCGTGCGCCGCGTAGCCCTCCCCGACGGATTCTTCGCCTTTGACGGTATGCTCGAAACCACGCTCCACATCCTCGACGATATGGGCGTCTATGAAGCAGTAATTGCTCGCGATCTCGACCGCTACCTGCCCTTCCTCGCCACCACGACGCTGCTGATGGAAGCCGTCCAACGCGGTGCCGGCCGCGAACAGGCCCACACCGCACTTAAAGAGCATGCCCTGTCTGCAGCTATCGACATGCGTGAACAAGGCCAGAGCACCAGCGAATTGGCGCATCGCTTGGGCGCAGATTCTCGCTTTCCGCTCGGCGAAGAGGAAATCGCCGCCACGATCTCCCGCAGTCGTCACCTCGCGGGCGCAGCCACCCAACAAGTCGAGCTTTTCGTCGGCCGGGTAGAGGAATTGGCCGCGGCTCATCCAGAGGCGCACGCCATCGAAAAGGGGCGGCTGCTCTGACCTCTATGCGATACAAGCGAGTCCTACTCAAGCTGAGCGGAGAAGCCATCTCCGGCACACACGACGTGGGCTTTGATCCCGAATCCCTAGAGCACATTGCCGACGAAGTCCTCAATTTGCATGCCTGTGGGGTCGAAATATCCATCGTCATTGGCGGCGGCAATATATTTCGTGGCACGCTCGCTAGTCAGTGGGGTATTGAACGGGCCGAAGCCGACAACATCGGCACGCTGGGCACGGTGATCAACAGCCTGATGCTGCGCGGGGTCCTCACCTCTAAAAACGATGCCGAGGTTCGGGTGATGAGCGCCATTCCCATCAACACAGTGGCCGAGTCTTTTATTCGACTACGCGCGATTCGCCACCTAGAAAAGCACTACATCGTCATCTTTGCCGCTGGCATTGGCAATCCGTACGTCACTACGGACTACACCGCGGCCCAGCGCGCGATTGAGACGCGGTCCCAAGCCCTGCTTTTTGCCAAGAATCAAGTCAGCGGCATCTTTACCTCCGATCCTCACGCCGATCCCCACGCGCGGCTATACCGGAGGATGCACTACAACACGATCATCCAAAAAAACCTCACCATCGCCGACCAATCCTCCGTCTTATTGGCGCGCGACCACAAGATGCCCATGCACTTTTTTGACTTCTCTGACAAGGGAACCATAGAGCGCATCTGCCACAGCCAAGACATAGGCACTTTGGTGACGGATGTGGACGAAGACATCGTAGAATAGACAAAAAGGCCGTCTCTGAAGGGAGACGGCCTTTTTCATTTGGGGTCGTTTTTTTGTATTAGAATTCGTATGCGAATGAGAACCGATGTGCGCCATTGGTCTCGGTCAAATCCAAACCAATGTCATAGGCATAGTCGAACACCAACTGGTTCCACTGATACCCCAACCCCGCATTCAAACCACCACCGGCGTCCTCCGATAACAAACGACGACCGCCCGCCCGCAACAACAACCCCTCCACCAACTGCGTCTCCCCGCCAACCACCAACCCGTGATCCGAACCCTCACCCGTCAAATCACGACGAACATACTGAACCGATACCAACGACTGACTGCTCAGACGATACCCCACCCCCACGTGCACATCCATCGGCAACGAGCCCGCGTCCGGATCGTCAGCCACTTCGCCATAGGCCACATTCGGCTGGTTGATATTCTTCAACATCACCCCCACCTGCGCCCCTTGCACTGGACTCTGCCACAGCAAACCCAAATCGACCCCGACGTTGCCCGCACTCTGGTTCGACAGCGGATCGGCACGGCCCTCATCATCGGGTATCGACCCCACACTCCAAAACAGATACTTGGCCGACAAGCCCACCTGCAGCCGACGCTCCACCTGATATGACAGCGACACAAATGCCCCATTCTCGCTCATCAGCGACGAGCCAATCCGCTCATAGCCCAAACCCAAACCCAGCTTGTCGCCCAACGGCTGAGCATAGGACACCACGTGCTGACCCAGATCGTCGCCTTCGATACCCGCATACAAAAGCGACACATTGGTGTAGGCCACCTGACGCTGGGTCACTTGCCCCAACCCGGCCGGATTGGCAAACACCGCATCGGCGTTGTCGGCCACCGCCACAAAGCTGTTGCCCAACCCCTGCGCACGAGCGCCCGAGCCTACATTCTGAATGTTGACTACCCCCTCGCTGGCAGTCGCGAGCAGGACCGCACAGGTGATGCTAATTGCAATTTTCATACTCTTGCCTCCTCCGCTCGGTGAGATGCGCTTGTAATGTATTATCATATAATAAATATATAGACTCTCAACCGTCAATAAAATAGTCCCTCCCGCGCCTAGGCCACTTCCTTGACGAATCAAGGCCGTATGGTCGTTATTATGAGTTTTCTATGGAACTTATCTCTAAACTCACGAGGTGAGCTTTGACTGCTATTAAAGCGACCAATATCGTCCGGCATGAGGGACATGTCAGCCGCCAGCAACGCGAAAGCCTGTTGCGCCAACAAGGGGTATTGCTCTGGCTAACGGGCTTGCCGAGTTCGGGCAAAAGCACGATTGCCTATACTGTCGAACACGCTTTGTCCGCCCGCGGCCATTTGGCTTATGTCCTAGACGGCGACAACATTCGCTTTGGGCTCAACAAAAATTTGGGCTTTTCCGCTGACGACCGAGCGGAAAATATCCGGCGGATCGGCGAGGTAGGAAAGCTCTTTGTCGATGGGGGTTTCTTAACCCTCGCCAGCTTTGTCAGTCCCTATCGAGCCGACCGCGACGGAGTACGGGCGCTGATGGCAGAGGGCGATTTCGTCGAAATTTTTGTCAATACTCCAATTGAGCTGTGTGAAGAGCGAGATCCCAAGGGCCTCTACAAAAAAGCCCGAGCCGGTGAGATACCCAACTTTACCGGTGTCTCAGATCCCTATGAAGAACCCGAAAAGCCTGAATTGGTCATCAAAACCAACACAGCAACGCCCTCGGAGGGGGCAGTGCAGGTCATCAACCTATTAGAGAAAATGGGCAAAATTCAACCCATGCAGGATTGAACAAACCCACCCAGCCTATTCCTTTCACCATGCAGCAGGGGATCGCCAGATCCCCTGTTTTGCGTTTGCCAGCGCGATGCACAAGATACTGAAACAAATTCTCCAGTATGGGCTAAGCCTAGGCTTGATGGGGCTTTTTATTTATTGGGCCTTTGAGGGGATAAACCGCGGGGAACTCTGGGATGCCATGACCGGTATTTCGCCGGTTTGGGCCGCTGTCATGTGCGTCGCAACGCTGGGGACCTTGGTATTGCGGGCTTGGCGCTGGCAGGTCCTCATGCGACCCTTTGCACCGCAAGTGAACAATCTCAACGCGTCGCTTGCTCTAGCTATATGCTATGCAGCCAATGTGGTCGTGCCGCGCTCAGGCGAAATACTGCGATGCGTCAGCCTCAAGTGGACCACTGGGACGAGCATCAGCGCCTTGATGGCCACGATCGTGGTGGAGCGCATTCTCGATCTATTTTGGCTCATCGTCTTGTTCTGGCTCATCGTCTATATCGATATCGCTTTGCCCGCGCTTTGGACGTTAGTCGGTGCAGATCGGGACACCATTGGCCTACTGGCCCTAGTTGGTTGCTTGGTCGCGCTGAGCGCCTTGGTCTTGGTATCCATTTATCGGGAAAAAATCTTGGCTGGAATTCGCCCACTGCTCGCTCGGATCGCCTGGGGACGCGGCGAGCGGATCCTCAAAATCATCGAGACCTTCATCGGCGGGCTTTCCGCTCTGCGGCAACAGCCGACGGCGTACTTTGAAATCCTAGTTAGTTCGGTCCTACTCAATGCGGCCTACGTATTTATTATCTACGCGGCTTTTGTCGGCATGGGCTTGGACCAGACATACGACCTCGACGCAGCAGCGGCGTTAGTGGTCATGGCCATATCGTCTATCGGAGTGATCATTCCAACGCCTGGGGGAATCGGTTCGTATCACTTCCTCTTTGGCGAGGCCATGCATCGTCTCTATACGGTGCCCCTTGCCACCGCTTTGGCCTGCGCCACGTTGACCCATGCTTTAGCGAATCTGACCTATGTCTTCGTTGGCGGCCCAACTCTGCTGTGGCAGTGGCATCGGAGTCGGCAGGATAGTTCAGAAGATCCAGACGATTAGCGTCGATCCGCCCACGTAGCCGAAGGCCTCTATCAGCCCGGCCCCCACATTCGGCTGCTCCTCAATCTGTTCGGCACCCAAGCGCACACTGGGTGCCAAGAGCATATCGGTCAACTTGTGGATTAGGTAAAGCGCGACAAAACCAAAGGCCACGTCCATGCCAAAAATTTTGAGGCTTTCGATCCACCCAGTGTAGTCGCCGGCCACGGCTATACTGACGATATTGCCCATGCCCACCAGCACGCCGCCGAAGGCCAAGCCAACCGCAGCATTGTCGCGCTCTAGTTCACGGTGAATCGAATGTGGGGTAATCCACTCGTAGAGCAGCCCAGCCACCACCAGCACCACTTGCGCCAGCAGCCAGAAAACCACGCCGCTCCACAGCGGCCCCTCGCCCTGCACAATAGCTAGGACAATCAAGCCATTGGCAATGTGCATCCCCGCCTCGACAAAGGCCGTCCCCATATTGTGATCCTCGACGATTTCCTTGCGGTTATCGAAGTGGAACAGGAGCGCCCGCTCGCAGAGTACGCCGGCGATGACCATCAGGACAATCGCCAAGAGGCCGTACTGGGCAATGCCAATCAAGTCGGCTTGCCAGCCCAGCGAAGGGCCACTCAACGCCCCCCCCAGCGCCAAGCAAATCCCAAAGAAATAACCGCCCACCGCAACGGCCATCGCGTGGTTGTTGCGACCGTAGAGTTCGTCTTTGAGATTGACCCGGCGAAAAACCCGGGCATAGACCTGCTTGGCAATAAAGAGCAGAACGAAAGCCTCTAAGAGATAAACTAGGGTCTGAGCCATCGTCATTAAAGTATCCACTGGTTCCCCCTATTTTCCAAAGCGCGAAGAACCGCGTCCCCACCCGGAAGTGGTGCGGCCCATGCGGTTTTTAACCTGGCCACCAAAGGCCTGGCGGCGGCTTTGCTGGCGCTGGTAGAATTGCGGTCGCGTCTTTTGAGTCTGCGAGCCGCGCGACCCAAAAGTGGGTCGGCCTCCTTTCGTCGGCCCGTAGTATGGGCGACCCCTTTCCCGGTTGCGGCGGTAGTCCTCCCAATCGCCGCGACCAACGTTCCACCCCCCCATTAAGCTGCTCATCAGCGCGTACTGGCCGTAAAATTGCCAAAACCCACCACCGCCCCAAGACCCGTAATGGGGATTACCGACGTACTGATAGCTGGGCGGGTGCGCTTGACTGGTGCCGGTGCGGCGGCCGTCTAGCGACTTGGAGGACACGACCATGCCGACGTACTTTTCGTATCGGTAGAACGTCTCTTCTTTGACTTCCATCCAATCGGTGCGACGCTCCTCGTACACGATGGTATCGCGCTCGGCGACGCGCTGCCCCGAAGCGGTCAACACTTGAAAGCGAAGGGCGTAGTCGGGAAAAAACGAGCCTTCGATACGAGTATCATCGACGATCAGCGAGTACTCGGGATAGCGATCTAAGTCGCGTATTAGTTCCCGTACCGGGTCTTTTGAGCTGCAAGCAATCAGGCCCCACAGCACCAAGGCCGCTACGCGCCAAGCCATTTCAAGTGCCCTCCTCCACCGGCAAAATGTCGGTGAACTGGTATTCCTCTACTTCCAAGCCTGCGTACGCGGCAAAGTCGCGCTCGCCCCACTGGCTAATAAAAAGCACTTTGCCCTCTTCGCCTTCAAACGACCAGCTGACAAACTCGCGCTCCGCGTCGGTGCCGTCTTTACGGTACAGACCCGCGTCGCTCGTACTCCCTGCGTATTCATCACCCTCAAACCGGACAGTTTCAGGCGGGTCACCGTCGGCGATAATCGCCGCGGCAATATCGCCTTCGATCTCGTCGATGCCAATCGCCCGCGTTAAAGTCCAATAGGCTTTGCCATCTTCTACGGCGCGTTCGAGGAAGCACACCTGACCATCGGCTTGCAATTCCCATTCTTCAGTACTGTAGCCTTCGTAGTCATAACCTCCACGGCCTGTAACTTGCCAAGTTTTGAGGTCGTAATCGACGAGAAAGCCCATCTTCATGGTGCTGAGCGAATACTCCTGATAGGTCGGTTCGTCCTCGTCTTGGCGACCCCCGAACCATTTCCTTAAACCCATCTGGCATGTCCTTTCAAAACTGAGTACCCATACCCTGTCGATAATAACGCGCTAACACCGGCCGATCAAGTCGGTTGGCCTGCACGGGCAAGCGAGCCATGTCACCATCAAAAACCGCGAGGGCATCCCAGACTTGGCGATCGATGTAGCGCGTGGGAACCGTAAAAGCAATTGCTGTCGGATCTAGCCCGGCAGATCCTGCCAAGTGGAATCCCCACTCGCCAAAAGAGGGTACGTGTAAGTGGTAGGAGTGAACGGCAAAGCCCACTTCCTCCAAGGCGGCGGCAACGCTCCAGTACGCCTCGCGGACGTGATACGGACTAGAAGCCTGGGTCGCCAAGACGCCTTGCGGGCTGAGCAACTTGCGGCACAGCCGATAGGCTTCGACCGAATAGAGTTTAGCCAAGCTCTCCTCACGAGGGTCGGGCAAGTCGATTAGTATCGCGCCATACGGCATGTGTTCGCGCTGCAAAAAGACAAAACCATCTTCGTTGATCACGCGCACCTGGCGGCGATTCAAGGCATTGTCATTCAGCCGGGTTAGATAAATGTTGCGCTGAGCCAGCCGCGTTACCGCCGGGTCGAGATCGACTAAATCGACGTGTTCAACCTCGTCGTACTTGAGCACTTCCCGCGCCGTCAGCCCGTCCCCTCCCCCGATAATGAGCACTCTTTCGCGGGAGGGTGCCAAGGCCAGCGCCGGATGGACCAGAGCTTCGTGATAGCGGTGCTCGTCAATGGAGGCGAATTGCAAGTGCCCGTTGAGATAGAGCCGCAGGTGTTCGTCGCGCTGGGTCAGGACGATTTGCTGGTAGGCCGATTGCTCGCTGTGGACGATGCGGTCCTCGTAGAGGTCGCTTTCCCACCGCGCCCGCAACCCTTCCCCCTGCCAAGCCAACACCCCTAGGGCCGCAATAACCACAAGCGCCTGCGCCCCTAGCGAGCGGAAGGCACGCTGCTCTAGCAACGTCCCCTTAAACGCAAGCACCACGCCGAGGCCGAGGCCGGCGTTGACCAAGCCAGCGACCAGCGCCGTATGCAGACTACCGAGAAAGGGCAACAGGATGTACGGGAAGAGCAATGAGGCCAACAAGGCCCCTAGATAATCGAGGGATAAAACATTAGACAGCGCCGCGCGCAGCGTACCGTGACCGCGCAACAGCCGAGTGATCAGCGGCACCTCTAGGCCGATCAACGCGCCAATCGCCGTGCTCAATGCCAACATGCCGATCCTAAAGTGGTCGGTGTATCCGTAGAGCACGTAGAGCACGCCAACCGAAACCCCACCCAAAAGCCCCAGCCAAATCTCTAGCTGGGCTAGCCGCGTCAACAGCAAGTCGTCGGCGACAAAGCGCGAAAGCCAAGAACCAAGCCCCATCGCGGCGAGGAAAAAGCCAATGGTCAGGGAAAACTGCTCGACGCTATTGCCGAGGAAGTAGGACGACACGCTGCCGATGAGCAACTGATAGACGATAGCGCAGACCGCAGCCGAGAAAATGGCTACCAGCAAAAACAGCACACCCAGTCTAGGCATCCGCAAGCCCTCCCAGCGAGGAGGAATACGCCACGCCGAGACGGTCCATGGCCTGCTCCGCCGCCAGAATACCGGAAAACATGGCTTCTTCGCACAGGGGCAATCCGGTTGCATCACACGAAGCGAAAAATATCCGCTCCATTGGCTGCTGCCGCCAATTAGCCATCGGCCCCCATAGCGACCCAGGACTAGGCCGCATCATCCCGTGCCCCCAGCGATACAGATCGACGCGTTCTACTAGGTCGTCTAGTTCCGGGTGAACTCGGCGCAAATCGGCCATGATTTGTTCGGTCCAGAATGAATGGTCCTGCGCGAGCAAGGCGTTCCGGGCGTCGGCGAGTTGATCGACAAAGGGCCAATAGTACATCAACACGCGGCCACTTCCCTGCTGGTGATCGGCGACCACATAGCCCAGCGATGGGCTATCGTACAAAACATTGTCCCAAGTAGTCTGTTGGGCTGTGAGCGACTCTTTGAGAAAAATCGCCGCCACCAACCAAGGGCTATACTCAATAGCTGCCATGACCTTGGCCTGTGCATCCGGCAGGTCTGCAATCGCATAGGGAGCCGTGTGGAGCTT
>MKWU01006783.1_pt1 | contig 11389 bp, 8 predicted proteins | sample 809101 | NCBI WGS metagenome assembly MKWU01 (sample SAMN05860141, study PRJNA318959) | sponge metagenome | host: Aplysina aerophoba | place: Slovenia: Piran, Adriatic Sea, Gulf of Piran | collected 2013-05-07
TCATAGAAGGGTGTAAAAATCCCTTTATATCCTGTACCACATCAATCCCCTATACGTATGTCAGTAGTTCCTATTCCAATGCACAATGCAGTCAGTGAACACTTGCCTTGTGACCTACACATGGTGGATGAATAGGTTTACGAATATGTAATGCTTTTTGCATTTTCTGTGAATTTCACTACCCGTAGATTTCCTGTGTGAAGGTGTTCACTGAAAGGGAAAGTGATGAAGTGGCGGGAGAATTTGGAGAGATGTCTTGCAGACTTTGGATGGGGTAATGTGAGATTGGATAGCGTGAAAGACATGTCAAGTGCAGAGGTGAAGTACATGCTAAAAAAATTATGCATGAAGGGAAGTGACCAAGATGTGGGCGGAGAAGTTGGAGGAGCGGCCAAGGCTGTGTGTGTTAAAAGAGCTGGTTATACTGTATAGAAGAGGATTTGAAGCTAGATGTGTGGCAGTGAGAATAAAGAAGATTAGAAGAATACTGACGAAGCAAGGGGGAGGGGGATTACAGCAGAGCTGTAGGTGGAGGTGGGGAGATGGAGAAGTTTGAAGAGGGAGGAGAGGAAGTGTACAGAATGTGAGAGTGGAGAGGTGGAGGATGTGAAGCACTTTCTAATGAGATGTAAGGCATTGAACGGAGAGAGGGAGGAGTTGATGGAGAAAATGAAGACTGTAGTGACAGGATTTGATGAGGTGCAGAGGAATATGACATGGATTCTTGACTTGGCATGCAGAAATGAGTCCATCGCAAGAGGTGTGGAGAAATTGTGGACAGCGAGGTTTATGCAGAAGTTAGGGTTGACCTGGTATACGCGTATACGTATGTATTTTTCCAAGTCACATCCATCACCTCACACTCACTTCAGACCCACATGTTTTGATCTCTGATGCCACCATCCCACTATTACCTCACTGATTCACTTGTATAGTGCTGCATGGGACTGGGTCCTATAGTGTGCCCCACACATGGTCCACTCAGAGCCATTGATTGTTGATTGATTGATTGATATTCGAATGTGTGTCTCTGTACATAAATCTTTCATTCGCCATTATATGTATTACAGCTTTAGCTGCTTTGAAAATGATCAGCGAACAGTGCAACAACTTACACCTCATTCACAGTATGGCAATTAATCTTGCCAGATGTTCCCAATACAATTCATAATTATGGTTCTGGGGGACTACGAGCTTCATCATCCATTCCAATGGCAATTAATTAATGTACAGTCTCGTTTGTCATTTACCCACTACCATGCATGCAAACCATTCTGGTCACTCGAGCATAGTGGCTTTTTAGCTGGAGCGAACCGGGTCAGTTGCTCATGCAGTGAATGTGCTATCTCTGCAAGTTACACCACATACATAATTATACGTATATGAAACTGTGTTTGTGTGGAAAGATGGTACGTTTTGTAATTAAGGAACAACCAAAATGTGTGTGCCTTTACTTATCGTATTGTACAGATTATAGGTACATACATACATACACATATTCAGCCATGCATGAAATACCATCCATGATCTCACAGTGTACAAGTGTAAACCATTATACATACATAATTACATGGCACTCAGATGCAGGCGGAGTGATTGTTTCATGAGTATGGTACATGTGAAATCTAATCTAAGTACATGTATATGGCTGTATCACAGTGCCATCTCGTCAGCAAAGTCATCAGTCAGCTCAGCATAGTCTGTGCGCAGCTGAAAGCTGTCATTCAGGAGCTCCAGATCTCTCTCCTCAGACGACTGCCTCTCTTGCCGCCTCTGAGACTCCTTCAACTTTCTTTTTGCTCTCTGCATTATGACAAGCTTATGGATCCCTCTAACAATCTTGTACACCAGGTAGCCTACAAAGCCCCCTTGTGGGATGTTCATCACAATGAGTGCAAGCCAATACACTATTTCAGGTATCTCGTCTCCGTTATGAGACTGCTGCCACATGAAGCTCCCAATAAGCAGAACTGCCAGCATGTTGAAGTAAATAAGCGTGTCCACGATGTTGTATATCCGGCATCTGTAAGGCTGGCAGAGGGAATGGATCACCAAGAAGAGGACAACTTCTGCAGTGTGGATGAAGTACTGCCATTCCAGAGTAACTGTGAAGCTGAAGGTAATAGTGATGGCGATTCTGTAGAGGAAGAATAGCCCAGCAAAGAAGGAGTACCTAGGTTTGAACCCTCCCTGGAATGCATCCAAGAAGAACTCCCACTTTGGTCCAGAGAACATTTTGTCACAGAGCCATATGGCCCTGTTGGTCCTCTCCGGCTGAAAATGGACAGCTGCTCGGGGGACCAGAGGGACCAGGATGAGGATGAGGGGTGGGACGGCCACAAATGTGAACAGAACCAACAGGGCAACGATCATGTACGGGAGGTGTTGTGTTCCACCATAAGCCATGTTGCCATCAAAGGCCACTCTGCATATGTTCCTCGCTCCCCCTTCAATTAGGAGCCATGATGGGGTCACTAGATATACAGAGATGGCCAGAAAATTAGCATAGGAGAAGACAACGAAAGCCGACAGCCCGTGGATGATGGTACTGTTAGGGGACCACTTCCTCCTCAGACGCAGCAGCATGATGTAGGGTTTTCTCAGCAGCCTGCAGCATGGGGTGCAAAAGCATCCAGGGATCCTATCGTACAAGCCTTTCAGGAACCAGAGACCAAAGATAAGGCCTAGAGGGTATATTGCAGGGAGATACTCTAAGCTGAGCATTGCAAGGCTTGGCCAGTCCTCTGCACATACTTTGGGTATCCCCTCCATGATTCTTCCAATGAGGGATCCAGCAAACTCAAGACGCCAGATGTCGTAGAACGTGAAAGAGGCGTCTTGTATCTCCCTCACACCAGGAGCTTCAATATTTAGAGTCTTGTTTAGCAAAGGTGACAAGTAGCGTAGCATTTGACTGTAGAGAATGAAACTCTGCATTGATCCTGAAAGGATGTCAATGTCAAACAGCAAGAAGACTGCTACCATGATGGTGAGCGGGAGAAATCTCACGGTTATCCAAGCCATTGCTGCTATAGCACGGTCTGTAATTGAGCTGTTGCAAGGTATACACTCGCTTGCATTGTTGATGTTGTACCCGTAATGTTCTCTACACTTGCCACACAAGATGCCAGTTCGATTCTGACTGTGACATATTGCATCTTTTAATTTTTTATTGCTGGGACTGTGTGGGAGTGGGGTAGTCGCTGACACAGACTCATGAAGTTTGCTGCAGAATCCTCTGATACACCGACCAGTGGCAAAGTAGCAGTGGGGATTATGTTTCACTTCATCTTCGCTGCAGAGCTTGTATTCCTTGCCTTTATCATCTATTCGAAGGTACCCGGCCCAATATGACTTCTGCAGGTGAGCTTGTCTCTTCAAACCGGTATGATTGCAGTACAGAATGCCACGATAGCGTTTAGAAGTTCCAACAGAGCATTCACATTCTTTGCTCTTGCTCTCTTCTTTTGATGCCATTCGGAACCCAGGAGGGCAGGCAATAAGACTCACCTCACTATCAATAATGTAACTTAGAGTCCACGGGGATGTCAGCGTGACATTGAATTTACTGTACGGTTCGCCCTCAAACCGTATCCTCATTCGTGATATGTACCGGTTAAATGCTTGTATATTTCCTGCACTTGGGTCCTGTGAATCGCCACGGAAGACTGAGTACGATGTTTCCCCCAGTTCATTATGGACATATTTAGAGTACTCCTCCTGGTCCAAAGGAATGCCTGGTGAGGCTTCAATGCGTTCCAGTGCATCGTTGTTGGCATGGAGAGTGTCTGTGCTGATCTCTGTGTTAATGGCAGTTGAATTCCTGTTGCACTCTGCACTGGAGAAGACAAAAGTAGTATTTGACCACATGAACACCTTCTTGAGGTAGTACATAAGGTTGCCTTCATTTGCAAAAACGGCGTTCACATGGTAACCCCCCATCCATATGCAAGGTATCAGAGATGATGCAAACACAGAGTGCCCGTCCATTAAGGCGTCGTTACAGGTAAAAGTGACCGTGGTGTTCCACTGATCAGGAGGAAGTGTCATGTTTTCATATTGTATAAAGCACTTTTGAGACGATATCAGGTTGCGAGGTCCACTTAAGCGATAATAGATGGCTCCCCCGAGTAGCTTTGCGCTGTTTTGGTCAAAATGAACCTTGCTGCCAGCACATAGCATCACCGTTGCCTTGCCAAACAGAGACAGACCGCCCCCTTTGATGCCTGTATTGTTGGTAAACTCTGTGTCTGATTCAGCTGCAAAGTTGAGAATGGCATCCGCTGCAGTTATACCAGAACCCACATTGTCAGCGAATGTGTTTCTGCCTTCCAAATTGATTGTAATTGAATCACTGTACAATGTTCCTGTGCCAGCTACCGATACCTTGGCTTCTTTGTCGTAAATTACAGTGTTATTGTGGATTTCATTGCCTCTCAATGTTACCACAGGCAAGACGCCATCTTGGATGCCTGTCCACGATACACAGTCAATTGCAGATCCAAGTCTTGCACGATTACCGCTCCACTGACACTCCTCGATTCTTATACGATTAGTAGCTCTGTCTATCTTGGCAACGTGTTCACAAGCACTCACTACCGACAGCCCTCCCCCCCAGTACGCACTGTTGTCGACAAAAATGCAGCCATTAAAGGTGACACTGTTGTTTGTTAAGTCAGCTGTTCCATTGAAGAAATTGGTTGTGAGCATCACTTGAGCTCCACCCCCACCAGACTCAATACCAGTGAAGTTCTTGGTACAGTTGTACGTATAGCCGCTGTTATTGTGGAAGGTGGTGTTTGTTACGAGGATTGTATTGTGACTAGCTGCACCATGAAGGAAGATGGAAAGCCCAGCTCCAAGCAGAGCCTCATTGTTCTCGAATGTACAGTCAGACACTTCAATGGTTGCATGCTGGGTGTAGTCTGTCAGGTAGAAGGACAGACCACCTCCATGACCACTAACATAGGTGTCACTGTAAAAAGTTTGTTTCCTGCTGTTAGTGGGAACACCGAGAGCGTAGTTATCCTGAAACGTGCACGATGTGAAATGATAGGACGATGCTAACTGACCACTCCGTTGGCTGCTACTGTTGGTCCATGGCGCAAACACATACACACCTCCGCTGCTGTTGTCGGGTGATATCTCTCTTAGACCATTCGCGATGAAGTTGGAGTTACTGACCTCAGCAGTGCTGACGAAGTAAAGCATCAGTCCTACACCGAGTGTCCCATTGATGGCGATGGTGTCTAGAACCAATCTTTCTACAGACTCAATATATAAGGCAGCATGGTCGTCATCAATGCCATTTCGCTTGTCTGCTTCTTTGACGCCTTCAACGTCAAAAGTACAGTGATAGAAACCAACATGCCGCACTGTGACTGTAGTGATGCCATGAAGGAACAAGCCAGCATTACCCCCAAAGCACTCTATCGTCACACCATTCATGCATTCTTCTCCGGCACAGCCTACCAGCTCAAAGTGTGAACGGTTGGAGAAGCTGATCGTGGTGGAGAGACTGTACGAGGTTTCGTTCAAGCAAATGGAGATATCTTGGCTAAGTGAATGGGCCACACGTTGGAGGTATGAGTCCAGAGCACAGGATACATTGTCGCGGCCAGCATCACAGGTTGGAACTGGGTCGACGCAGGTCTCTTTGTCACCGCTGCCACTCTGTGCTGCACCAGTGGCCAGCAACAAGCAGACGAGAAGCGAGAGGAATTGCATGCCTTGGGACACTGCCTCCTTGTGTGTACGCAGGAGCAGAAGGTCACTCGAGATGATTCAAGTCAAGTGAATATGTACAGTACCACTATGCACTATATACATATGTACCCATTCTCTACTCCACTGTATAGGTTCTATTATCATATTCACATTGTCATTGTTCATGGTAACTCCATTGTGCTGCTCAATGGATCACACTGTATGTACATGCATCGCTTTCAAGATATACGTACTGTATTGTATAATTATATAGCACAATACACCTAGTAATACGTATTGTGTACAGAAGGCGCATGACTGGACCTGACACATGCACACCTTGTGTACCGTTGGCACAATATTGCATTCAGTGTCAATTTCTATACTGCACACAATACTGTATTCACATTCAGTTCACCTATATACTCTGCGCCACACACACACATTCAACTGCTCTGGCTCCGGCCCCCTGTTTGCCTTTCAGATTTACATTGTTCACTCCTCCCAAGTAATGTGGTCAATTGCAAGGGCACCAACTGAGTACATGACCACCACTAGCTCCAGGGATGTAGAAACTTGTAGAGGATACGGTACTAGCCAGACATAGCATCAACTTTATGCATGGAATATGTCTATTCTCTAGATGCTACTTATATAAAATTCTATACAGAATAACAGCTATATGAAACAATGATACCATATGCACAAGTGTGGTATAAAGGGAGTCAAGACCGTACCAAGCCATTAAACTAAGCCTTCCTTTCCATACAAGCATGTACACGATTGTTCACAGTAAAGACTTTTGTACTGTACACGTGTTTCTTGCATTTTTACCATTCTATGTGGTGTGGTGTGAAGTCTGTCGGGCAGACCTCCAAAATCTCTGAATCTGTCGACAGGCCACCCTCTCCTGCATAATCCACAAGGGAAGGGCAGAGCAGCAACATGGGTTACAACAGCACTGCACAGTCAGACAACAAAGTATGTGCTGCTTCAAATGCAAAAGTTCAAATTACCCTTCTGTATCCCTTGAGCCACTGCCGAAAAACTTGAACATCATCTCTACATCTCACCTGCATGGAATCATAATTATGAAAGTCCAAAGATTGCCAGTTGAATCCCCACACCAGTGGTATTGAGGGGCACTGTGCCTGTACGATAAGCAGCACACTTCCTGTTCACGGCCATACACTGCAACCTTTACATGCTTGCATCCACCCTCACGCGGTATGCTCTGTAGCCTGCTTGGATAAGCGTTGCAGCCTCCTCCTCCGTCAGTAGGGCAGAGAGTGGTAGTGGTGGCCGAGGGCTACACAACATGCAACCGACACTACAGGTAACAGCTGGAGCTGTCCACACACGTGCACACACACACATGGTACATGTCTGCACAGATGTGCTCATATGCAGCAACAGTGCTTGTGAGACTGTGCTACTATAGAGTGGTAGACGTGACACACACTGCTATACACTCACTGTCTTTCCCATTCAGCCTTTACAAATGGAATATCACTGAATGTACATTCACTTCTGCTGGACTGTTGATGAGGGTTGTGTCTACACAATAGTGGAGGAAGTCGTTTTTCAAACTACTTAAGTACATAGTGCAAAAGAGAAGCACAAGCCATACGAACGTAGCTCTCAGCTAGATCTAATACAGTGTAGCATACATACACTACTACCCAAACCAAACCATTCCTACACAGAGAGAGTATAGTAGTGCACACAGGTATAGTGTGACTGGACCAGATAGACTCGGCAAGTCAAGCCACAGGTGGCATTTGCACACGATTGCACACACAACTGTGCAATCTCACCGGTATAGGTATTCGCACAAAAAATCCAATGGGTTGAACAGCCGTCTCCTCTGCAACAAAGAACAGAGTGTGTCATATATTATGTGGTAACGTATTCACAACACCAAGGACCAAACGCACCGCTCAAATGACACAGGCAGCTACGTAGCTACTTAGCTTCACATCAATCTGTGCAACCATTGACTATATAGCTATTACAAGCCTAAATAGAATCATAGATCATCCAACAGCGTGGTGGAGGATCTGTGATAGAACATGCATAATATTAATATTACAGTACTTATATTATAATATCCTGAGTCATCTTAAACTTAATAGCATAGAACAGGAGAGGTGGCAATGTGTACAGGCATAAGAAGCACCTCCGTTTCTTTGGCCTGTCGCAGCATTGCTTCCAAACCTGGCAAGAGGACGGGAAATAGCACCCGCTGCAGGTAAACTCCCGGCTCCTCCTCTGTATGAAAAACAGATAGACACAGTGAAAAAAGGCCTGCTCCTCCAATGAACATTCTCCTTCATCCAGTACACGTACGGCTAGCAGTACTAGTTTCGGCCACGCACGACCTAGGCGACTCCATTTTTGCAGCGTTGGACGTCTCCATGGCGCGGACAGTGGCGGGCTTTTCAATGCAAATGGCGGCTATGGGCCCTGAACTGTTGCTTGGACGAAATGAATGCATCGATCATTGCTCTCAATTGAATCTACTACTCTAACCTCCTATCAATGGTTTGATGCTGTACAAGTATGGAGAAACTACCATTCGCTTGTCGTCTTGTACTAGATGACGCGGTGGACGGTTCTCCTCCACTCCCTAACTTAACCGTACAAGACAGCTTCAGTGATGAGTCCGCGTACAGCAGTCAGGTGAGCGGCGAGGTGCCTCCAGCATCCAAGGCTATGGCCATTGATGCAGAAGAGCGGGAAGATCTCGAGAGCGCGATCATCGTTGAGAGTAGCGACGCCGATGGAGATGAGAACAGAGAATCTCGAGTGGTTCCTGCACAGGAAGAGGATCAACTTCCTGCGAACGTTGCCCCACTGTTTCGCATAAGGAGGAGGAAGAAAGAAGACAGAGCTACACAGCCACCGCCTAAGAAGCTGAAGAGGGGAAAGACTGGCTCAAACCCTGAAGGCCTAACAGTTAAGAAGCCTACTGGATCCAAGCACACAGCAGCAAGCAGGAAGGCAGAGGAAACTGCTGACCTCCTCTGCAATTTGGAGGCAGTGGTCACTTACAGTCCCGGGTTCAAGAAGCGCAGGGGCTCTCCGGCTCGTTCCTCCTCACCGAGGCAATCTCGCTCTCCATCGCCTGATCTAGCTGGCTCATGCTCTATGAAGCAACCTGTCACTGAGCACTCCAAACTCCTCATACGTCACTTGTCCCAGGGAGAGCATTCAGACCACAAAGCAGGAGTAGTCCCCAGTGACTGTGCCCCCTTCTCGCAGCTTCTTCACATCCAGCAAATGTCTGACAGTGAGAACGAATGGCTCGAGTCCGTTAAGACCTCCAGCTGTGTTCGTGAAGATGCTAATAGAGATGCCAGAATCACTGATTGTCCCTCCCAAAGAAGTGATTGTCGATTTCCACTGTTGCTGGAGAGGACAGACAGTCAGCTACCTGTCCCAATAGTGAGTCACTAGTGTTGCATGTAGTAGTGTGTGTGTCTGTCTGTCTGTCTCTCTGTCTCTCTGTGTGTACACGTGTCTTTTAATTTTCTGTGTCATGTGTTAGCTCCTGCAACTGCCCAAGGCCTTGGAGCAGCTGAAGGCGCTATGCGTGTCACACCCCAGCATCGACATGCACCGCCTCTTCACAAGGTGTGTTGCTAGCACTGGAAGAGTGTACACGCAAGAGCTGGGGCTGTGTGACTCTGCCCAACCTGAGCCACACGGCCGCAAGCACTCAGCAGTTCAGGAGGGCCGCTCTATGCCACACAGGAAGAAGAAGAGACAGAAGCAGAGGCATCAGCAGTCAGAGCCGGTGACAGACGTTTTAGAGCTGAAGTGTTCTATCAATGTTCAACAAATGAGAGTTGGAGACAAGAAGGTGCTGCTAGCACACAGCATCAGCCCCATGACCCAGCCCAGCGATGGAATGGACCGGCGTGCCTCTGTGGATGTTTTGACACTGGTGGGTACATCAGATTTGGTTGAGAACAAACCTGCGAGGGACGAACCTGTAGTCGTAAATTTGTGCAGCCCAGAACAAGGGTTCCCGTCATCCACTGTGTCATCCAGCCCTTCCAAGCAAACGACTGAACACTCAAATGTGATGGAGTCAATGCAATCATTCGACCACTGGAGCAGCGCTCTTGCACCACAGAAGTCATCAGATGTGCTCGGCAATTCTTCTGCTGTGCTGGGTATCATGTCCTGGATGCAGCTTTGGAAGACACGACTGCATTCCTCAGCCACCACAAGATCAACAACCACTGGGAAGGCTGCGGGAGAGAAGGGAAATGGTGCGGTGGCGATCAATGTGCTTGACACAAGTGACTCAGACTTTGAGTCTCCCGTGAAGCGAGCAAGCCATTCTAGGGCACAGAAAAGACAGAGAATGGAAGAGTCTGACAGTGACTGGATGGCTGGGGACGATGAGGAAGAGGAGGAGGAGGATCTGTACAAGGTGATGCTCCTGATGGGCCCGTCTGGCTCTGGTAAGACTGCAGCAGTGTACGCCTGTGCCCAGGAGCTGGGCTATAAGGTGAGCTGTGTAGAAGGAGTGAACTTAGAGTGATGAGCAGCTGTGGTGTTAGCTGTGTGTACGTACGTACGTAGTGTGGGGCAGAGTGGCAATGTTCACTGCCCTGTGCGTATATGCTCTGTCTCTCACTGTGTGTGTGCAGGTGGGTGCGTAGGTGGATGTGGGGGGTGCTGCGTTGTCTGTGCCTCTGTCTCAGTGCATCTTCGTCTGTGTGTGTGTATGTGTCTGTGTGTGCTTCTTCAGGTCTTGGAGATGAATGCCTCCTCTCAGAGGTCCAGATCACAAGTCATGTCGCACCTAATGGAAGCCAGTCTGTCCCACCAGGTGAAGACCAGCGGCACCCTCTCCACCTTCTTCGCCCCATCAACCCAGCCCAAGGCTGACCACCGTCCTGCAGGGAACAAGAGCAAGGCTGCAAGCAGAGGGATCACCTCCTTTTTCAAGCCTGTTGGCCCCAAAGGTAGTGCTGATAAGGAAAAGCCAAGAAGTGATGGAAGGACCTGTACAGAATCCAGTGATGGAGGTGCTGCCAGCAAGTCTCAAAAGAAGGTGGTGGCTGCCAACCCAGGGTGTGCAAATGTCCACCTTGCCAAAACTGGACTGATTTTGCTGGAAGATGTAAGTGTGTGCGTGCGTGCGTGTGTGTGCGTGCGCACGTGTGTGTGTGTTTGTGTGTATTCAGAGTCTTTGAAAGCCACTAGTACGTTGTATGTACGTACGTTTGTTGTTCGCATGTACATGTAGGTTGATGTCTTGTTTGATGAGCATGATGGCGGATTCTGGTCAGCTGTCTATGATGTCATCGAGACATCGAGGAAGCCAATCATCATGACAACCACAGGTGAGCTTGAACAATACACTGCATTCTGGCATTTGTTCAGAAGTGCTGCCACGAGAACTTGACTGCACTGATAGGCACCTTATGTGTGACCCTGTTCCTCAGATGAAGCATTCGAGTTGGGCTGTGATTGTCTGCAAGTTGTATTCTCTGCTCCTTCCTCGGTTAGTAGCACTGCTGTAGGGGGCATGCTTTCAGACCGTGACCAAGTGTCCAATGGCATGCATTCTGTACACACAACTGCAGCATGTATCGTGTGTGTGTGTATGTGTGTATGTGCGTGTGTGTGTGCATGTGTGTGTGTGTGTGTGTGTGTGTGTGTG
>MKWU01006784.1_pt1 | contig 11387 bp, 12 predicted proteins | sample 809101 | NCBI WGS metagenome assembly MKWU01 (sample SAMN05860141, study PRJNA318959) | sponge metagenome | host: Aplysina aerophoba | place: Slovenia: Piran, Adriatic Sea, Gulf of Piran | collected 2013-05-07
CTGCGAAACCATCGATCTGCGGGAAAGCGCGACGCTCGCCGAGCAGATCGAGCAGCCGTTGCGGGCGGCGCGCCTCGGACGTCGCGACCGCAGGGCCCGCGTCGACGAGCTCGTCAACCTGGCGGGGCTGGGCGCGGAGGCGCACCGCTCCCCGGACGAGGTCGGCGCGGGCGCGCGCTGGCGCGCCGCCGTAGCGCGCGCCCTGACGCTGCGCCCGCGCATCGTGCTCATCGACGAGCCGCCTGCCCATGTCGCCGAGGGCGTCCTGCGGCTCCTCGCGCCGGTGACCGCACGCCAGGGGGCGGTGCTGGTCGCCACCGACGACGCCGTGGTGGGCGCGCTGGCCGGGCGAGCGCTCGAACTCGTCGACGGCGAGGTGCGCGGTGTGAGCGCGGAGTCGCGCGTCCGCCTCGTCGAGACGCCCGAGCAGCGAGCAGGCGGCGGTACTGCATGAGCGCCGAGCTGCTGCACCTCGTCGTGGCCGCGCTGCGGCCCGACGCATCCGATGCCGACCTCGACCGCGCGACCAGCCTCGCCGGTGACCTCGTCGCCATCGATGGCGTGCAGGCGCGCGTCGTCGGGCGCAGCGAGACGGCGCTGGTGGCCGCGGTGTGGATCGACCGCCGCGACCGCATCGAGGGGTTCGCCGCTGCACCCGAGCACATGCGCTTCGTGATCGAAGGAGTCGCCAACGCCACGAGCGGGATGTGGAGCGCCTCGATCGCCCTCGACGCCGACTCGACGCCACCAGTTGGCGGCGCGCGTGCACTCTGGGCGTTCGCGCTGCCCGCCGAGCCACCGGCGTTCGAGTGGCAGGCGCAGGAGCTCCTGTCGGCGATCGGCGACCTGGCCGACGGCGCGGGCGCCCTCGTGGTCTTCGCCGGCCCGACGGTCGAGGAGCGCGAGCAGTTCCGGGCAGGCGGCGTGGTCCTCGCCTCCGACGGTGACGCGGACGCGTTGTCGGGACGCATCGAGGAGACGCGAGCGAGGTGGGGGCCACTCGCCGACCGCCTCCAGTCGGCGACCACGTCGGTGATGCCGTAGCCTCCGAACCTGCGAGCGATGAGTGGAGGTCGTCATGGCGATCCTGGGGATCACGAACAGAGCCGAGAACTGGAAGACAGCTACGCACTTCGCCCCGCTGTTCGGGCACGGCAGCGTACGTCTCGCGCGGCTCCTGGTTGGGCCAGACGCAGCCCTAGAGTCGGGTACGGTCGGGCTCGAGCTGTTCTGGCGCGGCTTCCGTGATCACATCCACCGGCAGGGCGGTAGTAGCGCTTACAAGCCTGCCGATTACGCCGAGATTTATGGGCGACTCTTCCCGAAGCTGCGAGAGCAGATCGAGGAGTTCGGGGAATTCCAGAAGCTCACAAGCCGGAACTACACAACTGGGGATCCGTCACGCCTGGCGACCAACCTGTGGCACACCGAGATCGACATCGTCCTGGAATCGCCCGGGCACCTGTTCATCGGTGAGGCCAAGCACGAGATGTCGTTTCACGCCCATAGCGGTCTCGTCCTGACGCACCAACTCATCCGCCAGTACGTACTTGCGAGCATCCTGTTGGAACTGTGCGGAGCGAAGAAGGAGATCGTTCCATTCGTTGTCGGAGGCGATGCGACGGCTATAAAGAAGCGGGCACAGGTACGCTTCATGGTGAAGCAAGGCTGGCTGCGCGACGAGAACGTCCTCGAATGGGGGGACATCGCGGCGCTGCGGTAGGCCCGGACCCCCTCACCCTGGCCCTCGCCCCCACAGGTGGGGGCGAGGGGATCGGACGGGGAGCGCGGGCGGGCGGCCGTTAGCGCAGGCCCGCCCACTCCAACTCGAAGAAGAGCCGGCCGTTGTCGAAGCGCACCACCTCGTGCGGCGCGTCGACGTGCACCCACACGTTGACCGTCTCGCGGCCGGTGCGGATCTGGAGCACCCATGTGTCGTATGTGAGGCCGAACGGCGTCTCCAGCATCTGGCGGTCGATCTGCACCACGTTCGCCGTCACCCGCCCGCCCTCGCGAGGATCGACCGTGGTGTAACGCGCGTCGAGGCCTTCCCCGAGGGCGAGGGTGCGCCACAGCCACAGCGAGGACTGGTCCTCGTAGTCGTACGCGTTGATGTCGATCGTGCGCTCACGCTCACCGCCATCCCGAGAGTGCACGACACGCGAGGTTTGCACGGTGCGGCCGCCGTCGGCGTCCGTTTCGTAGGCGCCCGTGACCACCTCGGTCTCGCCGTTGCGCACGATGACGCGCTCGGTCGAGTGAGGCTGGAGCGTCGTCGCGTCGACGACGACCCGGGACTCGTCGACCGTGACGCCATCGGTGTCCGTATACGTCTGCGTCAGCACCCACGTGTCGTCGTCCCGGTCGGTGGTGAACGTGCCCGTGCCGACGACCTCGCCGTCGCGGTCGACGAGGCTGTACTCGTACCGCTCACCGTCGATAAACGGGACCTGCCCAACGACGCTGTCCGTCTCCGCGACGCGCGCGCTGCTGGAGCAGGCGGCGAGGAGCGCACCGAGCAGCGCAACGGCGATAGCGACGAGCCACCCGCGCGCCCGCTGGGGCGTGACGAGGGGCCTCGGTCGTCCGGAACCAGCGGTAGTCAGCACGGCGTCGAGGCTAGCAAAGGGTGCGGTTGTGATCGCGGGCCCAGGGCCACCTCGCCGCTAACCGGCGGGTGAGCGCTCCCAGAGCGATTCGTATCCCTCGCCGCCGAGGATGGCAGCGACGACCTCGGCGCGCTCGGCCGAGCGGACCTCCTCGAACACCTCGCGGCAGCGGTCGGCGAGGGGCTCGCCGCCGAGGCCGATGAGGCGCTCTTCGATCCGCCGCCACAGCCCGGCGTCACGCATGACCTCGACGTAGCGGGGCCAACTGAGGACGGTGATCTGCTCGGGGAGCGGCATGGAGGGGCGGAGCTGCTTGAGGTGGCGGTAACGCTCCTCCGCGGAGGAGACGGGCGGGACGAGCTGGATCATCGGGGGGTCGTCGTCCGTGATCCGCGCGTCTACCAGCAACCGCTGGGAGATCACGTGGAAGCGGATGACGAGCACCCCGGCCTCGTCAATGACGCGGCCCATCTCGTCGATGTCGAGTCCGCCGTACTCAGTGGCCATCGCGCCGATCCTAGCAGGCGACCCGGACGACCGCGACACCAAGAGGCGTCGATCCGTCCACAATGCTGCCTCGGTCCGCCCGGCCCTAGCTGGCCGGAAGCTGGTACGTGCGCTCGAGGTACGGGATGTGGATGAGCCCGCTCATCTGCATCCCGAAGACGACGAGCAGCACGCCGCCGATGCGCGTGACCGTGTCGAGCTGCTCCTGCACGAGCGTGCCGAGGAATCCCGCCGACGCGCCGACGAAGGCGAACACCAGCGTGAAGCCGATGACGAAGACGACCGAGTGCAGGAACACGCGTCGCCGGTCCGCCTTCACGTCGCCGGTGCCTCGCATCGCCTCGCCGGCGAGGTTCGCGAGGTAGACCGGGACGAGCGGGAGTACGCACGGCGAGAGGAACGAGACGATGCCGCCGAAGAAGGCGATCACCGGGCCGAGGAATCCGTCGGTGCTCCCGGACAGGGTCTCCTCGGCGGACGCGGTCTGGTCGAAGAGGAAGCCGAAGCTCTGGAACCGCGCGTTGAGCTGTGAGAACTCGCCGAGGAGCATCAGCCCGCCGACGACGATGAACAGCGCGCCCGCCACGATCATCATCGTGGGCATGTACGGCTGGATGCGACGCAGCTGCGGCGTCAACCAGCCGAACGCAGCGCCGAACGCCATGAACCACACACCTAGGCCGAGCGCGTAGAAGATGAGCAGCAGCGCGCCCTGCGCCGCCGTCCCCGACGTCGCCGCCAGCGTCAGCACCACTCCGAGGATGGGGCCGATACACGGCGACCACGCCACCGAGAACGCCGCGCCGATGGTGAGCGATCGTGGGTACCCGCTGCGGTACCAGGCCGGGCTCATTGCCGCGCTCGAGGTCGATGCCGTCATGGCGCTATCCCCTGCTCACTCGCCGATGCCGAGTAGCATCTTGCGTGCCTCGTCGTAACGCTCCTTGGCGGTGGCCTCACGGTTGAGAAGGCCTTTGATCCTGCTCGGGTGGAGCGGCTCACCGTCGAGCATGAAGGCGTGGACCTGCTTGAGCTGATTCTGCCACGCCTCGTACGCCTCGCGGTACGCGTCGACTGCCTGTTGGTCCATGCAATCGAGTGTAGCCCAGCGGCCCGCTCGGGTGTGGCCGGTGGGCGTGAGTAGACCCCCTCACCCTTACCTCTCCCCCCTCCCGCGGGGTATCCCCGCGTCGAGGCGAGCCGAGGGCCCAGGCCGCGGCTCGCCGACCCAGACATACAGGCGGGGGCGAGGGGATCGGATCCGGCCCCCTCGCCCGCTTGCGGGAGAGGGCTGGGGTGAGGGTCCGACGGGCTCCTCGTCCACTCGTCGCACCCCGCAGGCCCCGCAGGCCCCGCAGACCCCCTCACCCTCACCCTCTCTCCCCCGCAGACGGGGGCGAGGGGATCAGATCGGAACGGGTAGGCGGGCAGCGCGCGCCACGCCGCGCTATGATGCGACCGCCGAGGCACGCGCCGTCACACCGTCGGCGCGACGGCTGGAACCGACGAAGGGAGACCACATGGACTGGTCCGACACCCCGGAGCAGGCAGAGTTCCGTCAGCGAGTCAAGGACGTCATCGACGCGAAGCTGCCCGCCTACTACAAGGACCTGCTCGATAAGGGCCTCGAGGATCCCGGTGGCTGGATCGGCGACCGCAACTCGGACGACGAGGAGCAGCGCTCCGCCGCCGTCGAGTGGGGCGAGTCGATGTCCGCCGAGGGCTGGTTCGCCCCGCACTGGCCGGCCGAGTACGGCGGCGCCGGGCTCACGCCCATGGAGCAGTTCATCTACAACATGGAGATGGCCGAGGCAGGCGCGCCGAGCGTCGGTGGCGGCGGCGTCTCCCTGCTCGGGCCGACGATCATCGTCCACGGCCGCGACGACCAGAAGCAGAAGTATCTCTCGGGCATCCTGTCCGGTGAGATCGTCTGGGCGCAGGGCTACTCCGAGCCCGGCGCGGGCTCGGACCTCGGCTCGCTGCAGACGCGCGCCACGCTCGACGGTGACGAGTACGTCATCAACGGGCAGAAGATCTGGACCTCCGGCGCCCACCACGCCGACTCGCTCTTCGCGCTCGTGCGCACGAACCCGGATGCCCCGAAGCACCGCGGCATCTCGTTCATGCTCATCGACGACATCCACACGCCGGGCCTGAACATCCGCCCGCTCATCAACGCAGCCTGGAAGCACGGCTTCAACGAGACGTTCTTCGAGGACGTCCGCGTCCCCGCCACCAACGTCCTCGGCGAGGTCGACCGCGGCTGGTACGTCGGCATGACGCTGCTCGACTACGAGCGCTCGAACATCAGCGGCGCGGTGGCGCTCCAGCGCAACATCAACCGGCTGATCGAAGCGGCGAACTCCGGCCAGGAGTCGGCGCGGGTCACGACGGCGGTCCGCAACTTCATCACGGACTGCTACATCGAGTGCGAGGTCGGCTTCAACTTCTCGTTCCGCATCATCTCGATGCAGGCTGCGGGAGTGCTGCCGAACTACGAGGCGTCGACGGCCAAGATGTTCATCTCCGAGGTGAACCAGCGCACGCAGCGCGCGGGCACCCGCCTGTTCGGGCTGTACGCGAACCTCTGGGACGAGAACGACCCGCGCGCTCCGGCGCGCGCGCAGTTCACGCAGCGCTACGTGCTGACCATCCCGGCGACGATCGCCGGCGGCAGCTCGGAGATCCAGCGCAACATCATCGCCACGCGCGGCCTCGGCCTGCCTCGCGGCTAGCCGCTTCGCTACGGCAACCAGACCAGCGGCCGCGCTCTCAGGAGCGCGGCCGTTTGGTGCCACGGGTGCGGCAAGGTCGTCGCGTTACGTCACGTTCGCGTCGAGCCAGCCGGTCACCTGCGTCGCCAGGTCCGGCAGCACGCGGCGATTCAGCACGAGCCCCCAGTGCGACGCGCCGGGCACCTCGAGGTGCTCGGCCGGGAGGCGCATGTCGGCATAGGCCGACCGCGGCCAGTCGTGGTCCTCGCTGCCCGTCACCACGATGAGCGGACACGGCAGCGACTCGATCACGATCCCGGCCTTGCGGTCGTCCCGCGCGGTCCTCGACTCCTGTGACAGTGACTCGATGGCGAGGCGCCGCTCCTCGATGTCCAGGTCCGGCATGGTCGGCTGCTCGGCGGGGTCGTCGCTCGTGATCCCGTACTCCTCGGGCCCGAACACGCCGGGGCGAATCTCGACGCCGTCGTCGCGTGCGGCCGCGGGCGTGCTCGGTGCGAGCCCGACGCACGCGCGCGCGACGCCGCGAGCGGCGACCATCATGGCCACCAGCCCACCCATGCTCCATCCAACAACGACGGGCGTCTCGGCCAACCCCTCGGACACGGCTGCGACATCGTCGGCGTAGTCCGACATCGTCGCGCCATCGACCGGGCCTTCGCTCGCGCCGTGGCCGCGCAGGTCGACCGCGTGGCTACTCCACCCGCGTTCATCGAGCGCCTGCTGCCAGAACCGCCACACCGGCGAGGAGTTGGCGGCGCCATGCACGAGCAGCAGCGGCGGGCGCTGCGATGCGTTCGTCGCCTCGACCACCGTGACAGCCACCATGCACAGAACCTTGCCGGACGAGCATGGGCCCGTCCATGCCCTTCCCCTTCGGCGCCCGACACCGCGCCACCACAGTCGTCGAACGATCGGCCCGGCGCAGTGGGTACGTTGTAGGGTCCACACGGTCGAGCGCAGCGTCCGGGTGGCTCGGCGACACCGGAAAGCCATTGACTTCGACGGCCGGAGTGCAAGGTCGGCGATGGTCGCAAACGAGCACATCCGCTACGAGTCCGACGAGCGTCCCCCCACTCACTCACCCTGATCATGGCGTCCCAGGGTACGGCGCTGGCGCTGTCGAACATCGTCACGATCACGACCATCTTCGCCGTCGCGTACGACGACGATGGCAGCTATCTGGCCTGGGCGCTCTTCGCCGCCATGGTCGTCTCCGGCCTTGCCATTGCCCTCCAGGCCTCCACGCTTGGACGGCTCGGCTCCGGCCATATCTACCTGATGGGTCCCAGCGCTGCGTTCCTGGCAGTGTGCGTGCTGGCGGTGAACGAGGGTGGACTGGCACTCATGTCGACCCTCGTGGTCGCATCCTCGCTGGTCCAGTTCGCGGTCGCCGCCTGGCTCGCCCGGCTGCGGCGCCTGATCACGCCCGTCGTTACCGGCGTTGCGTTCATGGTGATTCCCATCACCGCGATACCCATCGGGATAGATCGGCTGGACGATGTGCCCGCCGGCGTCGACGCTGCCGCCGGGCTGGTGGTTGGATCGGCGACGCTGGGCGCGTTGGCGCTCCTGATGCTGCGCGGTTCGGGCCTGTTTCGCCTGTGGGCAATGCCCCTCGCCATCATGACGGGGTGCGCCGTCGGAGCGCCGCTCGGCGTGTACGACCTTCAGCGAGTGTTCGACACACCGTGGTTCGCGTTCCCGGATTTCTCCGCGTGGCCGGGCCTGAGCTCTCCGCTGGACGAGGACTTCTGGGCGCTCCTGCTCGTCTTCTTCGTCGTGAGCGTGGTGGTCGCCGTCAAGGCCAGCAACGAGGGAGCGGTGATGCAGCAGGCCTCGCGGCGACGCCCGCGCAGCATCGACTTCCGCGAGGTACAGGGGACGATGAACGGCGGCGGAGTCGCGATCCTGCTATCGGGTATCGCGGGGACGCCGCCCGCGCTCATCTACCTGCCGACAACGATCGCGCTCGCCAGCTTCACAGGGGTGGCGGCGCGCCGGGCCGGTATTGCGATGGGGGCCATGCTGGTTGCGCTGGCCCTGCTGCCCAAGTTCGTCGCGCTGCTGCTCACAATCCCACGGCCCGTGACGGGAGCGGTGCTGATCATGGTCATGGGCATGCTCTTCGTCGAGGGCATGCGCACGGTGTTCCGCGACGGGCTCAACCAGCAGCGCTCCTTCATCGTCGGCATCTCGCTCGCAATCGCGATCGGTCTGCAGAGCCAGAACGTCCTCGCTGAAGTTATCGGCGGGCCGTGGGGCGTCGCGCTTGGCAACAGCGTGGTGGTCGGCGTGCTCGCCGCGGTCGTGATGACGGTCGTCCTCGAGATCACGGCCGCTCGCCACCGACGTATCGAGACGGAGCTGGACGCCTCGGCCTTCCCCGAGGTCGAGACGTTCCTGCGGGAACTCGGAGACGACGGCCTCGGCTGGAACCAGGAGTCGACCGACCGGCTCTGTGCGGCCGGCAAGGAGACCGTGTCGGCGATGCTGGAACTCCGCGATGACTACGAGGCCGACCGGCGGCCGCGTCTCGTGCTCATCGCGCGTCCCGGTGCGAGCACGGTCGAGCTGGAATTCCTGGCGGTGTTCTCCGAGGAGAACATCGAGGACCGGATTGCGTACATCAGCGAGCAGGCCGAGACGCCCGAGGTCGGCGAGATCTCGTTCCGCCTGCTGCGCCACTATGCCTCCTCGGTCCGCCACCGGAAGTACTACGGCATCGACATCGTCGCGGTGGAAGTCGAGGGCTCGCGCCAGTGACTGCCCGCCGTCTCACTACACGTGGAATACCGCGCGGAGTTCGTGCGGGTGCAAAGCAGAAAGGTGATGCACATGAAGGGCTACTTCATCGTCGACACGGAGGTCTACGACCAGGAGGTGTTCGCCGAGTTCGCCGTGAAGATCGTAGACGCCATGGGGGCGCACGGCGGGCGGTTCGTGGTGCGGGGTGGGACCATCGAGGTCACCGAAGGTGCCTGGGCGCCGCAGCGCCTGGTGATCATGGAGTTCGACAGCTACGAGCGTGCGCTGGGGTTTGTGCGCTCGCCGGAGTACGCGGGGCTCCAGGACCTGCGCTCGCGTTGCATGATGAACAGCAAGACGCTGGTGGTGGAGGGCTATAGACCGGACGCCTGAGCCAGGTCGGACGCGGCATCGACACGGAAGCTGACCACCCGGGCTACAGCGAATCGGGTGGCGCCACACAGCGCGCGACCGTTGTCTCCGGAGCCACGGGCCTCTTCTGATGGGACCGGGAATGATGGGCCTACACGTACTGTGCTGCGAACTTTCTCCTGGGCAGTCAGCCTATAGAGGGCAACTGGCTCAGCATGCGTCGGCAGAGCGACGCGGCTGCTGCCTGCGCTGCGCGAGACGCTCGACGTTGCCTCCCGCGCCGACTACTGCGTCGGCTACTTCAATCTCCGCGGCTGGCGCGACATCGCGCCGCACATCGACCGATGGGGCGATGGCGAGGGGCCGTGCCGTGTGCTCATCGGGATGCAGCCGAGGCCCGACGAGGAACTGCGCGAGGCGCTGCGCAGGACCCTGAACCTGCCGGGCGACCCATCCGGCATCGACAACGCGACCGCGCACCGCCACCGCATCGAACTGGCCGAGCGGATGCGCGAGCAGCTGACTGCCGGCGCCCCGAGCGACGAGGACGAGCGGACGCTCCGCCGGCTTGCCGCGCAACTGCGGGCGCGCAAGGTGGTGGTGAAGCTCTTCCTTCGCCACCCGCTGCACGCCAAGCTCTACCTGATGGGCGCGACGATCCGATCGTGCCGCTCGTGGGCTACGTGGGCAGCAGCAACCTCACGTTCTCGGGCCTCGCCGGGCAGGGCGAACTCAACATCGACGTGCTCGAACAGGACGCCGCGCGCAAGCTCCAGGACTGGTTCAACGACCGCTGGGAGGACGCCTTCTGCGTCGACGTCACCGACGAGCTGGCGGACATCATCGACGAGAACTGGGCGCGCGAGACGCCGGTGCCGCCCAGGAGCAGGACGAAGCCGACGGAGAGGTGATCCTTGTACGACGCCAGGAAGCCGACTGGTCCATCCTCTGCTATCTCGGCCGTGAACAAGAGGAGCGCAACCAGGCCGACCGCGAACACGACAGTCAGGAGCAAGAGCAGACTTCGAGAAGCGAACGTGGTGGGCCGGCGTGTATGTCGCGCATCGCGCACTACCTCCTATCGGTACGCTCCGCGTGTCGTTCGAAGCTCGACCGTGGCCCGCCCGCGCCGGGCGCGCCGGCACGGCTACGACCTCCGCCTTGATCAGGCCGGGGCAGGCTGAGCCAACCTGGTCCGCGCGGCGATGGCGAGCGCCATCGCCGCCTTCGTCTTCTGCCGCGGTGTGGTCATCCGGCTGTCACTTCCAGTTCACCGGAGATGTTACACACTGGTCTCGGGTTCGCCACCCTCCCTGAGGGTCAAGCTCAGTAGGGCCAGGACGGCCACGAGGGTGACAGCCATGACGATCGCGGGGTAGAGACCGTGAGACAGGCCGGCTCAACTACCGCACATGCCGCGTGACCGTCCTCGTTCCAGGCTACGAGGGTCCGGGGAGGCGAAGAGCGTCAGCACGCCCTCGTCGGCGGTGAACACGGCGTCGCACTCGGCGCCGGACAAGGTAGATGTTCCCGACGCGGCGTCCGAGGTGGCGGATCGGCGTCGTCAGGAAGGCTCCCACCGGTCCCAGCGGCGGCGCGATCTCGGGCAGGCCGCTACTCGCTGGCGTAGGGCGGAGAAGTCAGCGACCCGCAGCGGCTCCGGGAGGGCGATCATGTGCTCGAAGAAGGAGAGCCCTCCCGGCAGCGCGACCACCAGGGCGTGCTCCTCGGGGGTGAGGCCGGAGGTGACGAAGGCTTGCAGCTGTCCCTCCTCGTCGATGACGGTGACGCCGCCGTGGCGCGCGCCGGTGAGGGAGCAGGCCCCGTCCACCACGCCCGGCCGCACGCTCTCGAGGTCCAGGCTCTCGGTGATGCGGACGCTGGCCCGGTTCATGCGGGAGAGGCGGTCTTCCCGCTCCTGGCGTTCGTCATAGCACCCGTTGGCCGACCCGCGGGCAGGCCGTCACACTATCTGTCACAAAATACTCACCAATACGTCACACTCTAGTCACCTTCGTTGTGGGATAGTTGCGGCCATGTTCCCGCAGTCTGGACCGGGCCAATGGTCCAGCAAGGGCCCACTCTCCGGTGAGCGCGGACCCGGGCCGGGAGAGCATTCCATGGCGCGCTGGAACAGGTAGTCGGCAGGAAGCTGGAAAACATGAGAACACAGACGAGAGTAGCAGGCCGCAAAAATGCTGCCCACGAGAGGCTGCTCAGGGAGGTCAGAAGATGAAGGCTGCAAAATATATAGCCGTCATGCGAATGAATGCGGGGACGGTGAAGACGCTAGTCCTACTGCTGGCGGTTGGGGTGGTAGCGGCGCTCCTCGCCGCTTGCGGCTCCGACTCCGACAAGTCCCTCGATGGTTTCATGGTCACCTCGGCGACGGTGGGCGGGGAGTTGGCGGACGCAGTAT
>MKWU01006786.1_pt1 | contig 11384 bp, 7 predicted proteins | sample 809101 | NCBI WGS metagenome assembly MKWU01 (sample SAMN05860141, study PRJNA318959) | sponge metagenome | host: Aplysina aerophoba | place: Slovenia: Piran, Adriatic Sea, Gulf of Piran | collected 2013-05-07
CGCCCCGATCCCACGCCAGCGGCTCGCCTTGCGGTGCTCGTCGTCCCGGCGGGCGTAGTAGTCCTCATTCTCGTTGGCCGGCAGGTTCGGCCCGAGCCCGTGGCCCTCGCGGCGGAAATAGTGCACCGTCGAGGAGGCCGAGGTGAGGCTGACGACCGTTGCGACCATGGGTAAAGTCTACTTCTTCGAAGCCGCGGGAGAAACGCCGCATGACTGACGACGGGCGCCCGGAGGCGGGCCGGCTCAAGCTGACTCGTGAATTGTTCGGCGCGGTTCGCAAGAACGACATCATTTGCATCGAAGCACTTGTTGAAGCCGGCGCCGACGTAAACGGCGCCGCCCCGAAGACGGGCTACACGCCGCTCATGTGGGCAACATCCGCAGAGGCGACGGGAAGGCTGCTTCATGCCGGGGCGAGCGTCCACGCCCGGGACCGGGAAGGCCATACACCGCTGATGTGGGTGATCTCCAGGAACAACGTACCGGATGAGGCAGCCCGGATTGCCAATGAGCTGATCGACGCCGGAGCGGACGTCGAGGCCCGGGACAACAAGGGGCAGACACCCCTGTATTGGGCAAGGCACCATCGAGACCGACTGCGTGAACCGCGTCTCCGGCAAATAGCTGAAGAGGTTGTCTCCGTCCTCCAGGCTGCGGCGGCACGTGCTCCGCTTCGCCTGAACTTCGCGCACGGGGGGGGGGAGGAGAACCTCTCGATGCAGCGCAAGTCGCGGCAGAGCCGTCAGACCCTGCCGGTCTTCGTCATCAATCTCGACCGGCGGCCGGATCGGTGGGAAGCCATGTCCGCGCAAATGGACAGGCTCGGTATCGAGGCGACGCGGATCGCTGCTATCGACAAACACAGACTCCGCATAGACGATCCGTCACTGGACCGGATGGGAGACGGCCATGTCGCCTGTCTCCACTCACATTGCAGGGCCATGGAAGCCTTTCTGGATACCGATGCTGCCGCGGCCTTGATTATGGAAGACGATGTTGAGATCGGAGCGGAGCTTCCGGAACTCATTGCAGACTTATCCTGGTGGCCACCGGACCATGACCTGGTCAAGTTACAGAGCGCAATCAACCGGAAAACGCTGATATGGCTCGACAAGCCTGTCGGTTCTACGCCCACTGGCAGGTCATTGCGGCCGATCAGGCTTAGCGCGCTGGGCGCTTACGGATACCTTGTCGGCCGGGAAACGGCTTGGGGGATCAAGGCCTTGAGACCGTCGGACCTGCACATGCCGATCGATCATGTGCTTTTCGACTTGAAGAACTCACGGCTTGCGCGGCGCTCGCGCCCATTGCAGATGACGCCGGGAGTGATCCGTCATCTTCCCTATGAACGTTTCGGATCGGAAACCGGGGATAGCGCGATAAATGGGAAGAAGTTATGGAAGCCTTCTCGTGCTACCCGATTGTATTATCGCATTCACTGGATTAGAGGCGTTGTGACAGGAAGCGCCAGAAAAGGTTCGGTAAGTTACCGCTCTATTATGGAAGATTCTGGAGAAACATCATGAGAAAATTCCTGGCTTCTCTAATAGTGTCTTTCACAAAAATTTTGACAATGATGTTGACTCCCGAACGCCGGGCCGATGTTCTGTCTCGCGTGTGTAGCAACTTGGGGGCGGAATTATGTGTTACGCTTCCTAACGGAAAGCGTTTGATATTTTATGATAAGACTTATTCGACATTCAATCACATCCGGTTTTTGCAGAACACGGAAAAGGATACAATTTCCTGGATCGAGTCCATGCCTGAGGATGGGATGTTATGGGATATTGGAGCGAATATCGGATTTTTCAGTCTTTATGCAGCTTCTGTGCTCGGCGGGAACGGGGTGCGTGTTGTAGGGTTCGAGCCTGGCGCTTCAAGCTACGGGGCTCTCAACAGAAATATCGAAGGAAATGCAATGGCGAATCATGTCGTCGCCTATTGCGTTGCCCTAGCCGGCGCGACAAGCATTGGAAGGATGAATATGGGAGAGGCTGGATTGGGGACAGATGCCGGTGGCTGGTATAATGGATTTGAGTCCGAGTTATTTGACATAATCGACGGAAGCAACATCGACATAATTTTCCAGCAAGGTTGCGTCGGCTTTTCAATTGATGATTTTGTCCAGATATTTCAGGCGCCCCTCCCGACGCATGTCAAGATGGACGTGGATGGTATCGAAGCGGAGATCCTGCGCGGCGGCAGACGCACCCTGTCGGCGAGGTCGGTGCAGTCCATGATTATCGAAATGGAGGGAGACTTGGACTCAGACCGCAATCTGGAGCTGTTCAGCCTGATGGACGAACTCGGCTTCGTTCCAAGGCCGAGGCAGGCGTCCGACTTGCGCAATGTCATTTTCGACAAGCATTCGGTGCCGTGATCGTTCGTCTTGCTTGGCACTTCTCAAGGCGGCGCCGCGGTCGCATTGGGCTTTTCATGGCCGGAAGGAGACTTCCGGCGGTCGTGGCCGGATTTTCGAGATCAACGATGACGCCGTTGTCAAGTGCCACATCTATGATCAGCACATATGATCAGCACATAGGTGCAGTTTTCGACCGTCACCTACAGCCCTTCGGGTGACCTGCCACCGTCCCTGCGACGAAGAGCATCCATGGCCGTAAGCGGAGCTTTCGGCCATGGACCGGTCGCCCGGCGAAGGATGGGGCAGACAGGAACATTACACTTTCGCGCAATTCCCCGCCGCATTGGTTGAGACCGTCCGGCTAGGTTCCCCCGCCAGCGCGGGGATGGTCCCCCGTGGAGCCTCGGCCGCTTTGCCGAACTCGAGGTTCCCCCGCCAGCGCGGGGATGGTCCCGCTGATTGCTTCCCCTGGCATTGGTAATCTGCAACGAACGGCCCTTCTGCCGCCCATACCGGAGCCGGTGAAGGTCTCGGGGAATGAGCCATGGTGCCGAGCGCCTCTTTGAGCTTGTCCGTATGCTGCGACACGGAGGGCTGGCTGATACCGGCCTCCCGGGCAGCGCGTCCACTCCAGCGAATACTCTCCGAATGCGGCACCGGGCAGCCGGCCGACAGCATACTCTCGGTTTTGGACAATCTGCGCTCGGGCGCGGGATACCACAGCGCCGAAACGCGGAGTAGTGTGAGGCAGCGCACATAGCCTGCTCGCGTCCAGAGAGAACGCCACCATGCTCGGAACCCGGCTCACCAGCGAGGATATCGCCGCACACATCAGAGAGGCAGGAGAGACTTGCCTCCTCGTCGCACCGGGGGTGGACGCGATCATGGCCGAGGCGCTTCTCGAGCGCGCGCAGCGCACGGCAAAGAAGGCCAGCGTCGTCATCGACGGCTCGCACCACGCCGAGCGTAGCGGTTACGGCGAGACGGGCACCTGGCGCGCGCTGATGAAGGCGACGGAGCTGAGGGCGATGCCCGGCACGCGGCTTGGCCTGCTGGTGACCGGTCGCGGCGCTTGGATTTTCGCACCGCGGGCTGGCATGCTCGACCCCCGCGATGAGGCGGGGCTGAGCGCGGTGGCCCTCGCGGCGCACCGTGAGGCCGCGCGCGCTCTCTGCGAACGACTCCTAGGTCGCCATGAACGACCTTCGCCGAACGAGGTGAGCCCGCCGGAAGGAGCGCACGAGCGTCCGCCTACGGACGGCACCGGCGAGCCGAGCGCCCGGAGCGAGACGATCACGGAGGCGGAGGTGGAACGGGCGGAGCAGGCCATCGAGGAGCATCCGCCGCGCGACTACGCGAAGGAGCGCGAGATCACGGTCTACACGGCGTTCGTCGGCTACATCGAATTGCGCCTAGCGGGGGCTTCGTTCGCCACCGGGGCGCGACTCAGGATACCGGACGCGTTGGTCGAGCGCGGACTCGGCGAGAACGAGTTGCGAACCCGCATCAATGAAAGCGTCCGGATCGATCTTGACGAGGACGTCGACACGGGCGTCAGAGCAATCAACGAGCGCCTGAACGCGATACGGACACTCTATACGCGCCAGCTCGGCGAGCCCCACGGCCGCATCTACCGCAAGCGCCAGCGGCTGGAACTCGACCGCCATCTCGAGGATCTGAACGGGGAGATAGACCAGGCGAACGCCGTGCTCGGACAAAGGATCGAGGCGGCGGTGAGGAAACAGCTCGATGACCTGGCCGAAACCTACTCACAGCAAGCGGCGCACGGCACACTGCCGGAATTGACCAAGGAGGACATCAGCAGGTTGCTGTTCAAAGCGTGGAACGAGGCCGGTGCGGCCCGCCCGCGCAAGGTGACGCTGGAGGTGACCTTCAAGGATTTGACTTGGGAGACGCTGCAGGACGGGGCACTGAAGCAACGGATTCTGGAGCAGTTCCCGGACCTCGAGAACTCCGCACTCTACCGGGACTCCCTAGCGCACACGCCGGCGTCCGAAACTCCGGGCTGAGAGAACATCGTAGTGCACCGGAACGCTGGAGCTTCCCGGTCGCGGGACATCCCAATCGGATGGAGTGGCAGCAGGGGTGACACTGTCGCCCGGCGGCTGCCGGCGTTTGAGAGGTTGCTGGATGATCCCCGGCCCAAGGTCCTGGAAACAGCCCAACGGCTGATCCTGGATATCCGTAGCCTCGAAGCGGATGAGCGGCAGCGGGAGCAAAGGCAGGCCGAGGCGAGGGTGGAAGTGCATCGCTTCGAGTAGTGAGGATAGTTGGCAGCGCGGTTCGGATGAATTGGGACAGTATGGGCTACAGGAAACAGAATCATGACGGTACGGCTGGCTGCGGCGTCATTACAACACCGCGCCCAAGCGTCCCCACATCTCCTTGGGATACCGTCCGCCGGGTACAAACACGATCATCGTGCCGAACCTACCGGCCGGATCCGCTATGCTCCTCCAATCGACTGGCTTGGCCCCGAGCCCGTTAGTACCTAACATCCAAAATGTACTAGCCGACGAAGCAGGCCTGAATCCGGAGATAACGGGAATGAGCGATACCCTTTTCAAGCAAGTCAACTACGACCTTGATTCACTCGTGAAATTCATCGAACTTGGCCAGATTGGCCTGCCCGACATTCAGCGTCCTTTTGTATGGCCCAACAAGAAGGTGCGTGACCTGTTCGACTCCATGTACAGGGGCTATCCGGTGGGGTACCTGCTCTTGTGGCAGAACGGCTTCGGGAGCGAGACGAAGCAGATAGGAACGGACCACAAGCAGAAGGTTCCCGACCTGCTCATCGTCGATGGACAGCAACGCCTGACTTCCCTTTTTGCCGTGACCAAGGGCATCAGCGTGATGCGCCCGACCGGCCAGTCCGAGGCGATCCAGATTGCCTTCAACCCGCTGAAGGATCAGTTCGAGGTGGCTGATGCCGCAGTGCGTAGAGACAGGTCATTCATTCCCAATATTTCCCTCCTTTGGGCATCCGAGGCGAGCTTGTTCGATATTGTAGGGAAGTACTTGCAGAGCCTGAGAGAATCTCGGGAGGTGACATCGGCGCAGCAACAGAAGGTGGAAAGATCCATCACTCGCCTGTTCAACCTTCTCAAATTTCCGTTCACCGCGCTCGAGCTCTCCAAGGATCTTGATGAAGAGCAAGTGGCTGAGGTGTTCGTGCGGATCAACAGTGCAGGAAAGCCCCTGAACCAGGCCGACTTTATCTTGACCCTGATGTCCGTCTTCTGGGATGAAGGACGAAAGGAACTTGAGAACTACTGCTTGAGTGCCCGCCAATCCTCCGCCGGAGATCCATCGCCCTTCAACCACTTCATCCGACCTGAGCCAGACCAGCTGCTTCGGGTGAGCATCGCGCTCGGCTTCAAGCGCGCTCGTCTCCAGTACGTTTACTCCATTCTACGGGGGAAGGATTTGGAGACCGGAGAGTTCAGCGACGAGCGGCGAGAGCAACAGTTCAGCATCCTGAAAGACGCTCAGGCGAAGGTACTCGATCTCTCGGCTTGGCACGACTTCTTTAACGCCTTGCGAACCGCCGGCTATCTCGGCGGGCGAATGATTACCTCAAACAACAACCTGCTGTTTTCGTATGCGTTTTATCTAATTGGGCGGACAGAATACGCGGTGCCGGCCAAGGACCTGAGAAAAGTCATCGCGCGCTGGTTCTTTATGTGCAGTCTGACTGGACGCTATACGGGGTCTCCAGAGTCCGACCTAGAGTTCGATCTAGCTCGCTTGCGCGACGTCGTGGATGCCGCCGGATTTGTGCATACGCTGGACCAGGTCTGTGACGCGGCGCTCACGAGCGATTTCTGGTCAATCACGCTGCCCAACGACCTTGCGACATCGTCTCCGCGGAGTCCCTCCCTGTTCGCATATTACGCCGCCCTCGTGCTTGAAGAGGCTCGGGCACTTTTCTCCGACCAGAAAGTAGAGACCCTGCTTGATCCTTCCGTGCACTCCACCCGTTCGGCGGCGGAACGCCACCATCTGTTCCCCAGAGCCTATCTGAAGGGCATGGGGGTTACCGACCAGCGCGAAACCAATCAAATTGCGAACTACGCTCTACTGGAGTGGGGGGACAACAGCAAAATCGGCGCGGCGGGCCCGGTTGGGTATGTACCCTTAATGCTGGCGCCACTGAAGCCGGACGAGGTCGTACGCCAGTACCGCTGGCACGCCTTGCCTGATGGGTGGGAAGCGATGCCCTACCGGGCGTTTCTGGCGGCTCGGCGGGAGCGCATTGCCCGCTTCGTTGCCGACGCGTACCGCCGCCTCAGAGGGGAAGGCGGGCCCGCGGCAACTGACAGTATGGACATTGGGGAACTCATTGCGGGCGGTGAAGGGATACACGTTGAATTCAAATCCAGTCTTAGGGTCAATCTGCACACGGGAGAGAAAGATCCAAAGATGGAGTTGGCTTGCCTAAAGACGATCGCGGGATTTCTCAACGCGCAGGGTGGAACCCTGATTGTTGGCGTTTCGGATGACGGCGAGACGGGTGGCGTCGATGTCGACGGATTTGCGAATGAAGACAAGATGCATCTGCATTTGGCAAGTCTACTCAAAGATCGAATCGGCGCGCAGCACTCAATGTACATCCATCCGAGGTTCGAGGATCGTGACGAGGTGCGGGTGTTGGTAGTGGAGTGCTGGCCTTCTAATTCGCCAGCCTTCGTGAAGGACGGCAGCACTGACCGCTTCTATGCGAGAACTGGCGCTGCGACAACCGAGCTAAGCGCTAGTCAAGTCCAACAGTACATCGCGCAGCGATTCTAAACAACATGCGGCATCGCGCTCTGGGCGGCCGGAGCCCACTACGACAGGGTCGACGGGGCAGGTCACTGGTTTGCGAGAATGACGCAAAGCGCCGCTCGAAATAGAAGTAGAAGCCTCACATGACGGTACGTGCGCATCTGAAGGAACTGGATCGGGAATGCGCCGAGCTTTGCCGGCGCCATGATCATCTGTCGCCGGACGGAATCCCGAACTTTCGCCTTCTGTATTCGTCAGTAGAGACGTTTGAGACATCTGAAAGCGTGATGTTCCTCGGGACGAATCCGGGCGGGGATTGCCGACAAGCAAGTCAAGCTCACCGGTGGATTCCCTTCCAGCAACAGAATTGGTCGGCCTATCTGGATGAGGATTGGAATGGCCATGCGCTCCAGATTGCCGCCAGGGAGGTTGCCCGCCTCTTTGCAGATCATGGGGAATCGGGCAAGGACGTTCTGAGACGAAGCCCGTCCGGCAATCTAGTTCCGTTCCGTTCCAGGAAGGGCGTATCGAAACTTCCCTGGGCACTGAGAGACCTGAGCTTCGGGATTCGTCTTATCCAACTGGCACGCCCTCGCGCCCTGATCATATTCGCGAGCAATCAAGGCCATTGGCAGCAGCTGATGAAGGCGCTTGATCGGCCGCTGCGGCCAACGTGGTGTAACCGCCTCGACGCCTCCGGCTTCACCTTCCGCGAGTCCGTGGCGGTTGCGGACGCAGCACCGCGCCACGTGTTCGCGCTTCCCGGCTTGAATCAAAGGAAGTGGGCACGCAACCGGGAAGTGATCGACATTCTCTATATGCGCCTCTTGGACCTCGACGCTGCAACCGCCCGATGAGGTTCTGAATGCTTGGTGCGAAGGATCCACCATTTCCCCGATTAGCCAGTTGCGCGACGTGTTGTGGAAGACGGGAAAGGCCCGTTTCCTGTATAGCGGTCCCGGCGCCGTCGGGGCATTAGGTCTCTGGAGGGCGGAATCGACGACCAAAAGGATTCGACCATGTCGGAGGATTCCGGGTTTCTTGCAGAGCGTATGCCGAGGCCGTGGACGCCTGACGCGAAGCACGGTCTTCAGCCGGTCGGCCTGTTTCTCGGCAAGGGCCAGCACGCGACCGAGGTTGCAGTTGCGAAATCTACCGTGGTCCCGAGCCGAATGGCTCTGCTTGGCAGTTGGAAGGCGCGGCGGAGCGGGAGGGCAGCCCCGGTGCTTCTGGTCGTGCTGCATCCCCGCGGTGCTGCACTTTGCGGCGCTTCAGGCGAGGAGCCGCCCACCTGGTCGCAGCTGGATGCCGGGCAGGTGGAGCGGTTGTGCCGCGAAATCCTGGACCAGCCCGATCGGCATGCAGCACTCCGGTTCCTGGCGCAGGCGCTGCCGTCGCTGGAGACCGCCCTTCCGGGGCTCAACAATGAAGGGCTTCTCGCCCTGCACGAACTTGAGCATGGAGCTCCCGGACGCGCGGATTGGCCCGAGGCGGCGCGAAAGGCGCTGGCTGCCGTCGGGAAATGCGGCCGGGCCTTGATTTCGGCGCTGGGATTCGAAATCGAGCGTCTGGACAACCTGACCGACCTGCTGCGCAGCCGCGACGGGCGAACCGCTCTGGCGGTAATGCTGCACGAGTCAGAAGCGCCCGAAGCCGGAACTGTCCGGTTCAACAACCTGTCCCCGGTGAGCTACGCGCTTACCAAGGCGGACGCCGAGAACCTCGCCTGGGTCTTGCTGGTGCAAGGCAATCGGCTGCGTCTTTATTCCACGACAATCGAGACGGGCGTCGGACGACGCGGTCGGACCGAGACATATATCGAGTGCCAGCCTTCGCTGCTGCCGGACCAGAATCTGGCATATCTGTGGCTGCTGTTTTCCGCCGAAGCCATGGCGCCGCAAGGCAGCCTCCGGGAAATTCTTGCGGACTCGCATCGGTTCGCCGGCAATCTCGCCGAGCGCCTGCGTGAGAGGATCTACGGGGAGGTGGTGCCGGTTCTGGCGCAGGGAATTGCCGCAGCGCGGAAGCTGGACCATCCTGGTACCGAGGAACTCGAGCGCACATTCGAGATGGCGCTGACCGTTCTGTTCCGATTGCTGTTCATCGCCTATGCGGAAGACCGCGACTTGCTGCCCTACAGGTTCAATGAGGCCTACCGGCGCCGATCGCTGAAGCAAAAGGCGCAGGAACTCGCCGAATGCGTGGTCAAGGGCGTCGAGACCGCCCAAGGAAGCTCGCACTGGCAGGAAGTCGCCCTGCTCTGGCAGGCGGTGGCAGCCGGAAACCGGGAATGGGGCGTGCCCGCCTATAACGGGGGCCTGTTCAGTGTCGACCCCGATGTGTCGCGCGCAGGGGCCGCCCTCGCAAGATTGGAACTACAGAACGAGGTCTTCGAGACGGCGTTGCGCGCGCTGCTCGTCATAGAGACGGGGGACGGTGTGCCGGGGCCGGTCGATTTCCGTTCTCTCGGCGTGCGCGAGTTCGGCACGATCTATGAGGGGCTGCTGGAGTCGGAACTGGCTCTGGCTGCAGGCGACCTCGCGCTCGACAAGAAGGGCAGGTATTCGCCGGCCCGGCCGGGCTGGCCGGTCGTGGTGAAGAAGGGAGAAGTCTATCTCCACAACCGTTCCGGTGTGCGCAAGTCCTCGGGCAGCTACTACACCAAGCCGTTTGCGGTCGAGCACCTTCTGGACGGGGCGCTGGAACCGGCGCTTGCCGAGCATTTCGCCCGGCTGGACGAGATGGACGACACCGGAGCGGCCGAGGCGTTCTTCGATTTCCGGGTCGCCGATATCGCCATGGGATCGGGTCATTTCCTGATCGCCGCCATTGACCGCATTGAGAAGGGGATGGCGGATTTTCTTGCCAGGCGCGATCTACCAGGCGTTCGCAGGGAGCTGGCCGGGCTACGCGAAATTGCGCTGCGTGAGCTCGGCGAACTGGGTGAGGCCACAACCATTGAGGACGGACAGTTACTGCGCCGCATGATCGCGCGGCGCTGCATTTACGGCGTCGACCTCAACGCGCTGTCAGTGCAGCTCGCCCGGCTGGCCCTCTGGATCCACACTTTCGTCCCTGGGCTTCCGCTATCCGTGCTCGACCACACGCTGGTGCATGGCAATGCCCTGGTCGGTGTCGGCACGATCGACGATATCCGGAAGAAGTTCGAGAGGGCGACCGGGACACTGTTTGCGGTCGATGCCGAAAGTCTGTTGGGAGAGGCGGCGAAGCCTCTCAACCGGCTTGCCAATCTCAACGACGCTACCCTGCAGGATATAGCAGCTGCCCGACAGGCGATGATCGAAGCGCGTCAGTCCATCGGAAATACCGAAGCTCTTTGCGACCTGATCACGGCTGGACCGATTTCCACGGACGAAAAAGTTAGGGGATTTCCGTTCGAGGACTGGGAACAACGCAAGGACGATCTGGATACATATGGGACAGTTCGTTCCGCTCGAAAGGAGACCGCCGATCTCAACGCGCTGCATTTCCCGGTAGCATTCCCGGAAGTGTTTCTTCGCAGCCGCCCCGGCTTCGATGTGATTCTGGGCAACCCGCCGTGGAAGGAAGCGACACTCGAAGAGCATGCGTTCTGGGCCCGGCATTTCCCTGGCTTGCGCGGGCTGCCCTCTCAGACGCGCGAAGCGGAACAGGCGCGGTTGCGGAGAACGAGGCCCGATCTGGTTGCGGCCTACCAAACGGAACTCGCCGAAATGGATCGTGTACGCAAGGTCCTGGTAGGGGGCGGCTATCCCGGCATGGGAACCGGTGACCCCGATCTCTACAAGGCCTTTTGCTGGCGATTCTGGCATCTGAGCGCAGCGGATGGCGGACGTATCGGCGTCGTTCTGCCGCGGAGCGCGCTTGCCGCAAAGGGGTCGACGGAATTCCGCCATATCGTATTCAGCAATTGCGCAAGTCTCGACGTCGATATGCTGCTCAATCGGGGAGGTTGGGTCTTCGGCGAAGCAGAACATCGTTACACCATCGGTCTCGTATGCATTGCACACGGTGCGCCGCAAGAGAAAGCGGTCCGTCTGCGCGGCCCCTTCACTTCCCTGCCTTCTTTCCGGGACGGCGTCATGCAGCCCGCATCCGCATTCGACTGCGAGGAGATCCTGGACTGGAACGACACCGCGTCCCTTCCGTTATTCCCGGACCCTGATTCCATCGACGTTTTTGCCCAGATCCGCAAGGCTCCGCGCCTCGATGTGAACATTACAGGAACGGG
>MKWU01006787.1_pt1 | contig 11384 bp, 12 predicted proteins | sample 809101 | NCBI WGS metagenome assembly MKWU01 (sample SAMN05860141, study PRJNA318959) | sponge metagenome | host: Aplysina aerophoba | place: Slovenia: Piran, Adriatic Sea, Gulf of Piran | collected 2013-05-07
AGATAAGTGGCTTTCCTAATATGGCAATCTTTAGTCTTCATATTTGCAGTATGTAGTGTACAGATAAATAGGTACAAGGGAGTGCTTGTGTTAGACCTTCTGTAGCTTTGCTGCACAGTAGTGTACGTACATACCTCTCTCCAGACATAACCTCTGTAATGTGCTTAATTTGTTTGAGGACTACAAGCAGACTCTCAACCACAGTGAAATCATCATCACTAGGTAGGAGCTCATCCTATTCTCCTCAATTAGTGCAGCACAGATGGGTGCCCGTTGCTCATAAACATGCTCCAACATGTCAAAGGTTGAATTCCACCTTGTAGCTGCATGTGCATGCATGGGCAGCCTAGTGCCTTCTGCTTCTCCGAAAGCTTATAGACGGCGTTGTTCTTTTTTCGAAAAGAAGGCCACAAGGCGAGAGCATCTGCTAACCACGTGGTTGATTCTTTCAGTGCATAACCCAGCTTTCACAAGCAGGTTCGGTGTGTGGGCAAAGCAAGGCAAACACGTCCAAGCAAACACAGTGTAGGTCTTCAACATTTTTGGGAGAACCTTTTGTGTCATTACTTTGCAACTCGGCAATTTGTATTGTGGGTTTAACTTCTCCACCATTTTGTGGAAACCCACACCATGCACTACATTAAGAGGCATCTTATCCTTGGCTGTTAAGTAGCCAACTTCCTTGGTATGCTCCTTCGAGAGCGATCCTTTGAAGGAACCCCTGTGCGCAGTGCTCTGACAACTGTGCTTTGATGGCATTGTTGTTGGCTAGCTAGTTTCTCAGTTCTGTGTTGACACATATAAATGAGACCATCAGAGGAATATGTAGCAACATAGCAAGTTAAGCTGTGTCTGGCAGTATGACTGGACCATTTTCTGGAAGCTCTCTAAAGTTGATGAGTGTTTACCAATGCCAGACTTAGTAGCTAGCTAGCCACCAACGCACCTTAAACGGAGTTGCATAGATGTGTGCATATCTACATATACATTTGCACCATTTAGCTGTACAGTGAACTTGGGTGTGCTGTTTGTGTGACATGTATGAAGTGATTCTGAACTATCCACACCGGACTGGAAACACAAAATGCGTTTTTTTTCTCCTACACACAGGTGCGAATCATCATGCCTACGTACGCTCTCTATCACGGTTCTGTATACTTTCTCTGTAAAACAAAAATGGTGGACGGCTGTTTTGTGGATTTTCGACATCCACTCCTTGGCTGTGGCTTATTTGCGCACATTGATTCACCTTCAGGGCCCCAAAACATTTTGCCCCTGAGTGGGTATGACTGCGGGTGGGTGGGCGAGTGTCTGTGTGATGTGTGTATGCCTGTGGGATGCATATTTACCTGTGATGTGTGTATGCTTGTGGGATGCATATTTGCCTGTAAAGGTAAAGGTAAAAAGGTAAAGGATTCTTATTTTAACTGGGGTGGCCTTAAGCCTGGGGGCTACTCTAGGCGCCCAGTGATTATGTACACATACAGTACACACACAAACACACAAACAGCGTCATATACAATCAGGAGATCAGTTTGAAATCAGGCAGGCAGTGATTAGTGGTAGTCACTTTCTTCACTGCCTTGGAGGTGATCCTTGGCCATCCCATTGCCTTTGCTCTGTAGTCTTCTGCTATAACTTCCAGGCCACCTTGACCCCCCAAACTACGTGCATACATACTTGCTGTGTGCATGTTTGCTACTTATTTTATGCAGTTTGTCATTGTCATGGGTATTATGTATATGCACAACCAAGCACCAACCTAAGAGAGCATGCATGTCAAGTGGTAGCAGTGCAACAAGGTTTTGCTCAGATTTCTGGTTTGAACTTCATGTATGTGTTTGTGTGCCACTGTATATCTACTCAGTGTGTATTTTCTGCTCCTTGTGTTATCTTCCATTGTGTTATGTTGCAGCATGGCAAGGATTTCGAAAAGATCTACAACTTCATGTCTACCAAATATCGACGAATGACTGATCCTATGATAGCCTCTCTCACACTTAGCCAGGTATGGAAGGTTGATATGCCAGTGCATATGTGACTATATGTGTAGGATGGTATACATGTGTGTGTAGGTATGTACTGTAGGTAATCTTTAGTGAGTACCACATGTTTAGAATCATTGGAAAATGAAGGATGTATGGAGTTTAGCTTACTTTTGAGATAAATTCTAATTACCTTGAAATAGTATCTGTCCCTGTATGTAGGTGTACGATATGTGAGAATTAATGTATAACGTTAACCTTTTGTTTTGTTCATTTAGTTTTGCATAATAAAGGTCAGATCGTTCTACATGCCATATAATTTGTCTGTTTTGTTTTAAACCTTACTAGCAGAAGGGAGTAGGAATGTTGGCATTGACATGAAATAATAGTGTGGTCTACAAGTAGGTGTGCTGTTTAAAAGGTTGGCTTTAGTGAGTAGAGTTGGTGAATTCACCGCTGTTAGGTGCTGCTTGTACTGTAAGACCTACAATCATGTAAATTTCCATCCTTCTACAAGAAATTCATGAATTTGATCTAGTTGCAGCAGCACTTTTGTATCGTGCACTGCAGTGAATTTCAACTGGCTGCATGATGGAGATGTTTTTCCTTCCAGGTCAGAGGTTACTACTACCAAATGTGGAAGAAGGTGTCAGACTACCTTATGGCAGCTCAAGGTTTGTTTGACTTTTCTGCATGCATTTTGTATCAGATATTAGTACTCTTGCCTGCCTGCTGCTGTATATCTACATACATAGCATATTTATTGTAGTACAAATTAAAATGGCCATCTTGCTTGTATCGTTACATTAAGCACACACAGACATTGCATACTGCACATATGTACTGTAGCAATGTAATGGACATGATAACTAAAAATGGTTAAAAATGTGTATTCAGGGTACAGGCTAAGTCTGACTGAACAGAGTACCTTTTAGTCATATATTCAATATTCAATATTCAATAATTAAGTGCACCGTGTGCAAGGCGCACACTAGGGCTAAATTGCCCCATGCAGCACTGTCAGAATGACTAAATTGTGGGCGGGTGTGTGGGGGGTGGGGTGGAGGAATCGTGATGACATAATAATACAATAGATGTCTCAAATTCAACTAAAGTATAAATCATAATCTAGAACTCTGAGAGACAGCTCTCTTTTCAAATCGGCTTCTCCGCATTCTCTCCAGCTCTCTTCCCACTCTTTGATCAATACATTAGGGGTGCGCGATTTAATCGATTACGCGATTAATCGATTGTCATCCACGAATCGATTCTCAATCGCGGAGGGGAAATGTCCAATCGATTAATTGCGCAACAGTATCTGTGACGTAATGACGATAAGACGAAGTGCAAATATTAGTGTGAAATCCTTCTTCTGTGTTTCGGAATGGCCGACAGGAACCTCCTCCAAGCAGCAAATCTTCTTCCCCTGAAGAATTCTACAAGCAAGGTGTGGCAGTTCTTCGGATTTCGTCAGGAGAGTGGAGTTGTCAAGGACCACAGCCGCGTAAGTCGCTAGCAGACGCTATTTAGCTAGCGCACTGTAGCGAATAGTTGAATTGATAACCGGCGCTGTGCGTCAGCATTACTTTTATCCATCAAGTCCATGAAACAGGAAATGGCCAAGAATCTTCAATCACGATACCAGGAGCCAGCTGTAAAGGAATTGCTGGCTTCGCCTGTTTTGTAGACCCCAGATTCAATTCTATGCCGTTTTTGGACGCCAACAAGCAAGAGGAACTTCATGAAGACTTTGTGACTGACGTTATGATGAACATCACTCCAGATGCAGAGCAAGATGAAGAGTTGGACTCAGACAGAGAACAGGAAGACCTGGAACCCCCCTCGAAGAAGGCAAAGACTGGGCTGTGGATGCTTCTAGGAGACATGTTCACTATACCAGCCACGAAAAAACGAATGTCAATCAGGGAAAGGGCAGAGCAAGAGATGCACAGGTACATACATGAGCCATCTCCATCTGTCGATGCCAACATACTGCAGTGGTGGAGACAGAACTGCAATCGCTTTCCTGCAATTGCAGAGATCGCACGAAAGCACCTTTGTGTGCCAGCAACCAGTACACCTTCAGAAAGGCTACTTGTCATAGACTCATATTTTGCCTATATCTTGTATGATTATATATGTGACATAATTTCATGTGTCAAAGTCGCCAATTAATCGATTAATCGTGATACTTTCTAAGCAATAATCGGCAATAATCGTGATACTACATATTCTGATAATCGCACACCCCTACAATACATGCTGTAATATTATCACCCACTTAGCTCCTTCTTCTCCATCTTGCCACCCATCCACCAACTCCATATGCCTCAACAAGTTCCTCCTCTCCTCCGACAGAGCCTCACATCTCAAAGCAAAGTGCGCCTCATTCTCCACTTCTCCCAGGGCGCATTGCTTGCAAATTCTCTCCTCTCTCTGCAATCCACTCCATCTACCCGTCTCCACTCTCAGTTCAGCAGTTCCCCCCCTCGGTTTTGTTAGCATCCTTCGAATCTTCTTACTTTCAACATCTATACACGTTGCCTCACAGTGAATCTTCCTCAACTCCTTCACCACTTTCAGCTTAGAGTGCTGCTCAGCTTGGACTGCCCAGCTCTCCTTTACTGCCCTCCAGACACAGTCTCCCAACATCTGTACCACCTCACCATTTGATAGCCTTCCCAGTTCCTCCATTCCAACACCCATCCACCCAACCTCTTCCAAACTCTGCTTCAAATTCTCTATCCACTTTACTTTCCCCCTCAATCCCGTGTCTCCAACATAACCATCCTAACCAACCTGTTGCCTTCCATTCAATACCTTCACCCAAAACTCAATACATCTCTTCTTTGCCTCAAACCTCAGCGGGACCATCTGCATCTCAAACTGCAGAGATACCCTGGCGTGAAGTCTTCCTACCCCCAGGAATATCCATGCCGCTCGCATCTGCACCTGTTCTACCAACTCCAAAATTCTGCTATATAGACACATCCAAAAATTTTTCAATTCCTGCCTCCTATTATTCACACTGACAAATGTTTTGGCAATATGAACGAGGTCTAATGCATCAGTCCTCACCTTAAGTGAATGCAGGAGCACAATGTGATTCAACCTTGGTTGTGACATGGTAGAATGCAGATAAGTCTTTAAACGTCGCAAAGTAGAGAAAGACCTCTCTGCTGTGACAGTAGGTACTGGCACTGTCAGAAGAGTTCTGAGGAGTGTAAAGACTTCTCTAAAACATCATTTTCTGCTGCTGACATTTTTCATCATGATACGAAGGCTTGTAACCACTTTAACTGTAGGGGAGACTTTCACATTGTATGACTTTAATAGGTTTGGCAACATTTTCAGTTGAATCGTCAAATTCTGAAGGTCTACATCTTAGTCATACATTTCATTTTGTAATGCTGGAATGTCAGCAGTGTCATCAGGAACAGAGCCATTGACAGCATTCAGTAGAAGTTTCTCTACTTCCGCAACAATAGACATGCTGCGCTTTTGCTGGAAAGGATTGGATAATTCTCCACAAAGCAGATCCAGCACTTCATAGTATGCCTTACAAAAATATGCCTTTGGGCTATCAAATCTACTGGACTGTCTTGCATAATGTGGTAGGATTGGTTCTATGGTTAGATCTGTCGCACACTCAATTACTTGGCCGTAAAATGATTCAAAACACTTTGGTCTCTAAGGAATTTGATGGCTAGATCAGCAGCAGATACTGCTTCTTGCATTGATGTGTCCTTGCCTTGGAGACTGATAGACAGTTGTTCTATTGCACGAGATGTGAGAGTTTAAGGCCAAAGGATGTAGAAAAGATGTATTTTTGCCAGGGTATTCATAATTTTTTTAGCACTGCATCAATGGCGCGAGTGCGCACTGTCCACCCAGTTGGACACAATGGTTTTAACTTAGGGACTCTAGGTGACAGGTCTGCTTGCATGGCTTCAAACAATAATGATCGTTTTGGCAAGAAGCGTATGAGCTGGCTAATTTCCTGAACTAAGAAAAGAGCATCATGGATAGGCACCAACTGCTTTCCTATAGTTTGCAGACAAAGATTTGTACTGTGCACCAAACAATGGACATAGATGGCTGATTCTTCCTCGTTTTGTATCCTGGCAGCAACTCCAGATATATGTCCTGACATGTTTGAAGCGTCATCATATGATTGTCCTCGGCACTGACTCAGTGGCAATGAAAAACAAATTAGTGAATCCTTGATCATCATGGCAACGGTGGCTGCATCAGTCTTGGGGACTTCAATAAGCTCAACAGGTGCTTCATGAATCATAAACGCATTGTCCACTCATCGAACACTGAGGCAGAGTTGCTCTGCATTGGAAATATCTGTAGCGTCATCGCCAATGATAGCGAATACTTCAGCTTCCCGTACATCATGCAAAATTTCACGCAAAACATGATGAGTCATGAGAGCAATCAATTTGTTCACTATCTCTGGAGAAATATAGTTCTTTGCTGCAATCCATTGCTTCAAACCTGGAGAGTCTTCACAACACAGCAAAGCAGCTGCAGCAAACTCCCCTCAGAACCTTCATGTCCTCACAATGCTAGGCCTTGCCTAAGTAAGTATCACATGGTAGTAAGTTGCTTTATAAGCATTTCTCTGTGCAGCTTCTGATCAGCCTGAATTTGAATACTTTCATATGACTGTGCGGTCCCCAGTGCACACGATGAGAAAGTCATGGAGCTTTCATACTCCTGGCAAGTCTGAGTATTTTTTCTGGAGTGCACCTCTCCAGTCAAGGACATTTGACCCACTTTCAATCGTGGTGGTACAAAATGGTTGGCACACCCCCAGTAGTTCATCTGCTGTAAAACATCTGCTCTGTTGTAGGCATTGGCCACTAGAGCGAAGAGACGGTCTGGAGCAAACTTGGTATGTCCAGCTACTAAAAAACAAAAGTGGAAGGTGGTCCAGTTTATGCTGTTTGACTACCTACATTCCCCATGAAAGAGATATCGATTCTTGTTTGTTCTTCCAGCATTATCCTGAAAAATACACACTTGTTTTATCCATGGAAAGTCTGTGGTTATCTTGTTCACATGCTGAGATAGGAACAAGATAGTGTGATCCGTAGTCTTTGGGCCAATTCTTTAATTGAATATAGTTATGAATTTGGTGTCATTGCTTCTGTGAATTAGGCCAAAGATATCATGGGACACCTTTTGTAAATAGTACGTATATTATAGCTGCTTGTTCAGTCCTTCCCCAGTGTGGTATCAGCTTTGCTTGCTGCTAATCATCTGAAAGCACAAGAGTGAATTTGTGCTGGGCTACAGCAAGCTTGTGCAGTGTCTTGGGTGATGGATTTTCTTCTTGTGATATCTGCATGATTTCTGCCCACTCAGCTGTGCACCTCTGTGTGATGTCATTGTAATAATCTCTAGCTGCACTTGCTTCTTGGGTGGGTACGTAGCTCTTGTTCTGCCACTTCAATGTTACCCTGCACATCAGTTAGGTTCTGTGCCTGAGCCGATCCAGACTGTGCAAGGCGCTTTAGGACAGCATTTTGTCGTGCTATTTCCTCTTTGAGGAATTTGCATGTGTCGCAATAGTCTGACTTGTGGGGATGTAGAGCAACCTTTGGTCGATATTCCTTTAGCCACTGACGAGCAGCAAATGCCGAACATGTATCTCTGCTGATTTCTCTTTGTGCACAGTTGATGACCCACACAATGGACGATTTTGCTTTTGTCTCATAATCCTTTTCACTAGCTTTGGGGGGGTCAATCCTTGTAAACTGTGATGTAAAATAGAACTATGGGATGTAACTTCCAGCCTGACAACCATTTGGATGGCTATTGGGGATCCACAAAATGTAGGTATGCATCCCTTACTTCAGGCGTTGATCTGTTGACGCCTTGCTTGCTAGACCATGTCCTTTATGGGGTAATTTTTTGACCTCAACTTCACTGTCATCGCTTAAAGTCTTCCACCATGCTGATGCAACCATAATTGCAAATTTCTGTAAGTTGTTCGCCACGATATTCTTTTTTGTCATAGTTGCCGCAGGTTCCTGGCACATGCGAACTTTGATTTGCCACTGTTGTCCTAGTTTTTGAGATTGAATACCAAGACTGTGAACAATGCATTTTACACAATACAAGTAGTTGCCGTGAACATCGAATAGATTTCCCCTCATCCACCGATTTTGTGCTATCAGGAGGAAAACACCTTATTCATAAATTAGAACTGTCGCTGGCCAGCACTGAATATATACATTGGACCATTAGTACACATACACATGCATTATGTACACATGATTGTGTATGGACGTGTGCAAACTTTTTGTGACCTGCAGTGCACAGCTATAAATACAGTATGATCATAATATGCATGATCATGCATGCTGAAATGAAAGGTATAGGCTACCTGTAAGGTTTCTACAGGCCCTGGACTCCTTTTTTGGATTTGGATAGCTCTTCACACTCTGTACACACTTGTCTTCGTAGCATTATGGCGACCAGCAGCTTCAAAACGCTGGACAGACGGCTAAGGATTTGACTGCAGCCACGCTTGCAACACTTTGCTCTCCCTTCCGAGTCTTCATCATCTATCGCTAATGTTCCTGAGCTTGATAAACTTCTTATTCGCTCGGGCAAAAGTCCGCACTCTGACCATGACTTTCCCGCAAAAAAGTTCTCCAGTCTGCGACCCTGCCTTCCTTCCTGCGACCCAGTGGTCACGTCAGCGCAACTCTTACTAGCTCGCACCTCTGCAGTGGTGCAAGGAGTGCTGCAGGAGCCTTCAGAACAACGAACATGAGGTTGCGCGACGACTCCTCAGACATATCTGCAAGTTTCGAGCTGATTCTTGGCCGTAGACGCTTGTACAGACTTTAAACAAATACCAATAGGTAGCTGAAAGAGCGCCAAACATGGTTGTATTGGCCAATCATATCGTTACCAACACATTACCAATCTTTTGCATCACAAATGTTCCGGCGCCATTTTCTCAATTTCGTCACATTGCATAATTTTTTATTTCTAACCTTGTCTGCCACATATACTGTATGGATAAATAATTTAAGCATGTCAGCAGCAAGAGCATCAATGAACGACTTGATGGTGAAGGAGTCTTAATGGGGCACAAACTGGAAACAGAATTGAAGGGGTCCCTGGTGCCTCAGTGCTTCCTACGCCTATGCCTTACATATATGCAAGAGCAATGTGTAGTTCAGTTGTGCCTGGGACATACTATGGGAATTTACAATACTGAGTTGGGCCAAAGATCTACCTGGTATAAACTAGATGGATGGAGCTTGCGGCTTTCCCCCCCCCCCCCTGTGTGCCTCACCCCTATGAAAGCAATTACCTAGTGCATGTGAAATCATAAACAGTAGCTGTATGAAGTTTTGTTCACTGTCTAATGGTTTCTCATTACTTTTGCATGGTAGAGGATTGTTCTCCGGGAATTACTACAAGTGAACCTCAAGTGGTACCAGACAGTGGAGATACCATTGCTGAGAACAGTGACGAGATAGACCTCAGTGCATCACCTCCTCCAGTTGATGCTGATATTGATCTGGATAATGTCATGGCAAGGCCAGCGGATTCAACTGTCAGTGATGATGAGGCTGGGTTTGAGACTGCAGAAGATGCCAAGGTAGAAAGCCATAGTAGTGGAACAAGGAAGAAGGAAAAGGATTTCCTGAAGGAATGCGTGGTTGTGAATGGCACAAAATATACTCTGGACCTTGTGTCTCTCATTTGTTATGGCAAGTACCGTCAGTATTTGAGAGGTGAGTTGCATAGTGTCAGTGTGTTGTTGCTTTGTACAAATGGCAAAAGCGTTAGTTAATTTACTATATTACCAACTGAAGTAAAGTATGCTCATTGTGGAGCATTCCTTCTGGCTCTTTCTAGCAGTTTTACAATCTTCATAGTAGTATGCACTTCTGTGCTGTGGCATCTTCATAATTATCATGTATCCTGTTTGTAAACATACAAAAAGTGAGGGTTAATCTGCTTTTATTTTCCTACCTAGACACTTGACAGCTCCCTAGGTTTATGGCATGACAGACACAACCTTGCACACCATGCCACTGTGACTATAAATGACCTGGCGACTTACCTGCCTGTGAAAATCAAAGCACATGCTGTTGTTTTATATTACAACCGTGTTGTGTTAACTTGTTTGTGACAAGGTTCATCCGCATGTGGGATATGTCCGTGAAAATGCATGTCATGTAACATATATATTAGCCATGCAAACCCTCGATGTTCAACATCATTGTGTATCAATGTGTGCCTTCTAATTGTGACTCAAGCTGTTCATTGCAATCCACACCAATGTTTTGTGCAATTTATCGGTCTCAATTACTGTGGAACTTCTTTACACATGAAGCTAGCATTTGTAAATGTTAACCAGAATTTATAGGGTTGTAGGTTACACTTCATACTGATCACTGTTTGTTTCAATGAGATTTGGAATGGAGATAAAATGCAACGATCTGGAAACTGTATTGGTGTTAGGAGGACATCCCACATGCATAGACCATGTTTGCTTCTGTATGAGATATACATAATTTTTATCTATAGATGTCAGAATTTTATGTGTCTTGTCTAGTCAATATAGATATATGTATCTTTTCAAATCCATATTCCTTTTTGGTCTTCTGCCTTATCTTTCTAGCCATCAAGTCAAAAGCGTATCTTGGTGAAATGCTGCTGGGATTGGTCCACAAAGGGTGAGTGCTCAGCAGCATTTCAATAGGTCATTCTGCTGTGTATAGACCATTTGCCAAATTAATTTTGACTAGTTCGATGAACTCCAGTAAAGTATGGCATGTATCGGGAAAAAGGTCACTTTCAGGTCTACATAACAGCTGCAAAAGGCGGAATACTACAATCCAGACATAGGCCTTTGATTTGATTTGAGACACAGGACGATGTGAAGATGATTTCTACTGCTAACGAAGGTGCAAGTAGGACTGAGATGATATCTGATGGCCTGTGTGGCTAGGTAAACTCATGCTAATCCTTGTCAGGAACACTAGCAAAATACTACTATACGTGCTAATCTATGCTGCTCTGCTGGACTGACATCCCTCCCACCCGTTTTCTAGTCCATTTCCAGTTATGTGTAATCTGACATGATGTATTATTATTATTTTCATTCCCGCTGTTCTTTACTTCTAGTATGCACATAGGCCTCACGTGACTGTCTGTATTTATACACCTTTGCTTGTAGTGTCATTATTCACTGATGAAGGCAGTCGTAGGTTGCCGAAACGTCTGATTTGTTTGTAATTGTTTTGGCTGGTGTTCCCGACAAGGATTACCATCTGATTTTACTATTAGAGGCACATCACTTTGTGTTTATGAATTCCACATACTGATTAACAGCAAGCTTGGCATGACAGGCAAGTA
>MKWU01006788.1_pt1 | contig 11383 bp, 10 predicted proteins | sample 809101 | NCBI WGS metagenome assembly MKWU01 (sample SAMN05860141, study PRJNA318959) | sponge metagenome | host: Aplysina aerophoba | place: Slovenia: Piran, Adriatic Sea, Gulf of Piran | collected 2013-05-07
CCTCGCCGTTGACCAAGCGCCTTGTGAACCACGCCAGACCCAACGACGTGACGGAGGGTTACGCTGCGGACTGGACGATCGCCCAGCTGCGCGAGCCGGCTCAGAGGGTTGCCGATCGGATAGAGGCGCTGATGAGCCATGCGCCGGAGGGCACCGCCGAACAGGATGGGATTCCAGACGGCGCCGGGGCTGGCTGAGACGCGGCCGGCAAGGAACGCATTCTCGATCGTCGCTCCATCGCGGTTCAATCCTGGGTCGTCGTAGTCCGGGCCTGCTGGCGCCGCCGACCAACACGCGACCGCGGTCTCCAACAAGGCGCTGTGTCGCCGTCGAGCGCACGTGAGCGCACCAGGCCTCGCGCATACGACCCTTTGAAGAGAGGTGGCGGTGATCCGTCCCACGTGCCGAGCAGCTCCCCGGATGAGGCCAACGCATCGGCAGTGAGGATTGCGGCCGGCATCGGGGACGACATCCTTCGCGGCGACGTCCGGCCTCCGCCCCCTGAGCACCGGCAACCTCGGGACCGCGCGCTGCGGGGTGCTCTGAACATCACGGCGCAGGGGCACGGTGCTGCGGGAGGCGGCTCAGCCGTTCGTTGAGCTTCGACCAGCGCCGTCGGCCTGAGACGTTGCGCACCGCAATGGCCACCGCCTTCTTCTGGCCTACCAGCACCACCAGCCGCTTGCCCCGCGTGACGCCCGTGCAAAGGAGATTCCGCGGCTGCGGCATCGCGTAGTGCTGGGTCAGCACCGGGACGATCACGGCCGGGTACTCCGAGCCCTGGCTCTTATGCACAGTCGCGGCATAGACCGGCACCAGCGTGTCGAGCTCACCGAAGCCGTAGACGTTGAGGGCGCGCTCTTGCCCACGGTCTGCTCCACCTCGGCGCGCGACAAGCGCAACTCCCGAGCGATCGCTGCCGGATTGAGCCGGCCTCGGACAGCCTCACGGCCTGCGTCACCCGCTGGGCCGGCAGCGCATTGGTCCTACGCGTGAGCCTGCCGAAGTTCGCCCGGCTTCTCGGCCACTCCAGAGTGGAGACGACCGCCAGATCCGCGCACCTGGCGCGCGACCTCGTGCACGAGGCGGCCGCGCGGATCGCCGCCAGAATCAGGGAGTATCTCCTGAGCGGAAGGGTCAACGGGGATGCCAGCCGGGCCGGCCGCCTCTCGCCGATGAGGCCGCGGTCATCGCAGGCCCGTGCCCGGTCATATTCTCATGTGTCCGGGCAGGTGGCCGATCACGATCTTCGCTTCATTCTGCCCATGTTGGGCAGATCGTAACGGTCCATTATCCCTGGCATCGCTTTCACGGACTCTCGGTACGCGTGATTCAGCGTCGACGAGGCACTTCCGGTCAGCTGGTTCGTGTCGAGGCGCCGTCCGGTGAGCTAGCCATGCTTCGGAGCTGGATGCTCGATGCGATGGTCTGCGCGCGAATGGAGTTGGGCGAACCGGCGATCTCGCTCTCTGCATTGACGGAGCTCCACTATCTGTTGATCGACACCGGCATTAGACAGAATTCTCGAGAAGCCACGAATCCATCTCGGGAGCAGACCGATGACGATCACCCTTCCAGTCGTTACATCATCCCCGCGCCAGATCGCATTGGCGTTCGAAGCACCGGTGTTTCAGAGCCTGAGCCCGTCCGAGCGCATGATCGTGAAGGAACGGCTGGCCACTCTTCTGACGCAGGCAGCCGAACCTGCGACGCAGGAGGACGACAATGAGGAACGCTGACCTCCCGGCCGCCCTTCTTCAGCGCAAGGCGGTCGTCTACATCCGTCAATCCAGTCCCGGACAGATAATCAACAACCCTGAAAGCCGGCGACGTCAGTATGAACTTGTTGAAGCTGCCCGCCATCACGGGTTCCAAGATGTCGAGCCGATCGACGACGACCTCGGCCGCACGGCCAACGGCATGGCGGAGCGACCGGGCTTCGAGCGGCTGCTGGCACTGATGTACGAGAACATGATCGGTGCCGTGCTGTGCCTCGATGCCACGAGGCTGGCGCGCAATGGGCGGGACTGGGAGCATCTTCTGGAAGTCTGCGGCTTCGTCGGCGCACGGATCATCGATCTCGATGGGGTCTACGACCCGAACCTGCCCAATGACAGGCTCTTGCTGGGGCTGTTATGTCAGGCCCCACATAACATGCCATATGTAGTGCAGCCCGCTATGTCGGGCAGCATGCGCAACCCACTGTCAACACGAGCTTTTTCTCCAAGCTGTCTGACATAATATTCTCGGTGCGATTCGTCTGACATGACGTCATCTCCACGAGTACTGGAGGTGAATCATGTTCGAAACTCTCTACAAGGACCCCGCCACCATCGAGAGATATCGGCTTGCGCCCCTGTTGGAGGATCGCGAACGGTATCTATGCGCCGTGCTCGCCTCGGGTGCGGTCGTTGAGGTCGCACGCCGGGTCGCGCGTGCTCAGCTCGCCCTCATCGATCTGCTGAACTTGCCCGATGCCGACGTTCCGGTCGATTTTGCGGCGGTAGAGGCGGCTGTTCAGGAGTGGTGTCGGAACATTCCCGCGGTTTCGGCCGCGAATTTCCGGCGCCATGCCTTTCGCTGGCTGCGTTTCCTCGGCTGGTTGGAAGAGCCGGTTCGGGATGCCCATCCGCACGCCCGGCAAGTGGAGGCCTTCGCGGCCTGGATGCGAGACGATCGGGGGCTGTCTGAAGCGACCATCGGCAACTGCTGTTATCAGAGCGACCGTCTCTTTATCTGGGCTGCAGGCAGGAACCTGATTCTCGCCGACATGACGATCGGCCACGTCGACGAATTCCTTGCCGCGCGGATTGCCGACGGAGGTCTTCGTCGAACGTCCGCGCGCGCCGCGGCCGGGTGTCTGCGGAGCTTTTTCCGTTTCGCCGAAACGCGGAACTGGTGCCGGCCGGGCATCGCCGGGTGCATCATGCCGCCGCTGGCCTATCCCGACCGACCGGTTCCCAGGGGGTTCGATCGGGACGAAGTCGAGAGGCTGCTCGCCACGACGGAGGGTTCGACCCCGGCAGACGTTCGCGACCGTGCGGTGCTGACGATCCTTGCAACCTGCGGGCTCAGGGCCGGCGAAGTTGGCGCTCTGCGCGTCGAGGACATCGACTGGGAGCGGGACAAGCTGCGCGTGTTCCGTCCCAAGACCGGCCGAACCGACACTTTCCCGCTGACCCCCTCCGTCGGCAACGCGTTGATGGACTACCTTCTCAAGGTGCGACCGGATGCCGGACGGGAGCGGGCCTTGTTCCTGACGCTGCTGGCTCCGTTCAGGCCGCTGACGAGCGGCGCCATAGGGATGATTGTCCGTAGCCGCGCGAACCGCCTTGGCATCACTGGTAAGCGCCTGGGCGCCCATGCACTTCGTCATGCGGCAGCACAGCGGCTGGTCGACGAGGGGTGCGGACTCAAGACCGTCGGCGACTTCCTCGGTCATTCCAGCCCGAGCGCGACGGCGGCATACGCAAAGATCGATCTCGCCTCGCTTCGCCCGGTCGCCGACATCCGCCTGAAGGAGCTGCTCGATGACACTGCGTGAGGCTGTTGACCGCTATGTTGCGTGGCAGCGCGACCACGGTGCGAAGTTCCGCTCAAGCGCCGAGACCCTCGATACGTTTTGTCGTCAGGCCGGAGAAGACAGGGACTGTGACACGGTGGGTGAGGATGAAATCCGCCGCTTCCTTGCCGGTAACGGAGCGCTCACGAGAACACGTGCCGTAAAGTACGGAACGCTTGCCGGGTTCTACAGCTTCGCACTGAGCCGGGGCCATGTGAGCCGCATTCCCATGCCGCCGCGAGAGGCGGAGCCGCGGCCGCCGGAGGTCGCACCGCCCTTCATCTTCACCCATGAGGAATTGCGGCGCCTCTTCAAGGCGGCAGGCGGCGGCCGCAGGCGTCGCCCCAAGCTCGACGCCGAAACCTTCCGGACGTTCCTGCTCCTCCTCTACGGCGCCGGGCTGCGCGCCGGGGAAGCGCGGCGACTGACCGTGGCTGACGTGGACCTGGACTCCTCGGTGCTCGCGGTAAACGACACGAAGTTCTACAAGAGCCGTCTCGTGCCGGTCGGCGCCGACCTCGCCGGCGTGCTTCGCCGATACGCCGCCATCCGGACACAGCGTCCCCTCCGCGAGGGATTGGCATCCACCTTCCTTGCCTGCCGCGACGGGTCGCCGCTGAAGAAGGCCATCGTGGGTCATGCCTTCCATACGGCGCTTCGGGCGGCCCGAATCGACAACAGAAAACCCGGATGCCGGGCGGCTTGCCTGCATTCGCTGCGCCATAGCTTTGCCACCCACCGCCTGACCTCCTGGCATCGAGAGGGGGCCGACGTTCAACGACTCCTGCCAGCGCTTTCGACCTATCTCGGCCACGGCAGCGTGGCAGCGACGCAGGTCTACATATCGATGACCCCGGATTTGCTCGACGAGGCCAGCCGCCGGTTCGAGCACTACGTCGAGCAAAACCCAAGCCCGGATGTCGGGCGGCATCGGAAAGGGGGCGCAAGCCATGTCTGAACGCAACTCCACTCTCGGCACATGGGTCAAGCGCTTCCTCATGGAGCACCTCCCGACCGAGCGCAATCTGGCGGTCAATACCCTGAAGAGTTATCGCGACGGCCTGACGCTGCTGTTGCCCTTCGTGGCCGAGCGCTGCGGCAAGGCAGTGGAGCGGCTCGCGGTCGAAGATCTGTCCGCCGCCTGCGTGACGGCCTTTCTCGGCCACCTGGAACAGGAACGGGGCTGCTCGGTGCAGACCCGCAACCTGCGCCTTACAGCGATCCGCTCCTTCGCCCGCTACGTCGCGGTGCGCGACGCCGCACTTGTCGAATGGGCCGGCGGCATCCGCGCCATTCCGCTCAAGAAAACCGTGCGGCCCCGGATCTCCTGGCTGTCGGCGGAGAACATGGACGCCATGATCGCGGGGCCGGACAGGCGCACCGTAGCGGGGCGGGTCGAGCACGCCCTTCTCCTGTTTCTCTACAACACCGGGGCGAGAGCCTCCGAGGCGGCGGGACTGCAGGTAGAGGATCTGCATCTCCCGGAACGCACGGGCGAAAACGCGCGTGCCACAATCCATGGCAAGGGAGGAAAGGTCCGCGTCACTCCGATCTGGACGAGCACCGCCAAGGCCCTCGCCGCTCTCTCCAGGGACCGCCCGCCCGGCTGCGGGAGCGTCTTCTGGAGCCGACATCGCAAGCCCTATACCCGGCATGGAATCATCGAACTCGTGGAGCGTGCCGCCGCTCGCGTGCCGGAACTCAAGGGGCAGAAGATCACGCCGCACGTGCTGCGGCACAGCTGCGCCTGTCACCTGCTTCGCTCCGGCGTCGACATCAACACCATTCGTGCCTGGCTCGGTCACGTGTCGCTCGCGACCACCAACATCTACGCCGAGGTCGATCTCAAGGCGAAGGAAGAGGCGATGCAATCCACCTGCCCCGGCGATCCCGGAGACAAGCCGCGATGGAAGGCACGAGGTGGCCTGCTCGAACAGCTGAAGGCAATCTGAAGGGCAAATCTTATGTCAGACAGCTTGGAGAAAAAGCTCGTGTTGACAGTGGGTTGCGCATGCTGCCCGACATAGCGGGCTGCACTACATATGGGATGAAGGGCAACATCTCGGCCTTCGAGCTCAGTCAGCTACGCGCCCGAATGTTCGAGGCGGTGCGTGCCAAGGCGCGACGCGGCGAACTGCGCATACCCGTGCCGCCGGGCTACATCTGGGATCGTGAAGCCGGCCTCGACCTCGATCCAGACGAGCGGCTTCAGACAACGATCCGAGAGATCTTCGAGCGCTTCCGCAAGCTCGGCAGCGCCCGCCAGGTCCTGCTATCGATGACAGAGGACGGGTTCCACTTCCCCAAGCCGTCGAACAACCGTAACAGGACGGGCTTCGACTGGCGCCCGATCCCCTACTACAACGTCCTGGCGACCCTGAGAAACCCGTTCTATGCCGGGGCCTACGTCTACGGAAAGAGCGGCACGCGCACGACCGTGGTCGACGGCCGTCTGCGAAAGAGCTATGGCTGCCCCAAACTACTTGAAGACTGGGAAGTCGTGATTGAGGATCATCACCTGGGCTTCATCGACTGGGAGGAGTTCAAACGCAACCGCAAGCAACTTCAGGCCAACAACTACGCACGCGGTGGCGGCGTCAAGTCGGGGCGCGGTGGATCGGCTTTGCTGGTAGGGATGTTGACCTGCGCGCGCTGTGGGAATCACTTAGTGGTGTACTACGGCAGCAGGAAGCATGCACCCTACTATAGGTGCCGCAGTCAGCAGAACGAGGGCCGCAAACGTTGCCTGAGCTTCGGCGGGCGCCGTGTCGAGAAGGCGGTTGTCGGCGAAGTCTTGCGGGCGGTGTCGCCGCTGGCAGTTGAGGCCGCCCTTGAAGCCGAGAGGAGGCGTATGGAGGGGCGCGACGAAGGCCGACGATTGATGGAGCTCGAGTTGGAGCAAGCCCGCTACGAAGCGTCACTGGCGGAACGCCGCTACGCGGCGTGCGATCCCGACAACCGCTTGATTGCGGCGCAACTGGAAAAGACATGGGAGGCTGCGCTGCAGCGTGTAGCGGCTTTCGAGGCGCGCCTTGGCGAACCGCCAGAGGACCGCGGCGAGGTTCCTGACTTCAACGTCCTCGCCGACGACCTCGAATCCGCGTGGGAGGCGCCGGGGACCACGATGCGCGCCCGCCAGCAACTGCTGCGCAGCGTCATCGAGGACATCGTCGTCGATGTTGACGAAACCGCCCACGAGGTGCTTCTGGTGATCCACTGGCGGGGCGGCCGGCATTCGCAGCTTCGCGTTCGCAAGCAGGCAACTGGGGGCGCTTTCCGTCGCACGCCCGAAGATGCGCTCAAGGTGATCCGCAGCATGGCAGGGCCCTGGTCGGACGCCGAAATCGCCGCGACGCTAAACCGCATGGGGATACGGACTGGCAAGGGCAACACCTGGGCCGCATCCATTGTTCAGAATACTCGAGAGCGTCACCGCATTCGCGCCGTGCGCTCCGACAAGACGCAGGAAGCCTGGCTGACGATGTCACAGGCCGCTGCGAAGCTCGGGGTGAGCAACCACTTGATCCGGCGCCTGATCCAAGACGGCATTCTGGCCGCCGAGCAGGCGGTGCCGCAGGCCCCTTGGCGGATCCGTGCATCGGCTATCGAAGATCCGAAGGTGATTGATGCCAGTCAGAGGCGAAAGCGTCCGTGTCGCGCCACTCAACACGAACAACTCTCAATGTTTACAGGAAGTTAGGGAAGTGCCGCCTATGAAGCCAAGCACGGCGATGGCATTCTCGGCCTCTCCAAGGAGAAAAAGCCCCGTGTCGATGTAAGTTCAAATGCAAAAAACATGCAATTACAATGACCTGCAGTGGAGTGGCACAATGAACAACAAATCACGACCCGCCGTGTCGTCTCGTCCCAGGTGAAATACACACGAAGGCAGTGCCTGGGATCGCGCGTCTTCGTGTTGTTCTTCAGGTGGCGGTCCAGCATGAGACTGCGCCCGTCCCATTCGATCGAGAAGTCGTCGCGCGCCTTTCCCACCCGGTCCCTGCTGATGCTCTTCGTCTCCTGCAGCCGCAGCTCACGCAGTTCCTCCTCGAAGGCATCACGCAGCGCCTTGCCGCCGCTCCCTGTCTTCATCCGCCAGTAGCTTCCTGCCAGCACCTCGATCGCCCTGCCGACGAGACCCACGTCCTCGAACCCCGCACTCTTGAGCGCCCTGAGCGCGCGTCCGGCCAGCACCACGCGCCCCTGAAAATGCCGTTCCACCCAGGCCGGAAGATTGGCGTAGCTCTCGAGCGCAGGCACGGTCTCGTCTTCCGCCGGGGAGGGTTCCCCTGCGCCATCGACGGCGGCGAGTCTCCGCTGCAGCCGGTGCTTCTCCCGCCGCAGCCTGTCGTTTTCCTCCCCGGCGTCGGCAAGAGCCTGTTCCAGGGCCGCTATCCGCTCCTCCGCCGTCCGGTTCGCAGCCTTCAGATCGCCGATCTCTGCGCGCAGCGCGCGCTCGTGATCGCGCGTCCTGCCGCCGAACGCCTCCCCGCCGTCGGGCTCCTCCTCTTCCGCTCCCTCGCGGTCGGCCAGGGAGCCGAAACGCTGCACGAGATCGCCGAGACAGGCGGTGACCTCGTCCAGCGCCTCCTTCGCCGGCTCGAGCGAACGGGGGTGCTCGCGCTCGGCCGAGGCCGCCGCGTGCAGCGCCTCGAGGTTCTCCGCGCTGGGGTTCTCGGCATAGCGGCGGGACGCCTCCCGCAGGGCAAGCTCGTGCTCACCCGGCTTGACGATCGCGCTGCGGAAGCGCTCCGCCTGCTCACGGCAGCTCTCCCACTCGGGGTCGGGGATGCAGCGCGGCAGAGCGGTGTCCAGCAACAGCGCTTCGATTCGCCCCGTCAGCGCACCCGCCTCTTCGGCAGGCGCTGTTTGCCCCGCCGCCCCGGCGGCTCCCTCCAGCAGCGTGCGCAGGGCTGCGTGGCGGCCGCGTGCAAGGGCGAGGTTCCGCGCGGTCTCGATCTCGTCAAGCTCGTCCGCGAGCGCTGCAATCTCGAGAACCAGGTACGACAGATCGCTCGCTAGCGGTTCGTCATGCTCGGTGACACACGTCTTCAGCCGACCGTAGGCATCGGCCATGTCCTTGCGCAGCAAGGCGCAGTCGTCGTCGGCGCGCGCGGCCAGCCTGTCCGTATGCGGCCCGCCGGCCTCGCACGCCAGGCGAGCCACCAGATCGTCGCGCTCGCCAAGTCCCCGGAAGCGGCTGCGGTGGACCGCATGCCCCACCAGGCGGTCGATCTCGGGCTCCTTCAGCCAGGTTGACATCATGTAGCCGGCCTCGGGGCCTCCGATGCACCACAGGACCCAGACCGATTGCGCAACCAGCTCGCGCTCTCCCTCCTCCCAGAGGATCTCCAGATGCTCGAGTATCGTTTCCTCGGAGACACCCGGCGTGGCGGGGCGCAACGCCTTCGCCCGCTCGGAGGCCGCCTTGAATACCAGCCGGCCGAGCTGCTTCTTGCGCCCCTTGACCCGGCCGAACAGTTCGAGAATCCGATCCTCGAACAGCCACAGGAACCACGCCCAACGCTGCGCGACGGTGTGAACGGCGCGCCAGAACGCCAGGTCGTCGCTGCCGTCCACCGCCGCCGGCCAGTCCGAATAATCCTCCGCCATCGACGATGCGAGCTTCCGCAGGTCGGCCCTCATCAGGTGGTGGTTGTCCTTCAGCCAGTCCGGCGTCACAAACTCCGGCAGGACCGTCGACTGCAAGCCGATTTCCGCGGCCACCTCCGGCACGCAAGCGATGGGTTGCAACAGGATCGACCCTTCCTCCGTATGGGATTGTAGTCGGCTGCCGGCAAACGTGCGCTGCTTGACGCGGACCGACGACGTTGGAACCAGGCAGCGTCAGAATGGAAAGATTCCCGACTGCGTTCAAGCCCGGCAGCAGGACTTAATCCCGGGCAAGATGGTCTCGCGCGGGCCGGCCGCGCCGACGCGAAGCCGCCGCTTACTCTTCCCGGAATTCAGCCATCCCGCCAAGTCACCATCGACCCGCGAACAGCTACCTTCGGACATCCAGATCCGGCGCGCTCCCTGAGACAATAACGCGGCGATCCTCAATCCCTTCGTGCAGCCGGTCTGCCGGTTCTGCCGAAGGCTAAGTCGCCCCATACACCGAAGCGATTCGACAGACGATTGTCATACCCGTCTTCCCGGGGCCACAGCCCGATGCCGCCAACCGGCGCCATGTCCGGCGTATGGGCGATATGATCGAGCGCCCGGCCCGGAGCGCCCTCCAGGTCCCCGGCAGTCGCGAAGCCGAAACCCTCGAACGCATCCATCAGCGCCGCATGCACCCCCTTCGGCTGCGACCGTCGCGGAACCCGCTGATTGAAGTCGCCAAGCACGACGGTGCGCCTCTTCGCATGCCGGTAAGGCAGACTCTCGAACCCCGCCAGCCATGTCTCGTGCTCCTGCCACTGGCTGCGGTCCCTGCGGCCCGAGCGCACGTGCGCATCCCGCCAGGGTATGCAGACCCCGACCGCCGTCAGCGGCCCGAGTGCGGTCAGCGTGATCCCCGCCACCAGCCTTCCGGCCGGGAGCGTTCCGGAGCTGCCGATATCCACGGCGGACCAGGGCCGCCTGCTCCAGACGAGAACCTTCCGCCGCGCCTCTGCGTGGCCGTAGCCCCAATCCGGGCCGGCATCGACGGTATGGCCGTCGGGCGGGAGGATGTCCGCGCACCCCTCGGTCACGCACACGATGTCGCAATCGGGCCCCTTCAGGGCGTCGGCAACGCGAGTTCCCCGCTCGCTGTCCGCTTCTGCCCACCCGACATTCCAGGTGCCGATGCGGACCGTGGGCTGATCGTTGTCCTTCGTCGTTGGCATGATTGCAGGCCCCCGCTACCACCGAGACCGACATTCCCGATTTGGTAGTGTCGGTCGCTCCCTTCCCGCTGCGGCTTCCGGCCCATTCGAGGATGGTGCCGAGGTCGCCATGGAGCGCGGCGTGCATCTCGCCGCGCTTGTCGCCGGGGGTGAGCACGATGCGCTCGATCAGCCCGCGGATTGCGTCGGCCGCCTCGTCGCGGTCGCGGAGGTCGGCGAGCGCCTCGGCGAGCCGCTCGACCTTGCGGCGGTAGACGATGGCGATGTTGGGGTGGATGTCCGGGATATCGGCCGGGCCGGCGGCGAGGCACTCGTTTAGCTCGTCCTGGCGGGCCTCCAGCTCGCGGAGCCGGTCGGACATGCCGCGCACATAGCCGCCCTCCTCGATGGCCGCGATCATCGACGCAATCCGCTTTTCGATCTCCGCCAGCTCCTTGCGGTCCGTCGCGCCGGACGCGCGGCGCTCGCGGTTGAGCCGGTTGGTCTCCTCGACATACGCCTTCATAGCCTCGGCGGCGGCCTCCGGGGCCATCAGCTTGTCCTTCAGCCCGGCGAGGACGCGCTCCTCGATGACCGGGCGCCGGATGCTCCGGCCGTTGGCGCACGATCCCGTCATGATGTGGTTGGAGCAGCCGTAGCGGCCCTGGCCGCGCATCGCGTAGGGTCCGCCGCAGACGCCGCATTCGAGCAGGCCGGAGAGCAGATAGCGCGGCCGGTGGGCGGCGTTCATCCGGTTGGCGTGGGCGTTCCGCGTGGCTTCGATGGCGGTGGCGTATTTCTCGGAAAGCTCGCCCTACCGGGCCTTGGCGGCCTGCCACAGTCCGTCGTCCACGATGCGAAGCTCGGGAACCTCGGCGACGATCCATTCCTCGGGCGGGTTGATCCGCGCGACCCGCTTGCCGGTGTCCGGGTTCTTCATGAAGCGCTGGCGGTTCCACACCAGCCGGCCGATATAGAGTTCGTTGTTGAGCAGCCCGGTGCCGCGCTT
>MKWU01006789.1_pt1 | contig 11382 bp, 9 predicted proteins | sample 809101 | NCBI WGS metagenome assembly MKWU01 (sample SAMN05860141, study PRJNA318959) | sponge metagenome | host: Aplysina aerophoba | place: Slovenia: Piran, Adriatic Sea, Gulf of Piran | collected 2013-05-07
CAAAGCCCGGAGAGGATAAAGTCCGGGGCGGATCCTGCTTCGGGATTTGTCTACGAACAGGCTCCAAGAGTTTCGGCAGCAACTTTGGCGTACGACTTGCCAAAGGACCCCATCGAACTCGTCAATCAACCCAAGATCAGACGAGGATTGAAACGCGTAAGTTCGCCCTTTACGGTCGAGTCCCACTCTCCGTTCACCTACGTGTCACCCTCGCAAACGGAATCTAGAGAACGTGCCGTCGAACGCGATACCAGCATCAGGGAAAACGTCGTTAGGGCTTTGGAGACTGCTGGCATTCAAGGATTGGATGGCTCAAAATGGAATTTTGACTCAATTGAAACTTACAGACTCGGCGAAGAAAAGACCTTAATCACTCATGAATCAACCTTGCGCGAGACTGGCGAGGCAGTGGCCATTGCAATTCTGCCCGACGATCGAACGGCTAGCATTGCCCATGTTGATGATGCAGCCTTTGCAGCAGCAAGAAACAAGTTCAGCAAGTTGGTGGTCGTTGCATTTCACTTCGAAGCAAACGTTGAGAGCGAGAAAAGGCGTAAGCTCGAGATTTTGCCTGTTCAGGCCAACCGCGACCTGACCATCATGGAACTGAGTGCATCCGAGTCCGACAACGCATTTGTTCTGGTCGGAGAACCGGAACTCGAAATCACTGAAAGTGATGACGGCCAATGCCAGGTTACCGTAAAGGGCTACAATGTTTACGATCCTGGCTCGGGGAATGTGCGGCCAAGTGGCGACCCAAGGGATATCGACTGCTGGATGCTAGACACGGATTACGATGGAAGGTCGTTCTTTGCCAGAATGATTCATTTTCCAAGCAAGTCGGATGACAAGCAGATCAAGCGTTTCAAGCGGGAACTCAGCAGCAAAATCGATCCCGCAAAATGGAAATACATGGAAACGCTTCAATCGGCGCCTTTTGACAAGCCCACAACAGGTCGCGTCGCTGTACGCATCATCACTTCATTTGGAGACGAAATGCTTGCAGTGCGTGACTTGAATCCAAATTGATCGGTTGCTTCAATCGGTTGAAGACGGCGCTTCGGCGGACGGCTTCTCCATTCTCTGGATTTGGCGAAATCAAGCCAAAGTCAGAACACGAGATTCATCATTGCCATTGACACCACCAGAAACAGTATCGTCATGACGCCGCCCGAGCGCATGAAGTCGGCAACCCTGTAACCGCCAGGTCCCATGATCAAGGCGTTGACTTGGTGCGTGGGAATCAGGAACGAATTCGACGTTGAGATTGCCACAGTCAACGCAAAGATTGCCGGGTCACCTCCAGATGACACTGCCAGAGAAACCGCTAGCGGCACCAACAGGACAGTTGCACCGACATTCGACATGACCAGCGTGAAGAATGTCGCCAGAATCGCAATTCCAACTTGCAATCCCCATATTGGCCACCCTTCCAGCACTTGCAGGATCTGTTGGGCAATCCAGGCTGCGGTTCCGGTGTTTTGAACTGCCTGACCGAGAGGCAACAGGCTGGCTAACAGGAACACGGTGTTCCAGCCAACCGCTGAATAGGCTTCGTCGATTGTTAGCACGCGCGAACAGATCATGCCCACGGCGCCGACCAACAGACAGAGCGAAAGCCTAACATCCGTAAACAGGACCAGAGTCAGCGCAATGGAGAAAAACAGCAATGCCCAGCCAACCTTTTGTGGACGCAAGTCCTCCCGTGGGTAGTCCGTGGTCACTACGACAAAGTCCTTGTCCTTCGTCAGCTTGTCCAAGGCTGTCCACTGAGTCTGGACAACGAGAGAATCGCCTGACTGAAAAGGAATTGCTCCAAGGCGGGATGCCTTGTGGTCGCGCGTTTCAACGTAACTGAGGTTTTCGTCCACACGATGGATGGCAAGGAGGTTCAGATCGTAGGTGTTTCTAAGGCTGATTTCGCGTGAGGTTTTGCCGATCAGCTGGGAATCCGGAGGAATGATTAGCTCGGCAATGCCGGATTTGTCGACGGACAGGTCTCTGCCGAAAATCGTCATTTCGTGGTCGATCGTAAAGTTGAAGTCATTGGCGAATTCCTCGACCACGGACTTCGTGCCGAGAATGGCAAGGCGGCAGGGTGTCTCAATCTGCACATCGACCGGTGGCGACAGCCATTTTTGGCCCTCGTGGTAGGCGCCGATCACGTAGATGTGAAACGCTTCCATGATGTCCGAATACCTTTCTCCGTAGAGAGGATGGTCATCGGGCACAACGATCTCGAAGATATCGGCATCTATGCCATAGAGATCCTTGACGTATTCCTTCACCGACTTTCCGGAGCTGCCCTTCCTGGATTTGTATGCAGGAAGGACGAACCGGCCGAGCAGCATGAAATAGACAATGCCAGTTGCCACGAGCGCCAGGCCAACCGGCGTCACCGAGAACAGGCCGAAGGGAGTCATCTGGTGTTGCGCCGGCAATTCGAGATTTGCCGAAGCAATCAAGTCATTCAGCAGGATCAGGGGCGACGACCCGACCAGCGTCATCGTTCCGCCCAGAATTGCACAGAACCCCATTGGCATAAGCAGACGACCGAGCGGCAACTCGGTCTTGTTCGAAATCCTGTTTACGACAGGAAGGAAGAGAGCTGCGGCGCCAACATTCTGCATGAAGCAGGAAATGAACGCGACGGTTCCAGAGACGATCGGGACGATGCGCCTCTCAGACGAGCCGCCATACTTCAATATGACCTGTGCAAGGCTGTTGAGCAGCCCGGTGCGATCCAGTCCGGCGCCAATGATCATGACCGCCACAATTGAAATCACGGCATTCGATGCAAATCCGTCGAACAGGTGGCTTACGTCGGCCACTCCACCCAATCCCGGCAAGTAGCTCAAGGCGCCAAGCGTTACCATGATCAGAATGGCCGCCACATCCACGCGTACAATCTCGCTGACGAAAAGGGCAATGGTAACCGCCAAAAGCGCAAGAACGACCATCATCTCTAAGGTCAGGGAAACTGGTTCCATGCTTTAACTCCAGCCTGGCGGGGGTGGGCTTCTACTGCACTCAATTGGAGAATGCAGGTTATCCAAGGATCGCGTTCTGTTCAAGAAACCTTCTGCAACTTCGCCTCATTCCTGGCTCCTGAATTCAGCAGGAAAATAGAATCGCTGCCAAGAGTTAGGGAAAGATCGTTTGGCAGGTCACGAAATGATTGTATCAACAGTGTGCGGGCACATTGACCCACGGTTTCGTCCACATGATGTTGTCAGTCTACGAGGCAGGAAGTTGGGAGAAGGCGGCAGATCCTTCATGAGCATCCAGGAACACCGAGCTCATTGCAAAACCATGGTTCGCAAGGGTGGTCAACACGATGGTGAGCGCCAAGTCGCACCGTCAAGGCCTCCTCAAGCAGGACAGGTGAAGCAAGCACCTGCGCGCCTTGGCCTCAAGCGCCATGCGCTCCTTCTTCGCCTTGTCGCGGCGAGGGTTGGGCGCGATGATCGCCTTCTTGCCCGCTGCCGCACAGAAGTTCCGGCTCGCCTTGACGTCATGGGAGCTGTCCATCTTCGACCTGCAGTTCGCGACAGGCGGAGGGCAGGACCCACCATGAGTTCAGTCGGACTGCGTTGAGCCCGGAGGCCATTGCAATGACCTTGACACTTCGCCCAATCAGGGCAGTTCCAGTTGCCACGTTCCTCGCATTGCTGTTCGCGCTTCAGCCCGCTGCATCCCAGGAAAGTTGCGACGCCTGGAATTCTTTTGATTTCTTCAGTGCCGCCACGCCGGCTTCGGTAGAGCGATGCCTTGATGCCGGAACGGGCCTGAATGCGCGCGATGCGTACAGTAGGACCCCTCTTCACTTTGCGGCTGCGTGGAGCGAAGAGCCGGCTGTCGTGCAGTTCTTGCTGGATGCCGGAGCGGACATCAATGCACGGTCAGAGGACGGTCAGACCTCTCTTCACTTTGCGGCTGCGTGGAGCAAAGCGCCGGCAGTCGTGCAGGTTTTGCTGGATGCCGGAGCGGACCCGAATGCCCGAGGCGAGGTCGGTCTGACCCCTCTTCACGTTGCGGCTGCGTGGAGCAAAGCGCCGGCAGTCGTGCAGGCTCTTCTGGATGCCGGAGCGGACCCGTCAGCTCGTGATGACGAAGGGAAAGTGCCAATTGAACTTGTTCCAGAAGATTCCCCGCTGCGTTCGACCGACATATATCAGCGATTGAACGGGGGACTTTTCGAGTAGTTGCGGCGGGGGCGAATTGCAGAATCGAACGGACGCTTGTTGTGTGCCCTGATTGAATTGACCAGGAACTGCTTTCCAGTTGCCCTGTTAATCGAGACGGCGCTCTGCGGACGAAGCAATTGAAGGACGACACGCAACCGAGAGACTGCAATGTCTGTCTCGGCGATGTGCCGCTGCGATGGCACGACTGCAAGGTCCGAAGCCTGCATGCCCGCGCTCGACTCACAACGAACGCCCATTCCGAAAAAGGGGACAGGAGAATTGTCGTTTCAAAAGCCCTGCTCCAGCTCTGGCAATCCAAGAGTCGCAGCCAATCGGAGATTGGAGCGGCTACAAGGAAATTGATGGTCTTTGGTCATCCAATTGGAGTTGATGCTGGCACGGATGTACCTGCAAAATCCACATTCCGAACCAAGTCATGTCTCCACTTGCGTTGCCGCATTTTGCCTGATGAGAATTTGTTGTCCCGCGCCGACACTTTTTTGTTGAAGTGTGGTGACAACTTGCGCTATTGTCCGCTCACGGCATTGACCTACCTGAAGGCAGTTTTAATGCACTTTGTCGCTTCGCAATTTTCCTATCCTTACTGAGTCTCATAAGGGGCAGGCTCAGCAGGCGTAAGCGTAAATAATCTTTCCTGGCTGTGGCCAAGTGCCCGCCAGAGGGAGATTACAATGATACTCATTCCTAACATTGCTTCGGACGGAGACGGGCCAATGGACGTTTCACCGATTGTGGAAGCCACCACTTGGGAAAAGCTGCCATTCAGAGAAGCCAATTGGAACCTTGATACACCCGTTCTAGTCGAGCATGTCGTCAAACGAGGCGAAGGCCGGATTGGCCGGGGTGGATCCATATTGGTTGAAACCGGGGCACACACCGGCAGAGCGCCCAACGACAAGTACGTGGTTTGCAGCCCAGGGTCACATTCGCGCGTATGGTGGGACAACAATTGCCCAATGACCCCGGCAGCCTTCTCGAAGCTGCGCAATTGCTTCGCCGATCATGTCGCCAAGCGTAATGTCTACGTGCAGGATCTCGTCGCCTGTTCCGCCAGCAACTCCCGGCTCAACGCCAGATTCGTGAATTCGCTGGCCTGGCATTCGCTGTTCATTCGGCAGCTGCTGGAGGTCCCGTCGAACGGCGAGGAACACGCGTTTGTTCCTGACCTGACTGTCGTAAACTGCCCGGAGTTGCAGTTGGAGCCAGAAGAGTTCGGAATTCGATCACGCACAGTGATCGCCATCAACCTCGAACAGAGACTGATTCTGATTGCGGGAACAAGGTACGCGGGTGAAAACAAGAAGGCGCTGTTCACCTTTCTGAATTACAGCCTGCCGCAGCGGGGAATCCTGTCCATGCACTGTGCGGCAAATCATGCCAAGGGAGACAGCTCCGACACCGCCCTGTTCTTTGGACTGTCCGGCACCGGCAAGACAACCCTGTCTGCCGATTCCGGGCGCGCGCTGATTGGCGACGACGAGCATGGATGGTCCGACGAGGGTGTCTTCAACATAGAGGCCGGCTGCTATGCCAAGACAAACAATCTCAGCCCAACTGCCGAACCGGACATCTATGCCACGACCCAAATGTTCGGATCGGTAATCGAAAACATGAAATTTGATCCAGCAACCCACAAGGTGGATCTGCAGGACACCAGTCTCACCGAAAACGCTCGGTGTGCATACTCATTGGATCGAATTCCATACAGATCAAGGTCCGGGTTGGCCGGCCATGCCAAGAACATCTTCCTCCTGACCTGCGATGTGTTCGGGGTACTGCCGCCAATAGCCAAGCTCACTCCAGCTCAGGCCATGTATCACTTCATGTCCGGCTTCACTTCCCGAGCGGCGGGAACAGAGAGCGGCACCAGTGGTCATCAACCGGTGTTTTCGACCTGCTACGGACAGCCGTTTCTGCCTTGCCGCCCGGAAGTGTATGGGGCCCTGCTCAAACAGAGGATTTCCGAACACGGGTCCAGCTGCTGGCTCATCAACACGGGTTGGAGCAAAGGTCCGTATGGCGTGGGCAAGCGCATTGACATTGCAGTTACCAGGCAGATCCTTTCCGCTGCCCTCAACGGACAGCTTTCGGGCATCCCCTACCGGACCGATCCGACCTTCGGACTGTCGGTGCCCAGGATGGTCCCCGGAGTTGACGAAGGAATTCTCGACCCAAGGCAAACCTGGAACGATCCGCTGTCGTACGATGCCCGATCAGCTCAGTTGGCAGCTCTGTTTGCCGACAACTTCCTGCAGTATCAGGGCCGCGTTGATGACGACACCCTCGGCTCCGCAATCAGGGCGCCACAAACATTCGGCAACGGGAATTGCGGAGTGCAGGCGCTTTCGTAAGGCGGAGCGAGCGACCCTGCCTTCGCTGCATGGGCCGTGCCACGTTCGGACCTGCCGAAGTTCGGAAGCCTGAATTCAGCGCAGCTGGTTTGAGAGTCAGCCCCAAGCGGCTCTTCCAATCAGATTGAGGCCGGCTCCGATCAAAGCGATTTGCGTCCAGAATCTGAAAGCCGGACTGTTGAGCCTGCTGTTGAGTGCAAGCCCCAACAACAGTCCGGCAACGGAGGGCAGGACAAGCAGGATGGAGAAGAGCGTGGTATCTGCATTGAGCACGTCGGTTCGTTGGTGGGCGATCGTCAAAGCGATCGCTCCCCACGAATAGATGACTCCCTGAGCGAGAATGCTTTCGCGCTTCGGCAGATCGATGGACACGAAATAGGTGACGATCAACGGCGCCCAGACACCTGCAAATCCGCCGCAGAATCCGGCACCCACTCCAGCAAGCAACTCGCAAGTCCTATGAAATCGAGGCGCAATCCTGAATTTCCAGCCCGCTAGCTGGATGCCGGACACGGAAGCTATGGTTATGCCAAGGACAAGCCAAATGACTTCGCTCGAAAGCAGAGTGACGAAGCGAGCCGTCACCATCAGCGTCAAACACAGCGAAACCACAATGGGCCACTGCCTGACCGACATTCGCCACGCTTCCCTGAGACCGAACTGAAGGGCCTGCACTACATTTACCAGAAGCAGCGGCAAGATCAGCAGAGCAACCGCAATCTCAAGCTCGACCAAGAAGCTCAGGCCGCTTATCATGACCATTGGGTAGGCGAAGCCCACCACGCCCTTGACAAATGCGGCGACGAACGCCACTGCGGCCACTCCCAGGAGGAGAGCAATGTCGGGAGCAGCCAAGAAAAGTTCGCTCGTCATTCTTCCGCTTTCGTCACCAACTTGCTGGAAGGCCAGGCCGGCAGCTTCAAACGGAGCAAGTCCTTCCGCCTGTTGTCGCGCCTTCCCTTTTGGAGGACAGCCTTGTTTGAAGTCCAATCTGCACCCGAATGTCAGGATTCGAAACCCGGCTACGATGTGAACCAATGAATTACAACATCTCTGAACTAGCGGCCCACGCCGTCGATGCCTTGGATCGTCTGGTACAGATGGCCCGGGGAAACCTTCTCTCGGAATTGCCGGCAGACCGACGCGAGTTTCTGGGCGCTCTGGAACGCGATCAATTTCGGGTTCATGCGTTTTCCTGGTTCGTTACATATGTCGAAGCGCTGCGGCAGATGGAGCGGCTGGCATCGCGGCTCGAGGCCGACGGCGAATTTGGTCATGTCGACCGCTGCATTCTCGCAGTGTCGTTTGGCGAGTACCTGGCGCAGCTTCGAGGCGGCATCATGATGAGTCAGGGCGAATTCGCGCGCCCGAGCGATCTGGGGATATCGATTGACGAATTCGATCGAATTGCAGGATCTGCGGCAAGGAAGCTCATGCTCCACGGTTGTTCCGACGAGGCACGCCGGGAACTCGCGCATCTGTTGGCCAGGCATCATGACGGCGGCTGCTTTGGCGCCACCGGCCTCGACGAGGAAATGGAGATGGTGCGTGACCAGTTCCGGCGCTTCGTTGAAGACAGAATCGCGCCGAACGCACACAAATGGCATTTGCGCAACGCCTTGATCCCAATGCAGGTGATTGAAGAACTGGCCGAGCTGGGAGTGTTTGGTCTCACGGTGCCCGAAGAGCATGACGGCAGCGGGATGCCCAAGGCTGGCATGTGCGTTGTATCCGAGGAATTGTCTCGGGGCAGTTTGGGCGTGGGTTCGCTGGCAACGCGCTGCGAAATTGCCTGCGAACTCATTCGAACCGGCGGAACCTCGGATCAAATGGACAGGTGGCTGTCTCCAATCGCCACTGGAAGGACGTTGCCGACAGCCGTGTTCACGGAACCGGAGGCCGGTTCCGACCTGGCCTCCCTGAAGACACGGGCTGTGGCCTCCAACGACCACTACCTTGTATCCGGACGCAAGACCTGGATTACGCATGCCAGCCGAGCAAACCTAATGACGATGCTCGTTCGAACCGACCCGGACAGCTCCGATTACAGAGGCCTGTCACTGCTGCTGGCTCCGAAGAAGTCCGGAAGTGAAGAGCAGCCGTTTCCGGACGCCGGAATTTCGGGAAGCGAGATTGACGTACTTGGATACCGCGGAATGAAGGAATACGAGCTCGTTTTCGACAGTTTCCGGGTTGACAGAGAAAATCTTCTGGGAGGCGAGGAAGGACGCGGTTTCCGCCAGTTGATGGAAACCTTCGAGAGCGCGCGAATCCAAACTGCGGCCAGAGCAATCGGAGTGGCCCAGTCGGCGCTCGACCTGGCTCTCCGCTATGCAAAGGAGCGGCGGCAGTTCGGCAAGCCAATCCTGGAATTTCCGCGAGTGGCGTCAAAGGTCGCCATGATGGCTGTCGACATCGCGGTCGTCCGGCAACTTACCTACTACGCTGCGCGCCAGAAGGACAGTGGTCGCCGCTGTGACAAGGAAGCCGGCATGGCCAAGCTGCTGGCGGCCAGAGTTGCCTGGGCAGCTGCGGACAATGCCGTCCAGATTCACGGAGGCAATGGATACGCCATGGAATATGACGTTAGCCGTGTCCTTTGCGATGCTAGAATTCTGAACCTGTTCGAGGGAGCTGCGGAAATCCAGGCTCACGTGATTGCCAGAAGGCTGCTCGACAGGCGGGTCAACTGACGAATGTGCATGTCTGGCATTCCCATCCAGGAAACACATTTTGGCATGACAAATCACGACCCGAATTGCTGGACTTCTGAAACTCCTCGAAACTGAACTCTCCTGACGCCACCTTGTTGACCGGGCAGGTGTGCTCCTGCGGCCAGCAGTTCATGCCGTTCCGGATTGTCGCTGACTGCGCCAATCGATGTACCTCAATTGCGTTCCAGCGCCCTGGAACGCCACTTGGTTGGCAACCGCCGGGCCGATTCAGGCAATTGCGTCAACGGTCAAATGGTTCATGGGTGTCGAGACTCGTGCCTTCAAGGCGATTACCGCCGTGCAATGACAACCCAGAAAGCTTGTTCAAGTCGATGCGCTCTGATGCTCCATACGGAAGGTCATCGGCGCCTTTCTCGCCGGAGCACAAATCCCGTGCCTCCGTGTTCAATCATGTCTCAACGCTTGGATCGAAGTCGGCAAGCCAATCATGTTGCGGGTGTGTCTTGAACCGCCACTTTCGCAAGGGTCCTGCCATGACATTCAAGTAGTACATCTCATAGCCAAACGGAGAACCGCATGGATGATGCCCTCGCGGCACCAGTACGACATCATGATCGTGAACCGTGATCGTCTCGTCGAGCGACCCGTCATCTGTGAAGACCCTTTGAAACCCAAACCCTTGAGAAGGCTTGAATCTATGGTAGTAGGTCTCCTCCAGATAGGTGATTTCCGGGAAGTTGTCCTCATCATGCCGGTGCGGCGGATATGACGACCAGTGGCCGTGCGGTGTGAACACCTCCGTTACCAGCAAGCTGTCCGCAACGTCGCGATCTTCCATCGCTATGTTGAAGATCTCGCGGTAGTTGGACCCGAGCCCTCGCTGCACAAAATCCACTCCTTCAGGCCCGATGCGCCGGGCGGGTCGCTTTCGCTTGGCGGGAGCAAGGCAAAAGGCCAGAACAGCGTTCGATGCCGACCGTGCGCGTATTACGCTCGCACTTGGCGCGTACACCGCGTGCGGTGGCTTCTTTTCAAAAGGGCTCAGTCGCTCTCCCATGCACCCAAACGATTCCCCATTTACGGCAATCTCGACCATGCCTTCGACAATGACGGCTATGCATTCGTTGGAGCCGGTATGCACCGATGTCCCCTGCCCTTCCGCCAGAACATGAGCCTCAAATCCCACATACCGCCAGCCAGCCGAATCTGGCGTGATGGCATGGATTCTTCCCTCCGCACCCGACGGCCTTCGCAATAGCTTCGACATGTTTTCCCGCAACCTCCTTCCGAAGTCTGTTTGATTTCGACCTATCCACAGTCCTGCCTGCGTCAATCAGCCCTTGGCTCAAAGGTGCAATCCCATAATGACGGCATGGGCAGAATTCGCTGCCTGCCTGGCCCGCCATTTGAACAGTCTCCTCTCTCCACGACATCCACAACATGAAGGGCGCTCCCGGTTTGCCCCTTTCGCCGAAATGTCCGCACTTGGAGTCAAAGCTGCCAATGGACGGATGGCCTCAAATGGATCATCGGCGGCGACATTCCGAAAACGTCTCAATGCTCCCCGACGATTACAAGCCGGGCGGAAATCAGGCGAAATGGCAGCAGCATGACACCGGCGAAGGACAGCTTGACCAGGAAGTCTGCGGCGGCAAGGCTGACCCACAATGGAAGCTGTGGCCCTATGCCCAGCAGCGAAACTCCTTCGCCCGCCCACGCCGGCACGTTCGACGGTTCGAGAAACGCCAGACTTGCCGAAAATGCAATCGTAAAGAATATCGCGGTGTCGACCAGCGACCCCACAAGACTTGAGACCAGCGGGGCCCGCCACCACCTGCCAGAGCGAAAGCGGTTGAAAACCGCGATGTCCAGCAACTGGGCGCAGAGAAAGGCTGTTCCTGAACCAATGGCGATTCGAAGGGTGACCAAGGGGCCGTAGCCGAGGTCAATCTGTGAACCCACGGCGGAACAGAAGACTCCAACCATGAAACCGGCAGCAATGACTCGGCGAGCCATCGTCGGTCCGTAGGCGCGATTGATGACGTCGGTGACGAGGAAGGCAACTGGATAGACGAAGGCGCCCCAAGTCAACCAATTCCCTACCAGGAATTGAACAAGAATGTTGGAAGCGACGACGACAGCTGTCAT
>MKWU01006791.1_pt1 | contig 11378 bp, 11 predicted proteins | sample 809101 | NCBI WGS metagenome assembly MKWU01 (sample SAMN05860141, study PRJNA318959) | sponge metagenome | host: Aplysina aerophoba | place: Slovenia: Piran, Adriatic Sea, Gulf of Piran | collected 2013-05-07
CCGAAACCCGCTCAGCCAACACCCGAGTAATCGCCGCCGTCAAAGTCGTCTTCCCATGATCAATATGACCCATAGTCCCAACATTCACATGCGGCTTCACCCGCACAAAACGCTCCTTACCCATAACGATTCTCTCCTCGTGTAGCAGGCTGCCGGCACATACGTTCGGCGGGCCGCCATCCCACGCAGGGGACACCGGCCGCTCGTAGCGGCGGGCAGACTTGAACTGCCGACCTCTCGATTATGAGTCGAGCGCTCTTACCGACTGAGCTACGCCGCCAGGCATCGGGACAGGGACGAACCGCGGTTCGCCGGCCTGCCGAGCCCCCTTCCGGATTCGAACCGGAGACCTCCTCCTTACCATGGAGGCGCTCTGGCCTACTGAGCTAAGGGGGCCTGGTTGGACGGACGCTTCACGTCCACGCTAGTGCCGGGAGAAGGATTCGAACCTCCGAAGGCATCGCCGGCAGATTTACAGTCTGCTCCCTTTGGCCGCTCGGGCATCCCGGCGCCCGGGTGGTGGGCACCACCTGGTCAGCGGGAGAATGCTAGTCACTTCGAACCCCGGCAGAAACAGGGTACCGCCTGGGCCGGCGCTGCGAAACCAGCTGTTTAGCCCCGATCATTCATGGTCGGGGTTTGAAGGGAAGAAGGCAAGGCGCTTCGGTTGGGCTGACCTGGGGTTATAACCATTGGAAAGCCTCGCTTTCTTCCTGAGGTGGCTTCATCGCCCAGGTGAGGGGTGTCCGCATGGCAATGACGAGGTTGAAGTGGCCTGACGCGGATCGGTGTGCTGGGGACATGAATAATCAGGGCTAGATGCGGTAGTACATGTTCTCCAGCCGGCTGATCCTCTCCTCGATGGGCGGATGGGTCGAGAACAGCCGACCGGCCCCGACAGGGCGCCTCCGGCCGAACGCCTTGAGCGGGTCGGCGATGAACAGCTGGCTCACCGCCGGGTTGACGTCCATCGGTATCCGTCCCGAGGCGGTTCCTATCTTCTGCAGGGCTCGGGCCAGGCTGAGCGGCTGCCCGGTCATCTCGGCGCCCGAGGCATCGGCCTGGTACTCGCGAGCCCGCGAGATCGCCATGCGGATGACCATGCCCGCCAGAGGGGCCAGTATCAACGCAGCCAACGCCACCACCATCCCAACGGCGTTGTTGCTGCGGTTCCGGCCGCCACCGAACCAGAAGGCCAACCGGGCAAAGATAGAGAGGGCAGCAGCCAGCATGGCGGCGATGGACGAGATCAGGATGTCACGGTTACGGACATGCGAAAGCTCGTGGGCGATGACACCTTCGAGCTCGTCGTCCCGCATGATCTTGAGGATGCCCGTGGTCACGGCCACGGCGGCGTTCTTGGGATTGCGACCGGTGGCGAAGGCGTTGGGCTGGTCTGACTCGATCAGGTGGATGGAGGGCTCGGGCATGTTCGCCACAGCGGCCAGGCGGCGCACCATGCCGTAGACCTTGGGCAGCTCCTCTTCGGTAGCCGGTCGGGCCCGGCTCATGGCGAGGGCCAGCTTGGCGGAGAAGAAGTAGGCGCCCACGTTCAGAACCAAAGCGAACACCAGCCCTATATACAGGCCCTGCGAGCCCCCGAACAGCAGCCAACCGAGCATCCAGACCAGGGCGCTCATCAGGCTCAACAATGCGACTGTCTTCAGGTTGTTCATGATGAATGGAAATGATAATGGAGCGCTGAGCCTTAGCGAGTGGCGACAAGCACCCGGAAGTCGCCGAAGCCCCGCGGATGGAGCAGGGTTTCGATCTCCTTCACTCTCGACCGGAGACGGAGCCGCTCCATCGGGTCCCCACCCCTCGCCTCCGCCAGTTCCCGTTGGCGGAGCTCCGCCATCCTGCCGTCCAACCCCAGCTCGGACAAGAACTCGTCCTGGCGACACAACCTGGCCTGCGTTCCACGGTCGGAGGCGACCCTGGCCAGAGCTGAGAAGTCGACGTCCGCGGTTATGTCCATCGAACCCGGTTCGTCGAGCGGGTGCCGGGAGAGGTGATGAGCTCGGTAGGTTCGCAGCGTTCCACCCCTACGGCGGCGGGGCAGGAGTCCCTCCGAGGTGTCCCCGTAGTCGATGACCACGACCGCACCGGCCTCGAGCAGATCGATCATCCGCCCCATCCAGTTGCCGGCGGCCAGCTGGCACTCCACCACCCCGCCCGCGGGAACATCCGCGGCGTGCGCCTCCAGCCAGGACAGCACCTCCGAACGGGCCGGCGCCTCGACCAGCACCAGATCGGCATCGTCGGACCAGACCCGGCGTTCCGTCCAGCCCCCGTCCTCCGTCCGCACCGCAATGGCCACCGGCAGGTTGTCCAGGACCTCGTTGGCGATGACCACTCCCCGGAAGCTGTCCAATTTCCTACTGTCCGGTACCACCTCGACGGCCGGGACGGCCTGCCGGAGGGCCTCTCGGGCGGCGGGAGAGACCTCCAGCGCCAGGGTTCGGGGCGCCCAGTCCAGCACCCCCAGCAACGGCGAGAGCAGCGTGCCCGACCCGGCGCCCACCTCCAGGAGGGTGAACCCGGCCGCGCGGCCCAGTCGCCGGAACTCCTTGTCCACGAAACGGGCGAGCGTAGCGCCGAATTCGCCGCTCGTCTCGGGGCTGGTCAGGAAGTCCCCCTCGGCCTGGGAACGCAGTGGGCCCGAGCTGAAGTACCCGCCGTCAGGGTCGTAGAGCGCCATTTCCATGAAGCGGTCGAACGGGATCGGCCCCTCACGGCGGATCAGGCGGCGGATCCGCTCCTTGAGCACCCTTCTAGAGCTTCGGAAGCAGGCTGTCGAAGAGCGCCCGGAGGTTTCCTGCCGCCCGGCCGGCGGTCTCGATGACCTCCTCACCGGTGATCTTGCGGCCGGCCAGCCCCGCAGCCCGGTTGGTACACAGCGATATCCCCAGCACTTCCGCACCCATGTGGCGAGCAGCTATGGCTTCCGGCACGGTGGACATCCCGATCAAGTCAGCGCCCAGCGCAATAGCCATCCTGATCTCGGCCGGGGTCTCGAACATCGGCCCGCGCCACCACATGTAGACACCTTCATGCAGAGGGATCCCCACCGAGGCGGCGGCGTCGGTGGCCTTGCGGCGAAGCACCGGGGAGTACACGTCTGTCATGTCGGGGAACCGGGTTCCGATGCGCTCATCGTTGTCTCCCCGCAAGGGGCCGAGACCGGACAGGTTGATGTGGTCGGACAGGAGTACGAGGTCGCCGGGATCGATGCCGGGCGTGCACCCACCCGAGGCGTTGGTGAGCACCACCTTGCGAGCGCCGGACATGATGGCTGCTCGCACCGGAAAGACGATCTCGGCCGGGCTGTAACCCTCGAAGTGATGAACCCGGCCCGAATAGAGCAACACCCGGTTGCCGCCCATCTCCAGGGAGTAGGCCGTGCCGGCGTGGCCGGGCGCGGAGGGTCGCGGGAAGCCCGGTATCTCCGAGTAAGGGACCGGCACCGCTCCGTCGAGGGTGTCCGGGTAACCACCGAGACCGGAACCCAGTACGGCCACGACATCGTGGCCTTCGCGTCCGGTGAGCCGGTTGAGTACCTCCGCCGCCTCGGTAAGACGCTGGTACAGATCTCCCATCACCACCTCGTATCCGCGACCGGACGGACGGTCAGCCGTCGATGAGGGCATCCAAGCCGATGTCGATCATCGCCTCCACCGCGTCGTAGACGACCTGGCGGTGGGGATCGTAATCACCCTTCTCCCCATGTAAGGGATTGCCGTCCGCCACCAGCACGGCCCCCGTCGTCAGCGAGTTGAGCGAGCCGCTGATGAACAGGGCGGCACACTCCATCTCGACCGCGATGGCGCCCGCCCGGTGCCAGAACTCCAGGTCGCTACCTAGTACCTCGCTCGGATAGAACAGCGCGTGGGTGAGCACCACGCCCTCGTGGGAACGGTGGTCGGTGGAGGCCACCGCCCGGCGGATTGCGGTAACTACGTCCACCGAAGCGAGCGCGGGGAAGGGCGGGGGGACCATGGCGTCGGTAACGCCGTCGGTGCGGATGGCGCCGGTGACGATCACCAGATCGCCGTCCTGGACCTCGGCGGCAAGACCCCCGCAGGTTCCGGTCCGGATGATCCGGCGGACGCCGGCGCGACTCAACTCCTCGAACGCGATGACCGCGCCCGGCGATCCCACCCCGTGCGAAGTCACGGCCACCTCTACGCCCCGATGGGTCCCGCCGTATGTCACGTATTCGCGGAAGCTGCCCAACGTCCGGCGACCCTCGAGGCGCCGGGAGGCCAGCTCTGCCCGGGCCGGATCGCCCATCACCAGCACCTGCTCGGGCATTTCATCCGGATCCACCCGAAGGACCGGGGTTCGATCAGCCATCCAACACCTCCTCGACCGGCAGCCTATTCAGACCACCCGTTCGTTGCCGCCGTCCACCGGGATCTGCGCGCCCGTGGTCACCGCGAACGCGTCCCCGCACAGTTCGGCCACCACCCTGGCCACCGCGGCCGAGGTCACCTCGGCGGACAGGAGGTTCCGGGTCCGGTACTCCGCCTCGCTGAGCCCGTAGGCGGCGGCTCGCGCGGCGATCAGGCCCTCGTCCCAGAGCCCCGTGTCGAACACCCCGTCGGGGTGGACCAGGTTCACCCGGATGTTGTCATCAGCCCACTCGAGCGCCGCTACCCGGGCCAGCTGGGTGACGGCTGCCTTCGATGCGGAGTAGGCGGCGGCGCCCAGTCCCGGAGCGGCCACGTTCTTGGATGCGATCACCACCACCCGGCCCCCCACCGGAGAGAAGGCCAGGAAGGGATGAACCGCAGCGAGGAGGGTGGCCACGGCGTCCGCGTTGACGGACATCGTCGCCCGCCACCGGCCCTCGTCCAGCTCGCCGACCGGCTGAGCCTCGCCGAACACTCCGGCCGCGGACACCACGATGTCGATACCTCCGAACCGCTCCACCCCTGCCTCGATCGCCGCCTGCTGGGCGGGGCCGTCAGTGACATCCACCGCTATTCCCAGCCAGGCCGGACCATCGAATGCGCCCACGACCGCCCCGTCGCGGTCCAGACCGACCACCGCGCACCCCCTCGACAGCAGGGCCGAAGCGCAGGCCCGGCCGATGCCCGAAGCCGCTCCGGTCACCACCGCCACCATGCCGGCGAATTCCGGAGGCCGGCCGGATCGGCGCAGCTTGGCCTGCTCCAGATCCCAGTACTCGCAGTCGAACAGATGGCCCGCTTCCAGCGCCACGTACCCGCCCAGGTGGTCCTCGCATCGTTCCAGGACGGCCACGGTGTGCTGGTAGATGTCGGCGGCGACCCGGGAGGCCTTGGCGGTCTCGCCCACGGTCAGCAGGCCCAACTCCCTATCCACCACCACCCGGGGCGCCGGGTCGAGCATGGTCAGTTCAGTCCGGGCGCGGTGCCGGTTTTCCTCGAAGTAGCGGCGATAACCGTCCACGTAGGCATCCACATCGGCGCCCACCATGGGAAACCGCTTGGTGCGGATGACGTGGTCGGGAGTGAGCGGGCCCCGGGTCGCCAGGCTCTCCAGGTCGGACCGGCCGACGAAGCGGGCCGCGGCGGCGTCCGTATGGCGGGTCATGATCATCGGCTTTCCCGCCGTGGCCGAGATGTGGTTGCGGAGTTGCGCCAGCGCCACGGGCGCCGCCGGGGGGAGAGCCGCCTGATCCCGGGCAGGCGTCGCCGGAGCGCGGGCTTCGAGCCATTCCTCGGCCCTGGAGATCAGCTCGACATGGCGGCCGTATGCCTCCTCCGTGTTGTCCCCGAAGGTGAACAGGCCATGGTTGAGCAACACCATTCCGATGGCGCCGTCATGGTGCTGATCGCGCCATATCTCCACCACCAACCGGGCCAGGTCGAAGCCGGGCATGATGTAGGGCACCACCAGCACGTCCCCTCCGAATACCTCCCTGATGCGCCCCTCCCCGTCAGCCAGGTTGGTGAGGGTGACGATCACGTCCGCATGGCTGTGCTGGACGGCCGGGTGGGGCAGGAAGGCGTGCAGCAGGGTCTCCACCGAAGGTTGCGGGGCGGCGGGATCGAGGCGGGCGGCGGACAGCTCCCGCATCATGTCCGGGTCGGAGAGCCGGTCGAGCGCCAGCAGGTCCTGGAGCCGGTCGATGGGAAGGGGTGTGAACCCCGGCGCCTCGATGGTGGCCAAGTCCCAGCCCGAGCCTTTCACGTAGAGGGCGTCGATGGCGCGCCCGGTTATGTCGCGAAACGGCGCCTTGACGGATGTGTTGCCGCCGCCATGCAGCACGAGGAAGGGGTCGCTCCCCAGCAAGCGGGATCCGTAGACGCACTCGCCCAACGGCCCCTCGAATGCCGCCGCCTCAGCGTCGTCCCACCTGTCTTGCATCAGAATCTCCCAGGCCCTGCGGAGGCAAGATTAGAGGCCAGGACCGGTTGCCGGTCGAAGTCAGGCGATGCGGGTCATCCGGCTGACCACCACGTACTCGGTATGGTCCGCGATGGAAGCCAGGCCATCGGCGATGTGGGGTTCGTCGAGGTGAGCGTCGAGGTCGGCTTCGCTACGCCAGAGGGCGACGAAGCAGAAGAGGCCGGGGTCGCTGTCGACCACGTGTAGCCGGTAGTCAAGACAACCCTCCTCCTCGCGGGTGGGCGCGACCATCGCTATGAGCGCGTCCCGTACGGTTTCCTCCGATCCGGAAACGGCCCGCACCCGCGCCACGGCTGTGAGAGTGCCCTCCATGGGTTTCAACTGTACCGCCCTGCCAGCCGGCGGATTGAGGTCGGACAAGCCGTCAATGCCAGGTGTCGCCGCCGTCGACGTTGATGGCCTGTCCCCGGATTATGCGCGCCGCGTCCGACAGCAAGAAAGCGATGACCCGACCCACCTCTACCGGGGCGATACGCCTGCCCAGCTGCGCCGGGCCCATCGATCCCAGCAGCTCGTCGGCGGGGATGTCGAGCCGGGGCGAGAGCCACTCGGCCACCCCCGCCAGCATGGGGGTGTCGACTCCGCCCGGGCAGACCGCGTTGACGTTGATGCCGTGCTCGGCCCACTCCATGGACAGGGACCGGGTGAGGCCTAGCACCGCCGACTTGGAGGCGTTGTAGGCGGCCATGTTGCGGTAACCCACCTTCCCGCAGTTGGACGCCACGTTGACGATGCTGCCCCCGCCGGAGGCCTTGAGCCGCTTCCCGACAGCCTGGGCGACCAGGAACGACCCCGTGACGTTGATCTCGAGCTGGTGGTTCCAATCGGGACCGGTCGCCTCCCAGGCCTCGTCGAGCGTGACTACCCCGGCGTTGTTGACCGCGCCGTCGATGCGACCGAAGTGCTGCACCGCGCCCTCCACCGCCCGCTCGACCTCGCCCGCATCGGACACGTCGGCCCGGAAGGCCGCGGACGATTTCCCGGTCAACCCGATCCGGCGGGCCGTTGCTTCGGCGCCCTCCAGGTCGATGTCCACCAGCGCCGCCATCCCGCCTGCTTCGAGGATGGCTCGGGCGATCCCCTCCCCGATCCCGCCTGCCGCCCCGGTCACCAGGTAGACGCGGCCCTCGAGGTTGGTCGCGCTCATGGGATCGACCTCACCAGGTGGGATTGCTCATCACGCCGCCGTCCACCAGCAACTCTGCTCCGGTGATCCACCGGGCGAGGTCGGAGCAGAGGAACACGCAGGCGTCACCGATGTCCTCGGGAGTGCCGAGCCGCCCTAACGGGCAGGCCTCCTTCCAGCGCCCCACCCCTTCGGGCCAGGCATCCTCGATACCGGGGCGGGAGATCAGGCCGGGCGAGACCACGTTGACCCGAACCCCTGCGCTGCCGTAGGTCTGTGCCGCGGCCCGGGCATGCATGATCATCCCGGCCTTGGAAACGGAGTAGTGCCCGTGCCCGGGCGCCGGGTAGCTCCCCTCCACGGAGGCGATATGGACGATCGCCCCTCCCGATTCCTGAGATGCCATGGCGGCCGCCGCGGCCTGGGTCAGCCGATGGGTGGCTGTGAGGTTGGTAGCGATCATCTCCGACCATTCGGGATCGGTCAACTCGGCAAAGCCGGCCACGGTCTGGATGCCGGCGTTGTTGACCAGACCGTCCAGCCGACCGTACCGGTCCAGCGCCGCGTCAACCAAACGTCGGGGCCCGCCGGTGGTGGTCAGGTCGGCGGTTACCACCAGCCCGGGCCGTCCCGAGCTGCCGCCGATGGGCTCGACCGGCGATGACCGCGTGTGGGAGACCACCGTGGCGCCGACCGCGGCCATCCTCGCCGCTATACCGGCCCCGATATTGCCCCCGGCGCCGGTGACCACCACCACCCGGCCGGCCAGGCCGATCAACTCGGCCGGCGCCCGCAGGCCATCGGATGCCTGCATGCCGGACTTATTCCCTGACATAGCGGGCGATGAGTGCGGCGGCGTCCGGGTACAGGTCGACCAACTCGGCGAAACTACCCAACTCGAATCCCTCCTCACGGTAGGGCGGCGCCATGGTAGTTCCCACCAGCGACCAGTCCCCGGTCGTCGCGGCGCCCATCCACACTCCACCGGGAACCGCCACGAACGGGCGCTCCCCCGCCGCCAGGTCATCCCCGAGCAGCAGACGTTCCACCCCACCTTCCGGTTCGAGCAGCAGCATTTCCACCGGATGGCCTGCGTAGTGGTGCCAGAGCTCCGGACCGTCCAGGCGATGTAGGGCCGAGAAGTCGCCCGGCTGCATCAGGTAGTAGATGGCGGTGCCGCTCTCGTCCCGCCAGGTCTGGGCCCACATTCCCCCCTCGGAGGGCAACGGCGCCAGACCCAGCAATCGGGCTACTTCGGCGCCGGTCACTCTGCCAGCCGCCGGGCGCGCTCCGTCACCTCCGCCCTCACCTCGTCAATGTCCATGGTGAGCACCCGGCCCTCGCTAACCACCTGCTCTCCACCCACCCAGACCGAGCGGACTGCCCGCGGCGACCCCGACCACACCAGGCGTGACACCGGATCGTCCTCGTGTGGCACGACCGGGTGCAGCGGCGACTCCGACGGCGACAGCTGGACCATGTCGGCCCGGCAACCCGGCTCGATCCGGCCCAGGTCGGAGCGCCCGATGGCGTCGGCAGCCCCGGCCGTGGTCATGTGGAGCGCCTCGTGGGGTGGCATGAAGGCTGCATCCCCCCGGTGGATCCGGGCCAGCCGGATGGCGGTGCGCATCTCCTCGAACAGGTCGAGCCGGTGGTGCGAGGCCGGGCCGTCGGTGGCGATCCCCACCTTGATACCGGCCTGGATCATCTCGTCGACCCGCGCCAGGCCCGAGCCGTGCTTGGAGTTGGAACAAGGGCAATGCGCCGCCCCGACCCCGTGCCGGCCCAAGATCTCCATGTCATCGTCCGACAGCCACACGCAGTGGGCGGCCAGCAGCCTGGCCTCCAGCATGCCGAGCGACTCCAGGTAGGCAGGCGCCGACAGGCCGCCCGACAGCTCCCGCACGGTCGCGTCCTCCCACTCCTGCTCGGCCACGTGGATGTGAACCAGCATGCCCTGCTCGCGGGCGATCCGAACCACCATCTCCAGGCACTCCCTCGACACCGACCAGGCGGAGTGAGGACCCAGACCCACCTCGATCAGCTCGTTGGATGCCCACCGGTCCCGGGTGGCGACCATCTCCTCCAGCTGATCCTGCCAGGTGCCCATCAGGCCCAGCTGGGCGTCCTCGATCACCGGAGCGGCCACCACGCACCGGAGGCCCGCCTCGGCAGCCCCCCGAGCGACCGCGTCCCCGAAGAAATACATCTCCGACGAGGTGGTGACGCCGTTGGAGAGCAGCTCGGCGGCGCCCATCATCATGCCTACCCTCACGTCGTCCGGGGTCAGGCGCCCCTCCCGGGGCCACATGACCTCGTGGAGCCACCGATCCACCGGCAGCCCTTCCCCGGCGCCCCGCAGCAGGATCATCGGGGTATGGGCGTGGAGGTTGACGAATCCGGGCATCAGGATGCCGTCTATCCGATGTACCCGTGCCCCGGCGCGGTCGGGCGCCTCCGCAGCGGCGCCGGCCCAGACCACCCGTCCGGCCTCCACATCCACCACCCCACGCGAGATGGGGCTCTGGCCCTCGGACATGGTTATCAGCAGGTCGGCTTGGTAACGGTCCATCTACTCGCCCCCGGTCGGGTGGTACGCGCTCCTGTAGCATAAATGTCGTGCAGCAACTGGGTAGCCGTCCGCTCGACTGGATCGACGGCGGGGTCTCGATGGTCGATCAGACCAGACTCCCCGACCAGTACGAGGTGATGCGGATCGAATCGGTCCCCGACATGGTGGCCGCCATCCGCCGCCTGTCGGTGCGGGGCGCGCCCGCCATCGGCGTGGCCGGGGCCCTCGGGGTGGCGCTGGCCATCAAGACCCATGGGACCTCCGGACCCGACTTCGACCGGGCGATCCGCTCCATACGGGAAGCCCGACCCACCGCGGTGAACCTGGCCCGGATGGTGGACAGGGTGGCCCCCCTCGCCACACAGGGTCTGGACCGTGTGCTGGCCGAGGCGCTCGCCATCCGGGACGAGGAGATCGCCGCATCCGTGTCCATGGGCGAGTACGGAGCCGATCTGGTGGCCGAGTTGGTGAGCGAACGGGTGGCCCGGGCGATGACGATCTGCAACACCGGAGGATTGGCAACCATCGAGCGTGGCACCGCCCTGGCGGTCATCCAGACCTTGCACGAGCGGGGCACGCTGGCGGAGGCGCTAGCGCTCGAGACCCGACCCCTCCTCCAGGGTGCCCGCCTCACCGCCTGGGAGCTAGCCCGCATGGGTGCTCCCCACCGGCTCCTGGTCGATTCGGCTGCCAACTTCATGCTGGCCCGACGTCAAGCCGACGTGGTGTTGACCGGCGCCGACCGGATCGCCGCCAACGGGGACACGGCCAACAAGATCGGAACCTTCTCCCTTGCCCTCGGCGCCCGGTACGCAGGGGTCCCCTTCATCGTGGTCGCCCCCGAGTCCACCGTGGACATGGACACTCCCGGGGGTGAGGCGATCCCTATCGAGGACCGGGACGCAGGCGAGGTGGTGTCCGTCCGCGATCGCCCCACCGCTCCCGCGAATACCGACGCCGCCAACCCTGCCTTCGACATCACGCCGGCCGACCTGATCACCGCGATCGTCACCGATCGGCGGGTGGTCAGGCACGATCGAGGTGATAGCCTCCGTTCAGTGCCGTTCGGGGAGCTTCGCCGACCGGCCACCGAGTAGTGATCACGTAACCGACACACCTGCGGAACGTCCGCTTTGAGGGAGAAGAAGCCCATGACTAGATGAGTAGTTCCAAGGGGTACGGGTGGTAAATCCACCGGTGAGGGGTTGGGGGTGTCCAGAATCCGGGGTGCAAATCTTCCCCGATCCTTGGAGGACCTGGAATGGGCCCGGACCTGGACAC
>MKWU01006792.1_pt1 | contig 11374 bp, 13 predicted proteins | sample 809101 | NCBI WGS metagenome assembly MKWU01 (sample SAMN05860141, study PRJNA318959) | sponge metagenome | host: Aplysina aerophoba | place: Slovenia: Piran, Adriatic Sea, Gulf of Piran | collected 2013-05-07
CACTCACACACACACACACACACACACACACACACACATGTTCTGCTGTTTGCCCTGTTCCACAGCTGACAGGTGCGCCTGCTGAGTGCTACAAGTTCAAAATGACTGCCACAGAGTACCAAGGGGAGACAGCTGTGTGGTCACAGAACAACACAATGGCGTTCTCACTCCTCTTCCCTGAGATTGCCATCATTAACTTCTCTACGGGACAGGGTAGGCACACCAATACACAAACATGAATTTAGTATACCACACACTATCATTGCTCTCACGACACTCCCTCCTTCAACCTCCTGTCCTGCACAGACTCATTGACGTGCCCCGTTCAGTCACTCCAGAGTGGCTACCGCTACATCTACTTGGCACCACAAGGGAAGAGGGCTTCCACCAAAGTCCCCTACATCTTTGTGCGGATCAGTGTAGGTCTCCCATGTGACTGTCATGTGACTGTCATGTACACACGCTGTTTTCTTGTGTGGTTACATCATTGCTATGGTTACTGCACGTACATACGTACGTACTTGTGTGTGTTTAGGTATCTACGCACTACGCATATGTAATGTGCTACTGATGTTGTTTTTACTGTGTTCTGTGGTCTTGTGGCTAGCATTTGGTAGAGGAAATGTATGACATTGCCATCGTCATTCATGTAGCCAGAATTGCATCTCTTCTACCATGGCAACACTCCAATCTTGTTACTTCCTAGATTGAGCCCCCTAGTTCTCCTGGTGACGTGGACTCAGAGCCTGGGGGAGTGACATGTGACAGTGACGCCGTGGACAAGGTGGAGGTGTCCACTGAGCTCACAGAGGAGGAGATACCTGCTCTTCAGGTAGGGACTGCACCCAAACCCCATCACAGAAAGAGACATCCTCCATCTGCCAACTCCTACATTTGTCCTACTACGTACATGTTTTAAACATCGATCTCACACATCACACTCGCTTTACACACCCTGCACTCACACACTCTCTAAACATGGTTGATACCAGTGTGTTTGTCATTGCACTTGGTGTCAGCAGTGACTGAGTACGTATGTCCGTCTACCCCCTCCTCTGCCATCACCCAGAGCCTCGCAAGTAGAGTGACACTGGAAGGAGATATTGATGACTACCAACTTGTGAAAGATTCAAAGGAAGAAGGTGTGTTTAGAACACACACACACACACACACACCACAACTCAGAGGATGTAGATAAACTTCTTTGGACTCCTTCCAAGATAGAGAAGGGGTGGAACATGCTCTCCGCACAAAGCGCTTTGTTGAGAACAAGGTGTATACAAAAAGAGCCGTGAAATCAGTTGAGCAGTATCGACAAGCCAGGCAACATTTGGTTGACTTACAACGGTTTTACGCAGTTATGCAACTGCTTCCCACTCAATGCATTGGTGGTCGTCACCACGATACGTACACGCAGGTGGACAGGTAGCGTACAACCGTTCTATTGGTCTAGAGCACCCTTGTCATCAGTCCACACCTGCTACACAGTCTGTCCATTCACACCTTGTTACCCGGGCTATACGTATGACCACATAGGTTCAGGTTCACTGCTACTCTGGAACCAGAGTGATAACTGAGGCGACAAAGCACGTGTTGAATGTCAGACTTCCAACCAACAGCCAAGAACTAACCAGAGCCTAATACAACATGTAGTGCGTATATACAGTAGACGAGTCGGCTCCAGTCATGACCTTTCCATATACTGTGAGTGAGCAGGGTCACAAATGGAGGTAACATACCGATGTAAACACTTAAACCCAGGTTTGACTTGAGGAGCACACCCGGCCATGTTAGTGGGTGAAAAAATTAGGGGTGTGTATAACGGTACAAGATTTACGTATGATAGAGCAGGCAAGGCAACATGCGGATGTAAATGTTTACTTGAGGAGCACACCCAGCCATGTTAGTGGGTGAAAAGAGGGGTGTGTATAACGGAACTAAAATGCATGTACGTACAATAGTGCTCTTTCCATCCCAGTAGCTTAAGGTTTAGCTAAAGTTGCATGGAGGAGTTTAAAGATACAGCATGCTCTTCTGTCCAGGAATGTGCACACCCTAATGCGCTGTGATGCACCCACTACCTCTCATAGTCCAACTCCGCAGACACATGTTATGCCTCCTTCTTCTCGATCACTTCTTTAGACCAGCACTCTGTGGATGATATTTGGCAAAAACTAGCCAACACTTGGATGTCCTCGCCACAGACTGACCAGAGACGGGAATCCAGTGCATCTCTGCAGTGGAGAAGACTGCAGACGATGAATAGTAGACAGATATCTTGTGAAGATTCTGTGCCTCGGCTGACAGAAGTGAAGTGGAGGAAGCGATGGAAGAGCAGTAAAGGCAGTAAGAGATGGTCATGTCCAGATGTGGTCCCAAATAATTCCAGCACACATGCACCTGCAGAAGAGTCCCAGGTTCCAGAAGGTCCCAGTCCCAGAGATTCTTCCAGGCCAAGCAGATTCTCCTTCCTCAGGAAGAGTTTTGCTCGTTCCAGGAAGGAAAGCAGAACCCTCATGAAGCACAGCTCTTGTGACGACCTCCTTGAGGTCAGCAGCAGAGAAGAGGTGCACCCGGCTGCACTGCACTCAGTAGGAGCCAATGGAGCCCAAGGGAGTGCATGTTCATTTCAGTGGGTGGAGTCCACTGACAAAACCGACAAGCAGGACGACAGGAGAGCAGAATCACATGACGATCTTCTGCACAGAGTTGCCTTGGAGTGTGAGGGGGCCACTTACAGCATGGAAATGAATAGTGGGGAATCTCGTGTACGGAGCCAACCAAAGGCAGAAAGTGAGAGCACTGTCGTTCAATGGCGGAGAAGATTAAAGAGGATATGGGACAGCTTAAAAACAAATTAAGATTGCATGTCTAAGGTTGTAATATTAATTTTACATAACAAAACATCAATCTTGTCTTGTCAGATATGCATAGCTACATACTATTGTGGTATCCATTTTTGATAGCTGTACCAAGCCTGCCATTTTACTTAATATTCAGCATATATTAATGTACAATATGTCGGTAGCTACATATAATTATGTTGAAGATTAAAGAGAGTACAAGGTATTTTTATAATTTATTTATTAGAACAGAGGCGTACACCCTGGGTGTTACGGGTGGGATTGCCCTATAGCTAGTGCTACAAGTAACAACCAGAATGCAGATATGTATATTTATAATATGGATACAGTATAATAATTACAGCAATTGAAGTTCACAAATGAACACATGGAGGGGTAGGGGTTCAAAGCTATGGATACAATGCTATGTATCTGGAGAGCTTTTTCCAGTGTTACAGAATATCATCAAGGTGTTCGGTCCACAGGGTGGCCGTTCCACACGGTGTTCGGTCCACGCGGTGGTCGGTCCACACGGTGACCGGTCCACACGGTGGTCGGTCCACACGGTGACCGGTCCACACGGTGGTCAGTCCATTGCCCCTCAGGTAATGCGAATGACCAGTTTTTGACGATACGTATCCAGTACACAGGACAAAGGAAAAGGTTGGCTTCAACCAATATGTACACATGTACGTACATACATGTGTACGTGTATACATATCACTACCAACAAACTTCACTACACAAAATTCCATTATAAAACAAGAGTCCAATAAAGTAAGAATTCATTAAATGAACACTGTCTATGTCTTTCATAATCAGTTCTACCCTAAAAACATAATTACAAATTTCTACATATAGTGGCCACACAAGTAAAGGAGAAGATAGAGTTTGTTCACTGCATGCCGACACAGTATAAAACTACAACACTTTCTTTGCATGAAAGAACTCGTGGAGTGACTCTGCAAGTGACTGCAGTCCCAAGCGATTGAGTTGCTCCTGTGTCCATGAGGCCACAAAGGAAGCACCCTCAATACCGGCCTCTGCCATTAGCTTAGGGCCATCACTGCCAGCGAAAATGGAGTCCTTGTCGAATGTGAAGCACGCCATGACACACTCAGGAGGGCTTGTGGAGAAGCATTCCCGATACTTTAGACGAAATTCCTGCATATACAGGGGCAAACACGCATTATCAGTGAATGAACCTTGTTCTGTGTGGTAGATAAGTCTCTCAATAAATGTATGACACCTTGTTTATATTATATACATCAATCCTTGATGTTGTAGAGGCTCATGCTACGGAATACATAGAACCAGAGAGATATTGAGCTTACACGTAGCAATACAATCCACCCACAGTTACGTTCCCTACTGTAGCTGTACTGTATTTTCACTTAAAGACTGTCACCTTTTGGTTGCACTTTCCACGTACACAAAAATATTGCAATGTTTAACATTAGCATTAGAAGATGGCAAAAAACGGATTACGTAAAAACGTTGCCACATTGTAAATGTCAATGAGGGGAAAGGAATGTTCCGGAATGATTTCGTTCAAGACACAGATTACAATTCACTCTGTGAAAACAAAGCAGGAACACACTCATTACCCCATCATTAATATTGGACTTCACCATCTGTTCCTTTCCCTTCATATTGCTGTCGTGTTGCATATCGCAATTATCGCTGAAACCAGCTAGGTCACACTTAGTTACTTCCACGTAAACACCATAAAGACCTAACGCTGAAGAGTTATCTGCTTGACGAAGGATCACAACACCAAAACACTACTGTAAACATACCACAAACAATCACAGCACCATTCACATCACCCCGTGCACACACACACCTGTCTTTTATCTTCAACACACGTCTTACTCTCAGTAGAGTCTGGCACCACTCCAGGCCTCGGCATGAGCTCCGCCACTAGCTTGTCTGCGTGTGTCAGACACACCAGCACAGGGATACCGGCCCGGGCAAGCACCTTCAACCAGGCCATCGATGAGTCAGAAGGGGCCTTCCTGTGATTGCAGCAAAGCATACACATCACATGAGCCATTGCAAATTGCAAGTGTATGAGGATACATTGGAAAAAGTTGGCATGTGGTGGCACACACGTCTCCCAATCACCTGTAGTCCACCACAAACACAGCCACCTGCACCATCTCCAGCATCCAACGACACAGCCCCTGGATGAACTCATCGCAGTCGTCCACACCGGGGAAGTCAATGACAGACAGCAGCCGTACTGCGGGGTCCATCGTGTACACAAGAGGTACTGTTGTTCTCTTCTCCTCCAGGGTACCCGTGGGAGCCTTGGGCAAGATTGAACAAGGAAGCACTGGTGTAAGTGAATATGTCAGGTCAACAGCTCAAATACAGGTAGCTACATAGATACAGCTATGCATTTACTCAGGCACAACTATATCACAATCACATCCCCTTTATACAACACCCACAAGAACGCCACTAAGAAGAACAGTCAGCAACACAACCGCTTCTGAGTCTTCTGAGAGTCGTTCTTCACCCGGTTTACGCAACACGAACATATATATACAACGGATTTTCACGTAGGGAAGCATTTCAAAGTATATTCTCACTAGCCCTGCAAGTGCCATATATGTGCATTTCGTCATAAATACGAAAGACTGAAAGAACGCATACCATGCATCTCATTATGGTTTCACATTTGAAGCTGTTCTCCATTTGCGGCATAACAGGCCTCCCTCGTAATACTCTGTATTAGTGTTAACAGACAATTAGGGTATAGGAACATAGATTGGTCTAGCGCGAGGCCTTAGAGCGCGCCTCTGTGTCATTGTGTTACTTACCTTTGTAGGCAGTAGTACTAAACATTGATATTGTACTGATCGTGGCAGTCTGGCTTAATGATTGTACGTTGAAGTGAGTCGGTTCCTCAACGAAGCCTGTGACGGTGCTCGTGGATAGCAAACGGAATGCTACATTTGGAGGTCCCACCGAGATTGCACCATGGCAGAACTAGTCTGGCCCGCTAGACCCTACCATAAGTTGAGTCTAGCGGGCCAGACAATAGCAGAACAGGTTCTTCCATTGAACTCCTGCAGAATCATCGGAGGTCAGATGCAAGCGCTAACTGCAGGTTTGGACTTACCCACAAACGCGTCACGAGAGGACCTGACGAAGATGATCATCGGCAAGCTCACGAACGATGGACGGCAGCCGAGCAACGTCTAGCTCCTTGTTGGGGAACGGCAACTGAGATTTTGCGACGAAGATGGCCAGTGTCTTACTCAAATTGGCCAGTGAAGACGGTAATGAAAAGCCCTATCTCGAAGCAGAGGGAAGTGAGGAGGCGTTGCAGCTGTCAGAGGCACCTAACCGCAAAAACTTGGAGTGTGTGACTGCCGAAAGACGAGTTGCAGACGCGACTGGTCGAGCAACAGGGAAGTGCAGCTTGAAAGGGAACTGGAGAAAAGGAACCACACCCCGGCGCCTGAACTCATGGCCTATGCTCTAATGCAGAGTTTCAGCCACGTGAGCCACTGATTTGGCCTCGATTTTTTGTTTGCAATCGCTATAGATATGTTACAGCGATTGGAGATGAAGAATCATGGCCAAATCGGTGGTGCGCATGGCTGAAACTCCACATTAGAGCATAGGCCAGGAGTTCAAGCGCTGGGTCGTGGTTCTTTTTCTCCAGTCGCCATTCCCTTTCAAGCTGTGAGGTTAGCGACTTATACACAAGTAATTTTTTCCCATCAACATTTTCACACAAAAAGTTTTCGGATTATGATAGATGGCACAAACTCTGACTAACATATACTATATATAGCAGGAACATTTAACGGGGATTTTAATTTGCCGGTCTCGCAGTTTACCATTAAATTTGAATCTGTCAATTGGATACACTTATTTTATGTTACATGCTACAAATACTTACCACATAAAATTTATCGCATAATACTGTGAATACGTATTATAGACTGTGGATGTCGCCTCAGCTACCACACTTTCGATGAACGAGTATGGCATTGCTTAAGTATCCGGAGAGAAAGAGAAGCGCATTACCAGACAAGCTAGGAAACAAAGCAGCGGAACAGTACCTGCGCCAGGTAGCCGACCTTACTCATTACCGAGTGCTGTGGGGAGGAAGGTCATCAACAACTATGGCCTGACCAACACTCTCATATGTTCACAGTAAACGAAGTTATGGCTGGCTAGTATCATTACCAGCATACACGGCCATTGCTGACTTGATGGCATCGCAACTTTAAGCTGTAACACTGTCAATATTAAATTCGGCCAATATTAAACCCAGTTTGAAGCCAAAGCATCTAATGTTGACAAATTTTCCAGCTATATGGTATGTTGTTCTTACCTTGGTCTGAAAGAGGCAGTTGAGCAGATGTGACTTGCCGCTGTTCATCAGTCCAATGATTCCCAGAGTAGTCCGTTCAGCCATCTTCTCTCGCAGTTGGTGAGTAATGAGCATCCACTTGATCCAGCGTGCGATGGTGGGGTGGGAGCGGGAGGCTACTTGGCTCAGGGCTGTGTCCTTGAAGTAGTCGGCCCAATGACGACGGATTTCCATGATTGGGGTGGATGCAGTGATCCCACGCTCTTCGCAAAGGGCCTTCAGCTGCAACTCCAATGAGTAGCTGATAAACCTCTGACTGTAGCTCACCGCATTTGACATAGTGCTGCAGACAAAGTGGACCTTGCTGCTGTAACCCATGGAATCAATCTTATCGTGGCAGTCTAGGTATCTTCCCAAGTAGTTGGACACGTTGACCACTAGGGGCTTCATTTCAGGGGACCCTAGCTTGGTAACTCCCATCTGCGAGACAATGTGCTTCCATCCCACTAGGCCCCAGACATCTCCACTGCTTTCCTCTATGTTGCTGGCCCGATCTAGAGCCTCGGCAGTGGCCTTGCAGGTCCGAACAAAGGGCACCTGCATCTGCATGCTCATGAAGGAATCCAAAATGGAGGCAATGCACAGGGCATACATGCTTCCCTCCCTGGCAACCTCAAGAAATGCCTTGTTGCATGGTGCCTGAGATGAATCCTGGCTCAGTCGACTGTATTGGTCTTCCTGGCGTGCTGCAATGCATTCCACCTTCTCTCTCATGATTTGAACTGTTCGTACTGGATCATTCTCTTCAGTAAGGAGAGACTTTAACCCTTCACCACACAATGCTGGTGGATTCCTCTTCCTTGTTAGGGCCTTTCTGATATTCTGCACCTCTGTATCAAGGTAATGCCGACACTGCACGTCCAACAGTGGCCTTGGCCGATCCACTACAATGCGTGCATCTTTTGGCAACATCTGCTTCAGATGGGTAAGGATGATTCCGGGCAACTTATGGTTTAGCACTGTGCCAAAAATGTAATTCTCGATGGAGTTAAGCATTACTTGGGAGGGATACAACTGAACACGGTCGCTGATGAAGCTTGGCATAAGCTGTCGAAAGAAAGTGTCCACGGGGGGCACATTGCAAGCTGCTATCAGCAGGCCTTCAGCAGGAACCGTCTCCAGAGCAGCTTTGAGGAAGGCACGAGCTGCACACAGTTGCTCCGAGGGAGTGGAATCCTGGCCGACTCTCTCCAGCACCATGGAAAGGACTGACAGTGCAATGAGCTGGACTGGGGCAAACTTAGCCACGCGAGTGTGCTGGTGGGATATTGAAAAATTCTGTGAGAAAGCATGCAGAAGCATCATCATGTCACATTACACACATGTCATAGAGTCCATAAATAGGCCTACTGGGTCAGCTGGCCTGCTCTTAAATTTAAAATCTACAACTTGTTAATTCGCTAAATAATAAAGTAATATAGTATCTACTTTAATCTTATATGTATATACAGCAAATATTCACATTTGTGCTCATTTGCAGCTGTTTCTTGTTCAATTTGTGAAGCTTTGAACCTGTTTCCTGTACACTATGTTACAAGAGACAGTTGCCAGACAGCCACAGTTCAAACTGACTGGTGTCGTTGGTGATGATGCCACTGCTTGTAAAACAACGTCACAGGCACTCTGCTACAAAGTGTAGCTGTGAATCAAGTATACAGGATCAGAAGCGAATCACAGCAGAGGGGTCTGATGGGCGGGCCTCCCTTATGGTCCAAAGACCAATAGAGTTGGTGTCTATACTCAACAATCTGGTCTGCCACTGTCTGTGGATCTTTAAGAGTCGGCAGGGCAATGCTATTACAGGGTAAGAAAGAAAGTGGCCCAGCTGGGAGCCGAACCCAGGGTCTCTGGCTTAAGCCACCAGTGCTCTGCCACTGAGCTACGGCACCCACTCAAGTTGCAACAAATCACTAGCTAATATGGGCACAAAGACAAGGAGGGAGGGTCGTTGGTGGGCATCGTAACTCAGTGAAACATCACTTGTGGCTTAAGCCAGAGGCCTTGGGCTCAACTTCTGGTGGCACTACCTTTCTTTCATGCCCTGTGATAGCATCGTCATCTCAAATGTCCACGGACAGTGGCCATAAGGGAGCCGTGCCATCAGACTCCCTCTGCTGTGATTTCGCTTCTGATCTTACTTAATTCACGTAAATTACACAGCAAGTATTCACTTAGATCACAAATTGTAGCTGTGTAAAACTAGTCAGATATTGCCTGTGCGCTGGTTAGTGAGCAGGTTAACATATATAGCAGCTGGACACACTACTCCAGGTGTAATGGCTGCAAAGGCTTTTTGACAGCTGATAGACTGACTATTGGCATTTACAACCATATAGCAATGAATCTCTACAATATTGCATGAAGCTACTGATTACAAATTCTACCCATTACACTTTGATTTAATGTCATGTTCCAGAGGCCTTATTTGGACATGATGTACGTATGTAGAAGGTAGTGCAAAATTAGCATACAATCATGTTCGAAGGCAACTTATACATATTATTAGATACGTATATAGTATATTGGTACGATCGAGGGAACCAGATGTATGTAGTACGTGTATATAGTATTTATTTATGCATATTATAATTAATGCAAGTGTCTGACAACATGCAGCCCCTATGCCAACTCCAACAAACACACCTTTGCATGTACCTCCACATCATGTGCACTGGCTGGTAGAAAACAGCTACCAACATGCACTGTGCCATGACCTGGGAGGTCTTTGATGAAGCTGGCAACATCTTGATTAATGATTGACCTGGCCTGCACTTCAAGTGCAGTGTTGGCTTGAAGGCACACGTCTAGGCCTCGAACATCATGGAAACAAACATCGCTTGTAAACCAGAGGTTGCTTCCAAAGAGAATTGCACAGACTTCTGTGTCGGCAGCCTCTGTACTATAGCAGTGGAGGTCCACTGATTTGACGGCCAGAGCCTCTGGTGTAACTAATGGCTTCAAGTCTTCGGCCTTCACATCTGGCAACACATAGCGCTCTTGACTGTCAATATAGGCTGAAAGGACACCCCGGAAGTAGTTCTTGATTGCATGCTGCAACAGGGTAGACACAGTATAATTCATATAAACAGTTTTCCAGTATGTAAGTCACCTTCCAATACTTTACGTATACGGGACGTATGAACATTATTAAATGACTGGAACACCAGCTGGAGCCAAGCAGAGCTCACCTTCTTAAATGTGTCATGGTTAAGGCATGTAAGGCCATGCTTTGAGAGGCAAGACAGCTTTCCTTCAGCCTCTTCCCTACTGAGACTCTCCCAAACAAAGCTATCTGCTCCTTTCTTGGGCACCCGCTTCACTAAGTAGTACTGGCCGCAAGGTAGTGGGGGTTTCCCCTTCTTCACATTACCACGCTTTGTCATATCCTCAACCTTCTCTCGTGTCCAATCAATGGCATCAGCAACCTTCTTACTTGGTTCACGGCTGCCTCTAGCTACCGGGTTCTGTGACATGGACAAGAGAGAATGATTTTAATCAGATAGTTTGCAATGAAATCGAGTCCTGCCTGGTGGGTTAATGGCAGTGGTGTTCATTGCAGTCAGAAAGCAAAAGGTGCATGTCTTAAGACTCACCTCAGCACAGGCCTTCTGCACTGTACTGATCTTGCTCAGCATCAAACTGGAATGACTGACCTTGCTCTATCAAATAGAACAAAAGCAATGTTGAGAAATCTCAGAGTAAGCCTCGCGTCTAAGGTTACGATGACTACGATGACAGATCAACAGTTAAGTACAGAAATGGTCTGCAAGTATTACGAATAGCTAATCCACTAGTATGCATGCATATGTAGTACGTACCACAGCTCCAGTCTCTTTGTCAGGCTTCAATACAGCCTTCTGCTGCACGAAGGCATATCTCAACAGAACAGGAATGGCATCCTCCTGGAGGTATACATTGTGTAGACAGTTGGCAGGTAGTCCTCCCTTCTCCACCAAGTCCTGCTGGGCACAGTCAGTGACCAAGGGGTGCCCGAAGGTGATGCAGGCCACCCTGCTCTCTAGTACCTCCTTGTTCATGTAGCTGTCAGCCAACATCCCGGACACCACAGCACCAGCAATGGCACCACCCATTGCAAAACCTGGAGGCATATGCATACGCATAAATGAAGAATAAT
>MKWU01006793.1_pt1 | contig 11370 bp, 11 predicted proteins | sample 809101 | NCBI WGS metagenome assembly MKWU01 (sample SAMN05860141, study PRJNA318959) | sponge metagenome | host: Aplysina aerophoba | place: Slovenia: Piran, Adriatic Sea, Gulf of Piran | collected 2013-05-07
GTCTAGGCTGCTCCCTTTCCAATAAAGAACCACAAACCTCCAAGCAATAACTACAATTTGGACACAAAAAACTGTATCCCTGAGGTATAAAAGCTTGTACAGGCAAGCACCTAAGCCAACATACTGTAAACAAGTTGTTTTGTCCTGCAGTACGTAGCTACGATGGAATCCATGGACATCTATATCATGACCGTTAACATCCACTTCCGGTACAAGCTTGTTCTACGCCATTTTTGCATGGTAGCGCTACATGTCATGCATGTGACCGGATAAAGGCAGGAGGCTGGAAGCCCACGTGGGATCGAAGCCTGTCTGAAGATAAATCCTCGCTCGAAGTCAGACACTAGTACATATTGAAGTTGAGTACTCCATCACAGCCGCCGCAGTCATCTTTCGGAAGTATATATATACGCGAGTTAACGGTCTATGAACGAACATGCACACGTATATACACTCATAAATTGATACTAGCGGAACTAACACTGCGCAGTTGGTATAGCTAGTTAGCTACAGCTATACATTATAGTTAGCAAAGAACATTCCTTTTCCTTGTTGCTCTTGCAGAATGGCCAACACCCCAGTCCTTCTTCAGTTCAACTGTGGTTATGCACGCTCTGCAGTAAATGAAATCACAAGTGAGCTTGCCACAGGAAAACTAGGGACAGCAGCAAGAGATGTTAATTGCAAGCTAAGAATAGAAAGATTTCAGAGCCTTTTCAACATCTCATCTTTGGTTTTCCTAAAGGCTTTCATGAAGCTGCCACAGCGAAAAGGCCACCGATGTTTGAAGCTCGGTATGAATCTATTGTCGACAACTTCAGTGCCAACTGGAATTCAATGTGTAAGCGTCAAGAGTACCTAATGACATGTACCCAGAGAAACTGGAGAAAACTACCAGCAGCAGCAGAGAAAGCCAAGCATTCACTTCAGAAGTGTGTAGCGTGCGCCACTCAGCATACAGCAATGGAAGAGTCTGTTCCTTGCCCAACTTTTCAACCTGACCTGACATCCCGAAAAGATGAGAGGATTATGACCAGACATGCACTACAATTTGTTAACACCTACCATGAAGAAAGTACTTTCATCAGGTTATGCGTAAAAACTGTGCATAACATACTAACTTACTCTTGTGCCAAATAGGTGAAGTATGTCCACTCTGTCACGGAATCAGCAGCAATGTTGTGTCCAGAGATCCGCCTACAAAAAAAAAGACTAAGACTAAAGTGCGCACCCAGAAGAGGAAACGGGACAGGCAGATTCATGACAAAGAAAACCCAAAACTTAATGCAATTATCCTCAGACAGATTCTGGGTGCCAGCAAGGGATCAGTTACATCTTACCTACAGAGAAGGAAAGAACAACACTTGTGTGGCAAGGTGAAATCCCATGTGCAACTTGCACTGGGATGTTTAAGCAGCCATGGACATCCTCAAAACCTGGCCAAGAAGTAATACTTGGAGGACTTGCAATCAAGTGGATATTGCACAGCATCCATCAAAGAGTCGGGTCTGGTGATTGACGACTGTCCAAGTCTGGCTTACAGTCCAGATGTCTTGGTCAATATCCCTGGGGAAGAAGGTGGCGTTGTGGAGATCAAGGGTCCCTATGTGGGTGCGAAGGAAGGTCTAGATCCGGTTTCTGCTGCGGGGACTTTGAAGACGTTCTTTTGCGTCGCAGAGAATCTCGAGCTCAAACGAAGACACAGTTACTTTTATCAGGTGCAAGGAACGATGGCCACAACAAGATGGTCCTGGTGCGATTTTGTTGTCTGGTCACCAAAGGGGATGTCCGTTGAGCAAATAAAGTTTGAAGAAGATCTCTAGGCCGAAACAAAGCCGAAACTCCTCAATTTCTACAAGAAAGCTCTTCTCCCAGAGCTCGTGCTTCCGCGACTACCACATGGACAGCCAATTACAGAGCTAACTTCCGTTGATGACGTCACCATTTAGCATATTGTCATGTTGATTTCACTTGAACTTGCATATTTACTCTCATTGCATGCTTTGTTCCATGTACCTGAAATTTTGTACAAATGATCTTTGTGACCTATGGCTTGATCACACGAGAGGAATGTCTCTGTTTAGTACATAATAGGATAGAATGGCAGCATAGGGTGTGGGTTACATTGGCGTGTGACATTCAATTGGCGTGCATTGTGCTGGCGTGGAGTCAATGTTTGCATTGACAGTCCTACTCGTTTGTCAGTAATGTGAATTCCTTCACTCGCCAAGCCTGTCAAGTTTTTCTACCGTGCACAGGTCTGGCCTATAAAGACTGACAAAATAATTATATAATTACCATGATATACCTGCATGATCAGGCGATATATTTGCAAATCTACCTTTTGCATGGGTTCAAGAACATGTGTATCCATATGATATCACTGAGTTGCTTATGAGACTTATGAGTCCACCTGCAAACTTCAATCTTCTCTCAAGTAATGTCATATAAACTGCTAAGAGACGGAGGTTGCACCTCTACAAACGTTCCATTGCTGTTGCTCTGCCATTCATGCATACCGAAGCCAATTGCTGTAGCGTGACAGTAAAAGCTTCATTGGGCTGGGTGTATCACCCCCAATTCTCCGTGTGGGGAAAACATCAATGACATCGCCACTGGCACCTTCACGTTCCTCAGGGCTCCAGTGATCATGCACAACAGCCAAGAGAAGGCCACGTATGCACTATAGGGGAAACCGCAGACCATGCTCCAAAGTAGATGCCACCCTGCTGACCAGTCGCCAGAAGCTGAGGCTTTACAAGGATGCTGTTTGTCTTTGCCTCACTTGGGACCTGTCCCTTGTCAGTTTTTCCATCTTTTGGGTTGAGAAACAGCCGAACACACCGGTAACTAAGTTCCTCAAGCAATGGAGTGGACTGGCAAATCTGCTGACACCAGTTGTCTGTTCCTGCCTACAATGCAAGGGGTCTCCAGCTCCCATCCATCTCTACCACCTTAAAGCAGCTAGTGTGCTAAGGTAGCCTCTCGTCCAGAGACCCTCTGGTCTGCCACTTAGCAGGACAGAAGCCCCCTGCTGAGGCTTCTGTTTAAAGGCAGGCGTTCAAGACATAGCCATAGGTGCTCAAGGCAATGGTAAGGACACTGGGCAGACTTGCAAAGCATTGGTTGCAAGAGTGAAACAGAGGGTGGTTCAGAAAGACACTCACCTGGAGACAGACAGCAGGCCAAATTTTATAATGACAGTTCCTTTTGAGACAAGGATAGAGGCCACTGCGAAGAAGAAGAGAGCGAGATACACTGATGTAATGTGATGACTGTCTGGTGCTGGGACATGGATCCAGACAAGAGAGCCACTTTATACAGCTACAAACACCTGTGACTATCTCCTTTCTGGAAGCCAGGACAGCCCAGCTGTGGACCTGGACTGCAAGCCACAACACCAGACAAGAGGCAAGCAGCATGCATTATGTGTAATCCTGTGTGCTGTACATGCTTGTGGAGTTAATCTACTCTCTTGACTATCTTATATTATACTGCATGCAGGCGATCTCTTCCGTGCGTGTTTTGTGCAAAATACAGTAAAATTATTCCATATTGAAGCTCAACTGCAGTACTGACCTACGCAGATGTGTCCTCCACTTTCTAGTTGGCATGGAAGAGAAGGAGACATCAAAATAATTATAAAGTATCCATCCATGGAAAATTGGCATATGCTATATAGCATTATTTTCAATGACTATGTAACACACCTCCTTTGCCGGTAGTGAAGAACATCACGTGCGCCTATCCTAAGATGATACCACTGTGCCCCATCCTGGAGGAAACATCTGCAGGATACACTTCTCAAACTAGTTTCTAGGCTGTCTGCTTTGGTGGCAGAACTTGAACTAGCTATGTTTACAACAGAATTTTGGTTGACCCCAACAACCACATGCTGTTGTGTGTGGTGCACCTAGTGCTGTGTTGTTTTGCAGCTGCTAACACACTATGAAACAGGTTGAAGGTTGCAAAGTGGGTTGTTACACTTGGCTGGTTTCATTGACTGGTTTCAAAACCAGTTACGGATGTGGGACATGTCCATGTACATCATTATGGCTTCCTACCAGCTCAATTTTCACTTCGCATTTTTTCTACAGGTTTTGATGGGTGGGTCTCATGTGAAGACCAAACAAAAGACAAATAAATTGTCTTTAATTCTGTTGTTGATTGCTGTCCACAATCACTTGCTACATCGAGATATTTCGCCGATAATGAAGCTGCTAAAACAACAATAAAAGCCCGAGTAGTCTGAAAGGAAACGCCAGATTTGTTAGATAAGTATATTACTAGATGCAAAACCCTATTATCACATTTCCAAATTGTCAATACAGAAGTATTTGTGGCAAGCAGTGATTGCCTCCACAGTCATCCAACAAACAGGTGGAAGAGCCAAAGACAGCAGTTTCAGCCTTATTGGGCTCAAGCTTGGCCCCAAAAACCTTAACAATATAACTGACAAAAGTACAGAAAAGAGTGTTTTCTTTAAATAGGCATGGATTCGTGGGATCAAAGGATACATCCAAAAGGTGGAAAAGATACACACTCGTTTCTGTACTTTCTTCAGTTCTACTGTTGACGATAGCCTTCGTGGCTGAAATGTCCAGTTACAACTTGTCCCTATGCTACGTCTTATCACTCAACAGAAGCCCATTCTTTTTATACCATTGCCTAGCAACGAGTCTCCATGACATTACTGAAGGCACTTCTTGCTTAGTTTGAAAGAAATCGAACAATTTGGATGTAGCTTGATCATTCCAGTTTAGCACCGCATGGCATTCATGCTGTTATGGTTGGAGTGGTGTATGACTCAATTGTTGTCAAGATCAAAGATGAAATTGGTCACAAGTGCAGGAGGTTATCGAGGAAGTGCATATTTTTGGACATGGTTCATCCTCTCTTGAGGACCAGGCAACTTTGATCCCTGAGTGTCTTGTGGAGTTGGGAGGCTTGACAGATGATGTCACTAGCAGTTCAGGAATCAAAGTTGTTGACACTCATTGTTTTTTCAAAGGGGACAAGCCTACTGAACAATTTTACGCTGGGGTGTCTTGTGGTGGGATATATTCATGTGTTGGCTGTTCCTGACATCGTAACCACTTCCCTGATTTCACCCATGGAACCAATTGTTCATATAGGACCCTGAAGAAAATTCAGGAAATTGCAATTGCAGGACACCTTGGAAGGGTGCCAAGGTATATAAGAACTAAGCAGTGACCAGGTGAGGATGGAATTGGAGAAGAGAGCAAGGACTATCCAACGAACAAGGATGGAAGGTTAGCACAATTGAAAGACATTCTGTGTGGAGTCCAGCGGGTGCCTGCTGTGTTGCTGCTTGTCTCAGAACCCACTCTCTTTAAACTGTACTTAAGCAGCTATTGTGTGGTTTAATGTGAACCGCTGCATCATCTAAAAGGGTATTTGGGAGCTGTGCTTAGCAGGATGCCCTCAGTTTTACAATCGTCACTGAAAGTGTCAGTGGGTGACTGCTTAGGTGCACTGTGGAAGAAATCACATTTGTACGGCTGTGATTCGTGAAATGCTCTAATACAAGTTGCTCACATTCTGGTGCAAACTGTGCCACTGGCCCTGCTGCAAACTTCATCACTTGCCTTGTGCAAGTATTTGAAATCCTTTATTCAAAGGAATAAAATCGCAGTTCAATACAGTGTTTGCAGTTTTGTGCTGCACCAGCTTCTTTGTGAGCTATTTGGAGAAACTTCAGTAGGGGTATACTTTCATGCTTTGTTAGTTCATTGCCCTGTTCAGCATGAACTTGTTTGTAGCAGGTCTACAAATGTGGAGAGTGAGGAAAGAATACCCCTACTGAAGCCTCTGCAATGTACCAGACATGGAGCAGGTTGCGAGCATGGAGCTGGTCCTGGACACGAGTACAGACCTTGAGTAGGTCGCGAGTGCAGACAGGGTCAGTCATGGCTGTGTTCAAGGTGAGTACCTGTAAAACGTGCATCAGTGCAGCTATATACAATTATACCCTAAACTATTTATACAGGTGTAATTTCCGCAACTATGGATTGCACATTGTTAGAAGTGCCCTCTATCCCCTGCTGAACTAGACACTATAGTTTTATGGAGAGGCACGTGTATGTGTGCGTACCGCTGCTCATGTATTCGCATTTATCAGTATACGTCCACTGTAATTAATCCATATTTCAAATATAACTGTTGTTGGGTGTAGTGCACTACTTGCATGAAATTGTGTACTTGTTTTACAATTTCTAATGTGGGTTAAGAAGGTGAGGGTTAACCCAAGTTAATTGGCCGGATGGACAGCGCAAACGGTCACGTGACCCGTGGTCACGTGGCCCACAGTCGTGTGGCGTATGGTCACGTGGCTCGTGGTCACGGGGTACATACAGGCACGCAGGGCACGTGTGCCCAGAGGGCCAACGGCTGTGGGCCTCGCGGGGGCACGTGAGGCGGCGGCCGGCGGGGGTCGCGTGTGGCTTTGTCTAGCCCGATAGATAAGTGGGGTGTAGAAGGGGGCGGGTTGCTATGTAGCTTTCCCACGCGTACGGGGAAGTCGAGTGGCAGAGACGCGGAGATTGTAGCTAGCTAGCTATCTACGTGATCGGACTTACGCACGATGTCGGGACAGCAGAGTACGAGCGCGGGACTGGAGACCAGCGCGGACCCGGTAGTGCCACCCTCCCAGGTCGTCCGGCTGGAAGATCTGCAGAGCACCCTCCAAGCGATGGTCGACAAGGCCATCAGTGACCGCGCGACATCGCAGCCTCCGTCAGCCGACGATAGTGGTAAGTGGGGGTAGGCGCACAGTAGCCAACGGCCCGGGGTAGTTCTCCCAGGGGCGAGTAGCCCCTGGGATGATCGGGGACACCTGCGTGTGGGTCCCCCATAACTCCTAAGGGTAGTTTTGCACGCGACCCACGCTAGGGGAGTGTAGACCCGGGGAGGTGGTTCCCCTAATTTATGTCTCGGTCCTACCCGTTGTAGGCACAGGTCTGGGCACGATGCCCCCGTTGACCTCGCTGGAAGGGATCCCCCAGATATCGGGTAGCCCCACGGAGGCCAGGGCGACCACGGCCCCGACCCTCGCGGGAGGGGGGGATGCCCCGGGCAGCCACGACACACCGGCAAGGGACTCGGTGACGGCCTTGATGGCCAATCTACTCCCTCAGGCCACCGCAGGCCTGGCTACCACATCACAGGGGGTGTATGTCGGTGAAGGCTTGCCCCCAGTACCTTCCAAGGTCGCCACCAAAATCCGGCGGGGGGAGTTCGTCGATATGGGCGAACTTCTACCAGAGTTCTGGGTACCCCCCCGGGAGGAGGAGGCACAGGCCAAATCCGAGGCCAAGTCGCGACGAGCCCGGTCAGTGCAAGACATCTATACCTGGATCCAATGTTTCGGAACATACGTCAGTGTATTGGCCCCCCTCCATCCCGGGCGAGTCCCAGAACTCATGGCATACCAGGCCACCATTGTCCGTGCAAGTCAGGACTACGCGGGGCTAGCATGGGTCCACTACGACTCAGCCTTCCGCAGGCAGGCCGCCCTGACCGGACTGACACGTTGGTCCGCCATTAACCCCACCATATACACTCTGTGTTTCGCGGGGTCAGCGAGGACGGCGACAAGGTGCGAACTGTGCTTCGCGACCACGCATTCGACGAAAGAATGCGCCCAGCAGGGGGACCCCGACCCTGGCGTGAGGGAGAGGCTGAGGGCCATCGAGAAGGTGGTCCTGAGCTTGGCCCCGGAGGGAAAGAGACCCCCACCCCCGCCGCGGGGTGGTGGTCAGCAGCGCCCATCGGGAGAGGTCTGCCGGCTTTTTAACACCAACCGCTGCACGTACCCTTTGTGCTGTCATGCACACGTGTGCAGCAGCTGCGGCGAAGACCACATGGCCCTGGCATGCCCCCGCCGCCCATCGCAGACAGGGAAATCCCCTTCCCCCGGCAAGCCGGCTTCAGGGGGGGCTGGTCGCCCCTATTGAGTAATGAGGACCCGGCGTCCTGAACTTGGGGAACTGTAGGGATGGACTGCACTCTAGGCTGTTTGTGTTGGGTAGTGGCAGGGTGTTGATGATTTCATTAGGGGCTGTTGATGGCTCTATATCGGCATACATTGATGCGTTGGCGGCATGCTCGACACGATGGGTCATACGATGGGTGGGGGATCGTACGACGCACCTGCCACCCGCATCCCCTCGTCCACCCACGCAGGCACATACCAGTACATGAGCGACTTATCGCGGCTGGATGCATGTCGCCCACAGGTACCGACACGCCTGTTACCGCGCATGGAAGAAGTGCACTGCCCACTCCCCTGGCAGGAGTGGGACCGCAGTTTGGCCTCCCACCCGGACCGGCGCTTCCGGGCGTACGTCGTCAATGGACTTCGCCACGGCTTCCGGGTGGGATTCGACTACCAGCACGCCTGCCGGAAGTCCCTCCGCAACATGCCATCAGCACTGGAGCAGCCCCAGGTGGTCCGGGAGTACCTGGCCACGGAATGTAGTGAGGGCCGGGTCCTGGGCCCCCTCGGAATTCCCACAGGTGCACACTAGCCGCTTTGGGGTGATCCCCAAGGTCTCGACGGGCAAGTGGCGCCTCATTCTGGATATGTCGTCCCCGGAGGGGTTGAGTGTTAATGACGGAATCCAGGAGGCGCTCTGCTCCTTGTCCTATGTTAGCGTAGAGGATGCAACCAAGGGGGTGGTGGCCAAGGGCAGGGGGGCCCTGCTGGCCAAGGTTGATGTAAAAAGCGCTTACCGCAATGTGTCGATACACCCAGACGACTGGTGGCTGATGGGGATGCTATGGGAAGGAGGGCTGTACATTGACACAGCCCTCCCGTTTGGTCTGCGGTCCGCCCCCAAGATCTTCACAGCCATCGCTGACGCGGTCGAATGGGTGGTGAAACAAGAGGGGGTGGATTTTGTCCTTCATTACTTGGACGATTTTTGCTGGTTGGGGCTCCGGCCTCACAGGAGTGCACGGGGGCCCTCACCACCCTGTTGAGCGTCTTTGACCGGCTGGGCCTCCCTGTGGCTACGGACAAGTTGGAGGGCCCGGGCTGTCAGCTTACATTCTTGGGTTTTGAGCTGGACTCCACAGTGTTGATCATCCGGCTGCCGCAAGTGAAGTTGATGGAGCTCCAAGAACTGATCCAGACGTGGGTGGGGCGAAAGTCCTGCTCCAGGAGAGAGCTGGAGTCCCTTGTGGGGAAGCTGGGCCATGCTGCCCGGGCGGTGCCTCCGGGCCGGACATTCATGCGTCGCATGTTTGAGCTCCTCACAGGCACACGACAAGCCCACCACCATATCCGCCTCAACACGTCCTTCCGCTCCGACTTGCTGTGGTGGGCGACATTCCTGGACACATGGAACGGAGTCACCATGATGCAGACCCTTGTGCTGGGGTGACGGGCTCACCATGTGTGGACAGATGCGTCGGGCCACTTCGGATGTGGGGCGGTGTACCCCGACTCACGGTCATGGCTGCGATGCGACTCCAGGAGGAGAGTATCCTGCTCCAGGAGCTTCTGCCCATTGTCTTGGCCTGCGCCGTGTGGGGGCCGGATTGGCAGGGATCGTCAGTGATCGTACACTGCGATAACATGGGGGCGGTGGCAGTAGTGAACTCAGGCTATAGCAAGGTGCCGCAGATCATGCACCTGCTGCGGTGCCTATTCTTCATTCGGGCTCACTTCAGCCTTTCAGTACGGGCGGTACATGTCCCAGGGGTGGAGAATGGCTGGGCGGATGCCATATCACGCAACCTGTTGTCTGGTTTCTTTGCACAGGCACTGGGGGCTATCGGCAGGTGCCAGCCCATCCCACCCGGCCTGCTGGAACTACTCGTGGGGCAACAGCCAGATTGGACATCCACAGTCTGGACGCAGCTGTTCAGACGTTGTTTTCCGCTGGCCTAGCGGCCTCAACGCAGTCGGTGTACCGCACGGGGAGCCGGCGATTCCTGCAGTTCTGTGGCACCTACCAGATTCATCAGCCCTACCCAGTCACAGAGAGGACTCTGAGCGGTTTTGTCGCCCATCTGCATGGGGCCGGGCTCGCACCAGGGACGGTTAAGGGCTATCTGGCAGCCGTGCGTCACTCCCAAATCGCGCTGGGGATGGGAGATCCTCACATGGGGCACATGCCGCAACTGGAGTACGTTGTCAAAGGTCTCAAACGGACCCACCGACCCAACAACCCTCAGACGAGACTACCCATAACGCCAGCAATCTTGAGGGACCTTCGAGCAGTCTGGGACAGGTGGCCAGGCCGGCGGGACGCCTCCATGCTCTGGGCCGCCTCCTGCATGTGTTTCTTCGGCTTCCTCCGGGCCGGGGAAGTCGTGGTCCCCTCGGACTCCAGTTTTGATCCTTCATCCCACTTGGCCCATGGGGATGTCCGGGTGGACAACATCACAAACCCCCACTACCTGGAGGTCAGGATTAAGGCGTCCAAAACGGACCCATTCCGGCAGGGAGTGTCCGTCTTTCTCGGGGTGACAGGAGGGGACCTGTGCCCGGTGGCAGCCATCCTCAGCTACATGGTCCTCCGGGGCCAGGACGCGGGCCCATTCTTCAGGTTTGCCAGGGGAAACCTGCTTACACGCGAACGATTCGTCGTGGCAGTGCGGTCAGCCTTGGAGAGCGTGGGATACCACTCCTCCCACTACGCAGGCCATAGCTTCCGCATCGGAGCAGCGACCACCGCAGCACAATGCGGGATCTCGGATGCCCTCATCAAGACTCTGGGCCGGTGGCAGAGCGCATCCTATATGGTCTATATCAGGACCCCCCGGGACACCTTGTGTTCGGTAGCGCGGCGGCTGGTCGGCCCAACCACCAAACCAGGACTGCGATAGAGTGTCTGCTAGGGTTAGTCTGTGACATGTGTGTATTTATGCCGGGAACGGCAGTTATGGGTTATTTCTGGGGAGTAGGGGGAAAATGGTGGGGGGTTCATCCAGCTGGCTAGCCCCAGGGAGAAGTAGGCCAGGTGGGTAGGGTTGCATGAGGTGGACTTCTCCTCAGGAAGGCTTGGGTGAGGGGTGGTCTACATATAGCTAGAAGCGGCCACCCTCTGGGCTCAGCAGGGTAACTCCCGTGACTCACCCAAACGTTAACCTGGGCACGTGACCGGGGGGAGGAGCCCCCAGGCCCCACGTCATGGGACCAGGGGGCGGAGCCTCCACATCCTACATCACGTGACTGGGGGCGGAGCTTCAGGGATGCACGTGACTGGCGGGAAGAGCTGCCCTGGACCGCATAACAGAGGTCCAGGATCGCCCCAGCCACGTGATGGGTGGGCGGAGTTACCGTAACCCACGTGGCAGGCAGCGCTGAGCCCAGCACTGCCGCCAACCCTGATGGGTGGG
>MKWU01006794.1_pt1 | contig 11367 bp, 7 predicted proteins | sample 809101 | NCBI WGS metagenome assembly MKWU01 (sample SAMN05860141, study PRJNA318959) | sponge metagenome | host: Aplysina aerophoba | place: Slovenia: Piran, Adriatic Sea, Gulf of Piran | collected 2013-05-07
GAGCCAGTCCAGCAATGCAGGATGCGTCGGAGGATCACCGTTGACACCGAAGTCACTTGGCGTTCTGACAATTCCCTGTCCGAAGTGGAACTGCCAGATGCGGTTGACGATCACGCGCGCGGTGAGAGGATTCTCGGGACTGGCGATCCAGCGCGCCAACGCCAGCCGCCGCAAACTTGTCTTCGGATTCTCGCCCTCCCATGTTGCCGGCCTCACAAGAGCCTTGTCGCCGGGGTCCAGCACCGCGGGAACACCGGCGGTTACCTCCGGACCCGGCGCTGTGGCCTTGCCGCGAATCAACAGATGAGTCGCCGCTGGTTTCTTCTTCGGTTCGTGCAGGAAGTAGCCCCGCGGCAGATCCGGCGTTTCCTCGCGAAGCTCACAGATCAGATTCTCAAGCGTCTCGATGCGCCTGCGCTTTTCACGAGGCAGGGCAGCGGCCAACTCCTCATCCAGCCGCCGTTGGTTTTCCTTGATGAGCTCCCGCTGGCGAACCGTGATCTCTTCGCGAGTCGCCAGGAAAGCGTCTCGCACTTCACGACTCAACTTACCGTCGCCATTTCTTAGATGCTCGAGCCGGAACTGCGAACGAATCTCGGTGATCACCTTCTCGAGCGGCTCGATCTTCGCATCGCGCAGTTTCTGTCGTTCGATTTGGAGGGGCCGTCCGATCGGAAGGTCCAACTCACGGCGCCCGTTCCGAGCGCGATCCATCGGATCGAATACCGCCAGGAATCGGTAGTAGTCACGCGCGGTCAGGGGCTCGAACTTGTGGTTGTGGCAACGAGCGCAGCCGAGGGTCAGTCCGAGAAAGACATTCGATGTCGTGCTGACCAGATCGTCGAGTTGGTCGTAGCGGTCCGTCAGCGGATCCGCCGGTTCATCGTCCCACGGGCCGAGCCGCGTGTATCCCAAAGCAATGAACGTCTCGGCGGAACGATCGGGCAACTCATCACCCGCAAGCTGTTCGAGAACGAAGCGGTCGAAGGGCTTGTCGTCGTTGAACGCCCGAATAACGTAGTCGCGGTAGCGCCAGACGTGCGGCTTGGTGGCGTCGCGCTCGTATCCATTCGTCTCGGCATAACGTACGAGGTCAAGCCAGTGACGCGCCCAACGCTCACCGTAGCCTTTGCGGCCGAGAAGCTCATCGACGACAGCATCAAGCGCCTCCGCGGATGGATCTTCGTAGAAGACCTCTTGCTCTGCAATCGTTGGAGGCAAACCCGTCAAGTCGAGGTGCACTCGCCGCAAAAGCTGATGCGGTTCCGCTCTCGGGTTGGGCTGCCAGCCCTGTTGTTCTAACCGCGCGAATACAAAGCTGTCGATCGGATTACGAACCCGGGCCAGCAACTCATCGCTTTGTACTGGCGGCGGATCCGGTCGGCTTCGCGGCTGAAACGCCCAGTGGTCTTTGCCGTCGGACGGGCCGTGCTCGGCGTGCACCTCGCTCCCGTCGTCCGGCCATGCCGCGCCTTGATCGATCCAACGACGTAGCAGCGCAACCTGATCGACGGTCAGTCTCGGGCCCTGCGGCGGCATGACAATCTTTTCGTCAGCCCCGCTTACATAGCGAATCAGAAGACTTTCGTTGCTCTTGTGAGGAACGATCGCGGGCACGCCCGACCCGCCCCCACGCAAAGCGTCGGCCCGCCGATCCAATCGAAACTCGCCGAACTGGTTCTCGGAACCGTGGCAGACGTAGCAGTGGGTTTCGAAAATCGGCCGAATGTCGTTCTCGAAGTCAGCGGAGTCGGCTCCCCACGATCCGGCTGGAAAAATGAGTAGTGCAGCAAGGAAGAGGATTGCGATGGCAGCAAGACGCGGCATCAAGAGCAGCTAGCGGTTCACCGGGAAGGTACAGCAAAAACCTTGGCTCTACTATACCGCAGCACTCCGAGGCCACCAAGACACGGCCTTGTGTCAATGCAAGATGCACTGAAAGCTCGGCGCTCGAGCTTGCAACCTTGGCAGCGAGCGGGCAAAGCAAGCGACAGCGCTAAAAACCCTGTTGTTTGAGGTCTTCGATGGTGAGATTTGAACCGGGGTCGATGGTCATGTTGCAGAGGAGTTTTTCGACGTGTTTGGCAAGCATGTCGCACTCGATGTTGACTTCGGCTCCAGGGCGTTGGGTGTGGAGGGCGGTGGCTTGGTAGGTGTGGGGAATGATGGCGACGGAGACCAGATCATCTTCTACGGAGGCGAGCGTGAGGCTGACGCCGTCGATGGCGATGCTGCCCTTGAAGACGAGATAGCGGCGCAGGGGCTTCGGGACGCGGACTTCGAGGAGCCAGTTTCCGTCCCCGGCGGGGTCGAGGCGGCTGATCTCGCCAGTGCCGTCGACGTGGCCCAGGACGAAGTGTCCGCTGAGGCGGCCGCCGGGGGCCAGGGGCCGTTCGAGGTTCACCAGCGATCCGGTTTGGAGTGAGCCAAGGTTCGTCTTGTCGAGGGTCTCGGGAGAGAGGTCGGCGGCGAAACCGGTTGCGCTGACTTCGACGGCGGTGAGACAGGCGCCGTTGACGGCGATGCTGGCGCCGATGGTGAGGTCGGAGAGGATTCGTTCGGTGCGAATGCTCAGTCGAGCGCCGGCGGTGGCCCGGGTCAGGGATTGGACGCTGCCTGTCTGTTCGATAATTCCGGTAAACATGGTGTTGGGATTCAGGGGTTTGCGTGACGGATTGAGCAGGTCGAGGGAAAGGTCGCGCACCACAGGGTCGATCTTCTGGCTACGGGTTTGCCGCGTTCGTCAGCGGTTTCTTGCGGTGTTCCGGATTTGTACGAGTTGCCACCCGTTCCAGCGTCTGTGCGCGGATTGTCAGCCGAGCCCTCCGCCGCTTGGCATTTTAGTCTTCGGAGCCCAGGTAGGCTTCCACCGCGAATTCGTCGCGGCTTACGGAGAACGTTCGTACATCGTGAAGTTGGATGGCACCCGAGCGGCTGCGGCGGCCGATGCCGCCCGCCAGCGGGAGTGAGTCGACGCCGCCGAGAATCTTGGGGGCGTAATAGAGCAGCGTCTTGTCGACGATGCCGCTGTCGAGGGCAGCCCAGTTGAGTTTGGCCCCGGCTTCGATGACAAGCGAGATCATCTGCTGTTCACCCAGCCAAACGACAAGGGAGGGCAGGTCGACGCGGCCTCGAGGGGCTTCGAAGACCTTGACGGGGATGCCACGCTCCTCGAGCGCGGAGCGGCGCTTGGCAGGCGCGGCGGAAGTCGTCGCTATGACCAGATCATCATTGAAGGATTCCACCATTCCCGACGTGAGCGAAATGCGCAATAGAGAATCGGCCACGACGCGTACCAGAGGCCGGCGTCGCAAGAGCTTGGAGCGGTCGGTGAGGAGCGGGTCGTCGGAGAGGACGGTACCGATGCCGGTGAGAATGGCATCGTGATCGTGGCGCACCTGCTGGACATGGGCGCGGGCGACCTCGCTGGTAATCCAGCCGGTGTTGTCGTCGGGCGCGGCGATCTTGCCGTCGAGAGTGAGCGCGGCCTTGAGCGTGACAAAGGGGTGTCCGGTCTTGCTGAAGTGGAAAAAGGCTTCGTTGAGGCGTCGGGATTCCTCTCGAAAGTCGTCTGCGGGGTCGACGGTGAGACCTGCGTTGCGCAGGCGAGCCAAGCCGCCGCCGGAGACTTTCGGATGCTCGTCCTCCACAGGGCAGACGACGCGGCGGCGTGCGGGGGGGCGGGGGGAGTCCTCGTGAAGGTGGGCGGGGGGGGCGACGGTGAGCCCGGCGTGGCGCGGGGGAGCCAAGCCGCCGCCGGAGACTTTCGGATGCTCGTCCTCCAAAGGGCAGACGACGCGGCGGATTCCGGCGGTGATGATGGCGTCGGTGCAGGGAGGCGTGCGGCCTTCGAAACAGCACGGTTCGAGGCTGACGTAAAGCGTGCCGCCGCGGGCCCGTTCGCCCGCTTCCTCGAGTGCGAGAACTTCGGCGTGCTTCCTGCCGTGATAGGTGTAGAAACCGCGTCCGGCGGGTGATCCCGCGGCGTCGCAGACGAGAGCTCCGACCATGGGGTTGGGGCTTGCCAAGCCTCGTCCCTGGCGGGCTAGACGAAGGGCTTCGCGAAGGTTGTTGCTGTCTTCGGCCATCATCCTTCGAAAAGCGACCGCACGAAAGTCTTGGCGTCGAACGGCACGAGGTCGTCGGCCCGTTCGCCGACGCCGACATAGCGGATGGGCAGGCCGAGCTCGCGAGTAATCGCGACTACGATGCCTCCCTTCGCGGTGCCGTCGAGCTTGGCGAGCACCAGGCCGGTGACGCCGGCGGTATCGGTGAACCGGCGGGCTTGCTCCAAACCGTTCTGGCCCGTGACGGCATCGAGCACCAGCAGGACTTGATGCGGCGCGCCGGGGAGAAGCCGCTCCGCGGTGCGCTTCATTTTTTGGAGCTCGGCCATCAGGCCGGCTTTGTTGTGCAAACGGCCCGCCGTGTCGACGATGACGTGATCAACGGCACGCGCCTTGGCGGCTTCCAGTGCATCGTAGAGAACTGCGCTGGGGTCGGCGCCTTGCTGTTGTTTGATGACGGGCTGACCGGTGCGCTCGCCCCACGCGGTGAGCTGTTCTGCGGCGGCCGCGCGGAAAGTATCGGCCGCGCACAGGAGGACCTTCTTCCCTTCCCCGCTGAAACGGTGGGCAAGCTTCCCGATAGTAGTGGTCTTGCCGGTGCCGTTGACGCCGACGACAAGGATGACCTCGGGCGGTTTGACCGCACTATGTTCTTTGGGTTCGGGTGCCTGCAGCACGTCGAGAAGGTGGCGGGCAATGTGGTCCCTGAGCTCCGCTGGATCTTTAAGCTGATCGCGGTCGAGTCTTTCGCGGACTTCGTCCAGGACTTCGGTGGCGGTGCGGACGCCGATGTCGGCGTCAATCAGCATCATTTCAAGCTCATCGAGGAGGTCGGTGTCGATTTCCTTCTTGCCCTGAACGAGGTCGTCAAGCTGCTCGCTAAGGTCGTCGCGCGTCTTGGCGACGGCGGTTTTGAAGCGGTCTAGCAGACCCGGGTCCGGGGGGGGACCGAAGAGCGTCTGAATCATGTCGGATGCGTCCGTAGCGGACGGTCGGGGGAAACGACGGTACGTCTTGACGCGGGAGGGCGCCCGTTATGGCGATGATAGCACGCAGGTCTTGCAAGACCGTGACGGCGAGCTCGAGTGCCCCAGGCGAGGCCTGGGAACGGCAGGGGTGCGCCAGTTTTGCGCCTTGACGAAGATCAGCCCTTCCGTCGGTGGTCGGCTACGAGTTGCTCAATGCCGACGACGTCGGTGGGATAGCGGCCGGTATAGCAGGAATAGCAATATCCGCCGTTACGATCTTGGACGGCTTGCCGCAGGCCTTCGATCGAGAGGTAGGCGAGCGAGTCGGCCTCGGTGTAGCAGCGAATCGATTCGATATTGTGATTCGCGGCAATCAGCTCGTCTTTGTCGGGCGTGTCGACGCCGTAGTAGCAAGGCGACATCGTCGGAGGGCACGAGATGCGCAAATGCACTTCCTTTGCGCCTGCCTTGCGCATCATGCGGACGATCTTGCGGCTGGTTGTGCCACGGACGAGCGAGTCGTCAACGAGCACAACGCGTTGACCTTCGATGAGGTGACGGACCGGGTTCAGCTTGAGCTTGACGCCGAAGTCGCGGATGGACTGCTTGGGCTCGATGAAGGTGCGGCCCACATAGTGGTTGCGGATGAGACCCATTCGGAACGGCAGTTCGGCTCCGGCGGCGTAACCGATGGCCGCAGAGACGCCGGAATCGGGAACGGGGACGACGACATCGGCAGGCACGTGCGATTCGCGCGCCAGCAGACGGCCTAGCATTTGGCGGGAGTCTTCGACAGGGCGGCCGAAGACCAGTGAATCGGGACGGGAGAAATAAACGTGCTCGAAAACGCAGTGCGCTGCTGGCAGTGCGGGTGCGAAGGGCTCGCGGACGAGCCCGTCTTCGCTGACCAGGACCATCTCGCCGGGATGGACGTCATCGATGTACGTGGCGCCGATGAGGTCGAAGGCGCAGGTCTCGGACGCGAAGACGTAGGCGTCATGTCCGTTGTGCTTGAGCTTGCCGAAGGCCATGGGACGGAAGCCCCGTTGGTCGCGCGCCACGATGAGGCAGTCTTTTGCGATCAAGGCCAGGGAGAAGGCGCCTTCCAGCCGCAACAGCGATTCGCGCAGCGCATGTTTGAGGTTGGGCTCACGGGAACGCGCCATCAAGTGCAGGATGACTTCGGTATCGCTGGTCGCATTGAAAATCGAACCGGACATTTCCAGCTCGTTGCGAACTTCGATGGCGTTCGTCAGATTGCCGTTGTGTGCGAGGGCAAGTTGGCCTTTGTTGCACCCGACAATGAAGGGCTGGGCATTGAGCTTGTTGCTCTGACCGGCGGTGGAATAGCGCGTGTGGCCGATCGCCACCTTGCCGGGCAGGTCTTTGAGGACGCGCTGCGTGAAGATTTCGGCGACGAGGCCCCTCTCCTTCGTGCAGTAAAGCCGTTCGCCGTCACTCGAACAAATGCCGGCGCTCTCTTGCCCGCGGTGCTGCAGGGCATAGAGACCGAGGTAGGCCAGGTTCGCGGCCTCTGGGTGGCCGTGAATGGCGAATACGCCGCACTCTTCGCGGAAGCCGTCGAACTCCGTTGCGCCGTTGGAATGGCCCGCTGGATCGCCGGTGTCCTTGCGCCTGTGCGTCATCAGCCGCAGAGCATCCTCTCCAGAGAGGAATCCCATGATCGGAAAAGTTCTCCGACGGATGCGTGGAACGTGTCTCCGTTGATTTGGATTTCCAGATTGCCCTCTTCGGTTTCGCCGATGACCGGCGCGGGAATCGCCAGATCGTCTGCGATGCTGCCAACTGCCTCGCTGTTCTCTTTGGATACCGACAACAGGACTCTCGAGGGTGCTTCGTGGAACAGAGTGAAAAGTGGGCTGAACTCTGATGATAGCTCGATTCGCGCACCGATGCGCCTGGGTCCGAATCCGCAGCGCGCCAGAGCCACGCCCAGGCCGCCATCGCTGAGATCGTGTGCCGATTCGGCAAGGCGGGCGCGCACGATATCGCGGACGGTTTTGTGAACTCGTTTTTCGTAGTCCATGTCGAGAGTGGGCGGCAGACCCCATGTCTCTCCCAGGATGACTTTGGCGTATTGTGAGCTTCCGAATCGGCGCTCCAGGTCAAGCGGGTCGGCGGTTACCCCGGGCAGGACGCCTCCAACGAGCATGATCTTGCGGCCGGGCCGTTGAAAGTGCATGCCTGCCGGGACGCCCATGTGGTCGAGAAGGCCGACGATGCCGATGACGGGTGTCGGATAGATGGCGTCGCCCAAGGTCTCGTTATAGAAGCTGACGTTGCCGCCGGTGATCGGCGTGCCGAAGTGGCGGCACGCTTATTCCCTACCTTCCACGGCTTTGGCGAATTGCCCCATGTTCTCAGGCTTTTCGGGGTTGCCGAAGTTCAGGCAATTCGTCGCGGCAATCGGTTCGGCGCCGACGGTCGAGAGGTTTCGGCAACACTCCGCGACGGCGAGCTGGGCGCCTTCGCGCGGGCTGAACGCGCAATAGCGGCCGTTGCCGTCGAGTGCCATGGCGAGAGACACGCCGGCGTCCTTGACGCGGACCACCGCGGCATCGCACCCGGGCGGTGCCGTCGTGTTCGTGCGGACCATGTAGTCGTACTGCTCGTAGATCTTGCGCTTCGAGCAGAGGTCCGGAGCAGCGAGCAGCTTCTTGAGTGCGTCGGCATGGTCGGCGGCCGAGGGTTGCGGCAGCTTGGGGCCATCCAACGGTGCGGGGCGGAACGGCGTCGTTGCAGGGCGATCGTAGAGCGGCGCGTCATTGGTGAGCAGTGAGTTCGGCACCTCGGCAACGACCTCGCCATGATCGCGCACCCGGAGAATTCCGTCGTCCGTGACGGTGCCGATCTCCACGGCGTCGAGTCCCCACTTCTTGAAGATGGCGAAAACTTCTTTCTCGACGCCGCGTTCGGCTATCAGCAACATGCGCTCTTGCGACTCGGAAAGCATGATTTCGTAGGGCGTCATGCCTTGCTCACGCTGGGGAACGTTCTTGAGGTCAATCTCCACACCGGTGCCGCCGCGGCCGCCCATTTCGCAGGTCGAGCAGGTCAGCCCGGCGGCGCCCATGTCCTGAATGCCGAGAATCACTCCACTCTCCATCGCTTCGAGACAGGCTTCGAGCAGAAGTTTCTCGAGAAAGGGGTCTCCGACCTGAACGTTGGGCCGCTTCTCTTCCGACTGTTCGTCGAACTCGGCCGAGGCCATCGAAGCCCCGTGGATGCCGTCCCGACCGGTCTTCGCTCCAACGTAGATCACCGGGTTGCCGATTCCGGAGGCCTTGCCGAAGAAGATCCTGTCCTTTCGGAAGATGCCGAGCGCGAACGCGTTGACCAGGGGGTTGCCGTTATAGCTCGATTCGAAGACGCATTCGCCGCCGATAGTGGGGACACCGAAGCAGTTCCCGTAGTGCGCAATGCCGCCCACGACGCCGCCCACAATGTGGCGGTTGCGGTTTCCAGCTTCGGGGTCGTTGGGTGGCCCGAATCGTAGCGAGTCCATCACGGCTAGCGGGCGCGCGCCCATCGTGAAGATGTCGCGCAGAATGCCGCCGACGCCCGTCGCCGCGCCCTGGAACGGCTCGATAAAGCTGGGGTGATTGTGGGATTCAATCTTGAAGGCCGCGGCGTATCCGTTGCCGATGTCAACGATACCCGCGTTTTCGCCGGGGCCGACAAGAATCCTCTCACCCGAGGTGGGCAGCTTCTTGAGATGCTTACGCGAGCTCTTGTAGGAGCAGTGCTCGCTCCACATCACACTGATGATGCCGAGTTCGGTGAGGTTCGGCTCGCGGCCGATCTTCGCGACGATCAGTTCGTACTCCTCGATCGTAAGGCCGTGTTGCTCGATGACTTCGGCGTTGATGGTCATCACGGAGCGCAGGGTCGTAGCGAGTCGAGTGAGGTTAGCTGCGGACGAGAGAATGGATCATCGATTCGAAGACCAGCCGTCCATCGATAGAGCCCATAGCCGGGTCGGCCGCTCTTTCAGGATGAGGCATCATGCCGAGCACGTTGCGGCCTTCGTTCACAATGCCGGCGATGTTGTTGACTGAGCCGTTGGGGTTTGCCTCGGGCGTGACCCGCCCATCAGCATTTACGTATCGAAAGATGACCCGGTTATCCCGTTCGAGTATGTCGAGCGTCTCTTCGTCGGCGTAGTAGCAGCCTTCACCGTGAGCGATCGGGATTGCCAGAATTTGACCCGGGTTACAGTGCCGAGTGAACGGAGATTCCGTACTCTCAACGTGCAAATGCACCGTGCGGCACACAAAGTGCAAACACCGGTTCCGCACGAGTGCGCCCGGCAACAATCCCGACTCGACGAGAATCTGAAACCCGTTGCAGATCCCGATCACAAGGCCGCCGTGCTCCGCGAATCGTTGCACCGCGCTCAGAACAGGTGAGAAGCGAGCGATTGCGCCGGCGCGTAAATAGTCGCCGTACGAGAAGCCGCCGGGGAGCAGAATCGCGTCGAAACCGGACAGATCTTCCGACTCGTGCCAGATGAAGTCCGCGGATTGACCCAGGTTCTCCCGCAGCGCGTAAAGCGCGTCGTGGTCGCAGTTTGAACCAGGAAAGAGGACGACTCCGAAGCGGAGGGAGGGCGAGTCCGCCAAGGCCACCTGTCAGTGTAGCATTGTTGCCGCTTGCTCTCGAACGGCCTCTCGATGCTGTCGATACGATCTCCTGAAGGCTTGGGTTCGTGTTAGATTGGATGGGAAGCGGGCGCAGCATGAGCATAATGATCGCCGAGGTGTACAAGGCTCTGGTCGAGGCCGGAGCGCCCGAGGACAGCGCTAGGGCCGCCGCCAGTTCCATCCCTGTCGCCAAGGACTTGGCCAGCAAGCAGGACATCGCCGAGGTGAGACAGGAAATCACCTCGCTTCGGGGCGAGCTGAGACAGGAAATCACCTCGCTTCGGGGCGAAGTGAAGTCGGATCTGAAGCTCATAAAGTTCGTCTACGGCCCAGCGGTTCTGCCGATGCTCACCAAGCTGGTCTTCTTCCCCTGACCTGAAACATCCTGTTGATCAAGCCGGGTTGACACCCATCCGGATGTTTCCTGTTTGAATGATCCGCCCACGAGCGGAGGAAAAACTGACCTGCATTTCTCACCACGTGTCGAGGCGAGGTGCGTGAGAGGGCCGTCAGGACGAGGCGTGAGACGCTTGGCGCGCGCAGGTGTACTTGACCGTACATCGAGAACACCAAGCAAGCGTTGCGAAGGAAAAGCAAAGTCATGGCGGTCTTATCGCGTGCTTCGCCAGTCAGGTGGTGAGAAATGCAGGCAAGATCGCCTCCCCTTCCGTCGGGTCTCCGCGGTCCGCCGAAGTTGCGCGAGAGTTCGGCGTGCGCGCGGCCCTTCCCACCCGCAACGCCAGGCATGCCTCGGTCCGCCACCCGATCTCCATGTTCCAGTTCGGCTCGATCGGAGGCTCCACTGCAATGGACCGCGCGACTATACTGTTGTCATTTCCCGCATCAGGAGTTGCGCCATGAATCGCAGAACATTTCTCTCCGGCGTCAGCGCCGCGCCTCTTATCTCGGGCCAAACAAGCGGCCAGGACTACACCCCGGTCGGCGAACGACCTCCGAACATTCTGTTCCTCCTGTTTGACAAGTGTCGAACGGATGCCATCGGAGCGTACGGCGAGCGCGAAGTGCACACGCCCAACCTTGACTTTCTCGCCGAAACCGGGGTTCGCTTCAACAACTGCTATGCGCCCCAGGCTCTCTGCGGGCCGACGCGGGCGTCGATCCTGACGGGCAGCTACTCCCACGTTCATGGGCTGAAGCGGAACGTATATCCGCATAGCCCCGGCTCCAGCAACTCGACCTATCAGGAGCCGATCATCGACCCCTTCCGCGATCAGCGCTTCCGGCTGTGGGACAACTTCGCGTTCTATCTCAACAATGCGGGCTACGCGACCGGGCACATCGGCAAGTGGCACTTGGGGCCTGCAAACCCCGGCTTCTTTGATTACTGGAAGTCGTTCAACTCGCTGCTGCTGCACTGGATCGGCGAGCCGCACCGATCGCGCTACCGGCCCGACGTGCACACCGATCAAGGTCTGCGCTTCCTCGACGATCACGCCGACGAGCCTTTCTTCCTCTATCAGTCCTACTATTCGCCGCACGAGCCATCCGATCCGCCCAAACACTTCCTGAAACACTATGAAGGGCAGCCCCACGCCGGCTACTACGGCTCGGTCAGTGCACTTGATTGGAACGTCGGGCGCATCCTCGACAAGTTGCGCGAGAAGGGTCTGCTCGATGACACGATGATCATCTTCACGACCGAGCACG
>MKWU01006795.1_pt1 | contig 11361 bp, 12 predicted proteins | sample 809101 | NCBI WGS metagenome assembly MKWU01 (sample SAMN05860141, study PRJNA318959) | sponge metagenome | host: Aplysina aerophoba | place: Slovenia: Piran, Adriatic Sea, Gulf of Piran | collected 2013-05-07
CGACGCAGCCAGAGGAAGCCCCTCGGCCCACCGGGGTTTATCGACCATACACTCAATCATCAGCGCCAACTTCTCTTCCGCCTCGTCCTCGCGAACCAGACCAACGATCTGGTCATGCACATGGAGCACGACCGGGACGCCCTCGCGCATCGAGAGCCTGATCCCGTGGGCCAGCTGGTCGCGCGCAATGGCCTGACTCGGGTTTTCCACCAGCTTGCCCGCGTGTGTGCTCATCCGCGTCCACTGGTGCCGGTCGTCCAAGCCCTCGTAGGTCAACGCCGGCCGGTAGTCGCCCCAGGGCATCAGCCAGTCCATGATCTTGGGCCGGACATAATGGAGATGCCGGCCGCTCGGCAGGCGCATCCGCAGGAAGGGTCCCTTCCGGTCGTAGCGGAGAGGCCCGCACTCGGTCGGCTGCCCGGTGCTTGTGCAGCGCTTCGCGGCGCGCTCGTTGTCGTACCAGTAGTCAACCGTGTCCTTGAAGGTCTCGCGCCACGTCGTCACGCTCTTGTCGGCCTGCTGTTGCGTCAGCGTGATCCCCATGTTCTTCGCGTAGCCCATCAGGCCCGTGGCCTCTTCCTCGCCCGACCGATTATCGATATACGTCGTGCCGGCGCTGAGCTTGTAGCCGCAGCCGAGCACGGCCGGTTTCGAGAGGGTCCGCTTGGTCTTGTCGCCGCTCTGATACTCCGCGTACAACCGCTCGTAGGGTTGCCCGTAGAGGTATTGAGCGAAATCGACATAGGGATCACGGCCCTTGTCGAAAACGCCTAGAATCTTTCGGTCGTTCGCGATCCAGCCGAGGACCCGATTCTCGATGGCGTTGAGATCGGCGTCGATGAAGACCCACCCCGGCGGCGCCTGAATGACCGGCCGCACGCCAGCCGCGAGCACGTCCATCGGCTTGCCGAAGAACCACTCCAGAAGCTCCGCGTCGCCCTTCTCGATCCAGGTCGCCAACTCGACCTGAATGCCGCCCACGATCCGCTTGTAGCCGCTGGGCAACTTCTCGTAGTCGATGTCTTGCAGATACTTCTCGGCAATCGTCAGATTGTGAACCTGGACGCCTCGGCCGCCCCACCGGCCCGTCCGCGCTGCCGCCATGAACTGGAGCCCGAAGCGAATGCGGCCGTCCGACTCAGCGCGCGCCTTGAGGGCGTCGTACTTCTTCGTAGACTGCCGCGAGACCTCTTTGTGAAGGCCAAGGACCTGATGGGCGACCGCGCCCTCTTTCGCTTTCTCCGGTTCGTACCAGAGGTTCACATGGCCCTTCTGGAGATCATAGTAGGGATAGCCGTTCTGATTCAGCCAATGGAGAAGCTGGTCTCTCGACCGGGGGTTTTCCAGCCCGGTCAGACGCCGCATCTCCGTGACCTTCTTCACAACCAACTCGTCCCGTATCGCGAGGGCGTTGTTGACCATATCGAGGTTGACCGGAAAGCCGTCCTCGTTGATCTTCTGATCGAGAACCCACATCTCCCACTCATGTTCCGGGAGATCGTAGGGTTTCAGCCGCGAATAGATGCCACGCTCCGCCAAAACGTCGTTCCGATTGTACTCTTTGTACTTCTCCCACAACTCCGGCTTCTCGTACCAGTAGACCCGCCGTGCGGGTTTCGTCTTCGTCGGCGGTCTTAGCTTGCTGAACCAACTGATGAGGCGAGTTCCCTCGCCTTTCTTCTGTTCCTCGACAGGCAGCTTGACGATAGGCCCGACCTTCCGCAGCGCCCCAGGCATCGAGCAGTAGTGCGCTAAAACCATAGGGTCGCGCCATTGCTCCCACGGAATCTCGATCCCGAGGACGTGCTGAAAAATCAGCTTCTCGAACGAAGCGTTCCAGGCCAACTTGACCACGCTGTCGTCAAGCAGGGCGTCCTCAAGCCTCGCCGGGAACTGATCCCCCTCTTCGGAGACCCATTGCTCAACAGGATCGTCGTCGAACGCATACGCCAACATCAAGACCTCAGTAGACGGGTGCTTGGCGTACTTAGCCGTACCGACGTTAGTTATGTCGAGAAGAGAAAATGTCTCAAAGTCCATATGAAGTCTTGTCATGTTTCTACAGGATGTTCGTCCGAGTGACACGGCGAGCACAACCACCGCACTTCCAGAGGTTTGGAATAGTCGTCGTGATGACCGTGTATCGGAGGGTTATACTCTCCGCAAGACGAACAACACTCGGGACGAATCACTTTCCCAGATTTCACCGCGTTATAGAGAATGGTGTGCGCCCGGCGCTTATCTGGATTTCTCTTTTTCCACCCCGCCGTAGACCGTCTAGCCGTAGCCCGGCCGGGGGCGGTCTTGTTTCTATCGTCGTGCTGTCGTCGGTACTCCGGGTTAGTAGAATACTTGGTTCTTTGCTTTAGATTTATAGACTCTCTATTTTCTCGGCGATACCTTTTGCACCAACTCAAATGGCACGATTTACATCTAGTGTAAACCGTTCGATAGAAATCAACTTCCTCCGACGTTCGCCAGCACTCTTTGCACAAGCGAACGCCGGAAGGAAGTTGTGTATAAGACGTGGGCACAGCTTAGAAACCGAGATCGTTGTCCTCTGCCGTACCTTCCTGGAAGTCGTCGCCCTCGTCATCGTCGAAGTCTTCGGCGGTGACACGAGACGCCCCGAAGGCCGTGTCCTCCTTCCAGAACCGGACGCCATTGAGGCCGGCAAAGATTCCGTTGCCGCCCTTGTCCTGGCCCTTCACGCCGTAGAGCGTGACGATGCCCTCGACCTGACAGCCGCCGAAGAACACCTGATCGATCTGCTCGAACTCCACGACCGCCTTGTTGCGATGAAGCAGCGTCGGCATGTCGGCCGTGGCCGCCTTCACACAGACCATGCCGTCGTAACCCTCGTAGATTTCTCCAGTCTCCTTGTTGCGGCCCTGTGGGCCCTCGCCCTTGAAGACGCACTTCCGGTCGTCCTTGAGGACCGGCATCTTTCCGTCCCACAGTTCGGCAACCACAGCGGCGACCGCCGCCTTGAGGTTCTTGATGTTCTTCTTCCCGGAATCCGTCGTCGGATCGATCAGAAAAACGGCTCGACGCTTCTTCTCGCCGCCCTTCACCGACGCCGTGGGATTCTTGAGCTTAGGAAAGCTCAGCCTCACGTCCTTGAGGTAGACCCGGCGGGCTCCTACCTTGTCTGGCGTTTCACTCATTTCGACATTCCTCCTTCAGTTAGTCGAAAATCTCTTCAATAGACTTCTTCTTGGGTCTCCGATCCTTCTCACTCACCAGAACGGGATGCGGGAGACCAACATCAACCAAATCCTCAAACAATTGATCGTAACGTTCCTTGCCAAGTTTCTTCTGGACCTTCGCCGGAGATAACAGCTTGGGTTCCTCCCGCGCGCCATCCTCGCTGAAGAGATCAATCAAAATACGCTCGGCCTTGTGAACCTTGTTCGCGAACCACTGGCGGCGAGGCCGCTTGCCATCGACCATCTTCCAGCCGGGTGTCGGTCGGCCGTGCTCGGCATCGTGATAGGCGCTCTTGTGCAGATCGTCGAGCCATGCCCGGATCAGCGGCGCCAGATCGAGAAGAGAGCTACGCCGCTCCGGCGTGATGTTCGTCGGCAGCGTGATCTCGGTCGGAACGTGATCCAGGTCATCGAAGCTCACCTGCATCATGTCGAGGAACCACTGAGCGCGGGTCTCGCATCCCTGCCGTGCGCGGCACCAGCGGCATTGCTTCTCGCCGGCCGTGCGCGCAGCGTTGGGGTCGGTCGTCAGCAGCGCGCGCTGCTTCACGAACTCGCCGAACTCCAGGACCCAATCCATAGTCGTTTTCCAGGAGCCCCCGGCGCCGGGAACGCGAGGCTGCTCGATCACAACTTCCACGGTGACGCCCGACGAGTCCCCGAAAAGTTGGCCCAGCAGCGTGTTCCAGGCGCCGAGGACATAGCCCAAGCCCTGCTCATTCTCCTGGGGATAGATCGGCTCCATGCCGTACTTCCAATCGAAGACTATGACCCAGCGTTTCTTCGGGTTGGCCAGCAGGACATCCGCCGTGCCGAACTGGCCGGGGAACGTCCAAGGAGAAATATCGACCTTGACCTCAACGAATAAAAGAACATCTGGATCGGCGGCAATGCTCCGCACATATTCGATACCAGCGCGAGAAGACAAAATCATCTCTTCGTCAATGTCGATCATATGGCCTTCGCATTCCCAGGTACGACCGAGGAACCCGTCAGCGTCAATACCAAGATCAAGACAATGGGCCACCATTTCGTGGAAAACGGTGCCTTGGGCGGCTTCCCAATTGTTCTCGTCGGGAAGCCCGGCCTCCGCGTTAGGGGCGCCGGCGCATCGTAGCCAGCGCCCCCACGACGAAGGACCGTGAGAGGAATGCTCCACGGTCTGTCAGCTACATCAGGTCTTCGCCGCCGTCATCGGTCTCGACGCCGATGTCAACCGCGAGCGCGGCATCGACGCCACCCCCGGCGAAGGCCGCCGTCAGGGTCGCCACCTTGTCCATCATCTCGGCGATCTTGTCCTCGGGGAGATCGGTGAACTTCGCGATGCCGTAGTGCTTCTGGCAGGCGACCAGCGGCGCCTTCAGCAGCTTCCGGTCGTCAGGCGAATCCGCGAGAGCCGTGTACTCGCCGACCGCCTTCTTGAAGTCCTCCATCGTCGCCTTCTTCTTGCGGGTGCGGGTCCCGCCGCCACCGCCGCCGGCAGCGCCGCCCTTGGCCAGCTTCTCCATGAGGGCGGTGTTCGCCTTCAGCGCTTCGGTGTTGTCCTTGAGAGCCTGTTCGAGTGACATGCGCTTCGCGCTCCGTCAGTTGTTTCAAGAGGCGCCGTATCATGCACGGCGGAAAGGACTTGTCAACCATTAGATAACAACTTATCTTCGCGCTCCCGTCAACCAGACTGAGTCGCGTCCATGCCAAACCAGCCCTCGCTCAAACGAACCATCGAGAAGGCTTTTCCCGCCGTTGCCGGCAAGACCCCCCGGCCCATCGAATCGGTCACGCTGGCCTCGCGCGCGGTCGGGATAAGCCGCCAATCCCTTCACGCCTGCATCAACAAGAACAAGCTGTCGGCCCAGCTGGCAGCCGACCTCGTGCGGACCTCGAAGGGCCGCATCACGCCCGACGAGGTTGTCCCCTACCTCGACAAGACCGTCCTGGAGAGCTACCGCTTCCTGCTCAACCGCCCGAACGAGTAGAACCCTTGGCCAAGAGCCCCCACCCGGGGAAGCGGCTGCGCCTTGCGTTTGGCTTGCACGGCCTGAGCCGTTGCGAGACCCGCGAGATCACCTGGAAAGAGTTCTGCCAGCAGCTTAGGAACCCGCCACGCGGTTCCGAGACGCTGGCCGACTACCTTCGGCTCGACCGGGACACCCAGAACCGCCTGAAGGCGGAGCCGGGCTGGGTCGTCGGCGGACCTTGCCTCACGGGGACCCGCTCGCGAGAAACCATCGTCGAACGGCATTTACTGACGCTGGACATCGACGCCGGCCATTGGTCGATCCTCGCCGACCTTATAGACGATCTCTCACCCATTTGCCAATACGAATGGGTCCTTCACACCACACGGAAACATACCCCGGACAAACCCCGTTGGCGCCTATATTTGCCTTTGAAAAATCCGATCAGCAGGGAAATCCACGAACCCGTAAGCCGGATAGTTTCTTCATTCATCGACTCAACTATGGACGCCATAGACCCCGTATCTTTCCGATGCCCGCAACTGATGTTCCTGCCAACGCTTTGCCAGGACAGCGAGTACGTGCTGCATCACAACGCCGGGGACCTTCTCGACAGCGACCAAATCCTGCGGGATTTCGGAGCCGACTGGCGAGACTATTCGACCCTGCCGTTCAGCGCGGAGCGCCAACAGGCGTATCGGCGAGCCGACAAATCCGAAGACCCGCTCTCCAAGCGGGGAGTCATCGGCGCGTTCTGCCGCGCGTTCTCCGTCGATGAGGTTATCGAGAAGTTCATCCCGGATGTCTACTCGCCGGGAGACGACAGCGGCGCGCATCCGCGCTACACCTACGCTGATGGCGAGGGAGCCAACGGCGCAATCCTCTACGACGACGGGCTCTTTCTCTACTCGAACCACGCCAGCGATCCCGCCGGGGGTCGCAACGCCAATGCGTTCGATCTGGTCCGTATCCACAAGTTCGGCGAACTTGATGCCGGCACGGACACGGCCAAGGTCTCCCCGCAAAACTGGCCCTCCTACAAAGCCGCCGCGGAGTGGTGCCGAGAACAGCAATCGGTCGAGTCGGAACTCCAGAAAGATCAGCAAGAGATCATAGACGAGTTCGACGACGACCCGGACCAACTGTACCACGACGACATCAAAGAGCTATTCGGAGAACCCCCGTCGGGGAGTTCTATCGAGAACCCCGCCGGTGTGGATTACATTCAAGAACTCAACGGGGGATACGCCACGATATGGGTTGGGGGAACCGCCAAGAAATACCGCGTTGTGAAGCTGCCGAAAGACGGCGAGGACTATAGCCTGTACACCGTGGAGGATTTCAAGAAGTCCAAGCTCGAAATGGGTAAGGTGAAGTCGGACTACAAGGTAGACCGATGGATAGAGTCGGTGAATCGCCGCCACTTCGAGAGAGGACTGGTTTTCGATCCTTCGGGAGAACACCACCCCGAGTCGTTCAACCTTTGGTCGGGGTTCCGCCTGGAGCCCGAGCCCGGCCCGCCGTTCGAGCGCATCCTGTCTCACATCTACGACACCCTCTGCGCCGGCAACGAGAGCTACGGCGACTACCTGATCGACTGGATCGCCCACCTGATACAACGCCCCGCACAGAAGTTGAGCGTAGCCGTGGTGCTCCGCAGCGATGTCGAGGGCGTCGGCAAGGACACCCTCGGCAAGATCGTTCGACGGCTCATCGGCGACAAATGGTGCCGCAAGGTCATCCACCACGCCCATCTGACGAACCGCTTCAACGAGTTCATGGATCGAGCCCTTCTGGTGCAGGCGACCGAGGCTAACTTCGCGCCGGACAAAAACGCCGACGACATCCTGAAAGGCTATATCTCCGAGACCGAGATCACCATCGAGAAGAAAGGCATCGACGCCGTAGAGGTTCCCAACTACACGCGATTTCTAATCACGTCGAACAAGGAGTGGGTCGTGCGCGCCTCGGACACGTCACGCCGCTACTTCACCCTCGACATCCGACCCGCGTTCGAGCCGGGCAGCCAGAGGCTCCGGGACTACTTCAACGACCTCCACGAAGAAATCGACGATGACCGGGCTATGGCGTCGTTCATGCACTTCCTGTCCAAGAAGACACTTCGCCCGAACATGCTCGACTGCCCGATCACCGAGGCGATGTACGAGCAACGCACCCTGTCGCGAGGACCGATAGCCGACTGGTGGGATTACATCCTGGAGAGTGGCCGCATACCGCGCGCGGAAACTTTCACCGAAGATTCGTCCTGGGACGACACGAAAGTCCAGGTTCCGGTTCAAGCGCTCTATGATAGCTACGTGGATTGGCTAAAAACTAGGAAATATCAGGGAGACCCCGTGAACTTCCGGCAATTTGGCAAGGACTTTACTAGGTGCTGCCCCGGCGCCGGAAAGAGCGAAGTCGTGAAGGTCGAGGGAACCACTAGGCGTTGCCGGGTTATCCCTAGCCGAGCAAAATGCTGGGCAGATTTAGCTAGTATAAGGCAATTCAGGTTACAAGAGCATGTAACCGGGATCGACCAGTGATATGAAGGACTTAGAAGGCCAGTTACATGGTTACAAGAGAATCGCAACTCGGTTCCTGCGTGTGCGCGTGCGCGTATGCGCGCGTGCGTGCGCCCACCCGCGCGCGTGTACGATTCACGATTCTCTTGTAACTCATGTAACCTGTGTTGTAAGTTATTGATGTATAAAGGGAATCAGGGTTACAAGGCTCTTGTAACTTCATGTAACCTCTTGTAACCTCTAGCTAGTCATGTTAGAGTTGTGCTAGGATGAACGAAACGCTGGAGAAACGAAAAATGGACTTGCAGCAAGCGAAGGATCGGTTCCCCAGAAAGGACCCCAAGAAGGGGCTCTATCTGACCGTGACCGAGAAGTGGTTCAACGCCGTCGAGACCGAGGCCAAGCGCCTCGGCGTGCGGCCCTCGTTCCTGGCCCGCGAGCTATTCGCTCGTGGCGCCTCGGAATACGGTCTCGCCCCTGAGACCGTCCCTGCGTCTGCCGGCGAGGCGGGCGATCTCTTCGACGACGAAGAGAGCAACAACGACGAAGACTTGTTCTAAGTCAACAAGGAGGAAGGCAAACATGGGTTCAGATGAAAAATACAACTACGGCATACCTTTCGACGATCCCGTGGTGAGTACCGAAAGAATTCACGGGGTGAAGTTTCACATCGGGGGAAAAGTTCTCGATTTGAAAGACCGGGAGATGTTGCCCCTGACTGTGGTTGGGTGCGATATGAAGGAGCCTCTGGGTCTCTTCGTCAAAGGGGAGGACCCGGAGCGAGGACCCTGGCTGCTTCCGGCTGTGGACGCTCAACCGCTCGGCGACGCGGACGCGCGGAAGCTCCGGGACTCAGACGTAATCTTCGAGACCAACCCAAGCTCGAACGAAGCAGCCACCCGGAAGCTCCGGGACTCAGACGTAATCTTCGAGACCAACCCAAGCTCGAACGAAGCAGCCACCCGGGCGGTCCTCGATGACAATACCCGGCTGGTGGAAGCATTCCCGGTGGGCGCCAAGGTCACAACCACGACGGAGAGTTTTCAGGACTGTCGGTGGACGGTCCTGGGATACGATATCTCCAAGTCGGGCCGCCCGTTTGTAAAAATCCTCCCCGATAGCGAGCACTGGTTGGACTGCCCCCCGTGGACCGTTCTTCCCAGACAACTCACCCTCGTCGAGCCCGCTCCCAGCGAGCAGGACCGAGACATTCGAATGTTTCGTGTCGGCGACGAGGTTGTGTCATCGTGCCTCGACGAAGGCGCTCAGCAATGGGGACCTTGGGTAGTCGTTGGGGTGGACGCCTCGAATGCGGGGATCGTCTATCTCAGGAATGACGACGACGAAGCCGGCGAGACTGTTTTCCCCGAGGACTGTGAAAATATCCGTCTTGCCAGCGAGATCGAGCAGGCTCGCCTCGCGGCCGAGGACGCCGTGGAGGAATTCGCGAAGAAGCTCCACGGGGTCTACGCTGAAAAGTTCGGCATGAAGGACATGCGCTCGACCGAGTGGACGAAGATCAGCGAGGAAGGCCGCGAGGGCTGGCGGTCGGTCGCAGACGCCGCGATCCTGAATCGTCCTCGACTCGACGCCATGACCTTGGGTGAACTTATCCGGGAATCCGGGGAGATCGCCAAGTCCAAGGGCTGGCGCCGGCCGGACTTCGATCCCGACAACGACATCCCCCGTTGGTTGTGTCTCATTCACTCCGAGGTTTCCGAAGCCCTCGAAGCCCATCGCCGGAACGAAGGGATCGAACGGTTCACCGAAGAACTAGCCGACGTTCTAATTCGTATCGCCGACGTGGCCTATCAGATGGACTTGCCGCTGGAACAGCAGGTCAGGTTGAAACATGCAAAGAACAAGAATCGCGAGTACAAGCACGGCGGAAAACGCTATTGACGCCAATAGCGACAACCTCTATATAGTCCCTTCCAATCAATCGCAAACGGGGAGATGCCCCAATGAGTGACGACCTTCTGAAAACCGATGGCCTGCCGGATGAGGTCTCGAAGCAGCTGACGGATGGCCGCAGCGGTCTCCGTTCTTCGGGAATGCCGGCCAAGGTCATCGAGATCGCCGGCCTGCTCGACCGGCCGTTCACCGTCAACGAGGCGATGGTGGCGCTCTGGAACAGGTTCGAGATCAAGGCCAACCGGAAGAACCTGGGCTCCATGCTCGCCACGCACAGCCGCTTCGAGCGGACGACCGCGAAGAACGAGCAGCCGGCCTACTACAAGCTGAAGGACACCGGAGAAGCGCCGCCGGCCAAGACCCCGGCGAAGGGCAAAGGCAAGGGCAAGACCGGTGGAACCGGCAGCCGGGCCAGCGGCACCCGGAGCGGCGGTCGCAGAAGCCGGGCAGCCGCCGCCAAGTAATCCGACGCGAGAGATGACCGAGGACCGCCCTGTGATCGCAGGGCGGCCCTTGTGCTATTGGGAGGATCGCATGGAAGTGAAGAAGTTCTTTGCCGAGTTCATATCCATCGCCATAATCCTGGGCCTCTTCGTGGTAGCCCTGGCGGTGACGGGACAATGAAAATCTACCAGCGCACGATCATTCAGCGGATCGAGGTCGCCGAGGAACCGGAGGACGAGCCGATAGCCTTCGTCGTCCGCGAGGCCGAGACCAAGAAAGTAATCCAGACGTTCCACACCCACTTCGAACTGGAGCGCTGGCTGAGCACCTGGAACTACATACGGCAGGTCTGAGCACGGGAAAGCCGGCTCACGGCGCCGGGAGCCACTACCCCCCGAAACTGACCGCCCTCGACTGACGAGGAAGAGAGCGACCTGCCGTGAACCGGCTATCCTGAGCCTAGACCCGGATGGAAACCCAAGTCAAGGAGAGAGCCATGAGTACGGAAGACGACATGATCGAAACCCTCGGCCGGTTCCGCAAGACAGCTACGCGGGAGGTCGAGCTTCGGACAATCAAGAACAGCGATTCGGTCTTCGTGGTCCACGATCTCGAAACCGACCGGGGCGTCGCAACCTTCGTTGAGCGGGAGAAGGCCGAGGCGTGGCTGCGCCGCGACAACTACCAGAAGATCGAGGCTTGACGCCCCACGGAGAACCCGACTAACATCGGGGCTCGCGTCTCCTAGACGTGTGCTTTGCCTCCCTGTTGAGCCTTGAGGCCCGCCGGCATCCGACCCCCGGCGGGCCTCTTTTCGTTCGGGCGGCTACTCTGCCGGGGTGAAGTCCACGTAGTAGGCTTCGCCGATCTTGAAGGAATCGATCAAGGCCGGGTTGTCGATGGTGAGCTTCATCGAGCCGGTCGGTGTCGCCGTCTGGAACCGCCGGTCCTCGGGGATCGAGTCGTCATAGATCGTTGAGAACTTGACCTTCTGCCGGCGGCTGTCGTTCCAAGAAACGCACTCCGTCACGGCGACGACCGTCAGCTTGGCTCGGGATTTCAACATCGTTCTCTCCTTCGGTTGAGGGACTATCCCACTAACATAATCGCCGCTGCGCCGGAAACCCGGAAATCGTTTATTCGGGATGAATGAGGGGTCAACCTGCGGTTTCTGTCCGCCACTAGGCTTTGTGGCATTCATTTGGATTGAAACTGTCGAAAACTGCCCAAATCAAGGCAGATACTAGCTTTTCTAAGAAAGAACTTGCCTTTTTTCCGCAAAAAATCGCCGAGCGATGCGGCTCCGCGCTCCCA
>MKWU01006796.1_pt1 | contig 11359 bp, 16 predicted proteins | sample 809101 | NCBI WGS metagenome assembly MKWU01 (sample SAMN05860141, study PRJNA318959) | sponge metagenome | host: Aplysina aerophoba | place: Slovenia: Piran, Adriatic Sea, Gulf of Piran | collected 2013-05-07
GTGCTGTGTGTGTGTGTGTGCTGTGTTTGTGTGTTGTGTGTGTGTGTGCACACGCAAGTGTGCATGAACAGGTCATGTTTCGTACCTGATTGCGTCAGTTCATCCTCTGACTCCGACCCTAAACTACTCAAGCTGTCACTGAGTTCTGTGTGCGCGCTGTAGATGTTGACTGTGCTTGGGGGCGGGTCTCTTGGTGTCACATGATGGATGGGAGCCAATCGGTTTCTGGCAGGAGGAAGATGCGTCATGTTCACTGGTTGAACGGGGGGTAAATTTCGAGGTGCCATCGCCTGCGTCAGCGGAGAACAAACAGGGTGCCGACCAGTTTGGTGAGGCTCGGACAAAGTGGGATGGGCCAGGGACTCAGTAGGAGCCTCGTCGTCAGCGGACACCACCGACACTGCACTTCCACTCCTCCGAGAGATGCTAACAGCGGACTCAGTCTGCAGCTCCTCTATCCCACTGGGTCCCCCTTGATGCAGCACGTCAGCTGGAGCTGGCGGAAACAGGCACTCCCCCTCTCTCTCCGAGGAATGCTGGAGTTGGGGGGCCTCATCCTGACTAGGGATGTCAGGCTGTTGCGCTAGCATCCTCTCCGCCTGCTCATCTACATCAGGGCAGCTGCTACCTTGACCTGGAGTCCCAAGACCTGGCTGAGTGCCGCTCTCACCAGCACTGGCTACGGGTGCCAGTGTCTGCCGAGCCAGCTGAGCTGAGAGGGATGCACTGGGATCAACTGGACTCAGGTAGCTGGCTGCAAGGGGTTCTTCCTCGGGCTGGAGTGGTTCGCTGGCTGCAACGGGTTCTTCCTCGGGCTGGAGTGGTTCGCTGGCTGCAACGGGTTCTTCCTCGGGCTGGAGTGGTTCGCTGGGTGCCTCATGGGGTGAGGGCTGAGACGTGCTCTGCTGTTCTGTAGCAAGCAGACTAGCTGGTCCCTCTGTAGTGTATCCTGGAGTCAAGACAGGAGGGTCTCTATCTTTCAGCTTTGATTCTGCCTCTGGTTCCAACTCCAGATTGGGACTATGAGCACTGGGAACACTTGACGCTGACGACTCAGTCTTGGCAGCTTCATGTGGAGGAGACCTCTTGGTCGTTTCATGCTCCAAAGTGGTGTCCCTTGTTAGGTTGGCCGTGTTCAAGCGTTCTTCAACAGGCCTCTTCTCCCTCTCCTCATTTGCTTGAGTGGCAGTGCTTGGAGGTAAGGTCAACTGCAGATGCACTCGCTCACTACACGATGAGTCCTCCCTACTCACTCCTACACTCTGGGGAAGGGTTGGATGATGTGACAGAGTGCCTTCAGCAGTAGGAGGTGTGCGGCTCCGTCTGGGACGGTCCAAGGAGTCTCCCTGCTCTTCACTGCTGGTATTTCTCCCGGAAGAATGGGCAGATGAGCGCTTGCGTCTCTTTTTCCTCTTCACAGGGCCTTCCCCTGTTCCTGCTGCCTTTGATGCACGCTGAGATGACAGCAGCTCTGCTTTCTCTTCCAGCTGAACCCGTTCCTGACCACCCTCTTGGTGCACCAGAGAAGGGGCGGAAGGGAGCATGGGGGGGAACGGGGAGTTCGTAGGAGCCAGCCTCACTGGAGGTCGAGGTAGAATTCCTCCAAAAGGCAGCTGCCCCAGGGGGAGGGGCTTATTGAACCCGCCCCCCAAGCCAGATCCTGGTAAGCCCTGAAAGTAAATCAATGAAAAGATTCAACAGTAGCCAAGAGGAGGAGCAAGGGGAGGAGCAAGGGGAGGGGCAAGGGGAGGAGCAAGGGGAGGAGCAAGGGGAGGGGCAAGGAGAGGAGCAAGGGGAGGAGCAAGGGGAGGAGCAAGTTGTTGAGTGTGGAAGCACGAATGTACACCACGAGGTCTGTGTGTTCAGCTACACAGATATGAACACTAATGCGTGACTCTGCTCCATCCTGGCTCACCGATAGCCCTCTAGGAGGGGGACCTCCCTGCCTGTTCATGACTGGGAGGCTTGCAAGGGGTAGTGGAGGCTTGAGCAGGAGGGACCCAAGGGGCGGGGCTACTGGCGGCTGCGGCACTCTGCTACACATTGAATGCCAACCAATAGAAAGCATAGCTCATACAGTACTTGCACATAGCACTTGTAAGTTACACACAACCGATAGCCCTCTAGGAGGGGGACCTCCCTGCGTGTTCATGACTGGGAGGCTTGCAAGAGGTAGGCTTGTAAGCTACACACAACTGATAGCCCTCTAGGAGGGGGACCTCCCTGCCTGTTCATGACTGGGAGGCTTGCAAGGGGTAGGCTTGTAAGCTACACACAACCATGACAATCATGCCCCTACACTATTAAGACCATGATCATTTGGTGCGCACTAGCCTAAGTTTCACACAAATTCAGACATTCCAGTGACTATACAGCCACCTCGATCACTTATAAGAACACACCATGGTACTACCATTAACGTGGTTTGAACTATAGCTACGAATCTGTGTGACTCTCTCGCTCTCTATCTGTGTCTATGTGCATTTACCTGGATGCAGTAAGAGGTTTCCCACCTACAACCAGACTCCCTTCTGCAGAGGCAACAGCTGAACAGAGATCCTTGCACGAGGCCGTGATATCCTCCAGAACAGTCCCGTTCAGTAGCAGAGTACCGTTGGCCTGGACTTCCATGCTGCCTCCCTCTTCCACCCCCAGCTTCCTCTGCAGCTCTTCTCTCGCATCACAAGCTGACTTCCAGTGCTTCCACACTGCAGTTGACTCGGCCGCCGCCCTCCTCTTCTCCGGTGCTAGCTTCGCTCGCTGCAGCTCTGCGGCAAGCTGGAGTGCTGGAAGAGTACTGTCTATAGAATCAGTGTGTATGGCGGCAAGAAAGAAGAGGCAGCTCTTGCGGTCAAAGCAGTGCTGCAGGATCTTGGTGAAAACTGAGCGTGCAGCAACCTCTGCCAGCTTCTCCTCGCTGTCCCCACTGTGCAGACTATGGAGAACACTGTGTAGGGTGAGTATGCTGGAGCCCTCCTTAAGGAGATGAGGGGAGCGGTGGCATTTCTCTATAGCAGACCCTGATAGGTCGATCACCATGAGGCGGCTCACCATTGCAGCGTCACCAGTTGCAGAAAACTGCTCGATACAAACCATGAAGATGCCATGTGTTGCGTGGCTGCGTACTGGCCCACTGCCAGCTACCGTTTGGTGTGGAGCACCTTTAGGGGGGAGGATGGCCTCACCTGAGGGGGCGGGGTCTCTCTCACTTCCTGTTGCATTCCTCATTAAAACACCCCTCTCGATAGCATGAACGACTTCAGCTGGGGAGGTCACCACTGTGCTCGTTGCACCCTCCACGACGTAGCCCTCTGCCGTGCTCCCCACCACTCGCAGGGACCGCTTGCGCCCATCCAGAAGATCGGCGACTCGGCCGTCCTCGAAAACGTGGTAGAAGGAAACTGTCACGCGAAACCGTTTCCCCTTACACTCGCAGCTCTGAATCTTGTCAAACAGCTGGGCTCCTATTCGCGCAGCCAGCCCGCGAGCTTCTGGCCTGGTCCTCGACTGTCCTGGTGTCCCGAAGAGGGTGAAGCTCTTTCCCGAGCCAGGATAGCCGTAGCTTAGCAGAGCCACGTCAGTTCCCCGCAGAAGAGTCGCGGATGCACTTTCGCCTAAACCTTCCTCAAACAGCTGCTTATGGGTGCACGTGGAGCCAAAGACGAGACCGCTGTCAAAGCGAAATTCCTTATTGGCGGCAGCACTGCAAACTGCCCCTTGCTCGGGCAACAGCGCCCACACTAACGGCTGGTCCCCCGTGCTTGCAGGCCTGCCTCGCACGAGAACCCGGACCGAGGTCGAGCACGATTCCATGACGTGACGTCAGTACACTTCGATACGTACACACATGTGATGCGATTCCTGTTTCAGCAAGGCACTCAGGGGCACGCCATCTTGTTTCTCTGTTTGTGTCTCTAGAGATCAGTTTGTACAACTCTCTCTCTCTCCAGTTGCTCTCTGAACACGCCCTCCACCAGACCACGCCCTTGTTTACGCTGTAAAATGGAGGGCACGTCCAAACAGAATGGCACCAGCCAGGTCCAGGAGCCCAGCACAAGTGGAACGAAAAGAGGCCCCATTTCTGTAGAGGCGGAATCCAAGAGGACTCTAACGGAAGGCGCTGAAGTGAACAAAGTTTCTCAATGGATCGAAGAGAACAAGAAGTTCTTTCTTCCTCCTGTATGTAACAAATTGATGTACTCGGGGCAGCTCAAGGTGATGTTCATTGGCGGGCCGAACGTGAGGAAGGACTACCACATGGAAGAAGGAGAGGAGGTAGGGACAGGATTTGGCCGCAATGGTTGCAGACACGTGGTGAGAGTATCATTTAGCTTTCCATTGCAGCAGCATCTGTTTAGTATGTAAGTCCGTGTGGTATCTCTCTTCGAATGCTAGTGGTTTTATCAGCTCAAAGGCGACATGGTCCTGAAGGTGGTGGAGAGGGGAGAGCACAAGGATGTTGTCATCAAGGAGGGAGAGTGCTTCATGCTACCTTCGCGCGTCCCGCACTCTCCTCAGCGCTTTGAGAACACTGTTGGCATGGTGATTGAGAGGGAGAGGCTGGACAGTGAAACAGATGGACTCAGGTGATGCTCCACAGCACTGCCAACTGGAGATATGCATTTGCTACTTTTCGCTTCCTCCTTGCTGCATGAACATCTCTTTTGTGGACATCATCATCTCAACGCAACTTTTTCTGCACTAAACAGAGACCTCTTCACACGTGGTTTCTTACTGTGTTGTTTGCTTAATACCCACTGTGTTCCTTTGCGATGCTCTCTGGTGCCACAATGGTGGTGGTGGTGCACTGGCTGTACAGGAGGTGGACTGGGTAGTTAGTTATTATACAATGTAGGTCACAAGCATGCACAGGCTGCAGTGTGCCTCCCCTTGATATGTGCAGGTACTATGTCGATGGGAGCACCGATGTGCTGTGGGAAGAATGGTTCCACTGCCATGACCTCGGGATACAGCTCGGACCTGTTATTAAAAAGTGAGACGCTTTCTTCCCAAATGCAGTTAATGTTGCATAGAGCCAAGCTTATGAATGAGGTTACTTGAGATGCTCTAGCAGACAGTTGCTTGAGGATGAGCCTCCATGCTGCTGGTGTGCCGTGCAGGTTCTTTGCATCTGAGGAGTACAAGACTGGCAAGCCACCAGATGGTAAGGTGTTTGGGTCACCTCCATTTGAGCTGGATACGGCCACTTCACTGGAAGCACCAATCAACTTCAGATCGGTGAGTAGCTGGGGAATGACCAGAGGGAATACTTGAGATAATTCCTTGTGTCGATCACACGATTCTCTTGTAGTGTATTGAGGAGAGTGAGGCAGAGGTTATTGATAAGGGGAGCAAAGTCCTATTTGGTGGCTCTCATGGTGAATTCCAGGTATGACGCTGCAGGTGTGTGTCCTGTATGTAGTGATGTTCACTTCAAGTGGTCTCTGCTTTCTGGCATTGAAGGTGACAGTGTGGGGCACCTGTCACCAGAAGGAAAGCTATGAGGGAGAAGTGTTTCTATGGCAACTCGAGGGAGAGTCGGAGCTTATTCGTGGTGATGGTAGCACCACTGTCCTGCAGAAAGACTCTTGCATCGTCATTCCAGCAAAGGAAAAGTTAGTCAGAATCCTCTCACCAGCTAATCGGCCCACTTGCAGTGCTGCAGGTTCACTGTTGTTGTATCATGATTGCAGATTTTCAGCCGTCTGTAAGGTCAGTGATGGCAGGAGGCTGTCGGTGAAGACAGACCCACTTGCTAACAAGCCGAAGAAACAGTAGCACGCGCTACATGGTACAACTTCATATCTTACATGTTTATATACCACTTTTGTCTCTTCGTTACTTTCAACACAACAGAGGCATTATTTAAGAGGCTCTTCAACATGCACAAGTTACATAAAATAAGTGTTGTGTTCATGAGGTACAGTTGCATGTGGAGCTAGCATACCATATAGTGTGGACAGGTGCAGTAGTATGGATCATGTACATCACTCAAGAGAGGGAGCACGTTGTGTTGCAGCAATTATCTATCGTCACTTTCGTCCTCCTCCTCCTCCTCAATACTGCTGGAAAACAACACTGGCTGGCTACTCTGTTTTAAATTGGTCCCAGAGAAGGTCCTTATCAGTGTGCGGGTCACAATGTGCGTCGACTGAACTAGGTCACCGTCAGATTCCACCACCGAGTAGCGCTTCCACACTGCACTCCTCTCCAGGGACTGCAGATACTGATACAACTGCTCAAAGTAGAGTCCTGCCAAGTACCAAGCAGGGGCGTACTCCAAGGTGATGAGGCCCAAAAAGTTAAAAGTAAATGCACTGTAGTCCCATGGACACATTTTGAAATAGCTCAAGATGCAGCCAAATGAGAACTCCCACATGTACGTGAAGAGCACATAAACGCAGCACCGCATGAGCAGATGCACCTTCCATGCCGTCAAGATGTCGCACACGGGTTCCGCGAGCAGCAGTGTCCCCAGTCCGTAGACGAAATACGCCCACATGGAGGACACGCCCTTGAGGGCTAGGTCGCCTGTGACCACATACTCCCACACACTAGTGAAGACTACTTCAACGAAGATGCCGTGGATGCCCCAAAAGTACAGTCTCGCCCAGTAAGGAAGCATCTCTGAGCACAATGCTTTGCAACCATGGAATAGCCAAACTTCGGGTATTCCCCCGTCCTAGAAAATGGCTGCCAAAGGTCTGCGCTCATACAACGACGTTAGTGACGAAGAAATCCGCCAAACGTTCAGCTTTTTGCCCCACATTGTCAAGATTGTCAGAGCAGCCTCAACAAGTTCCGCCAACGAACCATTACTTTTAAAGAACTCCGTGAGTGCCTTACCATTATTGCTCTTATACGTAGCTAGCTAACTAGGATAAATGTGCCAGGTCTGTTAGAGGTGGGGATACAGGAGTCTCTTCTATAAGACAATGATCAGTTAAAACTTAATTTCAGTATGTTAATCCTTTGAGTCATTGCTATTCTTTCTTGGGTCACTTCCCTTCCAACTCCCACACATGTTGCTTTAGCCACACTCCTAGCTATTATCTCCCAATTCATGATCATTTAGCTACTCTTCTCATTGCCTTCTGTCATGTTGTATTTTCTTCAGATTCAGAACTTAAAGGACCAGTTAATAAAGGCACACATGTTAATTGAAAAGGCAGACTTTCTCAACACAACCCAGGAGGAGCAAGAAAAGACTCTGGAGAACATCCGAGCAAAGATAGCAGACAGAAGGTATAGACAGCCCTGGGCTAGTTGTGTGTGTGGTCATGGCTGCATTATTCATTGTGTGTCTCCACACCCTCCCAGGGAGCTTATGGAAAAGTACACTCAAGTGGACTATAACAACCTGATGAGAAGTGGCCACCTTGGGCATCGGTTGTAACGTCATCAACCATCACTTTGTTTCATACACTGCAGTGCTTCACAACTACCATGCTGTATGGAAATACATACAAGGGCAACGAGTGCAAGGGTGGTTGTGTGAGAGTCACATGGAGAATTAATTTGGTAGTGGTTCTTCTCAAAGCATGAACAGCAGATCGTGGTTGCGTTCTCCTGTTCCACAATAAAAGGCGCCGTAGTTCCTGGTGCATGGGACATGGTAGAAGGTGTAGCCCAGCCACACCAAGTTGCGGAGGACCGCCACAGATCCATCTTCGAGCTGCACACTCCAGCAACCTGCACACCATGACAAAAGACCAGCACACACACTGATGATGTCATACAGCAATTTGCACAATATAATTTACTTTTAAAAGCTTTCCACTCCCAACTATGGCGCTAAATAGTCACACACAGACCCATCATGACTGGGGACTTGCATCAGTGTTCAGTATGAAAATCACATACATACATACATACATACATACCTTCTCTGAGCCTACAGCATTCGATCTGGTGTGCTTACCTTTTGGGATATCACTCTCTATGCTGTCCAGAAACTCCAGTGTTTTGTTGACTCCAGTCTTCCTCGATGCAAGCTCCTTGCTTCTGTCATGCACTGGCTCCCTCAGAAGCAGATACTGACTCAACTTCTGTGCATCTCCCAAAGACAAACCTGAGGAGGAGGAGGGAGGCCTCAAATGAGTAAATGCATGTTGTGACTATTGCTCACTAACTATAATATTTATATCAAAGGCTATTATTGGGTGTGACAGCGCCTGTACAAAGGCAACTATTGGGTGCTTGTACAAAGTATACACAAAAGCAAAAATACATACAAGTGTGCCAGACCTTCAAATGCATTGTTCCTCTTTACCACTCCAGTTGGGGTCTTCATAACCGCACCCTGAGGCACAATTCCCACCTCCTCCTCAATGGTGGCCACAACAGCAGCCAGGCGGTCCTCTTCCTTCATCTCCACTGTAGTGGTCTCCTCGTGTGCCCCCTCTCCCTCCCCAGTCCGATGCGACACTGTGTGCTCATACACAAAGGAGGGGTCCCCAGAGAAGCGACCTCGCAGCAACCCTGCTCTCATCATGAGTGCACCATCAGCTGGGGGAAGAATGGCCCAGTTCAGGCAATCCTGGCTGCAACAAGAGACAAGAAAGAGACCCTTATGCTAGACACATTCAGTGTAGTGTGGTATGATGATCGATATTGTAGTAGAGAGGGCATTACAAAGAATGACATTGTAGCCACAGATTCTTCAAACGTGTACGTGACGACGGAAACTTGTACCTGTAGAGGTACTTTCTGTCTTGGGTCTCATCATTGCCTATCCCCTGAGCAATGAAATAGTTCTTCTTAATTCCTTTGATCATTCCCCACAGTCTGACACGTTTGAACTTGTGCTGGCTCTTCAAAATGGCAAGAGACGTCTGAAGAGTAGCTTTTTGCTCGGCACTAAACACCACGCCACTGCTTTCCAGGAAGGAAGAATTCTGGACCAAGGAGTCGCCCTCCATGTTGACGGTACGGTTGCTATGGAGAACAGAGCATCTGCTATTAACGAGATTCATTAAGCGTGCGGTCATCCACTCGAGCGGAGTGCGTCACTGATGATCGAATGGCAGTGATCCCTCGGCGGTCTCTGGAGAGTGAAAGCGTAGTGCGCAAGAGAGAACGAATGGAAAAGGGAGAGCGCGTGGGATCGCCGCTGGGCGCCCCTCACCTCGGGATGGACTTCTTCCCCGTGTTTGATTCTCGTCTGGATGACAGCCCCAAGTTTCGGGCGCAACTACAGCAGTGGGCAGAGCGGTCGAAAAAGGTACGGCTGCAGTGAGGAATGTTCGTGATTAAAAGTCAACCAGTGGCACAATGGTGTACGATACCAGAGAAATGTCTGTGCTGTGTGTACAATTACTGCCCTGTCGTACTTGTAGTTTGGAGACTGTTTGCAGGATTTCAAGGAGAAACTCGTTGAATTTCACAACTCTGGCGTGCGACACAACCACGCTGCGCGACAGCTCGTGTTCAAGATAGAACACCTGGGGACAGTGTTGGAGGAGGAGAAGGGCATGGACGAAGTGTCTGCACCCTTTGCACAGGTGGGGGCCTGGGGTGTGTCCTTCATTAGGGATTCGGAGGCCATGCGCAGTTGAGTGTTGTGTCTACAGCAAGTGCTGATGTGTGTGTGTGTGTGATGTAAGTGTAGGGCTACACTGACTCATCCCAGCCCATTGCAGTTACCAAGCACACACGGCACATGGTGTATGCTAGCACACATACGTACGTACATATGTACGCACACACGTGTGTGTGCGTCTGTGCGAACCTACGTACCTATGTACAAGAGTGTGTGTGAGACAGTCTGTCTGTCTCTCCTATATAAGCTATAGTGATGAGCTCACTTCCACCCATAGAACTGATATGTACTCAGCTCAGGTCATAGGTGCCCTTTCCTGTAAGTCATCCCCTCAGCTGATGCACACACTCTGATGTAGTGGCACCCATCATGACAAGGAATCACAACAATTTTGCGAGTGGGGGAACAACTTTGGGACACCATGCCTTTCTCCTAAGCACTTCAGGCACAATGCACAGTTTTACGGTACTGAGTTAGCCATTCTGACTGTTGACCCCTGTTCCACCTACAAACTTGGGGTCGTGTGACCATGTGGGACTGATACACTGAGCACACATACATAGCCAAGTAGTCGTCATGACAACTAGCTCTTCGTATTTTGGTACTTGTGTTCCTATGCTTATTCACAGTGGATCCTGCCAGCCAATTCTGCAGTGAAGGGCTGATAGTGTGGGTGCTGGGGGTGACTAGTGCCATGCTCTGAGAAGCCCTAAGTGTGTCCTAACTACGTATGGGAGCACTTAATGGTGTGTGATGCAAGACTGCCTGCTGGCTGCTATGGTGACTCACAGTCAAGTGGTACAACATAGCACTGCACGGCTGCCCTGAAGCCTGTGGCTGCACTGCCCTGCCCTGCCAATCTGGTGGTCAGGCCTCCCCCAAAGCAACCACCTTGCTAGTTGAGGCCTCCCAAGGCAACCACCTTGCTAGTTGCAATGTGGTGTGAGTGTCCTATGGTCACAGGGCTGGGGAGGTTGGTGCTGTGTGTGTAGTTGTGTTGCTTTGTGTAAACGTGTATTAATGTTCTTTTGTAAACAGGTGGTGCATGCCTTGTACAAGTAGGGTTGATAGGGGAATGGTTACAAACTGTCTGTGTTCTGTACTAATGGTGAGTGGTGAGTGGGGAGATGCTATCACGTCGTGTTGTGTTGGTGGGACAGTGAAGATGTCAGTTGGTACTTGTCTGCAGATGGCCTGCATTGTGTGTTTGTGAACAGCGGTTGCGTACATGTAAAGGTGTGTCCTCAGTTGCTTCCCATGAGGTCTGTGTGTGTAGCTCATGTGTGTATATACATTTGGTAGCGGGTTGGTTGCATAAAGAATGGATATTTAGGAATTCATGTGACTGCCATTTGAGCCAATGGAATTGCTCTTTAGTCAGTATGCATACATATGTATGTACATACGTATGTACGCAGATCATAAAATGCCAACATATAATTTCATTTAATAATTTCATTGGCCAAAGTGACTGTCACATGAATTGCCTACTTTTGTAGCTTCACAGCAGACCTTAAACCCCCTGTGTATCTCACTAGTAGGATGATTATTTGTTCCTGCTGCTGCACTTCCCATGGCCCTGTAGAGATATGTACATACATACATACATATGTAGTGTGTGTGGATATGGTCGTAGTGGTTCAATGGGCGAGGTGGCAGACTGGTATGTTTAGTTTTGAAATCACCTTTGGGCTATATACGTATGTATATGTGTAGTGAGGTTTGGCAAGCTGCCCACAGTCACTGATTTTGAATTCACATATGCCTGTGTGTGTGTGTGCGTGTGTGTGCGTGTGTGTGTGTGTGTGTGTGTGTGTG
>MKWU01006798.1_pt1 | contig 11355 bp, 8 predicted proteins | sample 809101 | NCBI WGS metagenome assembly MKWU01 (sample SAMN05860141, study PRJNA318959) | sponge metagenome | host: Aplysina aerophoba | place: Slovenia: Piran, Adriatic Sea, Gulf of Piran | collected 2013-05-07
CACACCCACACAAATGTGTGCACCCACCCACACAGACCCACCCACACAGACACACCCACACACAGTCCTGCAATTGTATCCTTTTGTTATTACCTTTTGCTTTGCAAATCCTGGATCAATCACGAACACCACACCGTCAATAGTGAGTGAGGTCTCTGCAATATTAGTGGACACAACCACCTTGCGGCCAATAGCTCCACTAGGTCGCTTTGGAGGAGAAGGCTCAAAGATCCTCTGTTGGAGGTTTGGAGGCAGTGAGGAGTACAGAGGGATGCACTTCACCTCGCCAACGTCCGTGCCGAGGGACTCCACCTCACGTTGAATGCGCTTGCAAGCTTCTTCAATTTCCTTCACAAGAGACAAACACAAGACTGTTCAAAAAGAGATACTGTCACTCCACATGACGTTTTTATCATGCCTGTATTGTAACTGCAGCAAGGTCTGCCTTCGTGGACACTGCTTCTAGATTCAACCATCCACTATGGAACATACGTAGGAGTCTTACACACTCCAAAGGCAGCACAGCTTACAGCTTATGCACTACGTTTACCACCCACGACTCTCTGCAATAATGGGGGGTTACACAAAAATACCCTCAGTGCTGTGTACGTACGTACGTACATGCATACACATGTACATACAGTATCAAATCAGCAGCAGCTCGAGCTGTAAACATGTACTTATGTAACAGAAGTCAACAATAGCGTTTCAGCGGCATAGTCTCTGTGCATTTGTTAGCTGATAAACTGCTGATGGGTTTGTCAGCCGGCGAAGGCCTTTGCAGACACAGAGTATCCAGAATAATTGAACTCAAATCTGCTACTGCATACATACATACGTACCAGATATTCCATACAAGATTGATCTAAAGAAACATACGCAAGTAGTTTTGGTGGCCCTACACAAGCCAGCTAAGTTTGTACACCATCATATAATCTACAGATGAATACATATGTCCCTCACGAGATAGCTGGCAGAGAAAAGCACACAGCACACATGAGAAAGCAGCAATGCTAGTACCTGCAAGCTCAAGGGGGGCAAGTGGTTTCACCAATCCGGAGCTGGACCACTCACCTCCTGGCCAGTGAGAAACAAGAGGACATCCCCTTCTATCTCCTCACACAGGTGGATCTGAATGACGGTCCGGATGGCAGCCTCCAAGTAGTCCCGCTCTGGCTCCGGTGTGTAAAATATTTCTACTGGATGAGTGCGCCCAGGAACACTCTGCAGTGACAGACAGACAGACCCGTGGCTACATGAGCAGACACACAGACAGACAAGTTATCCCAATTGCACCACATTTCAGGAGTGTGGTGCAACACCTCACACACAACACACCTGGCACACTACGTAGGAACTTGCTGTACTTAAATATACGTAGTTGTCAATGAGACATACTATACATGGCATTCTTACGACTAAGGACTTTTTCAGTCCCAAAACTGTTTCTAGAGATCAATAAGAATAAGCACCTTTGTGATTGAAAGCTCACACAAAGGGTCCTTTGCTAAGTGTATGCGCGCTGTAGAGTGATTCTCTACAGCACCATTCTTGCCACGTGATCCACCTACAATGTTTCAACTAAATTACATACCACACTACAAGTTAAAACAAGGAGACACAGGCATGGAAAGCACCAGGCGGGCACATGTCCCAGCTCACACCTTGGAGTCACCAGCCACAGGCTATACATGCACACATTGGGTCCTCACCAGAAGGGGAGCGCTGTCAAAATAGTTTTGAAACTTCCCGGCATCCAGTGTTGCACTCATGATAACAATTTTGAGGTCAGCACGGCTTCTTGCGATCTGGGAGAGCAGATACGTATGTATGTGGCTCTGTGCCAGCACTGGCACACTTACGGCAGTCGCCCCCACCCATCCATTTGCACATACACACACCACACACATGCAGGTATGTACCCCCCCAACACACACACCTCCTTCAACAACCCCATGAGTATGTCCGTTGCCAGAGTCCTCTCGTGAGCCTCGTCGAGAACAATGACACCGTAGCGCTCCAACAAAGGATCATTCATTCCTTCTCGAAGCAGCATACCATCTGTCATATACCTGAGCCGAGTAAGAGGAGAGAAGGCTGACATGTACATCAGTGGAATATGTCAAGCATTTCGCACACACTAGCCAATTGGGAACTGCTCCGTGTATGATGAATCCCTCCCTAGTGCCCTTCTGTCCGCTCCTCAGACTGTCCTTGCTTGGTCCATTGGATGGCCTACACATAACGTCTTTTAACAGACGATCTTCGGAAAGACAGTTCCCAATCGACTAGTGTGTGCAAGACATTTGACATGTCAGAGATACGTACCTAGCCACTCAGGCATTGCAAAGGTTAGTGGAGTGTACACCAGTGGTCATGCGCACAATGAGGTTTACGTATGCGTAATCTATTCGCAGAGCTGTAGTGGCTGGAGGCAGCTACAGGACAGGATGTACCAAACCAAGCGTGAGGTTGAAGCGGGGGCTTCTCGGCTGGCTGTTGCATGAACGATAAAGGGTCTACTTAACCAGCTAGAAAGGTATCTAGCTGGTACAGAGAACCCTTTACCGTTCGCACATAAGGTTGACAACGAAGGAAAGTAAGTGCCTGAGAAGGATCACAAGTGTCCAATCAAACCACCCTACAATGGTACAATACCAGACAGTGACACTTGGTATTACCTACTCAATGTGTGGCTGAAGTTTGAGGCAGACACTCAGAGGCAAGAGTTGTGTACCTATAGCACCGAGTGATTCTAGCTCCTACTACCACCCTCTCTCACTTTAGAATGGTCCTCGGGCTGGTGCAGTCCTCGAAACGAATGGTGTATCCAACCTCTTGGCCAAGTGTCACATCCATCTCGTCTGACACCCTCTGTGCTACGCTCATGGCTGCTACTCTCCTAGGTTGAGTGCACGCTACTGCCTTCTTTGGACCATTGATCTCAGTAAGCCACTGAGGGATCTGAGAGAAGGAGAGAAGGAGAGAGAGAGAGAGGTGTTACAGTAAGTAGCCTAGCAAGTACACAACAGCCTTCAGGTGTGGGGAAAACATTCGATTCTCAGCACCCACACACATACACAACAACATTAAACATACAGTAAACATGTGTGTGTGTGTGTGCGTGTGTGTGGGCATGTGTGTGTGTGTGTGTGTGTGTGTGTGTGCGTGCATGTGTGTGTGTGTGTGTGCGTGTGTGTGCGTGTGCGCATGTGTGTATGTGTGTGTGTGCACGTGTATGCAAGGTATCCACTGTAGGTACACACTCGTATGTCCCGTTACCTGTGTTGTTTTTCCACTGCCAGTTTCCCCAACCAAGACCACACACTGGTTGTTGCGGACCATCTCCATGAACTGCTTGTAATACTCCCAAACTGGGAGATTCTTCCGCTTCTCCAGGATCTGCCAAAAGCGCGCGGAAAATGGCCGCCCAGTGTACTTGTTTACATGAGTCTTCTTGACTTCCCCACTGCCTGAAGGCAGAGGCTGCGCACTGTCTGTCTTGTGAGATTCAGGGTCGCCTGCTTCGCTCTTCGCCTCATTGTTGCTGCGACTTGTGGTGTAGATCGAAGCAGTTCTGTTAGCATATTTACTCAGAGACTCTGCAATCTAGTAAAAATACACCCCATACTTAACGCATACTACACTCTGTCATACAAGGAGCCCAAGTTCAGGCTACGTGAAACCCTGCATGTTTCTCATTCACACCCTTCTTTAAATTAGCCTTTGGTGGTGGTTCGTCTCTACCGCAGAGACTTCACTAGTAAGCTATCTTCTCATCACATTACTACAGCCCGTCACTATGTCTTCCATCATACCTCTGTTTGTATTTGTGTTCTCCGCTATCAATGTCAATCTTCCTCTTCCTCTCAGTCATTCTCCTACCATAGACATGTACGTATGTCTACGCTCTGCGTACGGCGGGATAGTAAGAACGTGCTGGCTCTTTAGGGTTACGTCATTAACGATCACGTGATAGTCACATGCAGTCGTGCCCACGTGTACCTAGAAACCATGGCGAGTTACAACTTCAAGAAAATCACCGTTGTTCCTGCAGCCAAGGACTTTATCGACTTAACCTTATCGAAGACACAGAGAAAGACTCCAACAGTTGTTCACAAGCAATATAAGATATCCAGGATACGTCAGTTCTATGGAAGGAAGATCAAGTTTACGCAACAGAACTTCCACGACCGGCTTTCGACGATAGTTCAAGAGTTTCCTCAGCTGGACAACGTCCACCCTTTCTACGCAGACCTAATGAACGTGCTTTACGACAGAGACCATTACAAGCTGGCTTTGGGACAGGTTAACACTGCGAGACATTTGATTGACAATGTGGCCAAGGACTATGCGAGACTGATGAAGTTTGCAGATTCTTTGTATCGCTGCAAGCAATTGAAGCGTGCTGCACTGGGTCGAATGTGTACCATCATGAAACGACAAAATCAGAGCTTGCAGTACCTTGAACAGGTGCGTCAACACCTCGCTCGTCTCCCTTCCATTGACCCCAACACACGTACTATTATTGTATGCGGATTCCCAAATGTGGGTAAGTCCAGTTTCATGAACAAAGTTACTCGAGCGGACGTGGAAGTCCAACCGTATGCGTTCACCACAAAGTCTCTCTTTGTGGGCCACATGGACTACAGGTACCTGCGGTGGCAAGTGGTAGACACTCCAGGTATCTTGGACCACCCTCTGGAAGAGAGGAACACCATCGAGATGCAGGCTATCACAGCCCTGGCTCACCTCCGAGCAGCTGTCCTGTATGTGATTGATCTCTCTGAGCAGTGCGGACACACTCTAGAGGAGCAGCTTTTGCTGTTTGAGAACATCAAACCGCTCTTCACCAACAAGCCACTCATTGTCGCTCTGAACAAGAAGGACATTGTGAGTCCCGAGGAGACTGCACCAGAAGTGCAGGAAGAACTCAAGAAACTGCAATTGGAAGGGGTGACTGTGATACCAATGAGTGCTGTGACAGAGGAAGGAGTTATGAGGGTGAAAACGGAGGCATGTGAACTGCTGCTTGCCCAGCGTGTTGAGGCAAAGTTGAAGGGAAAGAAGATTCCGGATATTTTAAACCGCATACATCTGGCCACACCCAAGGTGCGGGACGATAAGGATCGTCCTCCATTCATTCCTCCTGGAGCAAAAGTCACCAAGGCCGACCGAGCAGCTGCAGTGAAGAAACGGCTGCTCAGGGACATTGAACTGGAGCAAAGTGACGACTACCTGGTGGACTTGAAGGCCCACCACCAGTTGGCAGATGATTCCCACAAATACGACACCATTCCGGAGATCTGGGAGGGAAGCAATATTGCTGACTACATTGATCCTGACATTCTGCAAAAGTTGGAGGAGCTGGAGAAGGAGGAGGAGCTGAAGGAGTTGGCAGGAGAGTACGAGTCAGAGTCTGAGGATGAGGAGGCACTTCTAATGCGAAGAACTGTAGAGAAGATACGGGAGAAGAAGAAAATGAAGAGAGTAATAAGCATTGGCAAGAAGACACGCAACCATCCTGTAAAGCCGAGGACTGCTGGCAGTGCCCGCCGAAGTCGTTCCCTTAGTAGACGCAAGGTGGAAGTGATGGATGATGGTGCAGACCACAGCAGTGAAGAAGAGGAAGCTATGGAGGAAGGAGACTCACCGTCTGTGCCTAGCTCTCGCAAGAGAAGTCGTTCCAAAGCAGGACTGTCAAGGACCTCACAACCACCTGTTTCTCGGGCTAGAACACGCAGTAGTTCTAAGGTGTCTCGTGACAAGAGCGGGTTCAGAGATGATGTCCAGCGGAAGAAAGCAGTGAAGTTGATGCGATCAACACAGCGGAAGTTGATGAGCCGCTATGCTAGGAAGGGGGAGGCAGATCGCTCCATTCCCAACATGAAGCCCAAGCACCTTTACAGCGGCAAGAGGAAGATGGGGAAAACGGATAGACGCTAATTGTTAATGTATAATTTTTGCCTGTGTTTCGTACAATATTGCAAGTGTACTCACTGTTTTCAGCTTGCCTATTTGTAATATACTTTATCTCTATCTTTGTTATCTAAAATTGTCAACAATATTACAAATCCAATCAACAATCGATGATATTGCTGAGTAAAACAAATCAGAAAATGACAAGGCAATGTACATAATGGTGTGTGTATAAAGTGAGCCTGAAGAATCTTCAATGCACTATGTAAAGGTGGAGTCGAGGAACCTGTGCACTTCTGTTTTATATTCTTCGGGGTACCTGACAAAGTGACTGACATGAGGAGTATTGCTCCACATCCTCTCTCTCACGCTAGCCCCCAGCTCTCTTTGCTGCTGCATTACACATTGCACTATATCCGGTGGACACACTGTATCGACTGCGGAGTACAAGTACAGCTGTGGGGCTGTCACAAGTGTCTTCCACTGGAGCATCTCCTTCCTCTCCTCACGCCTCCTCTGTCCCACTATCGCGCTCACGATGGTGCCTGTGAACACGGAAGTATAGTAATGAGGGGCAGATAGAACGCCCTGGTTTCTCAGTATCCTGGCAGCTTCAATGCCCGGCTCCTTAGAGAAGACAGGAGGGCTACTGTCAAAGATGACTCCTCTCAAAACAAAGGGACAAGTGTCCTTCTCTATGGCGGCAAGCAAGTGGTAGAGGAGAATGTTGCTGGCTCCAGAAAACATGTGCACCACCAATGGGACTGGAGCAGTAAAGGACTCCTGAACAGCTGACAGAAACGTGGACATCTTCTTGTGCGAAGGGCCCCACAGCCAACTCTCACGCACAGTTGGAGCTATACAACATGTTACTAGCCCTTTCTCGTTATGCATTTCTCTGTACTTTGCTACCGTCTTCACCTTAGCAAACATCCATCCTAAGAGCAGCGTAAATCCCTTGTAGCCCTGGTCTTGCCCATTCTCTTCTTTGGGACGTGACGTCAGCGCCTGAAGGCCTCGGCTCTCGTGGGCCCGCTCGAAAGCACCAAACTGCCGTATGGACACAGGAGCAAATAAGGCCTTACAACGCCTCATCCTGACTCTGTCACGGCTCGAACACGACCTTCTCCATCTACTGAGTCACCGTGTGACGAAGTACTCAGCGAACTGCACCCTGATTAATTATTGACTGTATTAGTAAATATTTACTAGTCGCCGATGGGCGTTTAATTTGTGACAAGTCGACATGTCAGAAAGAGGCCTGAAGAGGCTCAGGTACACGTCTTTATTTCGAGCCGTGAACTTCGAGCTATTTGTTAAACCTGTAAGTATTGTTGAAGTGTTCTCATTCATAGTAGTAATGATAGCCTAAGAGTAAGGAGCAACCGCTATGAGAGAGTAACGTTCTTTTCGTTCTCATCTGCGCAGAGCAAGCCCATAATGGCAATAGGAGCTGTGTGCATCACTGGATGTACGCTCTTTCTGTTGTACTTGAACTTAATTCATGATCGAAGCAAGCCCAGCACAGGTGGGGTGTATCCCATCCCCAGGGGTCTTACTTTTGACGACAGCAAAGACGGAAAGAAGAAAACTAGATGGACGAGATGAATCATTTTATTATTTATGTATTATGTATCTGCATATTATGTGTGTTCCTTATGCTACAGTATGTCTCATTTGGTCAGTATACATATCATTATTTTTTTAAGTGCACCATGTGCCAAGGCAGCACACTAGGGCATCACTGCCCCATGCAACACTGTGATAAAATGTCAGAATCAATAAGATAAAGAGAATCAATGTCAATACATTATATTATACAGTTGTCATAGCTAGCTATTCCTGTATGACCCAGTGTGGCTAGGTAGCCATGTGATTCACTTGTATAGTCTAGCCTGACTAAAACAACTTTCAATAAAATAATATCGTTTGAAAATTTAGCACTTAATTTATCTATTGTTACCTCAGGGAAGGATAGACTGTGCAGGTAATGTGCATAACTAGTAGATATTATCTGCTTGATGCTGGTTGCTATGCCCCCATATGGCCCCTCTGGAGCAGCTTCTGGTGTTGCATCATCGAATGTCACGTGGCAGAAAAATGGCGGAACAACCCAAAGTACACTCTAGTCCGAGCGCTTTTCTCCATCCGCTGGCTACTGTGGCGACGGCCCAGACCGTTGGAGGAGGAGGAGGATTTATACCCCTAATTCAATCACTGATGTCTCCAAAGGAAGAAACAGGACACCATCGCCCGAATTTAGACTCGCCTCTCACAACCTCGGCGCCTGCTGCGGTTGACAAAATCCAGGCCTTCCACAGTGACCATTGCTACCCAAAGATTAATGCATTTGTACCGAGCCTGAGGAACTGTGGCTCCCTTCCCACTGTTACACTCTTTGAGGATCTGAAGGATGAGCAAGCCCCATCCTCTGTTGGCGAGCCGACCAATCCATTAACCCTTCACCGTTCAGGTCCACAGACAGCGGGGCAAGGACAAGAAGAAGAGGAGGAGGAGGAAGAGATTGACATTGTTTCAGTGAGTGAAGAAACAGCCTTACCGTATGATGATGGTAAAGTGAAGACGGCAATGTTGGAGTGTGAGAAACACGTGAATATGGTGAAACTCATCTCAGCAAAGATGGAGAAGAGGTGAGGCCAAATTCTGAAAGCAGCTGCGAACGCTGCTACTTTGCCCCTCACCCCTAGTCTCATGTCACCGTCAACTCCACTTCTTTTGTTGCACATGCCACTCTGCATGCTAAATGGGTGGGCGGGAACCTGTGCTAGACCTGTGGGACTACCCCATCCCTGACCCTCGTGTTCACATTGGCTTGGATCAGTGTAGAGGCTCAGTGCTATGTTATTGAATTGATCTTGATTCATATACTTACAGGACTTTTTGACCCCATAAACCTTCATCAACTGCATACAAACTGATTAATTCGCCAGTTAAATGTGTGTGTGTGTATGTGTCTGTGTCTGTGTCTTTGTCAGAATAGGGATTATATGCAGGTCACAGTATAATATAGTGTTAATATTAATTTCTACCCTTACCTGTGTGCTCCCTGGTGTTGACCATCTGGTACCCAACATAGGGACTTGAATGAGGCAACTCCCCAGCAGAAGGCCCTTCTCCTACGAGTGTGTGAGGTCCTCCAAGCAGACAGATTAGCTCGGCTGGCAGTTGCTGAGGTATGTAAGCCCATTTGTATGTAAACCTTTGCATTTTGTCATCAGTAGTCACTTTGTACCATGTCTCCTCTGATCATCTCAAATGCAATTGAAGATGGCTGTGCAGAAATGCTATTAACAATGTACGTAGCTCTTCCAGTTATCTTCTCTTCCGGTCTTGGTACCTTCCTCTCCCTTATTCCCTGCCTCCTCTTTCCTCTCCTCCCCCCTGCCCTCCCCTTCCCTTCTCTCCCCTCCTCTCTGTCCCCTCTCCCCTCCCCTCCCCTCAGGTGAATGACCAGTGTGTCGTCACAGAGAAGGTCAAAGAAGACCTCTACAACTCATACCCAAAGGCCAAGAGGGCACATCTCAAAGATGGTGGCAATTTCCCCTACCTCTCCCGCTGTGAGGAAGTGGTCCTGCATCTTCAGGTGAGCCAAGATTACCTGGGCACATGTCCCCTCTCTGCAACGAACAACAAGCAGACATTAAATGCCCTTGCAGCTGTCTTTTGTGACTGTAGTATGTTACAATGTGTTGTGAGAATGCCAATGGTATACATACGTACATATGTGTATGATATGGTGACATGTTAGGCTGTACTTATGTAGTTAGCATGTGACCTCTGTGTGTGTAAGTTACAATTCGCTGTACTGTACGGTGCATAGAAAGATTATGATAATTCTGTTTGCTGTTTAACGACAATAACAATAGTGAGTTTCGGGTAGCGTAATGTTTTCTATGCACCGTACTGTATGATATGGTGATGTGGTAGGCTGTGTGACCTCTGTGTATGTTAGTTGATACATCTAGGGCTAGCTTCAGTGCTTGTGCTGCTGGTGAGTTAGGAGGGGCTCTACTGCATTGACCAAACCACCTCAATCTTCTTTGCTGTACCAAACTCCAGCTATTTAGGAACTGTTTGGGTCTATGAATGTTAAATGCTGACCAGTTGGTGTCTACGAAATTTAGACCACTCGGGTATGTACTTTGTGTTCCTTGAGGTTCATCTTCAATGTATAACTCAGAGACACCACTTGGCCGGGATTTAACTGTTACTAAGTAGGATGATTATTTTGGACGATCAAGCACCCCAACAAATGACTCTTCACTTCCAATTGTCACTTCAATGCAACATTTCGCCCATCACGGGCTTCATCAGGCATACAGCTGTTACTTTCGTATTGTATACAAGTATCATGGTATAATGATAATACCAAGAGTACTGTTGATAATACTGAAGGAGAAATGGTATACTAAGTAATATATTATACAGTATGCAAACTCATTCAAGACCGCCTAAGGCATGTGACCTACGTTGGAAATGTCTATAACCGGAGCATGGAAGTGAATTCCCTACATGGACAGCTATATATAGACACCCGCTGCAGAAGGAAGGTGAAGGAGCTGGGTTTAGACAATGATTTCTAATCCATAGCTGTCGAAACACTACATGTATGCCATCAGGATGCTTTTGTCTGCTTGGTGGAGGCCAGATGAGACAACACTGCGGCCGAAGCATGTGCTCTCCTCAAAGGATGTCAATCATATCTGCATGCTGCATGTCTGTGATAGCAACCACTTCACTCCATTGACAGCTCTGTGTGTGCGTGGCAAGGTAGTCCACCTCCTCTTCACAGTGTGTGCCCACTTTGAGGGCTGCATGGCCAAAGGCTTGATAGCGTTGTCATCCATTTGCAGGACCAGTGTTGAGATTGGCGAACATTCAGCCATGGATGCTCCAACCTCCTTAATCGTGGATCAATAATAATACAGAAAGGAAACATTTTGTAGGCAGGGAGAAATAATTAATGCCAATGAGATCAGGATTTGTTTTGTATGGTTTGTAATGGAAGTTTTGGGATTGTGCCATCTTGATTTACTGAACACGCTTACCATATCATTAACTTTCAAAGGCCCTTCCCTGTCCAAAGGAATCAGATCCCAGGATTAGAAAATTATATATCACCTGAGAAGACGTTTAGCCTGGAGACTACATTTCAAGGCATGAAGAACAATATGTACAATACCGTATAGCCGGAAATTTTGGCGGGAAGATATTTTGGTGAATTGCTGAAAATATGTAATTGGGCGGAATTTACTTTGGCGGTTGAGCCAGTCTCTTAGCCATAATGATATTCATACAAAATGGCTAATCAAACGCGCTGGGAATTTAACCGGGCCGTGAGCTAGTTTCCGCTCAGTTAGGACGAAATCGATGATGAAATGCAACTGAAAAGTACACAAATCGTTGTTACGATTA
>MKWU01006799.1_pt1 | contig 11353 bp, 14 predicted proteins | sample 809101 | NCBI WGS metagenome assembly MKWU01 (sample SAMN05860141, study PRJNA318959) | sponge metagenome | host: Aplysina aerophoba | place: Slovenia: Piran, Adriatic Sea, Gulf of Piran | collected 2013-05-07
TCAACAATGTCTTGCACAGATCCTCCCACTGACGTTGCACTACAATCGACTCCAGCCTCCGTGAACAATGGTTCCTCCACCACCATCAACTGCACTGGCCATAGCCGACCACCTCCAGAGTTCTCCATCACCAGAAGGCTTGCTAACGGGAAGAAGAGCACCTCTTCTGGAGGCACCTTTCTGTTGCAGCCCACCTCCAGGGAGGAACTGGGCGACAACTTGCTGACCTGCTCTGCTACCAACTCAAAGTACAGTACACGTGTGTTCTCAGCAACCCGAACAATTCTTGTCAAAGGTGGGTTAAAGGTTGAGAACATGGCATATGCTTGGAGAGGTACGTATATATGTCAAAGCTGCTCTGTATAATTATAATGTATATAATGTATTCTTAGGTGCTCCTGATGCAGTGGACTCAAACTCAATTCACGTGACAAGTAGATCATTCACAAGTGTGTCTGTGCAGTGGACAACACCACAGAATAACTACGATGCAATTCGCTATTACCAATTTCAGCTGGGAGAGTGTGCCACAAGTGACCAGACTGGTAGTGAATGCCAACCTGTCTATACTCAGTATCGGTCAAGATCTACCTCCCTGTCTTACACTCTGAAGAGGCTAAAACCATTCAAAACGTATACATTGAAGATAGTAGCATACAATAATGTCGGTCCAGGGCCCTTCTCCAATGCTGTTGCTTTTCAGACAGTACAACAAGGTTAGCCTTTTTGTCTATAGTGCTATTTGAATGTCTGCCACAGGCAAGTTTGGGATGTTGCATACATATAGTTACAAGAATAATTATTACGCACTTCTTAAACTTGACTGTATGAATGTAGTGTTGGGACACAGTTGTACATATATGTACTGTACAATAGCATGCTGTATCCAGCAGATCTCTTCCTCATCCAGATGAAGCGACAGTAAGGAACTTTACTGCTTCACTTCAAGGGGACACCACAGTTCTCTTCCAGTGGTATGCAGATGTGAACCTCACTCAAGATGGAACTGCTTTCAGTCACTTCCGCCTGACTCGTCTGCGCCAAGGCTTTCCTGAAGTTGAGAATGTCACCCTTTCCTTGGGAGATGCCCAGTGCTCCAACTCTTCCATGACAGAGTTCTGCCATGAATGGGAGGGGTTTGCAGCTGGTGTTAGGTACTCTGTATGGATTGAGATGGTGTACTCCTACCCAGCCACTGGAGGAAGAGTGGACCTCACAGTCACCATACCTTCAGGTGTGTACATTTGCTATGTACAAACAGTGTACATAATTATATGCATGAGATTTAATGCAAAATTCGGTGAGAATTGTCTGTTTGAAACTAGCTGCATGTGCAAATAGATAGATTATTTTAACATATTATTTTGGACACATAAGAAAATGAGACCTTACATTGGCCCCTTTATCAAAATTTAACCTGTGTGATCTGTCTTTAATATGAATTATGGCAAGTGTTGATATTGATTATAATATATATATGGAGTACTTCTGGGTGAATTACTTTCTACTTCCATGCACGCAGCCTCTGCAAGTGCCCCCTTGGTGGCTGCCGTGGCAGGAGGTGCTGGAGGTGGCCTGCTGACCGCTGTGCTGGCACTTGTTGCTGTTGTTATCATCCCAGTTATTGTGGTAGTGTTACATTGCAGAAGAAAATCAAGGTAAACAAAATAACTGTACAGTTGTTTTGTCGGAGTTAGGCATCAGTGCATGGACCATGTGTGATGAGTGATTACATGAAGAGGTGAATAAGGACCACATGGTTTCAATTTGTTATAATGTCCTGTGCTTTTTCTAAGGGTCAAGAAACCAGAAAAGAATCCTGAAGGAGAGGAAGATGAAACCAACTGCAGCAGCACTGATGCAAGAAGCAGTGACTACCGATATGAGGCAAACATCGCTGCAAAAAGTAATGTCAGTACCGAAATAGAGGAAAGTGCCACACAGCTGGATCAAGCAAGGGCTACAATAACACCCACTGTGAACACCATCAATCCCTACCAGCCACTGGATGTGGAAGGAGTAGCTGACTGCAACGCTTATACTTCCTACAACTTTGGACAGCCTGCAAATCCAAAAGGCGATGAACCAGAGTATGCCATGGTTGACATAGCTGGAGGAGCCTGCCGCAAGGATGATTGCAAGATTTCCTCATCCCGGGGAGGAGGAGTGAGGAATCAAAATTCAGACAGCCATCTTGATCCGTACTATGCAGTTCCTTCTGAGGCCATGTCTGAGTACGCAGCTGATGAGAACATATACATGGAACCAGACATTGACATTGTGCAAGACACCACCAAGGTGGAAGATGTTTGTGAGAGTACCAAGAGCGCTGCCACCACCGGAGCACATCCGCCAAACAGTGGTAAAAAGAAGAAAGCCCTACTGCCGATGGCCAACAAGAAGCAGACATCACCCTCCACCTGTCCTAAACCAAAGCAGCCAACAGCTGCTGGCACAAGTGAAGGAACAAGTATGACAGCAGATCTTCAGCAAGGTCCTCCCCAGGTCTCAGAAGCACCGGCACCGACCTCCACTTCTCCTAGGCCACAGTGTCCTGAACATCCTGTGGCAAGTGTGACATCACCACTGCAGCAAAATGCTCCTCAAGTCTCAGAAGCACCAGCTCAACGTACGCTTCCTAAGCCACAGTACCCCAAACAGAAACCAGCTGCTGACACAAATGCTGCAGCAAAGATGACACCAGCATCTTCTCTGCAGCGGTGTGATTCCAAAGCCTCTGAGAGACAAAGCACAAAGCCACAGCCAAAACCCAAAGGACAGGGCATGGATCCCCCAGCACCAGGTCTCAGGAGGTCCGTTTCACCAGCATCTTCTCTGCACCGGTGTGATTCCAAAGCCTCTGAGAGACAAAGCACAAAGCCACAGCCAAAACCCAAAGGACAGAACATGGATCCCCCAACGCCAGGTCTCAGGAGGTCCGTTTCTGCTGCAAAGCCTCCCCAACGTGAGGTACCAGTACAGCAAGGTGTAGGACCACCATCAAGTGTGGCTGACAGGAGGTGCATGCAGCCCAGCCATGGAGGGGATACTAAAGTAGACAGTACAGTGAAGCTGAGGGACAGCTCAGCAGGACCTACACCGCCACAGGTGGCCCCGAAGGGCACACCAGCAAAGCCGAAATGCAAGCCCAGACCTACAGCAGCACAGGCTTCTCAGGTCACTGCGTCTCCTGTGGAGGCCTCTCCTGTCAGGTCTGAAGGGATTCGTAAGACTCCTCCCACCCCTGCTGTTCGACAGGCCCACCTCCCACCTGCTACTCCTGCTGGGCAGCTGCAGACCACAGGAAATCCACAAAGTGGTCCTACTGCTGGAAAGTTGTCTGTAGCTGAACGTGCGAAGCTCTTGGAGAAAATGATGTAATGATTGCAATGGTGTGACAATAATGGAAGAATTTATATACTGTACAACCAGAATATGCTCAGTTTAATTGAGTGTAAAATGATAGTTTAGCATGTGCGTGTGTGTGCTGTCATTTCATTCCCACTCCATAATACATTATTATGCTTTATTTACTACTGTATACCTACCTTGATATGCATTAATTATTATTTTGCGGTCAATTGAAGCTGGCTGTATGCATTGCATACTGTGTAAGTATTGCATTTGATCAATCTCTGCAATGTTGGTGTGTGTACATATCACAAACATACATTTGAGGTTGCATGTATGCAGATGGGAATAATGTGCGTCAAACATAATTATGATGATACAAAATATAGCTACAGTGGAGTGGAGTGTGGTGGAATCATGGCAAATTCTATAATTATAATTACCATGTGTGCCCCCAACTGGCAAAGAAGGTCGAGAAAGTGACCCTCCCTCCAATTCATAGCTGTGGTCTGTGTGACTGAACGTGAGCTTTTGATTGTCTCTGTGTGTGTATCTCAGACTGCCTTATTTAGCATGTACCATTGTGTCATATAATTAGTGTGGGCCCTTGTCTGCCCCGGTTCATTTACTGGTCTGTTTTATTGTGTAGCTAGCTACAAGTGTCTGCCTGGTGTGCCCGGCCTCTTGTAATTGTCTGTATTAGCTAGTACCTTTGTCTGCCTCTGTGTATAGCTATATATATAATGTATACCACAGCCTTTGTTAGTTTTGGCCTTTGTCTGCCTCTGCATGTGCGTGTACTCGTATATTATATGCAACTTGCACTGTATACACACTGCCAAAGAGTAGAGGAGACCTTTACTTATGGTGGGGCTCCCTGGATCTGGTACTGTCCACCCAGGCTCTTGTACTGGTTGGTATCTACTGCCCCAATGCACCTTGACCACACCCTGGAAGGGAGAAAGGAAGTGGTGGTGGAGGATGGAGTGAGGGAGGGACATATATGGAGTGGAGGCGAAAGGAGTGAATTACAGGGGAGGAAGGAGGGAAGAAGAGGAGTGTAGGGAGAGGGGAGTGAGTGAGAATGCTACTTATGCACATCAACGACATTACACACACAGTACACTTTAGAAACATATCTCTTAAACACACATGTACAGTACAATCATATGTATGTATAGACACAGGGTAAAATCACACGCAAATATCTCAGATTAGTCTAACCGTCCATGCAGCGACATGCAACATGACTGGAGGCACAACAATCCTTTCTAGTAGTGGTACACCACACCACACCCAACACCACGATGAAGAACAACACTGCGGAAGAGGAAAGGGAAGGGAGAGGAGATTAGATTGACTGATGTCATCTTGTGACATCACAAACAAGATAGAAGCTTCCTGTGATGATGTAAAATATGGTCCACTAGCTGTTATAGACATGCAGATGGACCACTGGTGTCAAGCAGGTGTGTTTACTGGTGTGCTTGGTCCACGAGTCTGTCACACAGGGGAGGGTCTGCACTTCATGTTGTGTATGTATTTGTGTATAAGCAACATTAAGTCCCTGTAAGAACAAAATAAGCTAGGATTATATTGTAGGGCACGTGTCCCTACAGTCTGTCACTTTTGTGGGCATTTTTGGGGCAACTAGACCTATTCAGCAGGAGGTGCAAGCTGGGACTGGCTACACCAGGCTAGTTAGGACAGGCACTGAATAGATGCAGAGAGCAGCAGTGAGATGATTTAATAATGCATGGTCCTGCACTGCAGCCTGCTTCTCCCAGAACGTGGACGGCAATGTGAGACTATGAGGTACCTATTGTAGACCCACCAGTACAAACCAACCAGCTGGCTTAGTCATAGTAATTCACTAAAGCAAATTAAATTTGAAACATTTTTTGCCGCATACCCCAGTTTTAGCACACATGTATCTAACCTGTGCTAACATATTATGTATACAGCACATCCTGTTTCCTACACATATTTAGCACATTTGGATGTGCTATATTAACATCCACCCACCAGCAGTAATGAATATTTGTCATGAATTTCATTATGACCCTTTATATTATCTCAGCAACCACAGCCATGTGTGCCCCCAACTGGCGAACAAGGTCGAGAAAGTGACCCTCCCTCCAATTCATAGCTGTGGTCTGTGTGACTGAACGTGAGCTCTTGATTGTCTCTGTGTGTATCTCAGACTGCCTTATTTAGCATGTACCATTGTGTCATATAATTAGTGTGGGCCCTTGTCTGCCCCGGTTCATTTCCTGGTCTGTTTTAGTGTGTAGCTAGCAACACGAGTCTGCCTGGTGTGCCCGGCCTCTTGTAATTGTCTGTATTAGCTAGTACCTTTGTCTGCCTCTGTGTATACACATATACTTAGCAGAGGACCCTTTTAGTGCTCAACTTGTCTCTAGTATAGTGTGCCCAATCCATTAGCCAGTGTGTAGTTACGTAACAGTTGCTGCCTGAATGGAGTTGAAGTGGTAATACATGGAGGGCACAACAGGAAGTGCCTCCTCTTCCACAATAATTAAGTAGATGTATACGCTTGCTGACACTGCATGGGAAGACTGGTCTCTCTAGTAAATATCTTCCTCACCAGACCATTTGTGACATGCCACAGTCTTATATATTCCTAGTCTTGCTAGCCCTGCCCCTATGTACAGTATATGAAGTGCCCTGATCACTTTACTGTGTACTCGGTGTGCTTTATTAATTAAGCCTCTTTTAGCAGCTAGTGTGTTCCATCGTCGTGTCGGTCTTATAGTGTGATACTCATTATCTGCATTGTGCACACACCTTTGTGTGCATAATGAATGAATGTTAAAGTATGGTTGAGCAACCTTGGGTGGAGACGTCTTCATTGAAATGTGTTGGATGAGTATATACTTTAAACATATGTACATAACTTTGTATATATAACACATTGCGTGTGAGACAATCTTCCGGTTGCATGCAGTGTATAGTGTCTGAATGATCAGTAATTGCCTACATTCTCCATGGACATAATACAGTGTATACCTGTACATGTGTACATATATACTGTATATACATACGTATAATATAGTTCCCATGCATCTCTGAATGCCTTGCATCCTTGGGTGCACATGAATACGTACCAGCCATAAATGGTATGTGTATAATGCATGAATGGCCTCCTGAGCAATTACAATATAGCGCAATCAGCACCAGGCAGTCATTTCCTCATGGAAGACATTTCTCTCCTGAATGTATTTCCTATTGTGGATATATGCATGAATATAATGACTGAACTATATAATATGGCTAAATGCAATTAAGCAACATAATATAATATAATTATAGGCACTTCTCCATGTTTTTATGCCCAATGCATGCATGGTATAGACTGATATAGTACATGTAATATACAGCTATATTGCTATATAAAGTGTTTCATACTGTACACGTACAGTAGCATGCACACTATACATATATCATGGTCTGAGCTTTTGATTTAAAGGAACCAAGTTGTGGTATGAACACCACCTGATCCCAAAAGAGCATGCATCAATATACTGTATATGTCTGCATCACAATTCCAATGTACCATGCCATTAAAATGCATGTAATGTAACGTGTGAAAGTACGTATATGCTTCTTCATGGTACAAGATCTAGATGAAGTGAATGTGAAAGTGTGTACATGTGTACAGTACATGTACATACATAATGATATGGATGGCATGACAGTTATACCTTAACTATACCTAACTTGTTTTCAGTTACATATCACACAACAAGTCAATTTGAAAGAACAGCTTCAACTAGTGAAAGAATAACAGTTAACTTCAAACACTCTTTGTGAAGTTAAAAATAGCCCTACGTATATATGACATGTCCCTGGCAGCCATGGCAATTAATATTTCACAGCTTCTGCATACTGGTCTGGTATATACGTATGAGCACTGGCAGCTGTTATGCATGAGACAGACAATGCGCTAGCTAACCCTCGAGATAGTGACCATATCTATATATGTACCTTAACCACTAAATGGCTTTACCCCATGTGATGGCAGGGCTCGAGACATGTATGGAGGGGCAGCACCTAGGAGGTAGTGCACACATACACACAATGTAGCTGGTGTACTGTGTAGGATACTTTAATGCAGTTAAGCCAAGGCATGTGGACAGGAGATTGTATAGTGTTTCCTGCACATTCTGAAAATGAAACAGAACCTGTGTATATGACAATGTTGTTTTCCTAATGTCGAAACTTTGCTGCTATATGTTATGAATACAGGCTGGTGACAACTATTACGCTGTAAACTCCTATATCGCTGCTCATGCTTGAAGGAGACTACAATGAGGAGTCTGTTTCCAAAGCTGTGCATTATTGCTTTTCTTCTAGCCGGACAAGGGACACACACTGAGGCGCAGTGTAAGCAGTCTGTCTACGTGTGTGATAAAGTTGATCAGAGCTAGTACTATTAAGTGCAGTACAAGGCCAACAGTGACACTGTACTACACTGCCTCTACTAAGCAACTGTAATACGGAGATGTGTGTGATAAGGGTCTACTATATATGTTTGACTGACTGTGTGCTTTCAGGTTCTGCAGGAGCTGTCAATGCAAGGCGTGATGGCCCTTTGGTGCTAAGCTGCGAAGGTGTTGCACCTGTGAGTTGGACCAGTTACACCAGTGAAGCAGAGGAGTTCACCACCGCAGTCAATAATGCTGGAGAGGTGAGGTCCTGGTTGCTTTACAGGAGTGTGACAAACTCAGATTCTTACATCAGATGCTCAACAGGGAATGGATCCTGTATTGAATACTCTGTGACCGTCTTCAGTAAGTGTAACCCTGGGGATAGTTGCCTAGCTTGCCAATCAGCTATATAGATGTGTATCCATTATTATTATTATGTTATCAGCAGTGCTACTCTCTACTACTTCTATTCCACTTAATTAGTCATCTCTTGTACGTACATATATGCACATATAGTCACATTTGTCCACTGCAACCAACAATTACGTCTCTTCATGCGTATATTAGAGTTGAGATATTACTGCATGGGCAGTAGCTGTGAAAGGTGTGACTTACCTGTGCTAAATGTGTGTCTCTCATTCAGTGCTGCTTGAAGTGTTAGCAGTTCTATGTACCAAACTCCACAACATATATTTCTTGCAGCACCTCCTTCAGATGTGCGCATCACTGACTCAGGACTCACCTCAAACACAGTGCAACTGGGAACCTCTACCACGCTGAGATGTTCTGCTTCTGGCACTGCCCCCTTTGAGTACCAGTGGAGGCACAATGGTACCATCATACCAGCTGCAACATCTTCCACCTACACAGTCTCTTCTGCTTTGTTTAGTAATGCAGGGACGTACACCTGTCAGGTGTCCAACTGGGCGGACGAGAGTAGCGGAACATACACACTAAATGTGCAAGGTACATACGTAATAATACATTCATTGCTTTCAATTATCACTAATTGATCTCCTAACTATCAAATTATATATGATTCATACGGATTGTATGATATGAAGTTTTGTGTATTTGACAACTATTTTGTATGTACGTTGAGACAAATTGTGGTACAGCACTTTAATTGGCAGGTAACCTTATACTTCCCATCCAGTGCCTCCCACTATTCTCGATTTAACCTCTTCAACTCCAAATGCCAGTAACAAGGTTATCCTTCCGAAGACGGGATCTGTATCAATTAATATTGACTGCACTGTTAATGGAAGTGTAAGCTCTGGCGCTTCATTTCAATGGACGCTTAACAGTAGCCTAGTGCCAGACAGTACTACAACCACCATAGACTATGGCAGTCATGTTGTTGGTCGGTTGTCCATCTCGCCTGTCACACCGGCCCATGGAGGTACCTACAGGTGCACTATTACCAACCATGTTGATAGCGACTATCGGGAACTGACTCTAACAGTTGTAGGTAAGTACGTACGTATGTAGGTAGGTATGAGTATGTAGGCGTGGTGCCACTGAATGAATATTATAATCGCAATATGTACAGTAGAATATAGGTATTAATAGTACACTATTCTATACATTGGTACACATCCCACTGTATTCACAAGCTACGACACTTAGTGAATCCTAAGTGTGAAAAAGTGAAAATGACATCAAACATATTGCTTTCTTCATGTGCAGCCTCTCCCACTGTTGAAGCCATTAGTGTGAATGGAAAGAATGTTTCAGCAGGAACCATTTTTGTATTGAATGGTACAGCGAGTAGCTTTTCCTGCGTTGTGGGTGGAACACCTCCTCTCAACACATCATGGGAGCTGCAGACCATGAGAGGGGAGACTAACAGTTTTGGCTCCACATTCAGTAGCAACCTTACACAGGAGGATGAAGGGAGTTACACATGTGTGGTAGTCAATGGTCAAGAAGGACTCAGTGACAATGCTTCAGTGACAGTGAGAGTGTATGGTGAGCAGGTGTAAAGTTGGCAGAGAATTATATAATATTATATCAGTGTTCTCACAAGTGTATTGCACAATGCAAGCATGTACGTATGTACAATGTTATTGATATAATAATGTATATATGTGTGTGCTCCCATACTAAATAGTCCAATGTGTTTGTGCTAAGCCATGCTGTTATCTGCCCTTGTGCAACAGATCCCATCACTTTGACATCAGATGCCATGACAGAACTGGAACACAATGTGACTGATCAAGTTACATTAAGGTGTTTGTTCTCCAAAGATCCAGATGACCCAGATCCTTTCCCACAAGTTGCGTGGAATGGCCCTGGGGTTGACATAACAAGAAATGCCTTTCAAACTATTCCAAACAAATATGAGAGCAACTTCAATTTCACAGTCACAAGACTGCACCATGGCCAGTTTAACTGCTCTGTGAATGATGTTGGAGTTGGAACCATTTCAGCAACATTTCAGTTGACTGTTTACTGTGAGCTTGCATAGCAACAAGTACTCTCAACTTCCATCAATGCTTGGTATAAGACGTACAACTTGTACGCATCTTCTGCTGCTACTAATGCCTTTGCAGTTGCTTCCGTGAATATGGCAGCCTCCATTTGGAGGTTTTCTAAGCATGTTTTCAACATTACTGTCTTCTACAGATCCTCCCACTGACGTTGCACTACAATCGACTCCAGCCTCCGTGAACAATGGTTCCTCCACCACCATCAACTGCACTGGCCATAGCCGACCATCTCCTGAGTTCTCCATCACCAGAAGGCTTGCTGATGGGACGAAGAGCACCTCTTCTGGAGGCACCTTTCTGCTGCAGCCCACCTCCAGGGAGGAACTGGGCAACAACTTGCTGACCTGCTATGCTACCAACTCAAAGTACAGTACACCTGTGTTCTCAGCAACCCGAACAATTCTTGTCAAAGGTTAGACATTAGATATCAATATACGTACGTAAGTATATATATGGTTACTCATATATTCTGTACTATTCTGTATATACATAACAATTAATATTGTTTGTGATTGGCTCTTGCTTGTATAATTGTATATATGTATTAATGATGAAAATGCTCTGTATAATGTATAATATGTAATATATAATGTATTCTTAGGTGCTCCTGATGCAGTGGACTCAAACTCAATTCACGTGACAAGTAGATCATTCACAAGTGTGTCTGTGCAGTGGACAACACCACAGGACAATTACGATGCAATTCGCTATTACCAATTTCAGCTGGGAAAGTGTGCCACAAGTGACCAGACTGGTAGTGAATGCCAACCTGTTAGCAATTATCCCTCAACCTCTAACTCTCCCACTTACACCTTACGGAACCTCAGCCCATTCACAAATTATACACTGAAGATGGCAGCATTCAATAGTGTTGGTCTCGGTCCCTTCTCCAATGATATCGCAGTTCAGACAGTACAACAGGGTTAGCCTTACGCATGATCACTCTTGATGTTTGGAAAATAGTGAACACTTTCAAGCTTATGTTGTGAAGATGACTAATACGTTGTGTCACTTTTACAGTGCATCTTGCATAACAATATTATGCTTTCACTTGTGTGT
>MKWU01006802.1_pt1 | contig 11350 bp, 9 predicted proteins | sample 809101 | NCBI WGS metagenome assembly MKWU01 (sample SAMN05860141, study PRJNA318959) | sponge metagenome | host: Aplysina aerophoba | place: Slovenia: Piran, Adriatic Sea, Gulf of Piran | collected 2013-05-07
GGCGGTGTCGGTACGGGTCGACGCTGGCATGGCGGGCCTCGTCAGCCGCTGACGGTCGCCGCGGAGCGCATGGGGGCGAGCCGCGCGGGCCGCCGGACGGGGGGGAACATGGCCGGCCGGTCGGCGACGCCCCCGGCGGGGGCGGCGGCGGAGCGGATGGGGGCGAGCCGCGCGGCCAGCCGAACGGCGGCAATCATGGCCGCCGGATCGGCCACGCCCTTGCCGGCGATGTCGAAGCCGGTGCTGTGGTCCACCGATGTCCGCACGATCGGCAGGCCCAGGGTGACGTTGACGGCCCGGCCGAAGGCCAGCAGCTCGATCAGCAGGCCCTGATCGTGATAGCAGGCGATCACGGCGTCGAACTCGCCGGCAGCGCCGCGACGGAACACTCTACGGCGAGGTAGGCCGCCCAGTCGTTCATCAGCGCCCGCCGCCGCTCGAACAGGTCCGAGCGGGCGTAGGCCGCCTCGACCTTGTTCGGGACCACGTGCGCCAGGGCCGCTTCGACGACCTCCCGCGGATGGTCGGTCTCTTCAGCCGCCCAGTCCCGGAAGCTGGACCGGAAGCCGTGCGGCACGCCCGCGATCCGGAGGTCCCGGAGGAGCTTGGACAGCGTCACGTCGTCCAGCCGGGTCCCACGCGCGCCGGGGAACACGAGCCGGCTGCCGTCGAGCGTCCTCGCCGCTTCGAGGACCTGCACGGCGCGGGCGGACAGCGGGACGCGGTGCGCCCGCTGCATCTTCATGCGCGTGCCCGGTATGGTCCACACGCCGGCCGGCAGGTCGACCTCGTCCCACTCCGCCCCGCGCACCTCGCCCGAGCGCGCCGCGGTCAACACCAGGAACTCGAACGCCAGCTTCGCGGCGGGCATCGCCCGCGACGCCCACACGGCCTCTATCGCCGACGCGACCTCCCCGTGGGGCACGGCCCGCAGATGTTGCACGACCGCCCGTTGCGGTCCCAGCACGGCGCCGACGCGGTCGCACGGATTGTCGGTCCGGAACTCCATCACGACGGCCCACGCCATCACCGCGCTGATCCGCTGGCGCACGCGCCGCGCCGTCTCGGGTCGGACGTGCCAGATGGGGGTGAGGATCGCCAGCACGTCGGCGGTCGCCACATCGCAGACGGCCATTCGGCCGATGCGCGGCGCCACGTAGCGCGCCATGCTCGCCTTCCAGTCGTGGGCGTGCCGCGGATTGCGCCAGCCGGGCCGCTTGTCGTTCCACACGCGTTCGGCCGCGTCGGCGAACGTGGGCACGCCCCGGGGGTGGCGCCTGCCGGCCAGCGGGTCGCCGCCGGAGCGGGCGAGCTTGCGATTGGCGAACGCCTTCTCGCGCGCTTCCCTGAGCGAGACGAGCGGGAAGCCGCCCAGCCCGATCTCGCGCCGGCGCCCGCGGACGGCGATGCGCTGGATCCAGCTCCGGCTGCCGGATGGTTGGACCACCAAGTAGAGGCCGTGGCCGTCGCAGTACCTGCCAGGGCGGGTGACGCTACGGACGAAGGCGGCCGAGAGTGCGTTTTGGGGATGCCGGCCGCGCGGCTTGCTGTCCCGGCGTTCTTGTCGGCGCGGCCATGTACCTCCATGTTTCCCCTCATTGCCTGCTGGAAATCGAGCATCCTAGCGAACGTCGCAGTGCCGGTCAAGGTCGCCGTCGAGGGTGCGCTTGTGGGGATGCCGGCCGCGCGGCCTGGCGTTCCGGCGTTCTTTGCCGGAACGGCGAATGCCTCCCATGTTTCCCCCCTATCACGTACTGGAAGTCGAGCGTGTCGCCAAAGGGCACGGTGCGCGACAAGATCCGCGGATATCGGATAAGCGGTTTCGTTTCAGCTACTTGATGAACTTCCACGGACGTTGTTGAGCCGTGCCGACACCGGAAACGGGCTGATGCGGAGTCCGTGATTTCGGACCCGCAGGGTCCACCGTCTCGACGACGGGGAGTGAAGGAGACAACAGATGATGAGTACACGGTGTTCTCTTTTGACCTTCGGTGCCTTGGTGGTGCTGGTCATGTCTGCGGCGCCTGCCCAAGGGCAAGTAGTCGACGCCGTCGGCGGCACTTGTACGGTCGAATCTGCCGACGTCCCTGCTTGCCCGATGGATGTGGACGTCGAACGGGTGCGATACACCCAGTTTGACCTTACTTGGGAGTGGGAGCGAACTGTCGCCACTCCCGCCAACGCCAACGCGAAGGAATTCCTGGTGCGGTACCAGGAAAATAGCACCACCACGTTTGCATCGGCCGCTGGAGCCAAGGCCATCACCTCCAAGAAAGTTCGGCTGAATACAGACGGCGATGAGGATTACACTTACACGATCACCGGCCTGACGCCTGGCAAGTCCTATCTCGTGGCTGTTACTGCGGTAAACTCGACCACTGGCGGAACCAACAGCTCGGAGGTGGGTCTGGTTAGTACGACCGATCCCGCGACGGCGCCGGACGATGTCCTCGGGCTGGAGTTGATGGCCGGCGACATGATGATCATGGCCATGTGGGACGAGGCCACGGACAATGGTTCCGATGTCACCGGGTACGAGGTCCAGCATCGGGAGATGGACAAGGATTGGCCAACGACGCCGAGTCGGTCGGGGACCATCGCCCCCCACGACAAGTCGACGATGTGGACAATCTCCAATCTGAAGAACGGCACGGAGTACGAGGTGCGGGTGAGAGCCTACTCCTATGGTGCGACGAGGGACGACATCTGGTCCGATGTCGAGATGGCCACTCCGATGGCAGGGCTCATGCCGACCCCCACGCCGGCTCTTCCGGTCTTCGGTGCCTTCGCACTCGGTGCGGGTCTGTTGGCGGCGGGTCGGCGGCGTCTGCGCCGCCGGCAGCAGTTGCTGAACAGCTAGTCCACTTTCCTCTTTCATTACCGGCCGGCGCCCTGTTTTCTTTCACGGGCGCCGGCCGCGTTCATTTTCTCGGCCCGCCTCCCTCGTTCCCCCGGGCTCGACAGACGTGCGACAAAGACGGTTGAGGCGCGGCTATGCCAGCGTTTCGTCCACCAAGTCCGCCAACCCGCTCGGCGATGGCAGGGACGCGGTCAAGTCCGGGCGAGTCGATTCCCGCGGGCTGCACAAAGCCGGGGTTGCCGCCGGTCGCGGCGGATCAGGAAGTCCGAGAACGCCGTTCGGCGGGGCGTCGCGCGCCCGGACGCCGCTGTAGTCGCCTCGGACCGGGTGAATTGGGGAAGGTCTCGCCGCCGAGCGCGGCGGAGACGTCGTGGGCGTACAAAGCCCGCCGCGCTGACCACCGCACGGGGCGAGGATCGTCTCCCGCGCGGAACCGGGTCGCCCGGCCGTCGGGACGTGTCCTTGCGTCGTGAGCGCTTCGAGCGCCCCGATTTCGTCTGCCCGCGCGGCGACGAGCAGCTTGCCGCCACGTGCGCACGGCACGTTGCGCTCGTCGCAGACGGCGTACAGCCGCTCGCGTTCCTCGACGCAGAGGTCGGCCTTCAGGGATCCCGCGGGTAGTAGTGCCGGCGTGGACGACGCCGCTGCTGTGCGTGTCGCACAATCGAACGCGCCCCGCCATGCGAATCGGTCCACGGTTGATCGGCGACTACGCAGCCCCGGCGGTTGAGGTCGGTCAGCCGACGCCGCCGTTCCGCTCGGGTGGCGTCCTCCTGGGTTCGCGGGCGAAACACCGGCACGCTCATCCGTCGAGGCTGCGAGCGACGTCCGCAACGGGTGACAGATCGACCGCGGTTACGTGTCGGGAGCGGCGGAGGTGCGCCCGTGCCCGCCGCCGCTGTGACCCATCGGCCGATGCACTGCCCGTAGAAGTGCCGGATGCCTGTATGCCGCCGCTCGTGTCCGAGCGCCGGTGCCCCGCGCGACCGGCGTGCGGCGAGCAACCGCCGCGTCCCGTGCTCGGCGAACACCCCGCTGCCGGCGTACGCCCCTGTGCAGCGTTGCCTTCCGCCGGCCCACCGATGCTCCAGGACACCCGCCCGGTCGGCATGACCTCCGCCGCCTCGTCCGCCGCCGACGCAGGCCGCAGCGCCAGCTCCAGCAACCCTCGAGCCTCGTCACGTAGGTAATAGATCTCGACCGCTTCCCGCAGGTCGTCGCCGAGGTCCTCGTCGACCTCCTTGCGGTTCTCCCGCGGCAGGACGACGCCGGCCAGCCGGCAGCGGTGCGCGGCGAGCACCTTCTCCTTGATGCCGCCGACCGGGAGGACCTGCCCCGAGAGGGTGATCTCGCCGGTCATCGCCAGGTCGCCGCGGACCATGCGCCCCGTGAACGCCGAGGCCAGCGCGGAGGTCAGGGTGCCCCCGGCCGACGCCCCCTCCTTCGACACCACGCCCGACTGCACGTGCACGTGCACGTCGGTTTCCCGATGCGAGGCCGGGGCTAGGCCGTAGCGCAAGCGTTGGCCCGCAGCCACGACAGCGCGGTTCGCGCCGACTCCTGCATGACCTCGCCCTGGCGTCCGGTCAGGGTCAGCTTTCCGGAGCCGGCCAATCCGGCTCGCTTCGACGCCCATCACCTTGCCGCCGCCGACCGCCGTGCGGCACAGCCCGACGGCGACGCCGGGCCCGCCGGTGCGCCGGGCGACCTGTGCATCGGCGGACGCCGACGCGCCGAGCATCCCGGCGAGGGTCTGCGGCGTGACCTCGACCGGCACCTTGTCCCCCTCGGCGCGGCGGGGCACCACCTTCGCGCACACCTCGCCGAGCGCGCCGAACAGCCTGCAAACCCCGTCTCCCGCGTGGACCCCCGCACCAGCGTCTCGACCGCCGCGTCGGTCGGGTGCTGCGCCGAGAATGCTGAGCGCACGGTCGGGCTGCGGACAGGTCCGAGCCCGCCAGCCCGCAGAGCTCTACCAGCGCAAACAACGGTCGCCCGAGTCGGAGAGGTCGTCGAGGTTCGGAACGATCCCCGGGAGGTCGTCGAGCGTGTGTGGGGTGATGGCCCGGCAGGACCGGTGCGTGGCGAAGGCCGGCGTCAGGGACGCGGCGTCGCGGGCCGCGAGCAAGCACGCCGAGGCGTGGGTATGCCCGCCCGCGTCGTTCCCCTGGCCGCCCGTTCCGATCTGTCTCATTGTCGCCCGTGTCGTTCCCTCTCCCGGGGTACGTTCGTCCGCGCGCCGACAGGCTGGTGGAGGTGTCGATGTCGGGCGCGACGCGCTGGGCGAGGTGTCGGTCGACGCAGGCTGAAGAAGGCGGGCCAGTCGCCGATGTCGGTCTCCGCTCTCGACATCAGAAGTCCAGGTGAGCGCGCCGAGTGAGCGCGCCATCCCGCTCGACGAGCGAGCGGCGGATCAACAGAACAATCGGCCTGCCTCTATATAGTAGTGGGACCTGTCTCATGGAGACCGTGCGCCGGGGGCATCACGCCCGGCGACTCTTTGGAGATGGGCCGGCCGGCCAGCGAACCCGCCCAGACCGAGCGGTACGCCGGTCACCAGCCGCAGGTAGACGGAGACAGGGCAGCCTGTTGGCGGCCATGTGGTCGTCGGCGGCGCTCTCGGAAATGCAGGCGGCAACCGAGGGTGGTCGGTGGCGAAGACAATCAGCTCACTGCGGCGTACAGCTTTCTTCCGATCCGCGATCGCCGCCATGTGCGAGGGTTGCTCAACTGGCAAGTTTCGGCGGTGCGGGCGAGACCGAGACGGCGGAGAACCGAGGCGGGGGAACCTTGACCGGCGTACAGCCGGCGGCGCTCGCGGCCGCCGGCCCGCCCAGCTGTCTCCCGGAGCCGGTCGGGAAACCTGACGGTTAGCTGGCAGGTTCGGTGCCGGTCCGATACCGTGATGCCGCCTCCGCGAATTACTGACCCACGGGACGGTAAAGCCAAATGCTCTATCGCACCGCCGCGAGATGGAGCTGGCCGGCGTCGGCGCGGCCGAACGGGGCCGCGCGCAACGCCACCCGCTCGCACGGCGACCCGCGCGAGGCGCCGACCGTCGACCGCCCCGTGCGCCCCGAGGCTGCCGCCGCGCCGGGCGGCGCTTCGCGACCCCCGCGCGACCCGCGCTCGCCGTGCCGCCCGTCGATCACCACGATGTTGCAGAAGAACAGCTACGGCCCGCAGAGCTTCAGCCGCACCGACTTCATCGACCGGCCGAAAAGCATGCCGACCTATGCCGCCGGCGGGGGAGATGCCCTCAACCCGCCCAGGCCGCCGAGCACGGCCCGCGGCTACGCCGCCTCGGTCGACCAGCAACGCAGCGGCCCGTCGCGCAGCATGTGAAGCGCGACAGCCGGCGCCTCGCGGCCCCGCATCCGACACCACCCCGCAGCGACGCTGCGAGGCACCCGAGTCCCATCATGCCCACGACCGTCCCGTCACCGATCCCCAAAGAGCACGAACGCCTCCTGGCCAGCCTGAACGACCGCTAGCGCTAGGGCGCTAGCGCGAGGCGGTCACCGCACCCGACGGCCCGAACGCTGGTCGGCGACGAGCACGCCGCGCACAACGCGCAGTTGGTCGCCGCCTACCAGGCGGCGCTGGACAGGATGAACGGGCTCGACTTCGACGACATGCTGCTCGGCGCCGTCCACCTGCTGCACGAGAGCGTCGAGGCGACGCCGCGCCGCAGGCGAGCGCTATCCGCGCATCCTGGTGGACGAGTATCCGGACACGAACCTGCCGCAGTACGTCCTGGTGCGCCAGATCGCCGAGGGCCGCGACGACGTCTTCGTCGTCGGCGACCCCGACCAGACCATCCACGGGCGGGGAGCCGAGCTGTAGAACATCCTCTCGTTCCAGCGCGACTTTCCCAACGCCCGGCGGATCGACCTGCAGCTGGCCTACCGCTCCGACGCGCAGCTGCTCGAGGTGGCAGGCGCTATGATCCGCAGCAACCGCGAGCGGCTCGACCACAAGCTTGCCTGCGCCAACCCGCCCGGCCTCCCGCCCGCTGTCCACCATGCCGCCGACCCGGCGGCGGAAGCCGACTTCGCCGTCGAGCGCGCCGCCGCGCGCATCCGGCGCGACAACGGCGATGTCGCCGTCCTCTACCGCACCAACGCGCAGGCGGGCGCGCTGGAGAATGCCTTCCGGCGAGCCGGCATCCGCTACCGCATCACTGAGGGCGCGCCACGCGGGTGATGTTCTCTCGGTTGGCCGCAGATCCAGCGCGGCGGCGACCAAACTCCGCTGCGGCCCCTGATCGGCCAAGCGGCTCATACGGTCCGACCACCGCCACCCCCGGCGCTCTGCACGGGGCGCCAGGGGGTGGAACCTCCCGCGGTCGGCGTCCCCTCCCCCGGATCCCTTCCCGGGGCTCGCCGCCGCGCTTCGCGGACTCACCGGACTCACTCATGTCCGTTGAAAAATGTGTCATGATATGAGCCCGCAAGCGTTAACCCGTCCACGGGATCGGGTCAACCTCACGCTGACCTGGCGTGTGGTGAAAGCAGGCCAACCTAGCGAAGGCGCGAACCCAACGGGCTGACCGACCACACGGGCGGAGCTTGGCACGAGCATGACCGATCCAATCACAGTCGCGAGCCGGATCTGGGGAACCTCCCGCATGCCGGTCTGGTTGCGCCTGTTCCCGGCGTCTACTCGGGGCGCATGGTTTGCGGCGGCCGTCTCGCTGACCCTGCTCTGGATCCTGGCGCGCACCCTGGCGCCGGCGCCCGGCCTCACGCGCAGCTACTACCTTCTCGACCGCTCGACTCCACCCGCCATCGACGTTCGAACCCAGCCGGTCGTCGAACATGCCACGGCGGTCGACCTCGGGTTCATCGACGAGCGCGGCCGCCCGACGCGGTACTACCTGGTGCGCTGGGACGGCATCTGGTGGTCGCCGCGCCCGGAACGGATCGATTTCCACGCCGCAGCCGACGACAGCGTGGCCGTCAGGGTGGATGGCGAGCTGGTCGTCGAACGCAATCCCGAAATCGGCATGACCGGGACGCCGCGCGCCGTGCAGCTCGACGCGGGCGCGCATCGGATCGAGATCGTGCATCGACAACACGGCGGCGCGGGACTCCTGCATCTTCAGTGGGCCCCCGCGGGCGGCGAGCCACGGCCTGTTGGGCCGATTCGTACGTTTCCGAGCGATCCGGGCGCGGCCGGCTACTGGCTCGCAGTGGCGTCGGTCCAGTTGCCGGCGCTCGTTCTGCTCACTTGGGCGGCGGGGCCAGTTGTCGCGCTCGTGGGCCGGTACGCGAAGAGCTTGCGGGGGCTGGGCGCCAGCGAGCTGCGGGAGCGCCTGGGCGTCGTTCTGTTCCCCGCACTGCTCGGCCCAAGCCAGCTTCTGCTCTTCGGCCCGTGGACGGTGCACGCCACCAATCGGGCCGAGTTCCTGGTGCCGTTCTGGCGGCTCGCGCCAACGTGGTTGTGGCTGCTCGCGCCGATTGCGGGCGCCATGGCCGCGCTCGGCATCGCCCTGCCGGCGCGGTGGTTCTCGCGCTACGTGGCCGCGCTGTGGGGCGCCGGCCTCGTGCTCTGGATGCAGGGGAACCTGCTCCTCGCCGACTACGGTGCGCTGGACGGTCGCGGTTTGGACCTGGCGTCGCACGCGGGGCGCGCGCCGTTCGAGCTGGCGCTGTGGCTCGGCGTCGTTGCCCTGGCAGTCGTCTTCGCCGAGTCGGTGAAGGAGAAGGTAGCCCCGACGGCCAGCGTGCTGCTGATGGCGCTCCAGGCCGCCTTCTTGGTGCCGCCGGGCGTCGCGCCCGCAACGACGGAGGCCGCGGCGGACGACGAGTGGCGATTGCCGCCCTCGGCGATCTACGAGCTGTCGAGTACCCGCAACGTGATCCACATCGTGCTCGACATGTTTTCGTCCCACGTGTTCGCCGACATGTTGAACGGCGACCGACCTGCGTTCGACCGCGACTGGTCCGGGTTCATCTATTACCCCGATCATCTGGGCGCGATGCGGAGAACCCATGGCAGCATCCCGGCCATGCTCACCGGGGTGGCGTTTCGGAACGACGTGCCGTTCACGCGGTATCTGGCGCGCCATCCTTCCATCTTCCAGGCGCTTGGCGGGCACGGGTACCGGCTTCGGTCGGTGACAGGGGTGAGGATTCCCCGAGATTGGAGACTGCCGGGCGTGGAGCGGGCGATTCGGTACACGATTCCGGCACCCTACGCCGGCTACCGCGACTATCTCGACGCAGCGGCGGTCCAACTGCTCGATCTGTCGCTGTTCCGGCACGCGCCACACGGTATGAAGGCGCATGTCTACCGCGATCGGCGATGGTTGCTGCAGGCCTGGCTCGCGCGGAGGCAATCGGAAGCAGGGAACCCCGCCGAGCTGCCCTTCAGCTCCGTCGCATTCCTTTCGGACTTTGTCGAGAGAGCCGTAGTCGATGGGGATGCACCCGTGTATACCTTCCTGCACCTGATCACCCCGCACCCGCCGATCGTCACGGATGCCAACTGCGCCTACACGGGAGGGTCGCCAGCTATTATCAGGGACGGCTACGTTCAACAGGCGCGGTGTGCGCTTGCCGCGGTCGGGGCGTTGCTCGACAGACTCCGGGATCTGGATCTCTACGACCGCAGCGCCATCGTCGTCACGTCCGATCACGGTTGGGACATGTTCGCTCCCGACGATCATCCGTTACGGGGCATCGACACACCGGCAGGTCGACTCGACATGATCGCAACCGATGCCTCCCCACTACTCCTGATCAAGCCCGTCGGCTCCCATGGCCCGTTGGAGGTGTCGTACGCTCCGACCGCGATCACCGATGTGCCGGCCACGCTTCTGGACCTCGCGGGCCTGCCGAATACGCTGGAACGCGGTACGTCGGCGCTCGATCTCGATCCGGCGGCCATCCGCGAGCGGACCTACGCACACTACGGGCTGGATACTTGGAGACCGCCGTTCTACCGCGAGGTTCTCCACGTGTTCTCGGTCAGGGGCCGAGCGAACAGCCCCGCCGCGTGGCGCCTGCAAGAGGCGATCTTCGAGCCGGGCGACGATCGGGCTTCGCAGTTCCGGAGGCATCGGGTAGGGCTGGACGCCATCGACGAAGAAGATGTCAGCCCGCCCGGGCGCCGCGTCTACCGCACCGGCGACTACGCCGCCTTCTACGTGGCGCCCGGTGCTCGCCGCATTGGGTTCGACCTACGCGCTCCGGATGGGGATACCCGGCGCGCGGACGTGACCGTGACGGTGGACGGCCGGGTCGCCGGCCGGCATCGAATCGCCGCGGACGAATGGACCTCGCTGGACATCCCGGTCGAAGCGCGAAGCGAGAATGACAGCCCGTTCTGTGTCGAGCTGGTCGTGAATTTGCTGTCGCGCGGCGCAGACGCGGACCAGGGAACCGGCGTCCTGGTCCGTGGTGATTTCTGACTTCGAACAACGGGCGACTGCGAACGGGCGGCTACAGATGGAAGCCGGTCTCGTCGTGGAGCGCGATGTCGAGTCCCTCGGACTCCTCGGCGGCGGTCACCCGCAGTCCCATCGTGGCGTCCAGCGCCTTCGCCAGAACGAAAGGTGAGCACGCCGCTGTACGCGATCGTGGCCGCCGCACCGACGAACTGCAGCCATACCTGCGTGCCGACTTCAGCTTTTCAGCCCGCTCCAGGCTCACAGCTTGCTCACCCGCCTCGGCTGTGAAACGCCAGCACACTCGCGGAGAATATCGTCGTCGGATGCCCACCCGACCAACCGTACGCGGCAGCCACAGCCGGGTCAAGAGCAGCGTGCGCATCGACGACCAACGACATCCTCGGGCGCGGCTTCGGCGGCCGCGCCTCGATTAGGTCCCGTTGTTTCCTCGCACCGTGGCGTTCGTCGATGCCGCGGTCGTCGATTGCGCGCAGCGGATTGTCGTCACCTGCCCATCGACGCCGGAATCTGCGGCCGCTGCGTATGGCCCGGCTACAAGCGCTGCCACGCCTGCGACGCACGGTACGCCGAAGATTCCGGCCGCGCCGTCCCGCTGCTCGACGACCTGTCGGCACGCGACGACCCCTGTCTGCGGTGGTAGCCACGCCGTCGGTCAGCGACCCCGCATCGGCCACGCCCCGGGCCTGATAGCCCCGACCTTCACGCTGGCTCCATCGGGCCATCCGTGACGTCGAAGCTGGCGCAACGATTGTCGTCACCGACCATGGGCGTCACGTCGCGCGGATCGTGCCGGAGACGGAGTCGATCGAGCAGCGGCTCTCCGCACTGAACGCGACCGGTGCGCTCCTCTGGAGCGGCCGCCGGCTCGGCGTGACCAAACCGGACGTTCGCTTGCGAGGCGCTGGCAGCATCAGTGACATCGTGGTCGAGAATCGCGGGTGACATTTCTCTACCTGGACAGCAGTGCGCTCGTCAAGCGCTACGTGGCGGAGCCCGGCTCCGAGGATGTAGTCACCCTGATGGCGGAGGCAGCGGCCGTTGCGACATCGCTGGTCACGCGAGCCGAAGTCGCC
>MKWU01006803.1_pt1 | contig 11350 bp, 8 predicted proteins | sample 809101 | NCBI WGS metagenome assembly MKWU01 (sample SAMN05860141, study PRJNA318959) | sponge metagenome | host: Aplysina aerophoba | place: Slovenia: Piran, Adriatic Sea, Gulf of Piran | collected 2013-05-07
CGGCAGTTCTGGCACTCGCCTTCCGGCGTCAGGTACAGCATGTGACGGCAGACGATGCAGCGCGGTTGACGGTCATCGGACAAACGCTTCTTCGTGCCGTTCATGACCCCACTTTCGGATTCACAAGCCGGTCTTCATCCGTGCACGTTGGATGCACGTCAGTGCATTTCCGAAAACGACAGTTCGAGGGCAGGATAGGCACGTGCTATACCGCGCAAACAGCGGCCATCACGTGCGGTCGTTTACTCGCCTCTGGCTCGACGATGAACACGGCCAGGGCTTCGCCTTCGGACGGCCTGGACGGACGCCTTGAACGGGTGCCTCGAATACTTCCGGATGGTGAGGGTCATTGAGCCGGACAATCTCCGTCGGAGGTGTCGCTGAAGGCTCGATCCGCGAGGCTGCGGAGTGTCCTGCGCAACCGCTCTTTGCAGCGCGCTTGTCTTGGACTGTGATCCCCTTCACGGGGTCACGAACTGGTCTTGCGGCTGGCTCTTGATCGACGCCATTTGGTGGATCACGAACCCCTGTTTACACGCAGGGTTTCCACTCCTTTGACGCGGGTGCCAACATGCCCGTCACGGGTGCGGCACGGGTAGGAACTATCAGCCTTAGCCCGAGCTTGCCTATGTGTGAGGCCGGTGTAATCAGACACGTCAAAATTGCGTCACTGCGCTGGGCGCTCAGTGACGCACTACAACTCGACGCATTGCCATGACGGACTGCACGGCGGCAGGAAAGCGGCCAACCTGTCCGCGATGTGAGATCTGGACCGCTCTTTTGCGTGCTCACCCGTCAACTGGACTTCGCTGGCCCGAGAAAGCCGGTAAAAACTCGTGCCGATGTGAAATGTGATCCGGCGTCTTTTTGGTGCAGGAGGAAACCCGGTGAACCTTCCTGCGATCTGGGATGTGATCCGGGTCTTTTTTGCAATGCATCCAGCTTACCACACGCTCTCCGGACACAAAAAATCCCTGGCCGGATCGACCAGGGGGAAAGGGAATAGAGGGTCCGTCATACGCCGTCATCGCCTAAAAGCGGTGAAAGGCCGCGTGGTTGCTGGCGGCCACGAAAGCGTCACTCCCCAAAACCCTGGAGTGACGCTTTGCGTTCAGGGCGAGGGGGCTTCCTTGTCTCGCTCAAGCAGGATCGTCTCGAGCCGCGTCAGCCGCTCACGGATTTCGGGCAGTATTTCGAGCTGGTCCTCCATCCGGTCCATGCGGTCCCGAAGACTGCGAACCTCAGTGAACAGGGGTGCAATCGCAGACGACACTGCCCACTGCATGCCGGCTGCCAGAGCGCCCACGACGACGGCAACGGCCGCCGCGATCGCCAGCCAGTCCCTCGTCTTCGCCAGATTCAAACCGCGCTGTGTCTCGGCTTGTGCCGCCATGTCTCGAATTCCCTCCTGGAGGACTCGGTTGCGGAAAAGGACGAAATGACACGCTTGGCATCGTCAGTCATTGCCCGCTCGTTACGTAACAGGCCGTCCGAACGGCCCCCAAGCCTGCCCTTGAGTGCCCATCTTCCAGGCAATCCGCTCAAGCCGCACAGGTGCAGCGTGTTGGATGCGGGCTGCAGCCGGTTATCCCTTTGCCGGTGTGGAAAACACGGACGGGCCACAGTCGGGGAGCCCGTCCGACGCACGACATCGTGCATCATAGACCCCCACGCCAGGTTGATCCTCCGCTCCACGATACCTGCACATGACCAGGGCTTGACGAATAACGTACACGATAGCATGATTATATCAACGTGTACGATTCAGGAGGAAATCATGCCTTGGCAGAAGCTACCCGCCAGTCAGTACAGGACGCTGCTCAAGAAGTCCCTGGCGACCCGCCGAAGCCAAATCCTCGACCTGGCCGCAGAAGTCGGCCCGGTCATCGAGGCGTACCGCGCCCAGGGCTACGGATACCGGCGTATCGCCGCCCTGCTCAACCTGAGCGGCTACAGCCCCCTCCGGGGATCGACATGGCACCCGACGACGGTTGTCCGCGTGTGGCGGACCTACACGACCCAGCCCGTGCAGCTGAAACTCCCGGACAAACCATGAATAGCAACGGAACAATTTTGGTCGTTTCTGTTCGGGTTACCCCTCCCTGAAAGTCGGCGTCAGGAAAAAGCGGGCAAAGCCCCGAAACCGGACCAGGAAGCGATTCAGACGTCCTGGCGGTGCGGTCGCTGTCGCCGTCGTTCTCGCGGCGATGCGCTGGACCTGGATCGGTCGCCAACTCGGGCGACCCTGGGGCGAGGGCACCCCTTCGCCTTCGAGGACCTGGGCGACCCGGTTCCAACTCAAGCCCAGGGCGCGGAGCTCATGGATCCGGGGGCCGACTGTCTGGTCGTGCCTGGCCTGGCGTTCGCGCTTGGCTCGTGTAGCTGCATCGAGGGCCTCGGCTGAGAAGGCCGGGGATTTGGGTCGGGCGGTCATGGAAAATCCTTTGGAAAAGCGGTTATAATCGGATTTGTAGCGGAAATGTAACAAATGCAAAGCTACGAGTCAATCCGGGGCACATCCTGCCTTCCCACCTCGATTTCACTACTCACGAAGGAGCGCGTACCCTGCCATGCGACCTGGCGCTCGATCCGGCGGTTTCCATCGGCGAAAACGAAATCCTTAGCGTGCATTTACACACGAATCTGGCTGGTACCCCAAAACCTCTTCCCCCCTGTGACCCCCTATCTCCAAAACCAGCTCCGAAAGCCAACACCCAAACCAGACCCATCACCAACGAATAGTTGAGCCGCTCGCTTCGCTCACGGTTCCGCACGCCTCCGGGTACGCCAAAGACCACGGCGTACCCTCCGCGCACGGCTCAAGAAGCGCTTCGCGCAAAGACCCGATCAAGATCAAATTCGATCCAAAACCAAACCCCAAAAACCCATCCAGAAAACCCCATTTCAACCCAAGAAAAAAAACCGGGTGAAATACCACATCGAACACCCTACCCATTTCGCCGACTCAAAATGTGGTGCACAGTACTCACTGAAAGCCCCAATTGACGCCCTATACTGCGCATGCTCATGCCCCCCTGGAAGGCCCGGGCGATAGCGCGATCGCGCTCCAGGTTGTCATGCCGCCGCATGCGTCCCCAGGTGATGCCTCCCCGCCGCCTCTGCTCAGGGGTCCACATCCCGTGATGCGTCGGCCCCCCGCCGCTCCATACCCACGTCGACACGGACAGCGCCAGCTTGCCCACTTCCTCAACCGGCAGCGGCTGCCGGAGCTCGACGTTGCGTGTCTGAGCGTAGACCCGCACCCATTCATCCCAGTCGTGCATGCTTTCCGGCTTCGCCTCGGCGTAGGCCCGGAAGCGAACCACGTCGAACAGGCTGTTGTTGCGGTTGCCGGCCTCGACTCCCCCCAGGTCGATGTCCGGCAGCGCCACCTGCCGGGTGTACGGCTCGCCCGGATCGGCGGGCGGACGGTGGTTCTTCGCCGCCGGCGCCTGGAACAGATCGGCAGGAAACATGCACGGGCTGGGATTGTGGGCCAGGGCGAAGAGCAGCTTGACCGAGCTCTGCGGGTGCCACAGCCGCAGAAAGCCGTTGGCCCCGCGTATCTGGCCACCACAGCCGAAGAGAGACCAGTTGCCGTTGCGGCGCGGTTCCGTGTCCCGGTAGTACAGGTGGCAGTGATCCGCCTGGCCCGATGCCAAGACGACCAGGGGCGGATGGAACAGGCAGAGCTGTACCGGCTCGCCGCGGTCGACGTCCAGGACCGTGTTGCCAAGGCTCCAGGGGACGATGCCGAGTTCGGGGGAGCGCAGAACCGTCTCAAGCGCCGGGCGGCGCTTCAGGTAGCCCTTCCAGAGCGGCTTCTTGTCGGCGAGGAGAACGAAGTGAGCGCCCCGGTCTTGCAGGTAGGCCAGTGCCCGCCGTGTTTCTTCGGGATGCGGCGACGTGGGGAATTTCGTGTCGGGAAGGTGCGGATTGTCTTGCTTGCCAAGGGGGGTCGGGTAGAATGGCATCGCTGCTCCCGCCGTCACGGGTTATCAGCATCGTCCAATGCTTGCGTCAACAAGTACGGACGGCGAAGTTCGGCACCTCCCAAACCACCAGGGGGTGCCGACAAGCCTTTTCTGGCTGGCCTCGCCCTTATAGCACGATTCGCAAAACGCCCAAAAAATCCCCTCCCTCGATCCCGCGCCAACTGCCGATAAGGCCCCTTATGTCAACTTTGCCAAGCGCGGAAACCCGCGTGGTTGCTGGACTTGCGCGTATTGGCGGCGCAGACCCTCGGGACGCCCCACCGGAATCCCGGAAAACGCCGGAATCCGCCCCTGGCGGTGGGGAGAGGGTTGCGAGAAGCGGGACTTTTTGGCCGGCAGGTGGGGAATTTTGAGCGAGCGGCCGCGAGCGGGTGTCCAACACGGCCGAGAGTGAAATGGGGTAGAGGACCGAATCAGGATATGTCGTTTTTGGCCCCTGTCGCGCCGCAGGAGGGATTTTTTAGCTCAAGATGGGAAATGATACAGGTTGCATGTGTCGGCGCGTTTTGGGCCGTCATAGGGGCTAAAAACACCCGGTACGTCACCGACAGCCCCCCAGCAACCTGCCCGTCCCCCAACCTGCCTCACCACAATCCTCTAATCCCCTGTTCGGGGGTAGTTACAACGTTCCCTCGCCGTGCTTAAGTTCCTTGCTCTCTGCGGTGAGCTTTCTTCACTGCCAGGCAAAACCCAAACGAACAGAGGCAAGGGCATGCAACACGCCATGACACGGCAAGACTTGAATCGGGGCTTGACAATCGGCCCGCGACGGGGCGTTGAACATCATGCCCCCCGGCCCCCTGGCCGGCGCACACAGAACGGCTTCCTCCACATCCGCAGACTCCCCGCGCAGGCCTGAGCCGCGCCGCGGGCGTTTCCGCCCACGCTTCTCCCTTCTTCTCCCCGCCCTCGCGCTACTGCTCGGCGCGCTCTCGCTGTTCGCCGCCGCGCCCGCCGCCGCGCAGACCACGGTCACGCTGACGGTGACGCCCACGCAGGTGGCGGAGGGGGTGAGCGTCACGGTGGGGGTGACGCTGGCGCCTGCGGCGGCGCAGAGTGTGACGATCCCGATCACGGTGACGCTGGGCTCGGCGGAGGCGGAGGATTTCGGCGCGGGAAGTTTGGCGGGATTGCGCAGGGGCTTCACTTTCAACAGCGGGAACTCGGCCAAGGTATTCGCCCTCACCACCGCACAGGACACCGATGCCGAAGACGAAACGTTCACGGTGGCGCTGGGCACCCTACCCACGGGCTATAGCGCGGGCACCACGAGTTCGGTGACGGTCACGATCCAGGACGACGAGCCTCCCCACCCCCGCGGCCCGGCTCCCGGCAAGCCCGTGCCGACGGAGGTCACTGCAGCAGCGGGACCGAGGACGCTGAGCTTCAGAATCTCGTGCGTAACGCCGGGCGCTGCGCGGGTGACGGACTACATCGTGGGATACAAAAAGTCGGACGGTTCCGATTCCGAGGTCTTCCTGACTCATGAATTCACCCTTGCTGAATACAACGCTAACCGGTCGTGCCCAACCATGGTAGTGGAGTTGACGGGTCTGGCGCCCGGGACGGAGTATACGTTCAGGGCGAAGGCGCGTAATCTCCGCGGCCGTCGGGGCCCGTGGTCCGATGGAGTCGAGGCCGAGACCCCGCAGATGTTCTTGGGCGGCGGCAGCAGCGACCCGGACCGGAAGGACGCGCTGACGGCGTCCTTCGAGCAAGTCCCGGCGGCACACAACGGCAAGGATACGTTCGACCTGCTGGTGCGTCTGAGCGAGACGATCGGCAACTTCAGCAAGTCGCCCCGTGCGTCGTCATTCGAGGTGACGCAGGGCAGTGTCGTGAGTGTCGAGCAGGCCGATGCCGGGCTGTGGCGTGTGCGTATCAGGCCGTCGTCGTCGCGCAGTGTCGTTGTGACACTGGCCGGGGGACGGGACTGCGACACCGAAGGCGCAGTGTGCACGCGGGACATTCGGGCGCTGGCGAACACGGTGACGGCGACCGTCAAGGGCCCACCGGCGGAGGCCCCGCAAGTTCAACAAGTCGACTTGTCGCAGCAACAAGGCGGCGAAGAGGACTCCCAGCAGCAGCAACGACAGGCAAAAAAAGACCCGTCGCTGAACCTCAGCGGCACCAACGGTCCCGACGATCTGGATGGCTCGGATGCCGGCGACACGCTCAAAGGCAGGCAGGGCGACGATGTGCTGCGCGGCCTGGGCGGTAACGACGAGTTGCGCGGCGGCAAGGACAACGACGACCTGTACGGCGGCCGCGGTGCCGACAAGTTGTACGGCGGCGAGGGTGACGACAGGTTGTACGGCGGCCGTGGCAACGACCGGCTCTTTGGCGGTAACGGCGACGACACCTACACCGGTGGTCCGGGTCAGGACCGCTTCATATTTCTCTCCGGCGAGACGGGCGACAAGATCATCACCGACTTCGAGCCTGGCGACCTGATCGTGCTGCGGGCGGATGGCGACCCCTGGCCGTCTGTAGCCGACATCATCGCCGGCGTGGTTGCGCAGGACGACCGCTACTTCGTCTACACGCTGTCGAACGGCCTGACGGTGGAAACGGACATGGCGCTCGATGCGGGCGACTTCCAGTCAGGCGGCTAGCCAGGCGGTGGCGACCGAGCTGACGATCGCCGTCGTGGTCCTGTCCTTCGCGGTCGGCATTGCGGCCCTCATTGCCGCGCTGAAGATGAGCCGGTAAAGACGGGTTCGCCCCTCCCTGACGACCTGACAAAAGCCCCGCATCCATCTACCGGATGCGGGGCTTTTTTTGTGTCCGTCCGTCCCCTTCCAAGGCGTCCCGAACGGGGCGTCAACGGACCCCTCAAGGGAGCATTTACCGTGAAACGGAAGATGCCGTTTCGAAACTTCCCAAGTACCCGAAATTCGTCCCCATTACCTCGTCCCATCCCCCGCGCTGTGTCAGGCTCGTTCCTCCCCTCGACACAGCGCGGGATAAGCCCCTACACACAAGGGTGTTCCCCACTTACGCGCCCCGACTTCGTGCCAAGGGTTACACGCCACACTAGATCAGCGCCCAACCGGACGCCTCCATGTGCAGTGATCCCAGGTCCGTAGGCAGCGTTATTGTGCCAGCCAGTCGACACGCTACAGGACCGGATCGTCGTCCTCGTCCGGGCTTGCCTCATCGTCACAGTATTTCAGACGCCTCCTGCGTTTACGGACTGCCGCCACCGACGCCAGATAACGGCAGTTCTGGCACTCGCCTTCCGGCGTCAGGTACAGCATGTGACGGCAGACGATGCAGCGCGGTTGACGGTCATCGGACAAACGCTTCTTCGTGCCGTTCATGACCCCACTTTCGGATTCACAAGCCGGTCTTCATCCGTGCACGTTGGATGCACGTCAGTGCATTTCCGAAAACGACAGTTCGAGGGCAGGATAGGCACGTGCTATACCGCGCAAACAGCGGCCATCACGTGCGGTCGTTTACTCGCCTCTGGCTCGACGATGAACACGGCCAGGGCTTCGCCTTCGGACGGCCTGGACGGACGCCTTGAACGGGTGCCTCGAATACTTCCGGATGGTGAGGGTCATTGAGCCGGACAATCTCCGTCGGAGGTGTCGCTGAAGGCTCGATCCGCGAGGCTGCGGAGTGTCCTGCGCAACCGCTCTTTGCAGCGCGCTTGTCTTGGACTGTGATCCCCTTCACGGGGTCACGAACTGGTCTTGCGGCTGGCTCTTGATCGACGCCATTTGGTGGATCACGAACCCCTGTTTACACGCAGGGTTTCCACTCCTTTGACGCGGGTGCCAACATGCCCGTCACGGGTGCGGCACGGGTAGGAACTATCAGCCTTAGCCCGAGCTTGCCTATGTGTGAGGCCGGTGTAATCAGACACGTCAAAATTGCGTCACTGCGCTGGGCGCTCAGTGACGCACTACAACTCGACGCATTGCCATGACGGACTGCACGGCGGCAGGAAAGCGGCCAACCTGTCCGCGATGTGAGATCTGGACCGCTCTTTTGCGTGCTCACCCGTCAACTGGACTTCGCTGGCCCGAGAAAGCCGGTAAAAACTCGTGCCGATGTGAAATGTGATCCGGCGTCTTTTTGGTGCAGGAGGAAACCCGGTGAACCTTCCTGCGATCTGGGATGTGATCCGGGTCTTTTTTGCAATGCATCCAGCTTACCACACGCTCTCCGGACACAAAAAATCCCTGGCCGGATCGACCAGGGGGAAAGGGAATAGAGGGTCCGTCATACGCCGTCATCGCCTAAAAGCGGTGAAAGGCCGCGTGGTTGCTGGCGGCCACGAAAGCGTCACTCCCCAAAACCCTGGAGTGACGCTTTGCGTTCAGGGCGAGGGGGCTTCCTTGTCTCGCTCAAGCAGGATCGTCTCGAGCCGCGTCAGCCGCTCACGGATTTCGGGCAGTATTTCGAGCTGGTCCTCCATCCGGTCCATGCGGTCCCGAAGACTGCGAACCTCAGTGAACAGGGGTGCAATCGCAGACGACACTGCCCACTGCATGCCGGCTGCCAGAGCGCCCACGACGACGGCAACGGCCGCCGCGATCGCCAGCCAGTCCCTCGTCTTCGCCAGATTCAAACCGCGCTGTGTCTCGGCTTGTGCCGCCATGTCTCGAATTCCCTCCTGGAGGACTCGGTTGCGGAAAAGGACGAAATGACACGCTTGGCATCGTCAGTCATTGCCCGCTCGTTACGTAACAGGCCGTCCGAACGGCCCCCAAGCCTGCCCTTGAGTGCCCATCTTCCAGGCAATCCGCTCAAGCCGCACAGGTGCAGCGTGTTGGATGCGGGCTGCAGCCGGTTATCCCTTTGCCGGTGTGGAAAACACGGACGGGCCACAGTCGGGGAGCCCGTCCGACGCACGACATCGTGCATCATAGACCCCCACGCCAGGTTGATCCTCCGCTCCACGATACCTGCACATGACCAGGGCTTGACGAATAACGTACACGATAGCATGATTATATCAACGTGTACGATTCAGGAGGAAATCATGCCTTGGCAGAAGCTACCCGCCAGTCAGTACAGGACGCTGCTCAAGAAGTCCCTGGCGACCCGCCGAAGCCAAATCCTCGACCTGGCCGCAGAAGTCGGCCCGGTCATCGAGGCGTACCGCGCCCAGGGCTACGGATACCGGCGTATCGCCGCCCTGCTCAACCTGAGCGGCTACAGCCCCCTCCGGGGATCGACATGGCACCCGACGACGGTTGTCCGCGTGTGGCGGACCTACACGACCCAGCCCGTGCAGCTGAAACTCCCGGACAAACCATGAATAGCAACGGAACAATTTTGGTCGTTTCTGTTCGGGTTACCCCTCCCTGAAAGTCGGCGTCAGGAAAAAGCGGGCAAAGCCCCGAAACCGGACCAGGAAGCGATTCAGACGTCCTGGCGGTGCGGTCGCTGTCGCCGTCGTTCTCGCGGCGATGCGCTGGACCTGGATCGGTCGCCAACTCGGGCGACCCTGGGGCGAGGGCACCCCTTCGCCTTCGAGGACCTGGGCGACCCGGTTCCAACTCAAGCCCAGGGCGCGGAGCTCATGGATCCGGGGGCCGACTGTCTGGTCGTGCCTGGCCTGGCGTTCGCGCTTGGCTCGTGTAGCTGCATCGAGGGCCTCGGCTGAGAAGGCCGGGGATTTGGGTCGGGCGGTCATGGAAAATCCTTTGGAAAAGCGGTTATAATCGGATTTGTAGCGGAAATGTAACAAATGCAAAGCTACGAGTCAATCCGGGGCACATCCTGCCTTCCCACCTCGATTTCACTACTCACGAAGGAGCGCGTACCCTGCCATGCGACCTGGCGCTCGATCCGGCGGTTTCCATCGGCGAAAACGAAATCCTTAGCGTGCATTTACACACGAATCTGGCTGGTACCCCAAAACCTCTTCCCCCCTGTGACCCCCTATCTCCAAAACCAGCTCCGAAAGCCAACACCCAAACCAGACCCATCACCAACGAATAGTTGAGCCGCTCGCTTCGCTCACGGTTCCGCACGCCTCCGGGTACGCCAAAGACCACGGCGTACCCTCCGCGCACGGCTCAAGAAGCGCTTCGCGCAAAGACCCGATCAAGATCAAATTCGATCCAAAACCAAACCCCAAAAACCCATCCAGAAAACCCCATTTCAACCCAAGAAAAAAAACCGGGTGAAATACCACATCGAACACCCTACCCATTTCGCCGACTCAAAATGTGGTGCACAGTACTCACTGAAAGCCCCAATTGACGCCCTATACTGCGCATGCTCATGCCCCCCTGGAAGGCCCGGGCGATAGCGCGATCGCGCTCCAGGTTGTCATGCCGCCGCATGCGTCCCCAGGTGATGCCTCCCCGCCGCCTCTGCTCAGGGGTCCACATCCCGTGATGCGTCGGCCCCCCGCCGCTCCATACCCACGTCGACACGGACAGCGCCAGCTTGCCCACTTCCTCAACCGGCAGCGGCTGCCGGAGCTCGACGTTGCGTGTCTGAGCGTAGACCCGCACCCATTCATCCCAGTCGTGCATGCTTTCCGGCTTCGCCTCGGCGTAGGCCCGGAAGCGAACCACGTCGAACAGGCTGTTGTTGCGGTTGCCGGCCTCGACTCCCCCCAGGTCGATGTCCGGCAGCGCCACCTGCCGGGTGTACGGCTCGCCCGGATCGGCGGGCGGACGGTGGTTCTTCGCCGCCGGCGCCTGGAACAGATCGGCAGGAAACATGCACGGGCTGGGATTGTGGGCCAGGGCGAAGAGCAGCTTGACCGAGCTCTGCGGGTGCCACAGCCGCAGAAAGCCGTTGGCCCCGCGTATCTGGCCACCACAGCCGAAGAGAGACCAGTTGCCGTTGCGGCGCGGTTCCGTGTCCCGGTAGTACAGGTGGCAGTGATCCGCCTGGCCCGATGCCAAGACGACCAGGGGCGGATGGAACAGGCAGAGCTGTACCGGCTCGCCGCGGTCGACGTCCAGGACCGTGTTGCCAAGGCTCCAGGGGACGATGCCGAGTTCGGGGGAGCGCAGAACCGTCTCAAGCGCCGGGCGGCGCTTCAGGTAGCCCTTCCAGAGCGGCTTCTTGTCGGCGAGGAGAACGAAGTGAGCGCCCCGGTCTTGCAGGTAGGCCAGTGCCCGCCGTGTTTCTTCGGGATGCGGCGACGTGGGGAATTTCGTGTCGGGAAGGTGCGGATTGTCTTGCTTGCCAAGGGGGGTCGGGTAGAATGGCATCGCTGCTCCCGCCGTCACGGGTTATCAGCATCGTCCAATGCTTGCGTCAACAAGTACGGACGGCGAAGTTCGGCACCTCCCAAACCACCAGGGGGTGCCGACAAGCCTTTTCTGGCTGGCCTCGCCCTTATAGCACGATTCGCAAAACGCCCAAAAAATCCC
>MKWU01006804.1_pt1 | contig 11347 bp, 15 predicted proteins | sample 809101 | NCBI WGS metagenome assembly MKWU01 (sample SAMN05860141, study PRJNA318959) | sponge metagenome | host: Aplysina aerophoba | place: Slovenia: Piran, Adriatic Sea, Gulf of Piran | collected 2013-05-07
CTCCCCTTCCCTCCCCTCCCCTCCCTTTCTCGCTCAAGTATACTTTTTTCCTGCTGCAATGAGTGCATCCCGTTATGCCCAGGACGTCACCCTTGCTGAACGAATCAAACGCCTTGCCCAGAAAGACAATTGGTTGCTGGTGCAAAATGTGGAGTACTTTCTGTGAGTGCTGCTGTTACCGTGGTGATGTGTGGCCCACACCTAGTAGCCCTAACGTTAAGGCCCCTGGGGTAAACTGACGCTCACACTGTACACGATGGAATGCTAAATTTGTGCTATTTGCAGTAGCAAGCCTCTGTAACATTTTCCAGACAAATAGTAATGTAATTTTTGACAAGTTCCAATATTTCACATAATTTCTAGCAGGAAATTCCCCCTGTGTATTAACATAACCTGCACAACACTTTGAATTTGCTACTGTTCCATGTTGCAGTTCTCAGTGATTCACTAATCCGTTCTTTTAGGAGTCATTTCTTAGCAGTGCTGTCCAGTAAAGGTGGGATTCACACTGCACACAAAGAGTACAAGTCACTTGTGCCTACTGTGAGTGACTGTACATTACATCAATTCTGTTGACCAGTAGACGAGTTGGCTGGTGACTTGCAGTCATGTTTGCGCCACAGGTCTTTGTTCCCAGGGATTGGGTCTATGCGGGTCTGCTGGATTGTTGTGCAAGATGCAAAGAGCCTGATCACGCCGTTGCCCTAATGGAAGGTGTGAGTGCCGTTTGGCATACTTGCAAGGAGGAAAGGGGAAGGGGATTGTGGTGACACGTCTTCTTGTCCTTCCACATAGATGTGACCAAGTTCAGGGTCAAACGAACTAATGCTCGTGTGTTCGAGAGGTTCTTCAACGCCCTTCTGGTCCCTCTGAACCCAGAGGTCAGTTGTTGAGGTAGCTGACGGTGTAGACACTGTGGGCCAGTAGTAGAGGCATTTGGGGGGAAGTCCCTGCTCACATCTGGGGAAGCCACTTTCTACTTTGTGTTTGTGTTTACCTCCCTATGTGCACATGCACACAGCGACTGTCTGAGTATTACAAAGCAGCAGTGCACGAGTGGAGAAATATGCGCGCACTGGATATCAGGTGTGCGTGTGTGTTCAAGTGTTGTGTGTCTGTGTGTGTGCCTGCAGTTGGGTTCGTGTGTCAAAGAGATGCTGTATACCCTTCCTCCCCGCAGGCCCAATGCGTTCATCATTGGCCAAATGGTCAGGCTATCGTGTCTCGTGAAAGATGTGCATGCGGCAAGGTTAGTTGTGATAATCCCCGTTTCCAAGGCAAATGGGTTTGGAAATGTGCTATACAAATGGCGTCTGGAAAGAACCTTTATTTGATGCACACGGTGGCGAGGTCGCGCTTGCGCTGGTTACGGTACGGCGATGGCAGTTACAGAGAACATATAAGAAGAATGAGACGTAAAATTTTTCTGCCAACTAAGTACTCAAGTAAAGTTAAACGCGCACGTGTTTCTGCTGTTCAACGTAAGCAGGTACCGAGGAAAGGAGACTGGGCGCGTGAAGCAGCTTCCCCGTCGCTTCACAGCGCTCCTTCTAAGGCCGTCAACAAGGAAGGTCGTCCAGCAGCTCTAGTTGTTGGCAGAAACGACTTGTTTGCAAGGAATGCTGCTGGCGTTAACTCGGTGTATTCGGACGGGAGCCACAGCCCCTCTACGACCGTGTGTTCGAGTGAACGGGTGAGCCAACCAACAGTCCGAGGCAAAGTACAGTCAAGAGGAGGGACTATGCAAGATCCAACAGCACTGCCAGCCAAGGGTGCCCTTAAAGGAGTCTACCCAATGGCTGCAGTTGATGGTGACAAGTTGACTGCAAGTGGCTTTGTTGGTCAGTGTGATCATCGTAAGGACAAATTGGTGCCACTGGACAGAAGTAAGCCGTCTCTGCTGACTCGCAGGCTTCGCAGTCGGGTGGATGCTGCCAGGTTCCGGTGGCTTAATGAGCTCCTGTACACATGCACTGGGAGCCATGCTGCAGGCATCTTCAAAGGCGATCCTTCACTGTTTGATGTTTACCATAAGGGGTTTTCAGAGCAAGTGTCCCAGTGGCCAATAAACCCTTTGGATACGGTCATTCGATACATCCAAGGGTTGCCGAAGGACTATGTGGTTGCCGATCTTGGGTGTGGGGAAGGGCGATTGGCTTGTAGCGTACCCCAAATGGTGCACTCCTTTGATCTCCTATCTACCAAGAGTCATGTGACTGCATGTGACATGGCCCATCTACCATTAGCCAGTAGCTCTGTAGATGTGGCAGTGTTTTGTCTCTCTCTAATGGGTACCAACCTGGGGGATTACGTCTCCGAGGCATGGAGAGCCCTGCGGCTGGGCGGCTGGCTCAAGATTATAGAGGTTGTAAGCAGGATAGAGAACGTTGGGATGTTTGTGAAGGAGTTGGAGCGATTTGGTTTTGCTCTGGTGGGACAGAGGCAGCTGAGTAAGATGTTTGTTGACTTGGAGTTGCAGAAGACAGAGAGAAGGGATTCGAGAAGTGCTCCTTCACATTTGACACTAAAACCATGCCTTTACAAGCGCAGATGATAACATATTAATAATGCACTGATTATTTAGTGCTGCACTGTTTATGTATCACAGTGTTGTTGTCTCAATTGCCATAGGGAATATCATGCCTTTTTCAAGCAATATGGCATGAAACCACCGTAAGCAACACTCCACACGTGACCTCAGTGCTTGTTGCCACAAGCATGTGCGTATTTACATACGTATTGTGCCATTGTTGTATCCATTTTATGTGCACCTCGTTGTAGATTCATTGCATTGTCTAGCTTACTCCGGCTCCATGTGGAGATGGAAAACGTTGAGATGTTTAAGGTAAATAAATGGTGTGCACTATACATTGTGTGCCAACATAGGCCCAGCTACATGATTTGGTCACATGTATGTCATTTCTACCAAATGTGTGTATAGGAGACACTGGGAGAATTATTGGAACACAAGTACAGACTTGCTACCAGCTTTGTCAAGTCCAACTATCTTAGTCGTCTTCCCCTCACACCAGAAGAAAGGTATGCATTTTCCAAGAACGCAATAAGTGTGAAACTGCTTTCTCATTATATGCATTTGGCACTTGATAGGTCTGAAATAGTGGCATCGCTTCAGGACAGGATGGAACAACCCGCACAGGAAGACCAGGAAACCAAGGAAGCAGTTTCTGACAAGAAATCTATTGATAGTGTTCTGGGGTTGTTGTAACACTCGCCTGCTACACATGCTATGCCTATGCTTTGTGCAGTGGACACAGTTGTGTGCATGTTGAAGGGTATACAAGTATAACACGTATACAAATGACACGTGATCCAAATGCAGTGCCTTGTGGCTGTTTCAGCATTGAGTGTGATGTGTGAATGGGAGAATGTAACGGCGGCCACATGCATGCCCATTCTCAGCGAATTTCCATGGTGGTAATATGGGGATAATGGATATGTGAGTATGTGATATGATAGGATACACACAGATATAGACGTAAAACGAATATAAAGGATGAGTGAGTAAACATGCTGCTAACAATGCAATTAAAAATTGTAATAAATAAATCTTCCGTCTCCCTACCCTGGCATTCTGACGCGCAAGCCTTTGACAAGTTCGTCTTTGACCTTCTCTTGATGCTGTTTCCCAAAGCCTCTTGTCACATCGCCAAACGTCAGACCATGATGATGTGTAGAGTCTGTAGTGTTGAGATGTACACGCATGCACACACAGCCATGTCAGTAGCATCACATAGCACCACCACCATCCCAACATGTGGTGTTCACTCACTTGGCACATGGCCAGTGAATCCAGGCAGGTTGCCCTTCACTGTGTACACAGGGGTGCTATGTTTCGTGGAAGAAAAGGATGACCTGTAGGCGGCAAAAGGCATGTGTGCTAAAGTACGTACAAGTGTACATATGTAATTTCACATACAGCACGGTGCAGTGCGTCCACAAGTGTACATATGTAATTTCACATACAGCACGGTGCAGTGCGTCCACAAGTGTACGTATGTAATTTCACATACAGCACGGTGCAGTGCGTCCACAAGTGTACATATGTAATATTCACATACAGCACGGTGCAGTGCGTCCACAAGTGTACATATGTAATATTCACATACAGCACGGTGCAGTGCGTCCACAAGTGTACGTATGTAATATTCACATACAGCACGGTGCAGTGCGTCCACAAGTGTACGTATGTAATATTCACATACAGCACGGTGCAGTGCGTCCACAAGTGTACATATGTAATATTCACATACAGCACGGTGCAGTGCGTCCACAAGTGTACGTATGTAATTTCACATACAGCACGGTGCAGCGCGGTCCTCATGGTGGCTTACTTGTGTGTTGCCGAGGCAGGGGTGTGGTCTCTTGTGCTGGCTTTGCTTCCCACTCTGGAGCCTGTCTCAGACCGTGCCTCCCTCCGTCCCACCTGTGATGGTGGCTTGGACACCTGGGGATGTGCTTTGCTGTTGGGTCGAGACGGGGTCTGCCCGATGGAGGGATCCCTAGCTGCCTCCTGCAAACGAGACTCGACTATCTTAGTTTGAGCAGCGTACGACAGCCCAGGCTCCAGGAGGCGTGCGCCTGGAATGTGTCCACTGTAGCCTGAGGGGAACTGGGTGCAAGGGATGTGAGTTGTGTGTAATGGAGAGGAGAGCACAGTCACTGTCTGGGGAGAGGGGTTGGAGCTTGCTTCCATGAACTCGGCCGCCTGTCGCAGGTAGTTCCTTCCCGGTTCCAGGTGGACTATGCCAGGAATGTGTCCCGAGTAACCGGCTGGCACAGAGTGATAAAAATTAGCACTCCTCGCAGTATCTTGGGATTGTTGCCGAATGCTTTCTGCGGTGGAAGTCCTACTCCCATCCTTGGTCGGACTCATCTGGTGTTGGATGACTTTGGAGACTTTGGAGTAGGACAAGCCAGGTGCAAGGTGAATAGCACCGGGGAGATGCCCAGTGTAGCCTGAGGGCTTCTGCTGGCTGGAGGAGCTTGGTGGAGAGACACAGCTCACCTCCGAGTTCCATGTCCCTGTCTGCAGAAATGAAGCCTGCTTGCCAAATGTCATGCCAGGGTTCAGGTCAAACTGTCTTGGAATGTGTCCTGTGTACCCTGGGGTTGGGGACACGTGCACCGCCAGGCTGCCAGGAGGAGTTTGGTGGGGATTGGCTAGGGGTGACTTGACTGTGCTGGTGCTGCCTCCTCCAGTCATCCCAGCAGCAGGTTTACCGCTGAGCTTGCGGGAGGGTGTTTTGCTGCTAGCACTAGGTGGAGCAGACATCTGACCCTTTGCAGAGGTGGTGGTGGTTTCCATGTTTTCATGTGCTGTTGCTGCTGCTGTCTTTGTCTCCTTCTGGGCATGGCGATGTGATTTTGAATGCCTTTGCTTCCTTGAGTGCTTTACAAGTGCTGTCTTAACCTTTGCTACGGCAGGTTGGCTGTCTGTAGGTCCAGGGGCAACGTGGTGAATTCGGTCTCGATGGTCAGCTCTGTCCAGAAACTGTCCTGTACGCTCTTGGTAGGAGAGGCCTGGTTCCATTGTAGTTATTCCTGGGACGTGACCGGTATATCCTGGCATCAAATAGTGCCTTGAAGCCGATGAAGAATAACTTGATTGCTGCCCTGCAGTTACCAAAACCAACTCAGTGAATGGAGAGCACTTTGGCAAACACCTGTAGCTACCTGGAGTTGTTTTGCCTGGCAGTTACATAGCAACACACAAACTGTTATAGCCTCACACATTAATGGAACAAGGTGCAAATGTCAAGCAGTCATTAAGTCAAGTGCAGTGAAATGCTTAGAGATAGCAGGTAGGTATGCACTATTTCTTTTAAGGAGAGGCAAGGGGAAGGCAATGACCCATCAGTACCACAAACATTGCTGCAGGTTCCCGCATGCACACACTAGTCACACTTATAGCATAGATACACGTGTGTCTATGCTTATAGCCACTCCTTCTGTCCCCTCAGGACTAGCCTCTGCTAGAAGCAGACTTCTTGCTCGACTTCCTAGATGTTCCATGTCTGCTCTTTGCACCTGATGGCATTGGGAGTCTCCTTGCTGCAGAGGAAGGGCAAGGGCAATGGACTTCAAGACCAGTATTAATTCTAGTCCCGCCAGCCAGCCCCAGCCCCTCCTTACTCCTCCTCCTACACACGCACACACCACGGGTTACGCCCAACATTCCAGCTTGCAGCTCCAGCTGTATACGAGGTGCAGACTTATGGTGTAACTAAGTGAGCAGTCGCTCTCGCGTTCACGGCTAATCCTAGTAAACATGCACCTTCAAGTCATAGACTCTTCGGCTGCATGGTTCCACATTGTGTGACATCAGATTCCACAACACGCTACAAGGCAACTACGTTGTCCTCTGTTGAAAGTTACAATTTATGGATTAAACCTGTTAACGAGACAATTAATACCTTTCCAGGCGCCTACATCCACGACAAGCTACAACGCTTGCGTCCAAGGGGAGCAGCGAACACCGATAGAAGATGGCGGCTAACGTGCCCGTAGTCATGGTAACATATGAATATTGTTAATGTAGCACTGCCTAAATCCATTTCCTTCCGACGTGTACTATATACACCAAAATAAATGGCTGACGTAATACTGTCAAACAGACGGAGAATCAGCGTTGTTTGAGTACTTTGCCCCGGCTGTAATGGCTAACAGTGGATATGGAAGGATTTTAGCCTTAGTTCTTACTGTCTTTGTGTCTATGAAAGTATCAGGATTGTGTCAGAATTGCTTTAACGGCGAACTGAATTACCAAGGCACGTGTGACTGTTATCCCGGCTGGTCCGGCTCGCTTTGTCAGTACTGTACCGGGAGAATCAGGTGAGCGCTCGGAATAGACTCACTTAACGCCGTCAGATGAGCCCAAACCCAGTACCCACATGAATGTATTAGCTTCTATAACTAAGTTAACGCAACACCTGTTTGTGTTAGAATGCACTTTGTTGAAATGGAGGTGCGGCTATCTAGAAGCTGAAGTACGTACGTAGCCGATAGCCGACAAGCTGGAGTGGTCGACTGGCGGGAGTAAGTTGACACGGTTGACTGCCAATGACCCTCACGGGAACACACCTTCTCTGTTGTACGTACGTACGTACGTAGACACTTGACACTAGCGGTATCATGAGAATGGGAGTCACGGTGTCCTACTCATATTTGCCCCATTGTGTACACGGCACACCACATACCACGGTGTAGGTACATCCTAGTGTGTGCGTGTGCCACTGTCCTGTGTTTTATGGCTGTTATATGGCCTCCCCATGATCCATCCTTCCATTCCTCAATATGGTAAGATGATTCAGGTGAGATCATACTTAAGTAGGGTAGGGTGGAAGTTATTTGTAGCTGTGTGCCTTTGTTTATATAGTGTGGGCATACCCCTACCCTCATGTGTGTACCCCTACCCTCATGTGTGTACCCCTACCCTCATGTGTGTACCCCTACCCTCACGTGTGTACCCCTACCCTTCTTACCTTTCCACCTTCCCCTGTCCTCTCTCCCCTCTTATCTCCCCTCCTCCTCTTTCCCCTGTGTGCTGTTCTCTTCTGTTCTCCTCTCCTTTCTTTCAGATTGAATGGAACAAGTGGATCAATTGTAAGCCAGTTTGGTAAAGTATACAAGAACCAGCAAACATGTATGTGGTTCATAGAAGCAGAAGAGTGAGTTGAAGGAATGCATAACAAACCTCTTTTACGTACATACCTTCTCCTTCTAGGATACACAGTTCTAAAGCTTCAGCTAGATGAAAAAAAACCACTTCCTTCTTCCTTCGCTCCCACCACTTGGCATGTCCATACCTTTCTTGTCTTTGTAGTTTCTTGTTCCCACTCTTCGCTCCCACTTCCCTAACTAACTCATTCCGCACATCACCTCACCCACCCCCACTTCTTCCTTCAATTCGCCTGACCCTCATCCTCCCCTCTCCGTCTCATCAGGGCAGAGACTAACATCAACATTAGATTTGAACTCATGGACACTGAGTGTGGGTGGGACTATCTCCATGTCTTCCAAGGAGACTCCGTCCTGGGTGACAAGATGGCGTCCTTCAAGTAGGTGTACACCACACTTGATCATTCGCAAGCGTATGCATATACACTCCTTTTCTGATGCCAGTACTCAATGTCTGTCACTCTGAACAATGAAGGATTCTTCTACACCAGCTAGAAACGGGCTGAAAACCTTGCTGACGAAGACCAGAACATTCTGGTTGAAAAGGTGGCAAGGTTTTCATCCCGTTTCTAGCTGGTGTAGAAGAACCCTTTGCCGTTAATGCAACAGCCAGTTGAGAAGCCCTCGCTTCAGTCTGTCACTCTGCCATTCACTTCAGTCTGTCACTCTGTCGCTCACATCAGTCTGTCACTCTACCGTTCAAATGAGTCTGTCACTCTGCCGCTCACTTCAGTCTGTCACTCTGCCGCTCACTTCAGTCTGTCACTCTGCCGCTCACGTCAGTCTGTCACTCTGCTGCTCACTTCAGTCTGTCACTCTGCCGTTCACATCAGTCTGTCACTCTGCCGTTCACTTCAGTCTGTCACTCCGCTGTTCACTTCAGTCTGTCACTCCGCTGTTCACTTCAGTCTGTCACTCCGCTGTTCACTTCAGTCTGTCACTGCTGTTCACTTCAGTCTGTCACTCTGCCACTCACGTCAGTCTGTCACTCCGCTGTTCACTTCAGTCTGTCACTCTGCCCTTCACTGCAGTGGTGAATTAGTGTCTCCGGAGCTAAGGATGGAGCCTACGATGACAAGTGATGGCGACAACTCCACGAACAACACTGCCACTGCAACCTCAGAATTGTGTAAACTTTTACCAGAATATGAACCTCATCCTCCTCTGGATTTCACCCTCAAAGGAAGTGCTGTGCTGTACTTTGCTTCTGACGCTAATGCATATGGCAAAGGAATCAACCTTACTTATTGGTGAGTGTGGTGGTTGATGATGTATGTGTGTACGTATGTGTGCGTGTGTATTGTGCATGTTTGTATGTGTGCATGCATGTGTGTGTATTGTGTGTACACATGTGTCTGTGTGTACACGTATGTGTTTGTGTATGTGTTTATGTTTGTGTGCATGCATGCGTGTGTGTGTGTGTGTGTGTGTGTGTGTGAATGGGTGTGCTGTGCTTGGGTGTGTGTGCGAACACTTCCATGTGTACAGGACGGACTGTGATCACAACTGCTCTGGAAATGGTGTGTGTAGTAGTAGAAATGGCACTTGCGAATGTGACAGAGGATGGTCTGGGCCTCTGTGTGACGAGAAGGTGTGCCCAAACAACTGCTCTGCACCCCAGGGCTTTTGCAACATGGCCACAGGCGTGTGTGTCTGTGCAAGTGCATTTGCAGGTGTGTAATTTAATGGATGTGGTGTACATGGGTGGTGTAATGTATTGTGACTGTGTGTGTGTGTGTGTGTGTGTGTGTGTAGTCTGTATTTTATGTCGTTACAATAATAATAACAGTTTTAAAAATTGGGCTTGATAAAATTATTTTCAAAGTACTATACTCAATTAGTATACACTTATTTGGTATATAATAATAATAATTATAATAATGATATAGTACTCTTTATAAAATTGATGTGTGTGTTAGTACTGTGTGTTACAGCTTTGCGATGACTCTGTTATTGAATGAACCACTTTCCCTTCTCCTTGCTTAGGAGTGGATTGCAACATTAATGCAAATGATATTCACTGGAAAACTGTGGACACGGTTGTCTCACCTTTAGTGCATTTACTCAATGAGTCCCATTCCAGTGTAATTGATCTGGAGTTGGAGTCAGGACGGCTGCAGAGGGCAGGCCACTCTGCTGTTGTGTGGGGGAACTACATGTGGGTCTTTGGAGGGTACACGTTTCCACTTGGAAAGAATAGTTCTGAATTGGATCTGGAACCACTACTGTGGAGGTGAGTTCTGTAACAATAGCTCTGTGTGGGTTTTTGTAGCATTCCCTTTGGATTTAGCACCCAGTGTGGACATCTCAGCCTCACTGTCTTCTCCCTTTCTCATTCCCTCCTTGTTCTTTCTTTCCCCACTCTCCCTCCCTCCTTCTGACTGTCCTAACTCCCTGTCCTCACTGTTCCCCTTCCATCTCTCCCTCTTCACTCTCTTCCATCTCTTGCCATCCATACAAGGTTCCACTTGGAGTCCCACACCTGGGAAGCCTTTATTACTCCAGCCACACCTGAGGTTCCGCAGAACAACTCCAGCTCCTCTGTAGCTGCCAACATGTCTACGTCAGTGGACGATAACATCACGGCGACCGTGGAGGATGTTACAGTGGCAGCATGGCCCTCGGCTAGATATGGACACTCGGCAGTCGTGTATCAGGTGTGTGTGTGTGTGTGCTCGCACGCGTGCATGTGAGGTGCGTACGTACGTACATATCGACATACATACATTCATGTACATGTGCGACTGCTGTCTGTCCTTTAACCCTTGCAGGGGGTCATGTACATTTTTGGTGGCGAACTAGTCACTAGTGGAGTTGTGTCCAATGAGCTGTGGGCCTTCAACTTGACATCCTTTGAATGGCAGGTTTTGTTGCCTAGCAACATGACTACCTCGTCCTACCTGCCTTTGGCTGTGCGTCACCATACGGCTCATGTAGTTGACGACCGCATGCTTATCATCTGGGGGTTTGCTGGCAACAGAGAGAATGTACTGACGAGACTGGTGCAGCAGTATGACTTCCGTATGTTCGAGTGCACGTGTGAAGGGGGTGTGGTAACATTGTGGTGTATACATTTGTATGCGCATGTGCGTGTGTGTTTGCATGCTTGTGTCTATAGGTGTGGGCGTGTCTGTGTAGGTGTGGGTGTGTCTGTGTGTCTGTGGGTTAGTAGGTATGAGGATGTCTCTGATTATATGGGGTGACTACATGTATGTACATATTGTATTAAAGTTTCGTTCGCCAGTGACTATGTGCATGTCTTTCTCTCTCCTTGTGTGAGTGCAGTGAGTGGCACGTGGAGTGCTGCCCCACAGTCAGGTGTACCTGTCCAGGGGGCATTTGCACACACCAGTGTGCGCTCTGAGGAGAATGGCCTGGTGTATGTGTTTGGTGGTAGACGGTCGGATAACAGAGGCAGAGGCACTGCCTTGCATTACCTGTACAACACCACTTCTGGGGAATGGTGCGTGTGCACACACATAGACACACACGCAGCTGCACACAGGCATGTATACATACCTACATACATACGTACGTATGTGAAAACAAACACACACAGCAGACACACACATACATACAGATACACACACACACACCCACACACACACACACACCTACACACACACACACACACACACACACACACACA
>MKWU01006805.1_pt1 | contig 11343 bp, 7 predicted proteins | sample 809101 | NCBI WGS metagenome assembly MKWU01 (sample SAMN05860141, study PRJNA318959) | sponge metagenome | host: Aplysina aerophoba | place: Slovenia: Piran, Adriatic Sea, Gulf of Piran | collected 2013-05-07
TAGAGAATTTCACGTTTGTGTGGAGCAGCTGCTGGAATATGCTTCTCATTTCCACTATTAAAATTCTAATCCATGTTGCAAAGCTCCTTGAAATTGTGCTACAGTGTACTCAAAATCTATTTGCAATGTCCTCTATATAACAATAATCCGGGATGAAGCCTCATCAGAACAGCTAGAAACCCTTCTTCATACGTTATGCTCCTTTTGGTCATTTAGTCCTCCGATTTGCAGTTTGATGTGCCTAATCTACAAGTGGCTGCATGCATTCAAAACAGCTGTATGAAAACTGGCATCAGACCTCCCCCGCCGGAAGGAAGCCCTATTACAAATTATTGCATAACATAGCCTATATAACCATACTACATTTATACGCAACCAATCCAACGTAGAACTTGGCTTGGGGGAGATCAGGGCTAGACGTGGAGGCACCATGCGGAAGACAGCCTTATGCGTGTTTATGCTTCTCGTCGCTCTGAGTGGTAAGTAACCACCGTCGCATTTGGCGAGGCTTGCCAATGGTTTCACGGGGGACTAGCGAATCACTTTCACTCCACTCTCCCCCGTTCCTTCCGCCCAAGGTTGCAGTATTGTGGTTCTGGCACAAAACTCCGCTCAAGGTAAGAACCGGTACAATCACCAATCAGTCACACTCATACACTAAAAGTATGCTATAATATTTAATACTGTCGTGTTTCAGTGTAAATTAAAGAAAACAAGATATGAAGTTACAGCGCTTACACTGTCACCTCCTTCAGGCCAGTGTAGTAGCGAGTGGTAATCTGCTTGCTCTAGCATGTCAATCGGCTCTTAAAGCTTTCTCCTGTATAGGCCACTAAACCTTTTTCTAGGGCCAAGATAGAACGGGCCACTAATAATTTCGATGGCATATCACATCTAGATGTCATACAGTAGAACGGGGTATTTACAGTCATTCTTTGGCTCTTCCATTGCGATCGATGCGCTCTTCTGAACTAAGGAACGAAGAGCTAGCTACCTAACGTAGGCTATTTTCACTGCTGTGTAAGTATTCCTACACAGACGAAACAAACCGATGCGGATGTTTGTTTCTCTGATAAGATAATAATAAAAGAACCATTTTAAGGCACACAATGTGTTATTACCTTATGTCTCTCTAGTCACATACCCAGACCCTTTTCCGCCGTTCGGCCATTTTAAGGGAGCGCGGAGAAGGGTATGGGCATGAGACTAATATCTCTCTTGGTTGTTTGGTTTGGTCTGTCCTTGTTTTATGATCGCAGTGGCTATTGGTCCGGTAACCAGACGCCCAGTTCCATGGCTATTGGTCCGGTAACCGAACGCCCAGTTCCATGGCTATTGGTCCGGTAACCGGACGCCCAGTTCCATGGCTATTGGTCCGGTAACCGGACGCCCAGTTCCATGGCTATTGGTCCGGCAATCGAACAATGTGCCAATCAGATTCCTGGCTATACTTATGCGTTAACGTTCTACTTGCGTTTTGTGCGGTGTCTTCAGTCCAGTCAGATAGCGATATCTTCAGTACTCCAGCCGGACAGCGACGTTCAAGGTGATTTTAGTGACTCTCAGTTCTGTGTGTGCCCGCGGAGATGGATGTGACTCGGTAATCGATCCTTGCCACGTAATAGTTCAGCTTTCCAGCCGCAAATCTTGTAGTCTGCATGTTGTAACTATGTATGCGCTTGTTCCAACAAATTGATGGAACAAATTAGATAAGCAATGTAGCTATAATAAGACCTTAGCTACATCTCGTGTAAGGTGTACACATAAGCACAGACATTCCTGCTAGCCTTGTAAGTGGCTATGACACTTATACACTGCACCAAACTGGACAGTTTCCAAGCCTGTTAAACACACTGTTATTCTACAAAAACAGCAAGTTAACACAGTCTGCTTTTGTACAGCCATAAAGTCTGTTAAACTGTCAAAACTTACAATATTTTAACAGACTGTTTAACAGAGTCTGAACATGTATAGTACGCAAAGTCTGTTAAACTACTGTTAACTATTGTGGCCTATTATGTGTACACTATGAATAATATCACTGTGGGAGTCATGAATATCATTAAAAATTGCAATGCAGCAATTTATATTATACACTAGTCTATGCAATTCTTCTAGATTATACATGCCCATGAATTCCATACAGTACTAATGCAAAAACAAAAATTATAAGAGAATAAATAGCAAGTATTACAAAGAAAGATGAATAATGAAGTTATAGTTCCTTAGTCAGTGAAACTATCCATTATACATCTTTCACTGTCCCTTGTGGCGCATCAACTGGAGGACCATGCTGAACAGGTGGAGAAACCCTCCTCTGTTTAGCAGGTGGGTGGTAGTGGCTGCGTTGCTCCAGATCAGTGGCATACCTTTCGTCCAGCTTTGTAATTAGTCTATTAAGCTCTGCAGAGGGCAAATAGTAGAGAAGTATGCAAAAATGGCCTTTATTGTGCTGTTAAAGATACTTGCAGAGAACTTTGTGCCAATCCTGCACCTTCAGAGCGCCATGGGATTGAATGTACAAGAAACACTTGGTCATCATCAGGATCACTGGATTCCTCTGACATGAATCGTTTGTCAATGGCGGCCCACATATGCCTTTCATTGGAGTGCACATACTTGCTTCGTCTGATGTATAGCTGTGAAGTAATGCCGCATAAAAGAGAAGCAATTGAAGGCATGGACAAGTTAGAATAACAGTACTCTCATTGCTCACTGCTACACATCATTTACTAATCCTTACATACTCTTTTCATTCTAGCAGACTTGTGTCTTTTCCTTTCTTCACTTTTTGCCTTGGCTCTATTCTCCTCCAAGCTGTCCCTCCACTGTCTTTTTAGCTTTTCAAAGAGCCGTGTGATAGCTCCTACACATGAAATCATATAGCAGATCATTTGTAAAGTTCATCGTCTCTATAGGTATATGCATTGCCTTACTTCGGACCATTGACTTTTCAAATGACTGCTGCTGGAATTCCTGATGAATTTCCTGTCTAACTTGGCAGTTGTGTTCGGAATCCAGCCTACCACACAATAGAATCCATGCAGAAGTCTATAGTATCTCACTGTACAGAAATGCATGTTTTACAAATAACCAATCATTGCATCTCAACAATACCTTGCATTCAAAGCAAAGGAAATTGTAAGGGTCCCATACACATTAGCAAGCAGGTTCTGCAATGGAAAGTGTAATATAAAGATTTGGTTTACAGTCCAGGGAAAACATTAACATACTGATAATGTCCGAGGAAGTTGTTCTTTTCTCTGATTGGAATAAGGTGCATTTGCTTCTTGATGCTGGAGCTGTTTGCAAATATAAAGTGAACCATAGAACTGCTACATTTTCATAAGCATGTATCAAAGCAAGACAATACTACCTGTTGCTTCAGTTGCTGAATGTCAGTTTGCTGCTGGGATATAAGCTCCTTGCACTCCGTCGTAATTGTCCTCAGCTCATTAATCACAGCAGTCTGCTCAGCTACGAGATCTTCAACGATCAGAGAAGAAACTGGTGTATCTTCATGCTCAAAATGAGCAGCATCCTTTGGGTATTAAAGAGACATCACTTGAAAGAACCGTACATGGATATCAATGCATAATTGTAATAGCTACACGTTTACTCACTGCTGAAGACTGAAAACTTGGAATGGCATTAACTTCGCTTGAAAAGGATGCTCTATTAGCGTATCCTTCCAAAAAATAGTAGGAGTAAAAATATAGATCAATTTGCTATATGTAGTTGTCTTACTTGATGGGACAGACACCCTCTCTTGTGGAAAGGAGTACATGTCACCACTAGCCTGCAAAGCAGAGACAGATTTTATAGACATAGCTAGCTACCACCAAAGTACATGTCATGAGAGCTTACGGGAGAAGAATCAATACTAGACGGACTGGCAGCACGAGGAATCACAGAAGATCGCCTGCTTGTGTTTCCTTTGAAGAGCAGAAACAGAGATGGAGGACAATGTCTAACAGCTAGCGTTCTCTCTCACACTTAAATATTGCCACCATAAGTTTACTGGATGGAGTGGATTCTCTGGGCCCGCGCCGTCCCCCTGCACCAAAGAAAGCACCCGGTCGAATCATGCCGACTTTGTAGAGAACAACTGCAGCTGTCTATACGAATCAACCGCCAAAGCGCCCACAAAAGTGCTATATACGCATGCGCAAATACGCATGCAATGCCACGTGACTGAGCACATCGATAGGGCATCACCGAGGGCATCGCACTCGTCAAAAACATGGCGTCTGTTAACGCTGGGAAGAAGTTCTGTCCCCACTGCGACCAATGGTTGTCCAGATCGTCCTTTGTGGAACACAGGGCGTTGTACTACAACAAAGAGGCAGACGTGTGGCTTGTGAACTCTCTCGTGAGTACACGTATTTAGGTAGCTAGCTAGCTATGTGCGCAGCTGCACTCACCTCTCAGCCTCCATATCATAGCTACTGGACTTTCAAGAGTAGGTGTTCACATACTTTCATTTCTGCACACAAGGATATACGCATTTGTGACCGTGAGTGGACCAGAGCCAACAGCCTCCAGATCTGTAGCTGATCCTTTGGCAGCTGAGCTATAGCTAGCACTAGCTAGCTATATGGTGACTGCCATCCCTTCATCCTTCCCACTAAGGTTGTCAATATGAAGATTATCCCTTGCTTTGGTCTTTGGTCTGTGTGTAGCTATGGCAATAATGCCACTGTAGCTATGGCAATAATGCCACTGTAATGTCATGCTGGCCCTCATTTCTTTATGCATAGCTACTTCATTTTGTCTTGCACATCTTGGTATAGTGCTAGTAGAGCGTGTTTTGTGCTATGTCCTGTGCAGAAAGAGTGTGAACCTTCTATTTTGAATGTACCTCATCTGGATAAAATGGAGCAACAAAATTATGATGACTCAATGCAGAGTTCGAACATTTCATTGGATACTTCAGCCACTGCTGAACGTACCACAGTCGAACCAGTGCAGATGAGTGATGAAGTAACGGACTCTGACACGGACAGTGAATGTAGCTCAACTATGGTATGCATGCATTTGTATTGCAGCATTTCTCACTGTGCTATGGAAAACACTGCATGCATGGTGGTGTAACTTGCTCCTTCCTTTGTTGTCAGGAACACGTAGCATTCTCAGAAGATGAGGTGTATGATGTCACTGGTGATGAAACAGACCACATTGCTATAGGAGTCTATCATGATGTGGACTCCGAAGAACTACCAGGTGCTAGTGTTGGCTCAGATCCATGACATTTCTGAAGGTGAATATGCCAAGAACGAATTCGCACTTGCTCTGAAACCTTTTGCGGTGCTGCTGCTACTGATCAAGAATACATACTCACTGTCTGATTCATGCATCAGAGTGCTCCTTTTGCTGTTGACTATGCTTATTAAGATTGTCGGGTTGTCATTTAGGGTAAGCAGTTCAGACATGCAACCCTTCCTCGATATTTTTCCAACGACAGAACATCAACTGAGGACATTAGCAAATTGTACGAATGATGGATTTGCTGTCGTAAGTGCCTAAAGTTGTATGATGTACTTGCAAAATGGACAGTCTACCCACACTCAAAGGTGGAAGATTTTTTATGCAATCACATCGAGTTTCCTAATCATCCACAACATTGGATGCGCAAGAAGTGTGGTGCAGCACTACTACAAATGCATTCATCAGGATTATCATCATATTTGCGTCCCGTAAAGACATTTCCATACAACGGCTTAGTTGGTCCTCTGACTAATCTTCTCCAAAGGCCTGAAATATTAGGGCAGTGCAACCTATGGCCGTCAAGACTCAGCAAGGACCCTGCTGTAATGTTAGACATTTACGATGGGGAGATGTGGCAGAATTTCCATTCTGTACAGGGGCGTCCCTTTTTGTCACAGCCCAACAATCTTGGCCTTTCACTCAATGTTGATTGGTTCAGGCCATTTAAGCATTCACAATACAGCATTGGTGTTTTGTACTTTTGCATTCTAAATTTACCTAGACAGATTAGGTACCTTCTGCAAAATATCATAGTTGCTGGCATTATTCCTGAGCCAAAAGGGCCGAAGAAAGTAATGAATACCTATTTGCAACCACTCGTAGATGATTTGAAGAAGCTCTGGGATGGTGTTTACATAACAGTACCTTCACTTGCCCTTCCCATTCGTGTCCGAGCAGCACTTCTATGTGTCACCTGTGATATACCAGCATGCAGAAAGGTTTGCGGATTCCTTGGCCATAATTCAAATCGAGCTTGCTCCAAGTGCCTGCATTTCTTTCCTGGTGATGTCACAAATGGTTTCACTTTCAGTGGCTATGATGTCAGTCACTGGCCAGAAAGGAAAATTGTTTGGCATCGTGATCACGTCAAAGCATGTAGAGAGGCACAAACAGCTACAGCAAGAAATTCACTGGAAAGCGAACTGGGCTGTAGGTATTCTGTTTTGTTAGATCTTCCTTATTTTGATGTGGTCCGTCAACATACAATAGACCCTATGCATAATCTGTTATTGGGTATAGCAAAGCACACTACGCTTATTTGGAAAGAAAGGTATTGGTCAACTGGCAATGTCATTCAGACAATCCAAGAAACTGTCAATCGTTTTCAGGTACCCAGTTCTATTGGTAGAATACCTCACCAGATTTCTGCAGGATTTTCTAGTTTCACGGCAGATCAGTGGAAGCACTGGGTACTTATCTACAGCCTAGTAGCCCTGAAGGGTAGAATTCCCAGCAATGACTATAGCATGTGGACAAAGTTTGTGCAAGCATGCTCCATTATTTGCTCACCTGTGTTGCACAAGGAAACTATTGCAAAGGCACACGAGCTTCTCATCGAATTCTGTACAGAATTCCAGGAACTATATGGAGGTTCAAAGTGCACTATTAACATGCATCTATCCTGTCATTTACAGAAATGTTTACATGATTTTGGACCTGCACATACTTTCTGGTGCTTCGGCTTCGAAAGAATGAATGGGGAATTTGGTGCAATGTATACAAACAACCATTCTGTTGAAGTCCAACTAATGCGCAGATTCAACAACAATGTACAGCTTTCAGCTGTTGCTCAATCTCTAGGGAGTTTACCTGGTGATTTCAAGTCTGCTTATGATATGCTGCTCAATGGTAGGAAGGATACCCGAGGAACGGTGAACAGTAACATACTTGGCCATACAGAGGCTCTCACTGAGAATAATGCCATGAATTTTGTGCTGAAGGCTAATGGTTTTGTTGAGATCAATGGTGCAACTACACTTCAGGCTTTAAGTGAGCTGACCCATAGGGAGCTAGAAGTGGTTGCTGGTAAAATCTTTGGATCATGTTATAGGAGGGTATGTAGGGTATACAGTGAAGGAACACAGGTGTCCTTTCTGGGGCAAAGGTATGGCTCCTTGCGGAAATGCCGACTGTTGAGGTCAGCCACGGTACAAGCCTTCATGTATTCAAGCTCAGCCGATTCTGCTATCGGTATCCATGTACATGTGGGCTATATTCAACGTTTTTTGACACTTGAAATCGAACTCCATGACCACGACACCCAAAGTAATACTGTGGAAAACATCCATTTTGCTGATGTGACGTGGCTGGATGCTCACCCTCACCATAACACTTATCCAGAGCCTCTGAAGGTGTGGTATGACCTTGCCTTGTCACGGTCACTCATTCCTGTTGCATTCTTTATTACTAGGGTTGCCATATGCAAGGTAGCAATTGCGAACGAGGAGGCAATAGTTTCTATTCCACTTGTATGCATGCAGCATTGTACATAATATATTATTTGATTTGGCAATGACTTCCATTCTGCATGTATTCTCATCATTCCTTATATTATCATCAGCTATTGTTCAATTTTGCTATGGCTCCATTCTCCTCTAAGCTGTCCCTCCACTGCCTTCATGACTTTTCAAAGAACTGTGTTATTATATTTGTGTATATTAATTATTATTATAATTTATATATAATTCTTCACTCATGCATGATTATCAGTTATATTACACTTAAGCTTCTGCATGTGATTTGCAATAATAATTGTAATGTGTATGTGCCCAGAGTGTTTTAATCCCATTTGAGTAGTACGTATATACCTCTAGCTCGTGTTGGCTGAACGTTGGTCATCCACATGCCAGCGCCGACTAATCCATGCCCACAAATGCGAACACGTGTCAACAGCATGCACAGATAGCAACTGAGTAGCAGTAGCTAATATAATTGGCTGTCCCTGGCTTAGAAGGCATGAAAAGTAAATAAGGCCAATGCTCATTCCAATTAATGGACAACAGAAATCCAGTAGCTAGCTATGCATATATTTCCTGCAGGGCAGTGTTGTACCAGCCCTCTTGTACAAATTGCTGGCAAGCTCAACCTCCTCGTGCAGTGTGCGGAAAGCATGTATGTTGTGGTGCAAGTGCTCGTATTGTAACCAGGGAAGCCATTATGGCTGACTTTGGGTGGAATCCTGGCTGTAGGAATTTGGTGCTGAATTCGTGTATGCTCAGCTGTGGAGGAAGCCTGTGTGTGGTTGGTCCACTACTAGGTTATATACATGCATTGTGTTGGAGTTAATCGAAGATGCAATGTAGTCATCTCCATGTGTGTGCTGCTGAGTATATAGGCTGAACACTAAAAGCCATTGGGCTGCTTCATGCGGGGCAGTGATGTACCAGCCCTCTTGTAGAAATTGTTGGCGAGGTCAACCTCCTCGTGTAGTGTGCGGGAAGCATGTATGTTGTGGTGCGGTTGCTCATGGTGTATATGTATATTACCAGGGAAGCCATTATGGCTGACTTTGGGGGTGGAATCCAGGCCGCAGGAATTTGGTGCTGCATTTATGTATGTGCTGGATATGCTCAGCCATAATGGAGGAAGCCAATTTGTGCCAGGTAGATCCTATTAATTATAGCGGTCAATTGCAGAACTACTACAAGGTCAATTTCCACCAACTGCATGCAGCAGTAGTTTTGCAATGTACACATTGAACCACAGACAAACTCACAATGATGTCTTCCAAGTATATGAAACCTGCTATTCTTATCTGGTTGTTCTATTTTATATTATAGTGTCTTGTTAACTTGCAATAACCAGTGAGTTAACAGTGTATTATTGTTATGAATATGTATTCATTACTTGGTTTAACAGGGTTTAACAACTCTGTTAACTATCACTAAACACTGTTAACTCACTGGTTATTACAAGTTAACAAGATCTTGTTCAACTCTGCTAACTAAGGCATTTGGTGCAGTGAATTTCCTTCACCTATCCTCTGGAATCGGCGCATGGTCGTCTGTAGGAAGAAGCGTACACCCGTCACAGCGTGCTCTTGTCAGAAGAACACCGGAGCAGCCGATTCCTTTATATGGCTGCTCGCTCACCTGCTTCCTCCTGTGTCACTCTAATGGCCAGCCGTAGACTCATTCTGCGCACGAAGAAGATGAAGTGCTTCAAAGATGATTTGTAACAACAACAACGGACAAGAGATCTTGATATCACACCAGAACACCGCACCTTCCGAAGCTTGCTTAAGTAAGAAATCGTTTTAGCAGGAATGCCCAAGCAGTTAGCACTTCTTTGTCACTTGACACTATGGACCATACGTATCTTTCCTACGCCCGTAGCGCTGCCCGTATCAGCACCCGTACGAATGATCAATTACGCCTGTACCCGTACCCGTACCCGTACCTGCGTCCATAGATGATAACTTTTTTATGCAACGTACCGTATGCTGGAATGCTTTGTGTTTGAGATTCTATTGTTGCTGTTCATGTACAGCTCTTATAACCAGAGGTAAGAGGTAATTAGTCCTAGTAGACTGAGGGTGCACATTTGCTGGATGCGTTAGTAGTCTCACGTCGCTTCCCTCTTTTTCCATTTTATCAGCTCGTGATGTAACAGAACTTGCCAAATGTGTGCAAAGTGCTTTCCTGTGATCCTTCTTTGAAAACACTTGAGATGAACCATCATAGGAAGTGATTGATAAACTACCATATGGCCGGAAGTTTTGGCGGGGAATTTATATTGGCAGATGGGCGGTTTTGGGAGCAATCCGCCAATATTTCATCCGCCAAAAACTTTACAGTGTGATGTCATCATTATTGCAAAATCATAGCTTGTGTACTAGGCCTGCAGCTAGATGTGCCAGTCGTCGGCATGGAAATCACCATTGAAAGCAGCATATGAGTACATCGCTTCTCCAAAGAGTTTTATACACCGAAGGTTGGAGAAGAGTTAGCTTGTCTGTCAACCCGAGGAAGGCGATCCAAACAATGTGTACATGCTGTAGAACCGACGGGATGAAGACAGACCAGATTAAGTGTAACAATGATTTGTCTTGTTTTTAGTTGCATTTCATCATCGATTTAGTCCTAACTGAGCAGAAACTAGCTCACGGCTCGGTTAAATTCCCAGCGCGTTCGATGAGCCATTTTGTTATGAGTATCATTATGGCTAAGACTGGCTCAACTGCCAAAGTAAATTCCGCCAAATGGCATATTTTCATCAATGTGCCAAGATATCTTCCCGCCAAAATTTCTGGTCATATGTATCTGTAGTGATAATTTTAGAAATGTCAGGGAATCGCTTCAGGATTTTTAGTTTAACTAGGCCCACTATGTGACAGTGCCCTTCACTATCGGTAGATGGAGCACATGCAGAACACAGGTCTGAGGAAACGGCTAACCAGCAGACTATTAGTACAATAATCACAGAATTGATACTATCACTCAGCACTAATGTATTTGTACAATGCCACCCCACACTGAAGTGCAGTGCACATAAGTAAACTGATATCATTGTGACCAGCTTTCAGGATTTGGTGTGATATATGCATGGCTAATTGATAGTCATACCTATATAGCTCACTTCCTGACAGAGAGGGATGTTAGTCATGATGTGTGTCTTAGCTTCTGGGGTTTTCAGTTGGGTTAATGAGTATAGCAAATGTAGGGCATTGTGGGGGCGAGCTTGATTACAGTCTACATTCAGGTGCAATGTTTGAGGACATTATAGCGGCTTCTTACTTGTAAGGGCTCTCGTTGGCTTGCATAACATGTGCATAACATATGTTTACACAGAGAATTCCCAGAGCTGTTGGCAATTGTGGTCTCACTCCATGCATGGATGTGGTGTGGTGTCGTGCAAGGCATGGCAGGCACGTATGACAAGACTGTTTACGACTCATGTTCAAAAGCCATTCATCCAACAAGTACCCCCCATTCCTCATCTGTACAAGTGCATAGAAGCCTGTGGGAAAGTAGTAGGTAGCATGTTAAAAGGAAAATACAGGATGTGGGTTTGCTTTAGTGAATGACCAAGGCTGATGTTCTTCATGGTGTACAGTAGAATATGGCTGCTAATGAC
>MKWU01006808.1_pt1 | contig 11339 bp, 1 predicted proteins | sample 809101 | NCBI WGS metagenome assembly MKWU01 (sample SAMN05860141, study PRJNA318959) | sponge metagenome | host: Aplysina aerophoba | place: Slovenia: Piran, Adriatic Sea, Gulf of Piran | collected 2013-05-07
CACGAATGATACGGTTCTGGAGCCTGACGAGACCGTCAATCTCAGGATCGTAGCGGCCGGTAACTCCGCCACCAGCCTGAGTGATCGCTATGCGCGTCATGCCAGCGGTGCACTCGCCACGCTCACCATTGTCAACGACGAGGCACCGCCCGCGCCCACAGCGCTGACGGTCACGAACGGCAATGGAAATCTAGGTCTGAGCTGGACTGGTCCGACACTTCCGACGGGTGTGTCGCTGACGGGTTACGATGTGCACTATACCTCAGCGCTCGCGGCCACCGTGGGTAATAACGCCGCGGCATCTGGGAGCACCCCCTCCGCTGCTTGGGTGGCGATCACCCGTACCGGTACGACTACCACGCAGACGATTTCAAGCCTAATGAACGACCTTGAATACCGGGTGCGGGTACGGGCGAAGAACAGCGCCGGTAATAGTGCCTGGGTATTCAAAAAGGGCACGCCAGAGGCGCCGGACACGACGGTGCCGACGGTGACGATCGGCGGCGTACCGTCGAAGATCAACTCGACCGACGCGCTGAATGTGACGTTCACGTTTTCCGAGGATGTGACTGGATTCGTCACAGGGGACGTGACGGTCACAGGTGGAACGAAGGGTACGTTCGCCGGTAGCGGCAGCGACTACACGCTGGTGGTGACACCAACCAGTGGTTCGAACGTGGTGGTCTCCGTGACGGCGGATGCGGCGACGGACGGGACCAATACCGGTCCTGCCGCGTTGGTGAGCAAGACAGCGACCTGGGACGCGGATGCGCCGACGCTGACGATCGGAGATATACCGTCAAAGATCAACTCAACGACCGCATTCACGGCGAAATTCACATTCTCGGAGGATGTGACCGGGTTCGAGACAACTGACGTAAGTGTCACTGGCGGGACGAAGGGTGCGTTCTCAGGTAGCGGTAGCGACTACACACTTGTGGTGACCCCGACCAGCGGGACGAACGTGGTGGTCTCGGTAGCGGCGAACGCGGCGACGGACGGTGTGAATACCGGTCCTGCTTCGGCGGTGATCAAGACGGCGACGTGGGACGCGACGGTTCCGACACTGACAATTACCGATGTACCGACTAAGATCAATTCGACGAGCGCGTTTACGGCAACGTTCACGTTTTCTGAGAACGTGACGGACTTTGCGATGACTGACGTGGGTGTAACCGGCGGCTCGAAAGGCGCGTTCGCGAGCACCAGCGCGAGGGTGTATACGTTGGTGGTGACACCTACTGGCTCGACGAATGTGGTAGTCACGGTGGCGGCGGGTGCGGCGACGGATGGTGTGAATACGGGACCTGCGGCGGCGGTGAGCAAGACTGCCACCTGGGACACGGGGGTGCCGACACTGACGATCACTGATGTGCCGTCAAAGATCAACTCAACGACCGCTTTCACCGCGACGTTCACATTCTCCGAGGATGTGTCTGAGTTTGTGACCGGAGACGTGAGTGTCACCGGGGGCACGAAGGGTACTTTTGCGAGTACCAGCGCAAGCGTGTATACGCTGGTTGTGACTCCGACCAGCGGGTCGAACGTGGTGGTCTCGGTGGCGGCGGATGTGGCGACAGACGGTGCGAATACGGGACCTGCGGTGGCGGTGAGCAAGACGGCGACGTGGGATGGGTCGGTTCCGACGCTGACGATCACCGACGTGCCATCCAGAATTAACTCGACGACCGCGTTCACGGCGAAGTTCACGTTTTCCGAGGACGTGACGGAGTTTGTCACCGAGGATGTGAGTGTCACCGGGGGCTCGAAAGGTACCTTTGTGAGTACCAGTGCACGCGTTTATACGCTGGTTGTAACTCCGACCAGCGGGTCGAACGTAGTGGTCTCGGTAGCGGCGAATGCGGCGACGGACGGTGCGAATACGGGACCTGCGGCTACGGTGAGCAAGACTGCTACTTGGGACTCTGGAGTTCCGACGCTGACGATCACCGATGTACCGACCAAGATCAATTCGACGACCGCGTTTACCGCAACGTTCACGTTCTCGGAGGACGTGACCGGATTTGCGACGACTGATGTGGTAATCGCCGGCGGCTCGAAGGGCGCGTTCGCGAGCACCAGCGCGAGGGTGTATACGTTGGTGGTGACACCTACTGGGTCGACGAATGTGGTGCTCACGGTGGCGGCCGGCGCGGCGACGGATGGAGTGAATACCGGTCCTGCTTCGGAGGTGAGTAAGACGGCAGTCTGGGACACGGGGGTGCCGACACTGACGATCACCGATGTACCGACAAAGATCAACTCGACGACCGCGTTCACCGCGACGTTCACATTCTCGGAGGATGTGTCGGAGTTTGTAACCGGGGATGTGAGTGTCACCGGGGGCACGAAGGGTACTTTTGCAAGTACCAGCGCGAGGGTGTATACGCTAGTTGTGACACCGACCAGCGGGTCGAACGTGGTGGTCTCCGTAGCGGCGAACGTAGCGACGGACGGTGCGAATACCGGTCCTGCTTCGGCGGTGATCAAGACGGCGACGTGGGACGCGACGGTTCCGACTCTGGCGATCACCAATGTACCGACGAAGATCAATTCGACGAACTCGTTTACGACAACGTTCACGTTCTCGGAGGACGTGACCGGGTTCGCGACGACTGATGTGGATGTCACCGGCGGCTCAAAGGGTGCGTTCGCGAGCACCAGTGCGAGGGTGTATACGTTGGTGGTGACACCTACTGGCTCAGCGAATGTGGTGGTCTCGGTGGTAGCGGGTGCGGCGACGGATGGAGTGAATACTGGTCCTGCGGCCGCACTGAGCAAGACGGCAACCTGGGATGCGACGGTGCCGACCCTGACGATTACCGATGTACCGTCGAAGATTAATTCGACGACCGCGTTCACGGCGACGTTCACGTTCGCCGAGGATGTGTCGGAGTTTGTCACCGGGGACGTGAGTGTCACCGGCGGCTCAAAGGGTGCGTTCGCAAGTACCAGCTCGAGGGTGTATACGCTGGTGGTGACACCTACTGGTTCGACTAATGTGGTGGTCACGGTGGCGGCGGACTCTGCGACGGATGGCGTGAATACTGGTCCTGCGGCGGAAGTGAGCAAGACGGCAACCTGGGATACCACGGTGCCAACCCTGTCGATCACTGATGTGCCGTCCAGAATTAACTCGACGACCGCGTTCACGGCGAAGTTCACGTTTTCCGAGGATGTGACTGGATTCGTCACAGGGGACGTGACGGTCACCGGCGGCACGAAGGGCACATTCTCGGGTAGCGGAAGCGACTACACGCTGGTGGTGACACCAACCAGCGGGTCGAACGTGGTGGTTTCAGTAGCGGCGAACGTGGCGACGGACGGTGCGAATACCGGTCCTGCCTCGGAGGTGAGTAAGACTGCTACTTGGGATTCGGGGGTCCCGACCCTGACGGTCACCGATGTACCGACTAAGATCAATTCGACGACCGCGTTTACGGCAACGTTCACGTTCTCGGAGGATGTGACCGGGTTCGAGACGACTGATGTGGTAGTCGCCGGCGGCTTGAAGGGCGCGTTCGCGAGCACCAGCGCGAGGGTGTATACGTTGGTGGTGACACCTACTGGGTCGACGAATGTGGTGCTGACGGTGGCGGCAGATGCGGCTACAGACGGTGTGAACACCGGTCCTGCTTCGGCGGTGATCAAGACAGCAACCTGGGATGCGACGGCGCCGACTCTGACGGTCACCGATGTACCGTCAAAGATCAATTCGACAGACGAATTTACGGCGACGTTCACGTTCTCGGAGAACGTGACCGGGTTTGCGACGACTGACGTGAGTGTCATCGGGGGTTCGAAAGGCGCATTCTCGGGTAGCGGTAGCAGTTATACGTTGGCGGTGACGCCTTCCGGCTCAGCGAACGTGGTGGTCAGGGTGGCGGCGAACGCGGCAACGGACGGGGTCAACACCGTTCCCACCGCGGCGGTAAGCAAGACGGCTGTCTGGGACGCTACAGCGCCGACCGTGACGATCGGCGGTGTGCCGACGACGATCAACTCGACGACTACACTGAATGTGAGCTTCAGGTTCTCAGAGGACGTGACGGGGTTTGTCACCGGTGACGTGACGGTCACCGGGGGCACGAAGGGCACATTCGCAACCACCAATGCGAGGGTGTATACCCTTAGGGTGAGACCTTCTGGCACAGCCAACGTGGTGGTCACGGTGGTAGCGAACGCGGCAACGGATGGCCTGAATACGGGACCGGCATCGGCGACCGCGGCTACCGCTTCCTGGTTCGTGCCGGAACCGACGAACCTGAATGTGATACCGGGCAACGCCAAACTGGACCTTAGCTGGACCGCACCCACGGGAACGTATAGCGGTTATGACGTGCATTACACCTCGGCATCTAAGACCGGCACCGGCGCGGTCGCCGACAACGAGGCGGTGCAGACGGGTAATACGGCCACGGCCGCGGGAGGTTGGCTGGCAGTCACCCGGACTGGCACGACGGCCTCGCAGGCGATTTCATCTCTGAACAACAACACCGACTATCGGGTACGGGTGCGCACGAAAGTTAGTAGCGTCTTCAGTGCCTGGGTGTTTGGCATGGGAATGCCCAAACTACCGCCAGCCGCGCCGACCTCCCTCTCCTTGTCGGGCCTTGAAAATTCATTCCAAGCCACTTGGACCGCCTCGACCACGACCGGCAACAACGCCCCCACCTACTACGAGCTTGCGTTCGACGTGGCGACCAATGCAGTCACCAATCTGAGTTACACAGTGCGCACGACGAGCGGGACGGCAACCAGCCAGACGATTAACAGTGCCAGTTCCGACCTGACGATTGATGAGGCCACCCAGTATCGGGTGACGATTCGCGCGTGTAACCCCGTCTGCAGTAGCTACGCAGGAAATCAAACGGTCTGGACGCTAGTGCGCGAACCCGCTCGTATCGCGAACTTAGCCGTGGCACCGGGCAACGCGCAGTTGCGCCTGTCATGGACGCTTGAATATCTCGGCGGTCAGGCAACGCCAACCGCCTACGAAGTGGCTTACACTACTTCGACAACCGTGAGCGGTGACGCGGATGTGGGCACGGACCCGGCCACTGAGTGGGTGGACGCGAGCCACAGCGGCACGAATAGATCGCATACCATCACCGGCCTTTCTAACGAACAGGAATACCAGGTGCGTGTTGTGTCGAAGCGGGTGGTGAATGGCTCCGAGAGGAATGGTGGAGGCGTAGGGTTCAGCAAAGGCACGCCCCGGGCGGCACCTACAGTCACCCTTTCGGCGCCGGTCAAGGAAGACGAAGGTGGTTATCCGATCACGCTCATGGCGACGCTGTCGGAACCGGCAGAGACGGACGTGGAGGTCCGGTTCACTGGGACGCTGGGAACGGGGGACACAAAGGCGGAGCTGGAGGATTTCACCGAGCCATCGCGAGCGTTGTTTAGTGCCGGCATGACAGACATGATTCCAGCTGGCCAGTACAATGCCTATGTCGAGCTTTTCACCCAACACGACGAAGATGACAAGGATGAGATATTCACGGTGGCCATCGACACGAGTAAACTGCCCGAGGGCTATATCGCCGGCGCTTTGACCTCTGCACAGGTCACGATCGATGACGACGAGAGTATCAACCCTGACCCGGACATGCTGACTCAACTGACGATCCGCGACGGTCTCCGGGACCTGCATATAAGCCCGAACACCGCACAGGATTATGTGGGCCTAGGTGGCCCCGAGTTTCTTTACACGGCGCAGGTGAGTCCCGGCAGACGTAGCATCACCTTGATGCCGACCTGGACGAATCCGGACATAACCGGGGTGACCGCGACTGTACGCTATGTCACCTACGGCACGGACGGGGCGACAGTAAGTTGGACTGGTAGCCAAAGCGGAACGGGTAGGGAGGTATCCCTAGTCGATCCCGACCTGGGATCGCCAGGCTCGACCCGGGTCACGATCACGCTCAGCGGCACCGACGTTTCAAGTGAGCCCTACGTGATTCTCTTCCAGCACAACAATGACTGGAAGTCCACGCACGACCGGCTGGATAAGATGGACATGAAATTCAAGCAATCGCAATAGGGGATACAGACGATAACAACGGTCCAATCGGGTACCGGCGATCTTGATACATTCCATCCTCTGATTCAGAAGTGGTTTCAGAAACGGATCGGGGAGCCAACCGAAGTACAAAAAACATCCTGGCCACTCATACGTGATCGCAAGCATGTTCTGGTAAGCGCACCAACTGGGGGAGGTAAAACACTTACTGCCTTCCTTTCTGCACTGGATGACTTTGTCACCGGAAAATTTACCACTGGTGCCACAAGAGTCCTGTATGTGTCGCCGTTGAAAGCGCTGAATTCCGATATTCGCAAGAACCTGCTAACACCAGTGCAGGAATTGTCAGAAGCGTTCTTAGCGCAGGGAGAGGCATTTCCCAAGTTCGATATTCAGGTAAGGAGTGGCGACACATCCTCGTCTGATCGACAGAAAATGCTTCGCAGACCTCCGGAGATATTGATAACCACACCGGAAAGCTTGACGCTCTTACTAACGACTCAATTAGGTCGTCAGAGTCTATCAGAAGTCGAACTGGTCATCGCCGACGAAATCCATGCGATGGTCGATAATCGGCGAGGTGCTCAACTGATGGTCTGCCTCGAACGGCTGGTGGAATTGGCGGGTGAGTTTCAACGAGTCGCTCTGTCAGCGACCGCAAAACCACTCGAGGTGGTCGCTCGATATGTAGGAGGCTACACAGAACATGGGCATGCTCGACCTATCAAAATCTTGGATGTCCATCAACCGAAAAAACTCGAAATTAAAGTCGATTTTCCCATTGAGTCAAAGAGAAGTCTGGAAACGGAAGAACCGTTTTGGCCTGGACTATTCGCAGCGTTACACGGGGAACTAAGTAAGGATAGCTCAACACTGTTTTTCTCCAACTCCCGTAAACAAGCTGAAAAAGTTACGTTAGGAATCAATGAACATGCAGGTGAGCTCGTTGCTTACGCGCATCATGGTTCACTTGCTCGAGAAATTAGAGTGGAGGTTGAACGACGACTAAAAGAAGGGGAATTACGAGCGATTGTGGCAACGAATTCGTTGGAACTAGGCATTGATATAGGTGACTTGGATAAGGTGATATTGATACAGTCACCGCAATCTCTAGCTTCGGCCATTCAGAAGATCGGACGCGCGGGACATCGGGTGGGTGATGTCAGTAAGTGTGTGATTTACCCGACCTACTCGCAAGACTTTATTGACGCTGCGGTAGTATCTCAGGCGGTGAAGGAAAATGACCTCGAGCCGGTGAAACCCATGGTTGGGCCATTGGATTTGCTGGCGCAAATGATCGTGTCTATTGTTGCAACGGAAGACTGGACTAAAGAGGAACTATACCGACTCTTTAGACGCAGTACACCCTACGCCAATTTGGATTACCAGCAGTTTGAATTTGTCCTCAAAATGCTTGAAGGATCATTTGAAGATTCCCGCATACGGGATCTAAAGCCACGCATTGTCTGGCGCAATGAGTCACAGGGTTATAGCGCTCTAACCAGTGCCAAACTGGCGTTTTATGCCTCCGGTGGAACGATCCCAAATCGGGGTTACTACCAGATGAAAACCAACGATGGCCAAAAAGTTGGTGAGTTGGACGAGGAGTTTGTCTGGGAGGCAAAGGTGGGACAGTCGTTTTCATTCGGTACGCAGTCTTGGGTCGTTGAAAAAATCACACACAACGATGTCATCGTACGTAGATCGAGAGTGGATGAAAGTGATTTACCTTTTTGGACATCCGAGGCATATAACCGTAGTTACCACTTCTCGCATAGGGTAGGGGCATTTCTGCAATCTGCAAATGATCTGCTGCAATCGCGTCTTGAACATGAACTCAAGGATCAACTAGCGGGTCGTGGTTTTACCGATACCGCATCGGATCAGCTAATCGAGCTTCTACAACAACAACGCCGCGTCACCCAGGTAGATTTGCCTCACAAAAACCACGTCTTAGCAGAGTTTGTTAAAACCGGACCGGGTGGGTACAGTACGGTCGATTTTCAAGGACAGCTTCTTATCCATACGTTCTGGGGTGCACAAGTGAATCGGCCCATTGCGTACGCGCTTGAGGAACACTGGAGTAAGGAGTACAAATCAGTTCCGGATGTATTCGTCGATAACCGGATTATCTGCGTTCAGATGAAAGGTGTTTCTGATCCCTCTGAAGTGTTGGATCTCCTTTCCAAGATTGACTTGCCGAATGATCTATTCCAGTCTTTGGAGTCCAAACCCTTCTTTGCAGGCAGGTTCAGGGAATGTGCTGGTCGAGCTCTATTGCTTTCCAAGACGACATTCAATCGACGTGTACCGCTCTGGATGACCCGCATGCAAGCCCAGAAAATTCAGACGGCGGTGATGAAATACCCTGATTTTCCGATCCTGTTGGAAGCTTGGCGTACCTGTATTGAGGATGAGTTCGATATACCGGCGGCAGTAGATCGACTTGCAGCTCTCAATAGTGGAAAGATAGCCATGAGTTTGATTTATAGAGCATCGCCAAGTCCGTTTGCTCGTGACATAACACAAAGTCAGATCAAGCCGCTTATGTACGGCCAAGATCAATCAGAAACCTCGAAACGCTCTAACCTATCCTCCGACTTGATTCAGTCTGCAGTCGCTAACGCCGATCTTCGTCCAAAGATCAAACAATCCACGATCGAAGCAGTTGAGTTGAGATTGCAACGAAGGTTACCGGAATATGTGCCGAGAGAGGAAAACGACCTGATTCAGTGGGTTCGCTCACGAGTTTGGATTCCAATTGAACAGTGGTTTCCCGATACTGAGATTCCATCTGAACTGGAGCTAATTGAAGCAGGTGATCAGAAGTGGATTTCTCACCCCGATTCCTCAGAGTTGCTGAGTAGAGATCCTGTGTTGGCTGTCGCTAGAGCATTGCGATATTACGGACCTCGTACACAGGAAGAATTCGAAACGCTAATGCCGGCATTGCCACTCAAGTTGGCAGATTGTGTTGATACCCTTCTGGACCAAGGTCTGGTTGTGAATGATGTACTGGTAGAGGACAGCAGAACCCTCGCACTGTGCGACGTAGAAAACCTCCGTTACGTCGTTCGTTATCAACGACGCGCCAATCGCCCACAACTCGGGCCGATTGAGATGGCTTCTTGGACACCGCTACTGGCAAGCTGGCATCAGTTTGGAGACGAAGGTGAAGAAGAGTCAATAGTTAATGCTATGGAGAAATTGCTGGACTTTTCTGCACCCATCGCGTTTTGGCTAAATGACGGCTGGGTAAGCCGATTAAAAAACGTGAGTACTGAACAAGCATTTGAAGTCCTTGAAAGCTATGGATTGACTTGGACGGGTACGGCTAAAGAACGAATCAAAGTAGGACTCACGGTAGAAAACCGACAAACCGACGATGTAGATAGACATGCTGGGATTACTCAGGCATTTCGCGATGAATCTGCAGCCTATGACTATCAACAGCTGATGTTACAGAGCGATCTTGCAAGCGATCAATTCAATGGAAAATTTTGGGAAGCCGCATGGGATGGTGTGATTACCTCCAGATCCCTGCTTCCGTTGAAAAGAGCATGGCAGAACAAATTTCAGGTTTCTATCCCTCGACCCAAGCGCAGGACACGATTGAGATCTTTGTCACAGACACGCAGTAGTAGTTGGTTTGGGACATGGACGCTCACCAGCAAAGAAAGGGAAGTAGAGGAACTCAATACGTCAGAACTTGACTTACTCGAAGAATCCAAGGAGAGATGTCGAGATTTACTAAAACGGTATGGAGTACTTTGCAGGGAGATCGTCAATCGAGAAGGTGGCGACTATCGGTGGAGTTCCATCTTTACTGCGTTGCGAATCATGGAATTGAGTGAGGAAATCGTGTCAGGTGTATTCCTAGAAGGACTAGGAGGGCCGCAATTTATTGATCCGCGCTTTATTGGTATTCTTAAAGCTAAGAAGATTTGCATGGATCCTTTTTGGATCAGTACCTTTGATCCCATAGCACCGACTGGGATGGGTTTGTCTGACCCGCACATACCGACTCGACGTATTGGTACACATCTTGGCTATGGTTCAGGAGAGTTGAAGATTGTGAGTGAGTCGAACGCGCGAAGTCTTCGGATCTACGCGGACTATGACGATGAAGATCTGATCGTACTAATCAAGGAGCTCCCCAATTTTCTGGGTGGTAGAACCGTGTCAATTGAACAGGTCAACGGCGAAATGGTACTGAAAAGTCGTTACCTAGAACTCCTGTCCGGTGCTTTACCCGTTCGTAGGGACCACAAAAAACTCTATATCGACGCGGCTGTTTAGACTAGGTTTCGGGAGGTTGGCAACCGGTGAAAAGCCTATTTGTCGGCAATTTCCACGGGTATATCCAGCGAGTGCAGAATAAAGGTGAATTCCTCCGCCTTCTCTTCTAACTCGTTACTTCGCCCGGTCTTTCCTTGGTGGCCTGCGGACATTTCGGTTTTAAGAAGCAAAACATTATCGTCAGTCTTCATGTTCCGTAGTTTGGCGACGTACTTCGCCGGTTCCCAGTACGTTACTCGTGGATCGTTCAGTCCTGCCGTAACCAACATCGGTGGGTAGTCTTGCTTTGAAATCTGATCGTATGGAGAATAGGACCGTAGGTACTCAAATGCAGTCTTATCCGTAATCGGGTTACCCCATTCATCCCATTCACCAGGGGTTAACGGAAGGGATTTGTCGAGCATGGTACTCAGAATGTCTACAAAAGGTACATGGGAGACTACAGCACCCCACAATCCCGGTGCATTGTTCGAGACAGCACCCATCAAGCTACCACCTGCGCTACCTCCTGCTATGGCGATTCTTCCTGGTTGTGTATACCCTTTCGTTATCAATTGTCTGGCGACATCTTCGAAATCGTTGAACGTATTGGTTCTTTGGTCTAGCTTGCCGCCTCTTTTCCACTTATAGCCAAGTTCATCGCCACCTCTAATATGTGCGATCGCGTACACAAATCCTCTGTCAAGGAGAGATAAAGCTGTGGTTGAAAACGACGGCTGGATGCCGTAACCGTATGCGCCGTATCCATAGAGATAAAGAGGATTCCCATTCTCCTTTCGAAGATCCTTTCGATACACAAGTGAAACCGGAACCTTCGTCCCATCTCGAACTTTGACCAACAAGCGTTCACTCGCATATTGTTCTTTCTGGTACCCGCCTGGAATCTCTTTGGTCTTTCGAGTGATCAGTTTTTCAGAGGCTAAGTCGTAGTCAAATACCGTCGAAGGTGTGACTAGGGAGGAATAGGAAAATCGTAACTGACCGAGTGATTTCTCCGCGTTTGGTCCTAGGT
>MKWU01006809.1_pt1 | contig 11336 bp, 11 predicted proteins | sample 809101 | NCBI WGS metagenome assembly MKWU01 (sample SAMN05860141, study PRJNA318959) | sponge metagenome | host: Aplysina aerophoba | place: Slovenia: Piran, Adriatic Sea, Gulf of Piran | collected 2013-05-07
CGAAATCCTGAAGGCATACGAGGACGCGGGCGCTTCGCGGGCCATGGTATTCGCCGAGAGCGCTCCCCGGGATGATGCTCTCCGCCAACTCGACGACTACGCGCGCCGCCTGCTGACGTAACCATGTTGTCCGAAAACGCCAACATCCTGTCACTGAGGGATGCCAACCAACGGTTCTACGATGCATTTGGATCGTTGGATATGGAGCAGATGGATTCCGTTTGGGAACAATCGGAACGGGCCCTTTGTGTACACCCGGGCTGGCAGCCGATAGTCGGTTGGCCGGATATCCGGCGTTCGTGGCAAGGCATTTTCAACGGCGCAGCGTTGATGCATTTCAATATTCATTATGTAAACGTCGCGGTTGAGGGCAATTGTGGAATCGTGACTTGCGTGGAGAGCATAACCAGCGTGGTGGAGGGGCAAGCCCAGGGATTCGGGGTGCTGGCCACCAATATTTTTGTACGTGATGGCGACGGCTGGCGGGTAATAGCGCACCACGCGTCGCCCCGACTCTGATCCGAGTCAAAATCGACTTTTTGTGACGGCGCCGAGCATGCACCGGCGGGTCCGATAGTCTCTTTCCATCCGCGTACCTGACCAAACAGGACGGAGGGTACCGTGTCTTATTCTCAAACACGGTCGGGCGATATTTCCGCCACCGACCGGAACCTCTGGCAAGCAATAGTTTCCGAAGCCATAGCCCATCTGACGTACACGGCATACGCCCAACGAGCCCGGGAAGAAGGGTTCCCCGAAGTTGCCGAGGTATTTGAGGAGGTGGCGAAAGCCGAAACCCAACACGGGCTCAGCTATCTGAAAGTCGCTGGCGCCGTAGAAGGCACCGCCGCCAACCTCAGCAAAGTGATCGACGGGGAAACGCGGGAGTACACGCGGACGTATCCCCGTATGATCAATGACGCCATAGCGGAGAACCGAACCGAGGCGGTCGATGCGTTCAGCGGCGCGATGGAACAGGAAAAGGAGCACCAGATAGCCTTTTCCGACGCGCTATCACGGTTACACATCCGTCACGACGAAGATGCGCTTGCCGCTCTGGACGTGGCGATGCCGGTATACTCGGCGGTCGATACCGAACCGATCCCCTCGAGAGGTGAACAGCCGGTTCTACCGTTGGACCTCGAAACTTACATCGACGCCGCGCTCGCACTCGACAAAGAACCGTTCCGCGTCGCCAACCTGGGTCGTCTCCGAGAAGTGGTGTTCGGAGCGCAGGACGGGATTATCAGCACGGTGGCGTTGACCACATCCATAGCCATCGCAGTCGGAACCACGGGCACAGTTCTGGTAGCAGGCTTGGCTGCTGCCGCGGCGGGTATGATCAGCATGGCGGCAGGAGCCTACCTGGGTTCCAGAGCGGAGGAGGATGTGCGGGAGGCGGCGATCTCCGGGCAGGCAAGGGATCTGGCAGAAAAGCCCGAGGAGGAATTGGCCGAGTTGGTGATTCTTTTCCAGCGAGAGGGCAACACCTACGATGAAGCGGTGCGCCTTGCGAATCAGATAGCTGACAACGAGTCCCTGTGGCTGAGTACGTTGCTGGAAAAGAAGCTGGGTATCAGCCCAGATATGGGCGGCAACCCGCTGAAAGATGCCGCTGTGATGTGTGTTTCCTTCGGATCCTCGGCGATCATACCGATCATACCGTTCCTGTTCCTCGACGTGGGTTGGCCGGCGATAGGCTGGTCGGTGGGGCTTTCGCTGACCGCCTTATTCGCCCTGGGGTTGGCTAAAGGACGATTGGTGCAGAAATCGCCGATTTTACAAGGGTTGGAGATTCTGGGGATCGGCGCCGCATCGGCTGCTCTGGGTTACGCCCTTGGGGAATGGCTGCCGCGGTTATTGGGGTTCTGACCGTCACTGCAAACGAAACCTGAAGCGCCAGGCGACAAAAAGAGGGGCGGGTTAAACCCGCCCCTCTTTTTGTTGTTCAGAAATCCACTAGTCGAATCTGGATAGCAGGCCTTTGACGGCGGCAAGGAAATCCGGCGGGTTGTCGCCCTGCACCAGGTGTCCGGCGTTTGCGACGGTGACGGTGGTGCAATCGCTATGTTCGGCTGCCATGCGCTGCATGGTCTCGTCGGCGAATATATCGCTGCGCTCTCCGCGTACCACCAGCGCCGCACAGTCGATCTTGCGCCACCCTTCCCACAGTTGTTCGGATGTCCAGGCCGGAGCGCGGAATCCGTTCCTTCGAATTACCTTGTCATATTTCCAGGTCCATTTGCCGTCGTCGCGCTGCCTGATGCTGTATTTCAGCGCCCCAAGCGTTTGTTCGTGAGAGCGCCCGGTGTATTCCATCACGCGCTGCGCGAATTCTTCCAGGGTGTCGAGTTCGTCCGGCAGTTCGCGGAACCGCTGGATACGGTCGGAGCCCCGGCGCTGGGTTTCGGGGCCGGTATCTACGATGGTCAAAGACTTGAGCATTCCGGGGTGCTTGGACGCCCACGCCATGCTGTTGCGGCCGCCCATGGAATGGCCAATCAGGTGGAAGTCCTGGAGGCCGAGTTCGTTGACCAAACTCTGGACGTCGCCAACGTAGGCATCCGTGGAATAATCTTCGCCCGGTGACCAGTCGCTGTCACCATGTCCCCGTTGGTCCACCGCGATGATCCGGTAATCCACCGACAGCGGAAGGCTGATGAAATCCCAACTGTGGGCCTGCTGCTGGATACCATGCAGCATGACGATGACGGGCTTGCCCGGGTCGCCCCATTCCAGATAGTGGAGGTTCAGGCCGTTGACCTTTACGTGCTGGTCCGCGGGTTCGTTCTCTACCGTGAACGGCACCCCGATCTGCCTCGCCGCCTCGTGCAGCGACAGTCCCATGGAATGCGACGCCATCTTGGCAACCTCCTGATTGTGTCTGCACGTCATCTTACCACCAAGATGGGCAGGCCTGATTATTCTCGTTCGAGCAGGCTCCGGATTGTGAACATGCGCTGGAACAAGGTGAAGCACGAGACGCCGGCGATAACCCACAAGACCCAGACCATGATGGGCACAGGGGCCAACCCTTCCGCGATCAAACCCGCCCCCAGGATTATGACCCGCTCTGTGCGAGTCATGATGCCCGAAGTGGTGAATGCGCCCAAGCCCTCACCCCGCGCACGCAGGTATGACACGCCCTGGGAGAACACCAGCCCAAGCAGAACCGACAACATGCTCAGGATGAGTTGAGCCGGAGGCAGGTCCCCCAAGAGATAATATATGCCCAGGCCCACAAACAATGAGGCCTCACCCAAACGGTCAAAAACCGAATCCAGGAGCGCTCCGAAGGGAGATGCCTTACCGGTGAGCCGGGCCAACGCCCCGTCGAAAAGGTCCAGGATGCTGCCTACGGCGAAGGCTATACCGGCATATAGAGGCCAGCCAAGGGCCACCAACACCGCGCTGCCCACGCAGATCGAGAATCCAACGAGTGTAATTGCGTTGGGAGTGACTCCAATGGCATCGAAAGCCCGGGCGCCCGGGACCTCAACGTAACGGAGCAAAGCGCTCCGCAATTGTTCTCTACCGGGCAGCGCCACAGGAACTGGCCTCCTCGATGCATTGCCTGTAGTAGTCCTCGACCTGGGACGCCACGTGCTCCCAACCGTAGCGTTCGGCGGTTAGGCGGCCGGACTCGCCGAGACGTTGAGACAACGATGGGTCCTGCAGCGTTCCGGCGATACCGTGGGCGATGGCCGTGGTGTCCCGAGGGGGAACCAACAACCCGTTGACATCGTGGGTCACGACATCTCGGTATCCGTCGATGTCCGATGCTACGACCGGCGCTCCGGCCGCCATGGCTTCCAACAACACGATGCCGAAGCTTTCGCTGCCCGTGGCCGGGCTACAGAATACATCGGCGCTGGCGTAGTACCTCGGTAAATCATGGGATGAAACGGGGCCGGTAACAACTGTTGAATCCGGATCATTCGTGGCGGCCGCGTCCAAGAGGGCAGCGCACGCCCGATCCGGTTCCCCAGGGCCAACTATGATGAGTCGCAGGTCGTCGAGAGCAGTTTGGAGGATCAGGAACGATTCCAGGAGATAGCGCAATCCTTTGCGTTCGTCCTTGCGGCCCACGAACAGGATGTTGCGCCGCCCATCCAACAATTGCGGGAACGGCTCAGCGTCTGCGAAACGTCGGAATTCGATGCCATTGGGTATGACGCGGTAGGCGTATCCGGGGAAATGCGGGGATACGAAATCGCGGGCGGCGGGAGACACTGCAATGCGTCCGTGCAGGCGACGTTGCCAACGCGCCACGGCGCGCCGGCCCATACGATACAAATGCGCGCGTTGGGAGTATGCGTGGAATGTCCCGACATTGACCGCCTGGGAATGCTGGAGGACCATCAACGGCAGGAGGGGCGCCAGCGGCTCATGGAGATGCACTACGTCGAAACGTTCGCGGCGCAGCATGCCCCTGACTTTGGGGTATAGCCACCAGTCGAGCGTCACGCGGGCCTTGGATCCACCGGCCGACAGAGGCACTGAACGGCCCATGGGGATGACGCGTTGATCACCCAATTGTACGGACTGCGATGCGGCCGGCGAGTGAGGAGCGATCACCGAGACGTCATGTCCGCGCTTGCGCAACTCACCCGACAACTGGGTCACATGGGAATTCACGCCGCCGGGCCAAGCTAAGTCGTATGGCGAAACCACGGCGATTTTCATTGCCACGTCCGCCTTCCATCTTTGCGCTCTGCCTGGACTAAGCTACGAGACCTGTACGGAATTGACCGCCGGGTCAGCTATGAAGGCTTCGACCATGTCATGGGCTTCGGCGTCTGTGAACTGAATGGGCGGGCTCTTCATGAAATAGGCTGACGGCGCAAATACGGCTCCACTCTGCCCGTTATCCATGGCCAACTTGGCGCACCGGATGGCGTCCACGACCACACCGGCGGAGTTGGGGCTGTCCCACACTTCCAGCTTGACCTCCATCTTTACGGGAGCGCCACCGAATACCTTGCCATCGATGTGGATGTAGCACCACTTCCGGTCTTGCAGCCACGGCACATGATCGCTGGGGCCAATGTGGATGGCTCCGGCCTCTGGCTCTTCGTCCATCTGGCTGGTAACGGAACCGGTCTTCGAGATTTTTTTGGAAACGAGCCGATCCCGTTCCAACATGTTGAGGAAGTCGGTGTTACCGCCGAAGTTCAGTTGGTAGGTGTTGTCGATCTCAGCGCCACGGTTTTCCATGAGGCGTGTGAGGACGCGGTGCACGATGGTCGCTCCGACCTGGGACTTGATGTCGTCGCCGATGATCGGGACGCCGCGCTCCTCAAAACGACCACGCCAGTAATCCTCGCGGGCGATGAAAACCGGGATGCAGTTGATCATGGCGCAGCGCGCATCCAGGATCTGTTCCACGTACCACTTGGTGGCCATCTCGCTGCCCACCGGCAGATAGTTGATCACGACGTCGACCTCGCGCTCTTTGAGGATGCCCGAGATGTCCGCGGTGCTGTGCGGGGATTTGACCACGACGTCGGTGAGGTAGCGGCCGATTCCGTCATGGGTCATGCCGCGCTCGACGGTCACGCCCGTGTGGGGCACATCGGCGAACTTGATGGTGTTGTTGGGCTCGGTGAAGATAGCCTGGGAAAGATCCTTGCCCACCTTGTTGCGATCAACGTCGAAGGCGGCGACCACCTCGATGTCTTCAATGCGATAGTCACCAATGCGGTTGTGCATCACGCCGGGTATAGGCTGGTCGTCCGGGACCTCTACGTATTTGTGAATACCCTGCACCAAAGATGAGGCACAGTTTCCCACACCAATGATGGCAACATTAATCTTGCCCAATTGAGATCTCCTTGTGACCTACCACGGGTCAACTTGCGTCGAATAGCGCAACCGATGCGATTGTTATCGCATGAAATTGTGTGCTAGACAGTCTAACATATCGGGCGTTAGAGCCGTGTTTAGACGGCGGACAAGGCCAGATCGGCGAGCCTGGTCAGGCGCTTTCGAAGAACCGGAATATCGCTGTTTCGTCGTCGTGGCGGAACCTGCCGCCCCGGAACCGGATGTCCCGACCCTGTTCGATATGCTGGTCCACCAAGGCTTTCGCGCGCTCGGAAGCCTCCTCCGCGTTGGAGGAGCCACGTACGATCTCCATCAACTCATCGCCCAACAGGTTGTCGCTGACGCCGTCAGTGCAGCAGACCAGCCGATCGTCGGCGGACAAATCCAACTCGGTCTGGAATACGGAGAGAGTTGATTCCGCGCCGACGGCCTTGGAGATGCCCAGTCGGATCAGGCCACCCATTCGACCGCTGTATTGTTCATAACGGGCGGGCCGGATGACGTAGATCGGGCTGTCCCCGACGCTGACGAGGTGCAATTTTCCGTCCAGATACAATGCGGCAGATGCGGTGGTCAGCAGAAAACGGCCGCCGCCAACTTGGTGGAAATCAGCATTCTGCTCTTCCAACACTGCGACGATATCCCCGGGCCCGGAGATAGATATTCGATTGAGCGCGTCGGCAACGGAGCCGCTGGCCTCGTCGCCTCCGTGTCCGGTCACACCATCCAGGACGACGTCCAGGAAGTTTCCATTGCCGAGGTCCCGAGTGAGATAGCTGTCCTCGCCGTGCGCGGCGTTATCGTGAAGAATTGCCAAAGAACTGGTCTGCATAGCGCTACAACCCTCGCTGCGTATAAATGTTCTGTGATCAGGCGGACAACCCGTTTAACTCGGTGTCCGGGTCGAACAGGTAACGGGTCCAATGGTTTTCGGTCAGCCGCTGCAGAGCCGAATTCCACGCAACGGCCGCTTCGTCACGCCCGGGCATGGCTTCATGCAGAATCGTAATTTGCGCCAAACATTCCTGCAAGTCCCTGCCAAATTCAGCCACCGTGCCATAGCCTTTAGTGCGGATTTTCAGGAGGCATAGATTAACCGCCTCCCGCAAGTTCTCGGCGGCCGTCGAAAAAGCTCGGCCCAGGTCGTCACACTCCTGGTCGATTGAAATTACGGGGCGCTGATTGTAAGGATCGTAATATCCAGCGGCTTCACCTGGCGGTGGGTCGGGCGCCACGTAAAACTTTAGCATCTCAAGATAGAATTCGTGGACGTCCTGAGGTCCGCGGTTCGCCTGAGCGCTTTCAACCCCGTGGCCGACCAGCGCGCTGGCGTCGATCAGGGAGATTTGGCCCGAGCCCGGCGAGTAGAAAATGTTGTGGGGGCCCAGGTCCAGGAGCGCATAGCCAGCAGCCTCGTAGATCTCCTGGGCCGCCAGGAGTTGGGACTGGATGGGCCACGGAGAGACATCCGCTGGCAGCGCCAAGGGGTGCAATGCAAACAGGTTTTGTCCCAAGCCTATTGGGACCCTGAGGATGCGGCTACGTGGATCGCCAACCAGCGGGATGCCCACTGCCCGCTCTTCGATCCTAACCCGGTACTGTTGACCGACCTCGTCTCCGAAATAGGAGTCGTGCAGAGCAGCCTCGGTGATGCCAATGATGCGAGGAACCGCAGCGCAATGTTGCCCCGCGCTTTCGTAAGCATCCAGCGTCCGCGTCGTCCGCTCTTCCACCGGCCCGTGCATCTGCCGGCTCACAGCTTGAGGCAGCGGTCGTTTTAAGACCACCTGACGACCGGTTTCCCGGTCGACTGCGGCGCGCACGTCGTAATCGGCGCCGCTGCCCAGGGCGCCTACCAACTCAAACCGTTCTAGGGTGAGTGTTTCCATACTCCAGGACCCGACGTCAACGCCGCCGGCACAACATGGTGATCCAGTCTTCACGCTGCCGTATTTCATCGACTGCCAATCCGGCATCGGATATCGCCGACGCCGCCTCGTCGTGCTGGTCAACGATGATGCCGGAGGCGACGAATACGCCGGCCGGGGCAAGCAGATCCGGGATGGCGGGTGAGACCAAGCGGATGCCGCGAGCGCTGATATTGGCCACCGCCACGTCGTAGGTGCGACCGCGAGTCGCACTGCCGGGTATGCTCCCGGAGTCGGTGTTGACCAGTTCCGATATTCCGGTGCGGCGGAAATTCTTCTGCGCGGCTCTCACGGCGTGGCCGTCAATGTCCACGGCGGTGATGTGACCGGCTCCCAATTTTGCCGCAGCGATCGTAAGAATGCCGGATCCAGTGCCTACGTCGAGGATCACCTGGCCAGGCCTGATGAGTTCCTCCAACGCTTCCAGGCACGAATAGGTCGTGGGATGGTAGCCGGTGCCGAAAGCGAGGCCGGGGTCAATATCTATGACCACGTCTCCCGGTTTGGCGTCGTACTCAATCCACGAGGGTTTGATAACCAGATGTTCCCCGACTCGCAACAGCGTAAAGTGCTTCTTCCAAGAATCACGCCAGTCCTCATCGACCCCCAAAGGCGTGATCTGCAGTTCTCCCAACTCCGCCACACTGGAAGCCAATTTGATGCCGACTTCGATGTGAGCCAGACGCTGGCGGGAGAGACTGGGCAGATACGAACGCAGAATGGCGTATTCGCCAGGTTTCGTCTCAACGCTCAAACCGTAACCGTACCGCTCGAACAGGTACGAGACCGGCTCCACGTACTCGAACGGGACGGTGATGCGCAATTCATGCCAGGACATCGGGCTTCCTAACCGTTACGTTCAATGGTTGATTGACGGGTCGGCGGTTTAGTGAACTATTCGTAGCCAGCGAAATCAGTCTTCGCTGGGCGCGAAGGTGTCCTTGATGCGGTCGAAAAGGCCTTTCTGCTTATCGTCTACAGACGACTGTCCCGCTTCTGGTTCGGGAACGCTGTCAGTCGCCGGCTCCTCAGCGGATTCCGCCGCCGGCTTGGTCGGCCTCCGGTTTTTTCGCTTGCTCCGGGACTCAGATTTAGCAGGGGACGGCGGCGCGTTTCCGTGGTTTTCGAACGAGTACGCCAAATCTTCCAACAATTTTCGTTGGAACTTGTTGAGCCGTTGGGGCACACTCACGTCCACCACGACCCGGATATCCCCGCGCCGGTTGGTGGCTCGGCCGTCCCGACGGATACGCGGCACGCCGTACCCCCGTATCCGGAAGACCCGGCCGGATTGTGTTCCGGCGGGGATCTCAAGGTCGACTTCCTCGCCGTCGAGAGTCGGGATCTGCTTGGAAGAGCCCAGCGCGGCTTCGGCGATATTCACTCCCATTCGCAGAACGAGGTCCTCGTCATCCCTGGCGAACAACTCGTGGTCCTGGACTCGCACTTGAACATACAGGTTGCCGGGCGGGCCGCCGTTGGCGCCGGTGTCGCCCTCGCCCGTGATGCGCACCTGCATGCCGTCGTTCACTCCGGCCGGTATGGTTACGGCGCGGGTGCGTTGACGGCGTTCGTATCCACGACCGCGGCAGTTGTGACAGTGGGTTTCGATGTACCGGCCCGACCCGTTACACGCTGAGCACGGGGAGGTTACCGCGAACTGGCCGAATACGCTGCGTTGCGCCCTTCGCACCTGGCCAGACCCGCTACAGGTACGGCAGGTTGAAACGGGCGTTCCAGGCTCGTTGCCCGCGCCGGAACAAAGGTGGCAGGGCTCGACCCTCTGAATGTCGATGTCACGCTCGCACCCGAACACAGCCTCTTCAAAGGTGAGATTCACACGATGCGCGATGTCTTCGCCGGCCCTGGGCTGGTTGGCAGTCCGAGTCCCGCCGCCGAAGAACGTGTCGAATATATCCCCGAATCCGCTGAACGGATCAAAACCGTCGAAGGGGCGGTCGCCACCACCGTTCACGCCGGCGTGCCCGAAGCGATCGTAGCGAGAGCGTTTCTCCTGGTCGCTGAGAATCTGATACGCCTCGTTAATTTCTTTGAACTTGTCCTCGGCTCCGGGCGTCTTGTTGCGATCGGGATGGAACTCCATCGCCTTGCGACGGAAAGCGCGACGAATCTCTTCGTCGTTGGCTCCCCGTTCAACACCGAGGGTTTCGTAGTAATCGACAGGCATAACTATTCTTGAAAATTGTGAATCGGTAGTTGATTATAGCCGAGTAGCGTTCAAATCCTCAACATTGTCGCGCCGAGACGTGCTCCGGCCCACGTCTACTGTGGCCCCGTCCCTGGCCGCATCTCGCTTTGATAGAATTCAATACAAGACCTATACCGCTCGACAAGGAGGCTCCCCATGCCTATCGCCAGGCTTTACACCGGAGACGACGGCCAGTCCCATATTGAGGAGTTGGAGTTGGAATCGCATCCCGAACTGGCGGCGATGCAGGGTACCAGTGGAATAGTGTTCCGGCGAGTTGAGTCCGGATACTTCAGCGACTGGCATTGTGCGCCGAGGCGGCAGTTCGTCATCACCCTGGAGGGTGAAGTGGAGATCGGCCTTGGGGACGGGTCGTTACATCGATTTGGTCCGGGTCAAGCCATGCTGGCAGAGGACCTGACCGGCCGGGGCCACACGACTCGGGCGGTGGGCGACTCTCCACGGTTGACGGCCACCATCCCTCTGGACGGCTAGGTTGTAAGCGAGTTTGCGGCCGTTTCGGAGGCTCCTACTCGTGACAAGCGGGCGGTGAACGATGACATCCGCGTCCGTTACATATCCACCCAGACCGGTCATTGACCGCGGGAGTCTGCCCCCGGGCCCGCGTGAGTTGCCATTCGTAGGGCAGACGTTGCAGTACATGTGGAACCCCATCGGGTTCATGGAGAGGGCGGCCAATTACGGCGACCTGGTGACCCTGTCGACCAAGCCGGCCCTGGTGTACCTGGTCAACCATCCTGATCTGATCAGGGACCTCATCGTGACCAACCACCGCAAGATCGAACGGGGTCCCAACACCGAGGTGATGAAACTGCTCACCGGCAACGGTCTCATCACCGCAACTGGCGCGGACCATCTGCGTCAACGCCGGTTGATTCAGCCGAGCCTCCGCAGAGATCACATCGAGCAATACGCGGAGACGATGCAGTCGTACGCCTACTCGCACCAGCGCAATTGGGCCGATGGGCAGCGGGTCGATATGGGCCGCGAGATGTCCCAGGTGACCCTTCGCATCGTGGTCAAAACGCTGTTCGGCACGGAATTGGCAGACGAGGTGCGCCGCATCGGAGCGGCTTTTGCGCTGAGCAACAATTACATCACCACCCGAGCCAACCAGCCGCCGCGCCTGCGCAAGCTGTTCCACCGCCTGCCGCTGCCCTACACCGTAAAATTCAAACGGGCCAAGGCCGACCTTGACGGGGTCATCTACGGGTTGATATCGGACCGCCGCGCAGCCGCTGAGCACGGCGACGACCTGCTGTCGTTGCTGCTGAATGCCCGGTTCGCGGACGATGGTGGCAGCGGATCGGTCGGCGTGGCATTGACCGACGAACAGGTGCGCGATGAAACGG
>MKWU01006811.1_pt1 | contig 11335 bp, 12 predicted proteins | sample 809101 | NCBI WGS metagenome assembly MKWU01 (sample SAMN05860141, study PRJNA318959) | sponge metagenome | host: Aplysina aerophoba | place: Slovenia: Piran, Adriatic Sea, Gulf of Piran | collected 2013-05-07
CTTCGCCAACTAACGGATCCGCTCACTGCTCTACGCCGACAAACCCAACTAGGCGCTCCTCGACACCCTCACTCCGACCTAAAACGCGGAGAGCCGCAATTGCCCGGCCAAACGCGCCAGCGCCGTTTGTCGCCGGCCGGGAGCCGCTGCCCCCTTCAATGGAGGGCCGGGCAATTGCCCGGCCAAACCGGCAAACGCCGAGGCCATGACGAGCGCCGCAAGGACCTTCAATGGAGGGCCGGGCAATTGCCCGGCCAAACCCGAGGGCCACCCCACCGAGCGCGACGAGCGCAGTAGCCCTTCAATGGAGGGCCGGGCAATTGCCCGGCCAAACCGCGGTAGGCGCTGGCGTTGACGGCGGGCAGCCAGTCGCCTTCAATGGAGGGCCGGGCAATTGCCCGGCCAAACCTTCCTCCATGCTGCGCGACAGCAGCAGGTGGCCCGTCCTTCAATGGAGGGCCGGGCAATTGCCCGGCCAAACCCCGGCGGCAGCGTTCGTCTACCGCGGATGGCAGCGCCACCTTCAATGGAGGGCCGGGCAATTGCCCGGCCAAACACGTCCCCGGCTTCGACGAGGAGCTCATCGGCACGCTGCCTTCAATGGAGGGCCGGGCAATTGCCCGGCCAAACGGCGCGGTGTGCCTTGTCGGCGGCGCCGGGCTCAACCTTCAATGGAGGGCCGGGCAATTGCCCGGCCAAACCCACCCTGGGGGTGCAACCCCCCCACCGCCCACCACCCTTCAATGGAGGGCCGGGCAATTGCCCGGCCAAACTGGGACCCGGCGGAGGACCCCCCCACGGACGTGGTCCTTCAATGGAGGGCCGGGCAATTGCCCGGCCAAACCACCAAACAACGGTAGGGCAGGGTTGCGAACCGTGCGCCTTCAATGGAGGGCCGGGCAATTGCCCGGCCAAACCTGGATGAACACCATGCGGCCGCGGGGGCTTACCTACCTTCAATGGAGGGCCGGGCAATTGCCCGGCCAAACCATGGACGCCACCACCGACGCCGCCTGGCGAAAATTCCTTCAATGGAGGGCCGGGCAATTGCCCGGCCAAACTTGACCGGCGACATGGCCCCGGCCCGAGCGACGCCCCTTCAATGGAGGGCCGGGCAATTGCCCGGCCAAACGCTCGGAACGAAACAGGGACGCCCCGAAGCCAGGTATGTCCTTCAATGGAGGGCCGGGCAATTGCCCGGCCAAACCTGTGGGAATGGGACGTCGACGTGATCGACACCGCCGGCCTCCTTCAATGGAGGGCCGGGCAATTGCCCGGCCAAACGACTCTCGACGGCCGGCACCGAACGCTCGATCTGGCTCCTTCAATGGAGGGCCGGGCAATTGCCCGGCCAAACCCGCCCGCCGCGCCGCCTCCACACGACGACCAGTAGCCTTCAATGGAGGGCCGGGCAATTGCCCGGCCAAACTACATGCAAGCCAACCCTGTCCCCAAGTGGACGCGCCCTTCAATGGAGGGCCGGGCAATTGCCCGGCCAAACCGCCTTCGGGGATGGTGGCGTGGAGGTTGCAGCGCACCCTTCAATGGAGGGCCGGGCAATTGCCCGGCCAAACTTGCCGCCGTCGGGGTTCGGCACGAACTCTGGGACGCCCCTTCAATGGAGGGCCGGGCAATTGCCCGGCCAAACATCGAGACGCGGGTGTGATCTGGCACGGGTACGAGCCTTCAATGGAGGGCCGGGCAATTGCCCGGCCAAACCAGTTGATCAACCTGATGGTGGACTACGAACTGGTCACCTTCAATGGAGGGCCGGGCAATTGCCCGGCCAAACAAGTCCGAGAAGACCATGACGGTGCATCCCGGTGACGTCCTTCAATGGAGGGCCGGGCAATTGCCCGGCCAAACCCTAGCTTGCTACCGTGGTGGCAGCATGGTAGGGTGCCCTTCAATGGAGGGCCGGGCAATTGCCCGGCCAAACGCCGATGACCAGCGACCTGATAACCGACCGGACCGCTATGCCTTCAATGGAGGGCCGGGCAATTGCCCGGCCAAACCAGGTCCGGAACCCGTTGGAAGGGTTCCTCGCCGACTTCCTTCAATGGAGGGCCGGGCAATTGCCCGGCCAAACCCCGAAGCTCGCCGTCGCCGTCGACGAGCCCGACCCGCCTTCAATGGAGGGCCGGGCAATTGCCCGGCCAAACCGGGAAGATGTGCGATTGCGCCAGCATCGCCCGCTCCCTTCAATGGAGGGCCGGGCAATTGCCCGGCCAAACCTACCCGCTGGGCGACGAAGCATTCAGGCGGCTGGTCCTTCAATGGAGGGCCGGGCAATTGCCCGGCCAAACGCGGGTTCCGTGTCGGGCAGTACATCGTGGTCGGTTCCCCTTCAATGGAGGGCCGGGCAATTGCCCGGCCAAACCACAAACACCCACCAAACACCACAACCTTCAATGGAGGGCCGGGCAATTGCCCGGCCAAACCAGCCGACGCTATGGTGGGGTGGCGGCACTATCGTCGCCCTTCAATGGAGGGCCGGGCAATTGCCCGGCCAAACCCCGCCGGATGGCGGGAGTGCCCACGACCCAGACCCGCCTTCAATGGAGGGCCGGGCAATTGCCCGGCCAAACGTCGTGACCGGCCGCAAGTATCAGGAGCCGTACAGCTACCTTCAATGGAGGGCCGGGCAATTGCCCGGCCAAACGCGAGACCGACATGGCGGCCCACAGGCACCGGCAACAGCCTTCAATGGAGGGCCGGGCAATTGCCCGGCCAAACACCCCGAATCCGCCCAAACCGCCCAGCAAGGTCCGGCTGCCTTCAATGGAGGGCCGGGCAATTGCCCGGCCAAACCAGATCGGGTCGGGGAAGCGCCCGGAGCGAACGGTGTGCCTTCAATGGAGGGCCGGGCAATTGCCCGGCCAAACCGGTCAGACTGAACGCGAGGAATGCGAGCGAACCGCGGTTCCTTCAATGGAGGGCCGGGCAATTGCCCGGCCAAACTCGCACATCAACAAGGGCATTGATGCGCTGCTGGAGATCCTTCAATGGAGGGCCGGGCAATTGCCCGGCCAAACCTGCGGCCGGGTCAACGTGGACGCCTTCGCAGCCCGCAGCCTTCAATGGAGGGCCGGGCAATTGCCCGGCCAAACCACTGCGATCACGACCGGCACAGTGGCAGCCTATGACCTTCAATGGAGGGCCGGGCAATTGCCCGGCCAAACGGCCGAGAGAACGCGACGCCCCCGCTCGGCAGCCACCACCTTCAATGGAGGGCCGGGCAATTGCCCGGCCAAACTCTCGACTCCGGCGTCATGCACCATGCCGCCCTCGCCCCTTCAATGGAGGGCCGGGCAATTGCCCGGCCAAACCAGTTCGCGGAGTCCATCGACGCCGCCCAGGTCAAAGTCCTTCAATGGAGGGCCGGGCAATTGCCCGGCCAAACATCGTGTTCGTGAAGTCGTTGCTGGAGGTTGACGGCCTTCAATGGAGGGCCGGGCAATTGCCCGGCCAAACCCCACCGCCTCGACACCCGCCGAGGTCACCGCCGCCCACCTTCAATGGAGGGCCGGGCAATTGCCCGGCCAAACCCTTCAACCCGGCGGTCACCCCACCGGTCACCGTCCCTTCAATGGAGGGCCGGGCAATTGCCCGGCCAAACCGGTCATGTCATGACCGAGCCAACCACCACCACGGAGGCCTTCAATGGAGGGCCGGGCAATTGCCCGGCCAAACGCCTGCTGCTGGGCTGAGACGCCTATGAACCAGGAGGTTCCTTCAATGGAGGGCCGGGCAATTGCCCGGCCAAACGCCACGACCACCGCGAGCACGCCGAGGAACAGCACCACCCTTCAATGGAGGGCCGGGCAATTGCCCGGCCAAACCCGCAGATCCACGACCAGCGCCCATCGCGGGCCATGGTCCTTCAATGGAGGGCCGGGCAATTGCCCGGCCAAACCCGCCTCGGACCGCGGGCTGGACCTGGAGACGGCCTACCTTCAATGGAGGGCCGGGCAATTGCCCGGCCAAACTCCGGCGCCCGGCAGTCGTCGTGCCGGGCCCCCGACGTCCTTCAATGGAGGGCCGGGCAATTGCCCGGCCAAACGAGTTCGTTGATAAGATCATGGCCGGTGACATACTTGGTCCTTCAATGGAGGGCCGGGCAATTGCCCGGCCAAACGTCCGGAAGCTGTCAGCGGCGGGCGGCTACGTCGCCCTTCAATGGAGGGCCGGGCAATTGCCCGGCCAAACGATATTTGCCGGAGGCGTCATATCCCGCCTCGTAGTCGCCTTCAATGGAGGGCCGGGCAATTGCCCGGCCAAACCCGGAGCTCGTCCGCACAGATCGAGCCAGGACCAGCCCCCTTCAATGGAGGGCCGGGCAATTGCCCGGCCAAACCCGGTAGTCGCTGGCCTCGACGGCGGGCAACCAGTCCCTTCAATGGAGGGCCGGGCAATTGCCCGGCCAAACGCGGCGGGGGTGTGGGTGGTGTAGGGGTGCCCGCACACCCTTCAATGGAGGGCCGGGCAATTGCCCGGCCAAACCCGTCACCACGGGTCCGGGTCCGACGCTGAGGACGCACCCTTCAATGGAGGGCCGGGCAATTGCCCGGCCAAACGGCAGCGCACCGACACCGCGCACGACGAGGTGAAAGTCCTTCAATGGAGGGCCGGGCAATTGCCCGGCCAAACCGCCGACCACGCGCCGCTCCCGTCGCGGGTCCTCACGGACCTTCAATGGAGGGCCGGGCAATTGCCCGGCCAAACGCGCAGCCGTCCCCCACACCACCAACGCCGACAACGGCCTTCAATGGAGGGCCGGGCAATTGCCCGGCCAAACGAGATCAAGATCATGCTCGGCCGGATCGACGAGCGCCACCTTCAATGGAGGGCCGGGCAATTGCCCGGCCAAACCTTCCGACCCGAGCGGCCACCATGTCGTGTTTGGTTACCTTCAATGGAGGGCCGGGCAATTGCCCGGCCAAACCGGAGCCTCGACAGCCTCGCCCACCGCGAGCACCGACCCCTTCAATGGAGGGCCGGGCAATTGCCCGGCCAAACGTGGAAGTCACCGACCATGCGCGCTGTGGTCGGGTACCTTCAATGGAGGGCCGGGCAATTGCCCGGCCAAACCGGGTTCTCGGTCATGCTGTTGGCCGTGGCCGTGAGCCTTCAATGGAGGGCCGGGCAATTGCCCGGCCAAACCCGAGCCCGCGGCCGAGACGCCGCGGCGCACCACCCCCTTCAATGGAGGGCCGGGCAATTGCCCGGCCAAACCCGCTGCCGGTGAACCATGATGTGGTCAACGTGCCACCTTCAATGGAGGGCCGGGCAATTGCCCGGCCAAACGCGACCAGCCCCCGGATGCTAGGCCCTAGCACCATCTCAGCCCTTCAATGGAGGGCCGGGCAATTGCCCGGCCAAACGCGACCAGCTCCCGGATGCTAGGCCCTAGCACCATCTCAGCCCTTCAATGGAGGGCCGGGCAATTGCCCGGCCAAACGCGCTGGTCCTCGCCCCGATCCTGCTGCTCGGAGCGCCTTCAATGGAGGGCCGGGCAATTGCCCGGCCAAACCCGAACCATCCGCCGGCACAGAGACCGACGAGCGACGAGCCTTCAATGGAGGGCCGGGCAATTGCCCGGCCAAACTCAGCACGATCAGCCCGATTACGAGGAGGACCCACCCTTCAATGGAGGGCCGGGCAATTGCCCGGCCAAACATGGTGGACGCGTGGCCGGTCGCTGGACGAACACCGCCTTCAATGGAGGGCCGGGCAATTGCCCGGCCAAACCCCCACCGAGTGCGACGACTGCTTCGCCGAGTCCCACCTTCAATGGAGGGCCGGGCAATTGCCCGGCCAAACCTCACCGCCGCCGGCGACCTGTTCGGCTGGCTCATCGACCTTCAATGGAGGGCCGGGCAATTGCCCGGCCAAACCTCGACGGCTACCGCGACCTCGGGGCGTGGACCGAGGTCCCTTCAATGGAGGGCCGGGCAATTGCCCGGCCAAACCGGCGACGGCCGCGACGAAGGGGTACATCGTCGGAGCCCTTCAATGGAGGGCCGGGCAATTGCCCGGCCAAACCGGAAAATCGGGGTTGTGCCCGGTGACCGCCGCAGCCCTTCAATGGAGGGCCGGGCAATTGCCCGGCCAAACCACCCCGGACGGACCCGCCCCGAGCGGGGCGGATTTCCTTCAATGGAGGGCCGGGCAATTGCCCGGCCAAACCGGCCCGCGCCGCCGCCGAGCCGATGGTGTACCGCACCCTTCAATGGAGGGCCGGGCAATTGCCCGGCCAAACCGGCGTCTTCGACAGCGACAGCGACGCCGCCGCCGACCTTCAATGGAGGGCCGGGCAATTGCCCGGCCAAACTCGAGGTCGCGGCGAGGCCGGACCCTGTCCGGGTCCCTTCAATGGAGGGCCGGGCAATTGCCCGGCCAAACCCGCGACACCGGCGCAGTCACCGCCCACGGACCCCACCCTTCAATGGAGGGCCGGGCAATTGCCCGGCCAAACCGCCGTCACGGCCGCTCAAACCCCGCACCGGAGCCCCCCCTTCAATGGAGGGCCGGGCAATTGCCCGGCCAAACCGGTGGCGTTCTCGTGGCGCAACGGATCACGGATCCCTTCAATGGAGGGCCGGGCAATTGCCCGGCCAAACGCCGTAGGTGCCCGCACTGCGCGAACGAACTGCCGTTGCCTTCAATGGAGGGCCGGGCAATTGCCCGGCCAAACCTGACGGTTCGACTGTGGTCGCGGCGTACGCGATTGTCCTTCAATGGAGGGCCGGGCAATTGCCCGGCCAAACGGCCTCAGCGCCCCGCAAACCGGCCGATGTGACAAACCTTCAATGGAGGGCCGGGCAATTGCCCGGCCAAACCGTTGGGCTGATGGCGATGATGTCCGCTCAGGACTTCCTTCAATGGAGGGCCGGGCAATTGCCCGGCCAAACCGCTCCGGTCGTAGCGGACGCTGACACGGTGCCGCTGACCTTCAATGGAGGGCCGGGCAATTGCCCGGCCAAACACCCGTGCCCCTAGTCGCACTCTGGATGGAATTCGGCCTTCAATGGAGGGCCGGGCAATTGCCCGGCCAAACGCCAGAAGGGGTCGTCGAACGTCCAGCCGGTGACCGTCCTTCAATGGAGGGCCGGGCAATTGCCCGGCCAAACCGGGTCCGCTACGGCGTTCGGTGTTAGCGAGACTCAGCCCTTCAATGGAGGGCCGGGCAATTGCCCGGCCAAACCGGCGGGATGGAGGACCTCCTCGTCGCCGAACACGGCCCTTCAATGGAGGGCCGGGCAATTGCCCGGCCAAACCGGGGCTGGTGAGCCGCAGGTTGTGGGCGCCGGCGGTCCTTCAATGGAGGGCCGGGCAATTGCCCGGCCAAACACCTCGCCGCCGCGGTCGCGATGATCGACGACCACTGCCTTCAATGGAGGGCCGGGCAATTGCCCGGCCAAACCGGGGGTTCGGTTATTGCTGTGACCGCTGCACAGCTCCTTCAATGGAGGGCCGGGCAATTGCCCGGCCAAACACGCCGATTCCGGCGTGTTCTGAGCGGGTTTGCCCCCTTCAATGGAGGGCCGGGCAATTGCCCGGCCAAACCAATATGCGACGGGCATTTCCATCACTGAAATATCACCTTCAATGGAGGGCCGGGCAATTGCCCGGCCAAACGGGCCGGTTGCTGTGCGCTGAGGCGGCGGATGTGACCCCTTCAATGGAGGGCCGGGCAATTGCCCGGCCAAACGTCCCCGCAACCTGCGACCACCGACCCAAAAATGAGCCACCTTCAATGGAGGGCCGGGCAATTGCCCGGCCAAACGACTATCCCCACCCCCGTGACGTTGCACACTCTCGACCTTCAATGGAGGGCCGGGCAATTGCCCGGCCAAACCGCGATGACCGGGACCGGCCCGTGGACGCTGGCCATCCTTCAATGGAGGGCCGGGCAATTGCCCGGCCAAACATTCCATGAGCGTCTCAATGACTAGAGCTCGATCTTCCTTCAATGGAGGGCCGGGCAATTGCCCGGCCAAACAAGGACCCAGACCATGACCACCGCCCACGACACCATCCTTCAATGGAGGGCCGGGCAATTGCCCGGCCAAACCGCTGCCGGACACGAAGCCCGACCCGGCCGAGCGGCCTTCAATGGAGGGCCGGGCAATTGCCCGGCCAAACGGCCGACGTAGAGGCCCTGCGGGGCCGGATCGGCAGACCTTCAATGGAGGGCCGGGCAATTGCCCGGCCAAACCGGGGCCGCACACCGGGCGGGCTGAACAGCACCGCGGCCCTTCAATGGAGGGCCGGGCAATTGCCCGGCCAAACCTCGTCTTTCTGCTCCCACTCCGGCCGGCGGGCCTCCCTTCAATGGAGGGCCGGGCAATTGCCCGGCCAAACAGCCGCCACCCGCCCCAAGCGAGCCGCCACCCGCCCCCTTCAATGGAGGGCCGGGCAATTGCCCGGCCAAACGGGCGACGATCATCCCCACGATGCGGGCCCACCGCCTCCTTCAATGGAGGGCCGGGCAATTGCCCGGCCAAACACCCGAGACCCGGCACATCAACCTCGCCGACCTCGGCCCCCTTCAATGGAGGGCCGGGCAATTGCCCGGCCAAACCAAGTGTGTGGATAGTATCGGTCAGCGGCCCGCGGGCCTTCAATGGAGGGCCGGGCAATTGCCCGGCCAAACATCAGCTCGGAGCGGGACTGGACACCGAGTTCACCCCTTCAATGGAGGGCCGGGCAATTGCCCGGCCAAACCAGTGCAACCGCTCCGGCGTTGTGCTGCTGACGTGGTGCCTTCAATGGAGGGCCGGGCAATTGCCCGGCCAAACCTCCCTGTAGAGGTCGAAAGCATCCAAGATGGCGATCCTTCAATGGAGGGCCGGGCAATTGCCCGGCCAAACCGCCTTTCGGACGGCCACGGCCAACAGCATGACCGACCTTCAATGGAGGGCCGGGCAATTGCCCGGCCAAACCAGCGCATCGAAGAACGACACCATGTTGCGACCCCACCTTCAATGGAGGGCCGGGCAATTGCCCGGCCAAACGGCGCGGTCGGTGACCTAGACACCACCGACGAAATCGCACCTTCAATGGAGGGCCGGGCAATTGCCCGGCCAAACGTCCACCACAGGCCACACCTCCCGCTCGCGGAGATGGCTCCTTCAATGGAGGGCCGGGCAATTGCCCGGCCAAACCCACAACCACCACGACAACTACCAGCCCGCCGCCGCCCCTTCAATGGAGGGCCGGGCAATTGCCCGGCCAAACGATAATCGCGATTGCAGAAATCGGCCGGAGATCGCGCCTTCAATGGAGGGCCGGGCAATTGCCCGGCCAAACCAGAGAGCAGCCCGGCAATCGCCCGATACACGGCCGACCCTTCAATGGAGGGCCGGGCAATTGCCCGGCCAAACCACAGCACCACCAGGGGCAGCTCCCAGGGAACGTCCCTTCAATGGAGGGCCGGGCAATTGCCCGGCCAAACGGCAACTCGACAGCGTTCGCCGTCGTGGTCACGCCCTCCTTCAATGGAGGGCCGGGCAATTGCCCGGCCAAACGCGGCACTGGCAGCGACCAACGACGGGACAGTGACCTGCCTTCAATGGAGGGCCGGGCAATTGCCCGGCCAAACGAGCTCTCCACCGCCGTCGACGGCATCAGCAGCGTCGTCCTTCAATGGAGGGCCGGGCAATTGCCCGGCCAAACTGGCGGGTGCGGCCGTCGCCTCGCTCGAGTTCGGCGCCTTCAATGGAGGGCCGGGCAATTGCCCGGCCAAACATGGCACCCCGCAACTTCAGATAACCGCAGCCAGTCGCCTTCAATGGAGGGCCGGGCAATTGCCCGGCCAAACCCGCGATGAGATGCTGGTGTGACTGCCACACACCGATCCTTCAATGGAGGGCCGGGCAATTGCCCGGCCAAACGCGTCCCCGGAGATCAGGGCCGCCCGCCCGGTCATGGGCCTTCAATGGAGGGCCGGGCAATTGCCCGGCCAAACTCGACGACGAGGACGACGACTTCGACGAGGACGAGCTGCCTTCAATGGAGGGCCGGGCAATTGCCCGGCCAAACCGCTGCTGGGGCGGACGAACCCGACGGCGACAGCGCGCCTTCAATGGAGGGCCGGGCAATTGCCCGGCCAAACCCGCGAAAGGCGCTGCCGACGCGGCTACGGCTACGGCCCTTCAATGGAGGGCCGGGCAATTGCCCGGCCAAACTCTCGTAGCGGGTCGGGGGTGCTGCGACGGCGTGCAGCCTTCAATGGAGGGCCGGGCAATTGCCCGGCCAAACCGGTGGTGGTGATCGTCACCGTCAACGCCACGGTGGTCCTTCAATGGAGGGCCGGGCAATTGCCCGGCCAAACATCAGTGGCCGCCCGCCGATGGCGGTGTCGAGCTCGTCCCTTCAATGGAGGGCCGGGCAATTGCCCGGCCAAACGCCTCACCTACTGCGCGCTCTGCGGCGCGCCGCTGCCTTCAATGGAGGGCCGGGCAATTGCCCGGCCAAACCCCGCAGCCGCCCACACCATCCACGCCCGCATCACGACCCTTCAATGGAGGGCCGGGCAATTGCCCGGCCAAACCGGCCTCCGAGCCCGCCGCCGCCCGGCGCGAGTCCTCCCTTCAATGGAGGGCCCGGCAATTGCCCCGCCCAACCGCAAGGGTCCCTCCCCACTCCCGACCCGCCAAGGGAGGCCCGGGCAATCGCCCGCCCAACCCGGCCTCCGAGCCCGCCGCCGCCCGGCGCGAGTCCTCCCTTCAATGGAGGGCCGGGCAATTGCCCGGCCAAACCGGAGTGCTCCTCGCCCGCCCCGAATCTGACTACGCCTTCAATGGAGGGCCGGGCAATTGCCCGGCCAAACCAGATCTGGGTGGTGGCCCGACAGCTTGCCGGACTCGATCCTTCAATGGAGGGCCGGGCAATTGCCCGGCCAAACCGGCGACCGCTGGCACCACGCCCAGCGCATCCAGCCCCTTCAATGGAGGGCCGGGCAATTGCCCGGCCAAACCAGACACGACGGGCGACGGGGCCGCACACCGGGCGGGCTCCTTCAATGGAGGGCCGGGCAATTGCCCGGCCAAACGTGATCGAGACGAGCACCGCCCGCCCGTCCGGATCGATCCTTCAATGGAGGGCCGGGCAATTGCCCGGCCAAACCGCCGCAACAAGAACACCCAGACGACCACGCCGACCAGCCTTCAATGGAGGGCCGGGCAATTGCCCGGCCAAACCTCGACGCGGCGGTGAGCGATCGGGTGGCGGATGATCCTTCAATGGAGGGCCGGGCAATTGCCCGGCCAAACCCGCCCCCAGCCCCGTCGAGCGCCCAGCCCGCCCGCCCCCTTCAATGGAGGGCCGG